>OCAF01000002.1_pt1 | contig 186149 bp, 145 predicted proteins | sample 1477101 | NCBI WGS metagenome assembly OCAF01 (sample SAMEA2580286, study PRJEB22360) | human gut metagenome | biome: human gut; feature: human-associated habitat; material: faeces | place: Denmark | collected 2008/2010
TGATGCACATTTTGCTATTGGGCTTGAAGGTGGGACCGACAGGCCTTTGTTTGGGTTGTTCTGGTCGTCCAACGCGTGTTGCACGGCTTTATATTGTTACCCTCGTTCGGCGCTCCGTTGGAGCATTTCCTGGTTTGTCGGCATCATGACTTGGCCAAGTGACACGCTTGCCGGGACGGTTGTAACGCCGCGCCGGTTCCGTGTGCTCCTTCGTTGTTGGCCTGTCCAGCCGGGGGCGGATTCGGCCTCATGTTGTGGCGCACGGCCTTCAGGGGCTTCCCCTGGCGAGTTATGTTCGTCCGTATGGGTAAGGGTCGGGTTGAGCTGACAATCCCGTGTCGGAAGGGGCTTGGACCATGCGCGCGATGACAGAGATTGAGTGGCTGGACGGCCGTGTGACGAAGGTGCCGGAGCTCGCCCTGGGCGATGCGTTCGGCGAGAGCGTCCAGGCGGAGCTCGATTTCGGGTTCGACGATGTGTTGGAGGGCCTTTGGGTCGAGGTGCGCCATCATGAGCCGGATGAGGACTCGGACGGCGACCCGCGCGGGAGGGGCTGCGCACTGTACGCGGACTGCCGGTACAGCCTGGTCGAACCGTCGGACCTCGACCGTGTCTTCTGCATCCTTTACGAGGGGCAGCCGAGGGTCTGCCGCGTCGCGGGGGAGCTCGTGAACCTTTCGCGGGCCTGCGCGTTGTCCTGCCTCATGCTCGGATCTCCCTACCCGCCAGGCGCCCTCGAGGCCCTAGCCGCGTGCGCTCGATACCTCTGCGGTCCGGCTTTCACATCCGACCTCGCCGCCCGCGCCCGCGCCGCGGGGGAGCTAGGGCCCCCATGTGTCGGGACCTCATTCAGGGCATCGACTGCATCCGGCCTTTGGCATTCGCCGCCCCGCCCTCCGGTCCCGCCCGGCCGACGGGTTTCCCGTCTACGGCAAGACGATCGCACTTATATATATGTGTGCATTCCCGGATCGGGAATATGTTTCGGCATACTCCGCCACAGGGCTACACCCGCAGCGCACTACATCGCTACGCGGCTACACGCCTACAGGGCTACACGCCGCCGCCCGGCCGAACGGCGGGAGGGTCGCCCATGGACGCCCTCGGGCCATGCTCTTATTTTTGAGAGAGGTGCCGTCAGGGCCTCCCGAAAGCCGTCTGCATTTGCAGGCCTTTTTGCGAAATTGTGCGGCGCGGCTGAAAATCCACGCCTGAGACGCGGGACCCCATCTGCATTCCCGCGGACGCATTGCGCAATCATAAATAGATAGGCACGGGCATCCGCGTTCGCGGAAACCCGTGCCGTATTTGCGTAACCGAGAAGACCGGGTAGAATCTATTTAAACGCGTTTCCACATTCCCGTACTTGCACTACGGATTTGGGAAAGCGCATGCCTCAGCCTCTACTCGACCACGGTCGCCTCGGTCGGGATGGCCCCCAGCACTGCCGCGTACTCGGTGGGGTAGAGGCGGCTGATAGTCTGAACGTCGCGGATGAGGACGTTACGGTCGTCGGGCTCGGTGATGCCGTAGCCGAACGCCTCGAGCGTCTCGATCGCCTCGCGGATCTTCTGCTGGAACATGGGGCCGGGGTCCACCCTCAGGCCGAGATAGCCGCGCCACAGGCTCGGCGACACGCGCAGCATGTTCTGGATCTTGGACATCGGCTCGATGTCGGCGTAGACGTTGAGCGTGACCATGGCGTCCTTGTGCCCCAGGATCGACTGCAGCGCCTTGATGTCGCCGCCGTGGCGGATCCACTGCGTCGCGAAGGTGTGGCGCAGGCCGTGGAACGTTATCAGCTCGTCGTTGGTGCCCATGAGGCCGTTGGTCTCCGAGAACGTCTTGAACGCCCTGCGGATGTAGCTGGTGGTGGCGAAGGAGCCGTTCGGCCGCGACACGACGTAGCTGTCCGCGAGGTCGCGCAGGCCGAGGGTCGACGCCTCCCGGAGCCTCTGCGAATCGATCTCGTGTATCTCCTTCAGGAAGGGGAGCAGGCCCACCGGGTCGATGGGGATCGTCCTCAGGTCGTGGTTCTTGGTGTCCTTGATGAAGGAGCCCCTGTCCTTGACGTAGGCCACGGAGTGCCTGACCGTGATGAGCCCCGACTCGAAGTCGACGTCGCACCAGCGCAGGCCGCAGACCTCGCCGATGCGCATCCCGGTGTGCAGGGCGAGCACGACCGCCCGCCTGAAGGTCGAGTCCGACATCATCGACGTCACCGAGTTGAGCTTCGGCACGAGGTCGGAGCGCAGCGCGTTCCTGGGCCTGGCGATGACCCTGGGCGCGAGGGCGCCGTCGAACGGGTTCCTCCCGATCGTGTCGTTGCTCCGCTTGAGGAGCACGGCGTAGAGCCGGTTGCCGAGCTTGAATGACTTGTTGAGCGTGTCCGGCGCCGTGCCTAGGGCGATCCTGCGCCTCGACCACGCGTTGACGTCGTCGGTCGTTACCTCGTTCACGGGGACCAGACCCAGCTCGTCTCGCTCGATGTGCAGGGCGCTGTAGTGGTAGTCGTCGCGGGTCGTCGGGGTGATCCTGTTCATCTCCAGGCAGAAGTCGATGAACTTCTCGAGCGCCTCGGAGAGCGGCAGCGCGGCGTAGTCATCCCGCAGTTCGGCGGGAAGCCCGGCGCCGATAGCGGCCCTCGCCTCCTCGGCCTCGGCGAGTTCCAGCTCGACCTCCGACCTGAATTCCGCGAGGGCGCGCATCGCCGCCGCCTTTCCCCGCGTGCTCTGCTTCAGGCAGGGCACGCCGGTGTTCCTGGTCCTCTGGACCTTCTTCCCGGTCATCTCGTCGGCCACCGTCACGACAGCCTGCCATTTGCCCTTGTTCTTCCTCACGCCGCCGGCTCCGCATACGCGTAAGGTTTTATTGCTGCATTTCTCGTTCTGCATGTCTGCTCCTAAATCCGCAGTTGATTAGAAACAGATGGGCCCACCTGCGGGAAACCGGAGAGGCGACGATTCGGGGCTCCTACCCCCGTTGATTAAATCATCGGCTGCACCGCGCTCCTCGAAGCCGATAATATGCTATCTGGACAGACCGCGCTGAGCTGGTAAAATTTACAAATGCGGAAATGCGCTACTTGCGCTATCTGCGCGTGTTTTAACAAAATAAGCACAGGTCAGGGTCATTCTGACCCCGCTGGGGGTCAAGGGGTCGCTGGTTCGAATCCAGTCGTCCCGACCAGAAGTTTGCAGGTCAGGCACCTAGTGCCTGACCTTTTTTGTTTTTAATCACCATGATTATTTTGCTTAATGCAACAACGTTCCCGCTCGATGTAATCACCGAATCAAAACGTGTACACCAGCCACCAAAATCGACATTATTCGACTTGTTTGGAGGCTGATGTACACGAATGCAGAATCCCACACAGCCCAGAACCGCCCTCCACATGTCTGGACTCTCTATGGCTGCGCTGGATAGACATCGCCGGAACGGGTATAGTATCGAAAGTTTTGTCGTTAACCAGCGGGGGAGTCCTGTGGGCATCAAAAAGAAGATCAAAAAGGAGCTTATCGGCACTTCCGATTACCCGTCGAATAAGATCTTTACGATCTCCAATTTCATCACCTTTACGCGCCTGATCCTCACCCTGGTATTTCTGTACCTGTTTGTGACGGATAACAACCGCGTCATCGCCATCGTTATCTACGCCGTTGCCGCCTCCACCGACTGGATGGACGGTCAGATCGCCCGCATGACTAAGACGGTCTCATGGCTCGGCAAGGTCATGGATCCCATTTGCGACCGCGCGCTGCTGTTCACCGGCGTACTTGGGCTGGTGGTCCGCGGAGAGCTGCCCATCTGGGTCTGCGTGCTCATTATTGGCCGCGACATCTATCTGGGCATCGGCACGCTTATCGTGCGTCATTATCATCGTCGCCCCATCGATGTCGTCTTCCCCGGAAAGATTGCCACAGCGCTGCTCATGACCGGATTCTCGCTCATGCTGCTCGGTTTCCCCGTTATTGACGGCCTGCATCTTTTACCTTCAACCCTTAAGGCCTTCCCGGGCCTCAACGGAAGCTCGGTGCCCCTCGGCATCTTCTTTGTGTACGGCGGCGTGATCTTCTCCATGCTCACGGCTGTCATCTACTCCATTAAGGGCGGAGTGGCCATTAAACAGGCTCTCGCGCATCCCGAGGACGAGGACATCGACTTTCTGAACCCTGAAATCGAAGACTGATTCGTTGGGGTATGATTACGTACGGTTCATTATTTGCGGCACGTCCGCGATAAGTTAGGGGTTGTCATGGACAACATGGTTAACAATATGCCTCAGAATGATAAGGCTGCTGACGCTACCTGCGTATTCCGCGTGCCTTCAAGCGACGTCACCGTTCCCGACCTCATGGCCAACGTGCGCATCACCGCCCCCGTTCTGTCCATCGTCAAGGGTCCGCAGACTGGTGCCGCCTTTGAGCTCGAGGACGAAGTGACCACCATCGGCCGCGATCCCGCGAACGGCATCTTCCTCAATGACATGACCGTTTCGCGCAGCCACGCGCGCATTATCCGCGAGGGCCTCGGCGCTCGCATCGAGGACCTGGGCTCGCTCAATGGCACCTGGGTCGACGGTGCCATAGTCAACGCGGCCCCGCTGCACGACGGTTCTTCCGTCCAGATCGGTACGTTTACGCTCATCTACCACGAGAGCACGCCGGAGCGCATCGAAACCGGTGAGTAGGGCATGGCCGAACGCAACTATCTGAGTATCGGCCAAGTCGTCAACCTACTTCGAGGCGCATACCCCGATCTTTCGAACTCAAAAATTAGATTTCTAGAGGATGAGGGGCTCATTACCCCTCATCGTACGCCTAAGGGATACCGTCAGTACTCCAAGGAGGACGTTGATCGCCTAGAGGTCATTCTGCACTTGCAGAAGACTCGCTACATGCCGCTCAACGTAATTAAGCAGCGCTTGGAAAACGCCACGGACCTGTCGACGCTCGCCTACGAGGTGGGCTTGCTGTCCGATGTTCCGCTCAAGACGGAGCCCAAGGAGACTAAGCAAAAGTTGCATCCCATCGAGACCATTCCCGATATGCTGGGCGTCGAGATTTCGTTTATCCGCTCGCTCGCCGAGAACGACCTCATTCGCATCATCAAGAGTCCGCAAAATCGTGAGCTCGTCGATGGTCGCGATTTCCCGATCATCCGCTACTGCTCCGAGCTGTCACGCTTCCATATCGAGCCGCGCAACCTGCGTCAGTACGTGTCTTCCGCCAACCGCGAGTCCTCGATGTTTGAGCAGGTGCTCGTGAGCATGCTCGGAATGGATACCTCCGATGACGAGCGCGACGCCAAGCTCGAGCGTGCGTTTAAGAAGCTTCACGACCTGACGGAGGGCGTGCACACCGCGCTGCTCAAGAACCGCGTTTTTGAGTCGCTCAACGCCGTGGTCGAGGACGCCGACATCGATGCACTCGATGAGGAAATCACTCGCTCCGAGTCCACCAAGGCCAAAAACGAAGAGACAGCCGCACCGGCTTCGCACGAGGATTCTCTCGTAAAGCCGCTCAAGGTCGTCGCCCCTTCGCAATCCGGCACCGCCACCGCGGGCAAATAACCGCTACCGAAATTTCGGCAACCCATTGAAAGGTCATGTAATGTACGACTTCGAATCTCAAATCGTCGACATCCCCGACTATCCCGAGCCCGGAGTCATCTTTAAAGACATCACGCCGCTCTTTGGCAATCCCGAGGCGCTCAAAGCCATGACCGATGCCCTCGCCGAGCACTTTGCCGGCATGGGAATCACCAAGGTCGTGGGTCCCGAGGCTCGCGGCTTTATGGTTGGCGTACCGGTGGCTGTAGCCCTTGGCGCCGGCTTTGTTCCCGCACGTAAACCGGGCAAGCTACCGCGCGAGACCGTGAGCCAGAGCTATGAGCTCGAGTACGGCACCGATTCAATTGAGATCCATGCCGACGCTATCAGCTCTAAAGATACCGTGTTGATTCTGGACGACTTGGTCGCGACGGGCGGAACCGTCGAGGCAACAGGTAAACTGGTGCGAGATATGGGCGCAAAGCTTGTCGGTTACGGTTGTATCCTAGAGCTTGCGTTTCTCAACCCGCGCGAGAAGCTCACGCCGTCTGATGACGATGTGGAGCTCTTTAGCCTGGTGACGGTGGACTAGCCGTTACCCTTAGTTACTGGAAAGGAAGCTACATGCGCACAGCAAACACGCACAAAAACATGGCACGCTGCGCTGCTACGGCAACCCTCGCTTGTGTTTTGGGCTTGGGCCTCGCGGCTCCTGCCTACGCCGATACCGCATCCGACCTTGCCGCTGCTCGTACTAAGCTCGAGCAGATCGGTACCCAAACCCAGCAGATTTACGATGAGCTCGCCACGCAGACGCAGGCGCTCGATCAGACTGCTGGCGAGATCACGCAAAAGCAGCAGGAGATCGCCGATGGTCAGGCCAAGCTCTCGACCTATGTCGCCGGCGAGTACAAAACCGGCGGTCTGAGCCTGCTTCAGGTTCTGACGGGTGTCGATGACCTGAGCGATATGCTCAACCGTCTGTTCTACTACGGCAAAGTTTCCGATAAGCAGGCTCAGACCATTCAAGAGGTCAAGGAACTTAAGCAGCAGCTCACCGATAAGCAGTCCGAGCAGGAAAAGAACGTCGCCGCCACGCAAAAGAAGGTCGACGAGCTTAACGCCCAGCAGGCTGAAGCCCAGAACGTCGTAAACTCTCTGGATTCACAGCTGCAGGCCGAACTAGCCGCCGAGGCCGAAGCCAACGCCGCGCTGCAGGCCGGCATCAACGCCAGCACCGCCGAGAAAGCCACGGTGAGCAACGAGACTGCCGGTACGACCGAGAACACCAACAACGGTGGCCAGACCAGCAATAACAACAACCAGGGCGGCAACACTCCGGCTCCTACGCCGGCACCTGCTCCGACGCCGCAGCCCTCCACGCCTGCTCCGGCTCCGACGCCTTCTGCTCCGAGCCAGTCCGTCGATGGCGGTTCTGTTGTCTCGCGTGCATACAGCAAGCTTGGTTGTGCTTATTCCTGGGGCGGAATTGGCCCGAACAGCTTCGACTGCTCTGGTTTTGTTAGCTATTGCCTCACTGGTCGCTATTGCCGCCTGGGCACCACGGGCACCTTTATGGGCTGGACGCGTGTGTCCGATCCGCAGCCCGGTGACGTTGTGGTCAACTCATACCACACCGGCATTTACATCGGTGGCGGTCAGATGATTCATGCTTCCGACTACAACACGGGTGTTATCATCAGCTCCGTTGCCGCCGGCATGAACAATAACTACATCTTCGTGCGTTACTAAGTCATCTTACACAGCGTGTGAATGTGGACCTCGTGGCTTTAAGTCGCGAGGTCCATTCTTTTTTTCTCTCTCATCTTAGACGGCTATCTAGTATTCAAAACTAGATAGCCGTCCATTCGGTTTGCAAGAAGGCTATAATTGTTGATGAACAATTAGAAAGGACCCTCTATGAGCTGGGCACTTATCTCCGATTCAAGCTGCAACCTCCGCGATTGGCAACCGACCGCGCCCTATACCACCTTTGCATTTGCGCCCCTCAAAATTCGAGTGGGGGAGCGTGAATTCGTCGATGACCTTTCGCTCGATGTTCATGAGCTCAACTGCGCTGTTCAGGCGGAGACGAACGCTTCTTCGAGCGCTTGTCCCAGCGTAGGGGAGTGGGCCGAGCTCTTCAAATTGGCAGACAAGACCATCTGCATGCCGATCTCTGAGGGTGTGTCGGGCAGCTACAACGCGGCAGCCACTGCTCGCGATATGGTTCTTGCCGAGGAGCCCGACCGACAGATTCATCTAGTCAATTCACGCGCAGCTGGCGGCAAAATGGACCTCATTTTCTTGCTGTTCGACCGCTATCTTGCAGACAATCCGAATGTCTCATTCGAGGATGCTTGCGCATACTTCGATAGCCTTGAACAGAACAGCAAAATCCTCTTCAGTTTGTGCAATTACGAAAACCTCGCCAAAGCCGGACGTATCCCTAAGGCAGCCGGCGTCATTGCCAACAAGCTCAATATCCGCATTTTGGGCACGGCGAGTGAGGCCGGTAAAATCGAACTCGTGGGGCACACGCGTGGCGAAAAGAAGATGCTCAACAAGATCATCGACACTATGGAATCCGAGGGCTTTACGGGCGGTGAGGTCATCATCGATCACGTTGAGAACGAAGCTGGAGCCCAAGCGCTTACTGATCGCATTGTCGAACATTGGCCCGGCTCCAAGACCATCATCATGCCCTGCAACGGCCTGGATTCCTATTACGCCGAGATGCACGGCCTGATCATCGGCTACGGCATGGGCGTAGCTTCGGGCAAATAAAGTCCAACCAAGCAAAAAAACGGGCGGGACAAAGCGACAGATGGCTCTTTGTCCCGCCCGTTTTATACGTCGGCTAGCTATTAAACCCGTTGAACTTGAGATAGCTCATCAAGTAAGCCTTCGAAACGAAGGACGATACCGCGCTACGCACAAGCAGCGACTCACGCGTTACCTGATGCGCCGTATCGGGCACGGGAGTCTGCTCGACGGAAAACGCCGCACGAATCGATGCCTCGAGCTGATCGACCACATAATCAAAGGCCGTCGGGGCATCGTAGCTCAAACGCTGAATGTTAAAGAGTGCCTGCACCGCAGCAATAGGTAGCACCTGCTTAAAGATGCAGATAGCGATCAGGCGGGCAATCTGCTCGCGGCCATATTGCTTTTTGACCGGAGCAGGCACTAGGCCGACCTTTACGTAGTTATTGATCATCGATGGCGTAATGACAGGCTGCTCAACGCAAATGGACAGCGGCTCCATCCAAAGCGCAACATACTCAATAACCTGGTCGCGGTAGAGTGTCACATTGGGCAACTGGTCATAGCGCGGCAGACTCAACGTATTGAGTTTGCGCACGATATCGGACTGAATAAATGCATCGGGCAGCACAGTGGGCTGAATATCCTCAGGCTTAATGCTGACCGACGAATCGGACATCGGGATAACGCGTTTGGCGTGGTTCATAAGGATCCTCCGTTCATTAGCTATATTGTATTCTAGGTTATCTTGTTTTGCATACTATATAGCAGGAAAGTAAAAGTGGTTGGACAGCACATTGATGCACCGTCCAACCACTTTGTATTAAAGATAGCAACCTTACATAAGATATATTATCGTACTTATCCACGGAGAAACGCGTATACACTAGATGCTGCTATGGCTCCGTCAGAAACGGCGGTCACAACCTGGCGTAAACGCTTGGAACGGATGTCGCCAGCGGCAAATAGACCTGGCGTGCGGGTCGACATGGATTCATCAGTCAGAATGCCGCCATCAGGCGCCAGATCGACTAAATGCTCAACAAGCTCGGTATGGGGTTGCGTCCCGGTAAAGACAAAGATGCCAAACGAGCCGGGCTCAAAGGTCTCAGCATTCGTCATACCGCTTGCATTGTCCTTGAACGTAATTGTCGTGGGCATCGCTTCACCAGAAAGCTCAACAATACTAGTTTGGTACCTAACTGTAATATTGTCTTTTGCAAGAACTTTTTGAACAACACCATCGGGGGCACGGAACTGATCGCGGCGCAAAACGATGGTCACGCTGCTGGCAATTTCTGACAAGAAGAGAGCTTCCTCACAGGCAGCATTGCCGCCGCCGATGACAAAGACCTGCTTACCGCGAAAGAACATGCCGTCGCACGTCGCGCAATACGAAACGCCGCGACCGCGATACGTATCCTCACCAACAAAACCAGCAGATCGCGGCGTGGCACCCATGCAAGCGATAACGCTCGAGGCCAACATATCGCCCAAATCGTGATGCACCGTAAACAGCGCTGTATCGGCATCGTAATCGATACCCGTAACCATGCTCCATGTAACCTGTGCTCCCAGGCCCTCTGCATGCTGCTGAAAACGCTCGCCGAGTTCGGCGCCACTCAAGAGCGGAATGCCCGGATAGTTCTCGACCTCATTGGTTGTGGCGATCTGCCCTCCCGACATGCCCTGTTCAATCACGGTCGTCGTTAGGTTGGAGCGCGCCGCATAAATGGCCGCGGCATAGCCCGCAGGGCCGCCACCGATAATAGCAACATCGATCGGCTGATGGGTAGTCATAAAGAGACCTCCTGTCGAAAGATTGGCGTTCTTTGCGCTCATACCCAAATTTACGTGCACATGACACTCATGCACTACAATGATAAAACGCGTAACAAAGCTGAAGGGGAGTTATCGATGGATCAAACGCAGACGAGCAATAGCGCTCCCCTGCCCATGCAAGCCACTCCCCAACCGGGGCAAATGACCGTTTCATCTGCACAAAAACCCCTGGTAACCATTGTGCACGCATCGGTTGGATCGGGCCACAAAGCCGCCGCCAACGCGATTGCACAAGCATTTGACCTTATCCGCGGCACCAAGGGAATCCCTGAGGATATTGAAATTGAAGTGCTCGATATCCTTGATTTTGGACGTATTAAATTCGACGGCAATAAGACCGCGGCTTCTTTTACGGGTGCCACGCGCCCCATTTACGACCTGACCTGGCGATATACGCTTACGGGACATCTTCTCTGGGGAGGCGGCACGGCATGGTCGCGAATTATGTTCCCCGCCTTCAACGAATACGTCCGGACCCGCAGGCCCATAGCCGTGGTCGCAACGCACATTACGGCGGCCAACGTCGCTGTGGGCGCCCGCGTCATCACGGGTATTGATTATCCGGTCATCTGCGTGCCGACCGATTACGAAGTCGAAGGATTTTGGCCCCACAAGGACACCGACCTATTCTGCGTAGCCAACGAGTTTATGGCCGAAACGCTGCGCCCGCGCAAGGTTCCCGAGTCAAAGATCCGCATAACGGGCATCCCCATCCGAGCCGGTTTCGATTCAGATTACAAACGCGAAGATGAGCTCAGCAAGTTCAATCTCCCCATAGACAAAACCGTCGTATTGGTGATGGCCGGCGCCAGTTTACCCCAACCATACGTGCGTTTCCGTGCCGCGATGGACCACACGCTCCCCTTCTTACGCAGCTTTGAGGACATGCATTTTGTCTTTTTGCCGGGCAAGGATGAGGAATACGCCACCCGCCTCAAGACGCTCTTTGACGCCATGAAGCTCGAAAACGTCACAGTTCTGGACTACGTGGACGACATGGCGGCCCTCATGCACGGCTGCGACCTGGCAATCCTCAAATCGGGCGGACTCACCGTCACCGAGTGCCTGTGCGCGCATCTGCCGATGATCCTGCTGGGCAAATCATACGGCCAGGAAAAGGCCAACACCACGATGCTCACCGGCATGGGCGCCAGCATGCATGTCACCACCGCACGAGAACTCATCGTAACCCTACGTCACTTGCACGACCATCCCGAATCACTCAAAGCCCTACTCATCAACGGCGAAGTGCTACGCCGCCCCCACGCAGCCGAAGACATAGCCATCGCAAGCATGGAGCTCGTAGGCAAACCCCAAAAGCGCAAACGAGCCTTCTGCCGCTTCTACTGGGGCGGAAAGCCCGCGCATATCCGCTAGTCGAATGTCCGCCGCTCTGCCGGAGCCGCCCTTATATCATTCCATGCTCAAACATTCTCGCGGGGCGCTCGCATCCCTCCCGCCCACCTCTCACACATATCATTCCATGCTCAAACATTCTCGCTTCGCTTCGCTCGCTGCGAAACTGCGCGTGGAACGATATGTGTGAGAAGTGGTCGGGCGGCTACTCGCTTGAAACAAAATTATCTTACTGGTTAGCCGGTGCGACAAAGGAACAATCGCTTTGTCGCACCGGCTAACTATTATTAGAAATTTTGTTTCTACCTTCGCAGGCTCTAACTGGGGCGAACCCGGCGTAGCCGCTAGCAAGTAAACGTAGCTCACCTGTGGGAGAGCCCTATATATCGTCCCGCGCGCAGTTTCGCAGCAACGCGAGAATGTTTGAGCACGGGATGATATATAGGGCTCTCCCACAGGTGAGCGAACGTAAGAGGCTATGCGACTAAGCCACGCCGCTGGAGCCGAAGCCTCCGTTGCCTCGGTCGGTTTCGTCTAGTTCTTCTACTTCTATGAGGTTGACCGTGGGGACTTCTTGGATGACGAGTTGGGCTATGCGGTCGCCTTTGTTGATTTGGATGTTGTTTGAGGGGTCCAGGTTGATGAGGATAACCTTGAGTTCTCCTCGGTAGTGGGCGTCGATGAGGCCAGGCGTATTGACTATAGACAGGCCCTGCTTGATGGCGAGACCGCTGCGGGGCTGGACGAAGCCGGCGTAGCCATCGGGCAGGGCGATGGCCAGCCCAGTAGAGACCAGACGGCGTTCGAAGGGCTTCAGAATGCAGTCCTCGTTGGAGCGCAAATCCAAGCCGGCATCGGTGGGATGGGCGTATTTGGGAAGCTCGACGGTGGGGTCGAGACGCTTTATGTTGACGGTAATGTTGGACATGGAATCACCTTAGCTTGTCGAGCTCTTGCAGAAACTCATCGACGTCTTTGAAATCGCGGTAGACCGAGGCAAAGCGGATGTACGCCACCTTGTCGATCTTGGCCAAGCGCTTGAGTACCATGTCACCCAACTCATGGGACGTAACGGCCGTCAGCGTGCGAGAGCGCAGCTCGACCTCGATGTCATCGATAATCTCATTGAGCTTCTTAGTGTCGATATCGCGCTTGATAGTGGCGCGCATCAAGCCGACGAGCAGCTTATTGCGATCGAACCGCTGCTTGGTTCCGTCCGACTTAATGACCTCGATTGGGTCTTCGCATCGTTCGAACGTTGTAAAGCGATAGTTACACGAGCAACATTCGCGGCGACGCTTAATGGTGTTATTTGACTCCTGCATACGGGAATCAACGACGCGGGTATGTGCCTTGCCGCATTTGGGACAGCGCATGGTACCTCCTCTTAAACGATAACAAGGGTACCATGCGCAGCGCGATAATGATTACGAACGAGCAGGAACCTTAAGATGCGCACCGGCGGCGAGCGAACCATGCTCCAGATGATTGACGTTACGGATCATGTCGGAAGTCTCTTGCGTGGAAAGGCCTTCGATTGGATATTCCTCGGCAAGCGACCAAAGAGAATCACCAGACTGAACGCGAATGGTCTCATAGGTAACGTTGGAAACGGACTCGGCATACGCGGCGTGACGAGCGCTAAAGACCGACGTAGCGAGGACAAAGAAGAGCGTAAGCGCAACGGCAACGGCGACAATCGTCGGAACCTTCAGGGCAACGCGGCCCGGCGCGGCTACAGCCTGCTGATTGCAAGCAGGCTTTACGGTCAAAGGCTGAAAGCTGGAGCGGCCACCCTGAACAACCGTAAAAGTGTATTCTGCAGACGTCTCGAGCTTAAGGGCGAGGTTTCCCTGGACCATATTCGTTGCGTTCATCATGTTCTCCTCTCGCGTGTTTTGCTGAGAACAGTTTTATCAAGCCGCGCGGACAAAAATGTCTAGCGCGAGAACGAATGTTCGGTTATTATTATCTTCGAACAGTTGTTCCTGTCAAGCAAAATTCGAACATTTGTTTGACATGGGTAGAGAGGATGCCCTGATGGCTCGCAAAATTACCAAGCGTCAGCAGCAAATTTACGACTTCATCAAGGAATATCAGCAGGAGAAGGGTTATCCGCCCAGCGTGCGCGAGATGGCTTCTGCCGTGGGCCTTTCCTCCCCCAGCACCGTGCACGCCCATCTATCTGCCCTGGAGGCGCGCGGGCTACTCAAGCGCGATGCCACCAAACCGCGCGCTCTGGAACTCTTTAACGAGGACGGTTCCTCTGTCTCAATTTCTAAATCTAACGAGACCACCGCACCTCGCGGAACGGTCTCACTACCGCTCGTTGGTCGCGTCGCGGCTGGGATTCCCATTCTGGCCGAGCAGAATATCGAAGACACATTTACTATCCCGACCGAAATCGCCACTGATCAGGGTTCCTTTATCCTTGAGGTGCATGGGAGCTCAATGATCAATGTCGGTATCTTCAATGGCGATTACATCATCGTCCGTGAACAAAAGAGTGCCATGAACGGCGAAATTGTCGTGGCTATGATTGATGGTTCAGCGACCGTCAAGACGTTCTACAAGGAGCAGGGACGCGTACGCCTGCAGCCTGAGAATGACACCATGGAGCCTATCTATGCAACGAATCCCGTTATCTTGGGCAAAGTCGTCGGCTTGATGCGCCGGTTCTCGTAATGCAAAAACGCATCACTATCTTTGATACCGTCCGCGGGTTTACGATGATTTCAATGGCAGGTTTTCACGCTTGCTACGATCTCGCCTACCTGTACGGTTGGGATATGCCCTGGTTTACATATACCGTCTTTCAAGACATCTGGCGTGCCAGCATCAGCTGGGTATTCTTGTTTATCGCGGGTTGGATGTGCACGCTCTCACGCAACAATATCAAACGTGCCGCCAAATACGCCTTAGCAGCACTCGTCGTCTGGTTGGCAACAACACTTGTCTCAGTAGACGATTCGGTTAATTTTGGCATCATCTACTGCATGGCCGCATGTACCGGCATCGTGGCGTTGACCGATCCCGTCCTTAAGAAGATATCGGCGAGATGGGGCATGTCCCTATGCCTTGTGTTGTTCGCCCTCACCTGGAGTATCCCCAAAACGATCTATCCTGTCCCCTACCTGGCGTGGCTGGGATTTCCGAGCACTGGGTTTGTTTCAGGTGATTACTACCCCATCATCCCGTTTTTCTTTATGTATCTTGCAGGATACTTCGCCGCACACATAGCGCAGGGAATCGATAAGACCGTCCCAAGCTGGGCCTACGCCAATACCATCCCGGCGCTCGCCAGCCTTGGACGTCACGCACTCCCCTTTTATCTACTGCATCAGCCCACTATTCTGGGCTTTTTGGAGCTCGTCTACTCGGTGCGATAACGCTTGAGCCGCGGCGCGATGCGAGCCGGCAGCTTCGCAACAATACGAACGCCGCCCTCAAGATATTCCTCGTGCAAAAGGGTTCCCTGTTCATGCACCAGCGTGATGAGGGCGCCCTCGCGATACGGGATATCAGCGGAGAGCAACACATCGGTGGCAGCCGCCTCACGAGCAATACGGTCGACGAGATCGTCGAGTCCCTCGCCCGTCTGGGCCGAGAACAGCACGGCCTCGGGATAGCGACGACGGAAACTCAATCGATCAACGCTATCGAGAAGATCGATTTTATTGAACACCGTAAGCGTCAAACGCTCGCCGGCACCGATCTCGTCAAGAACGCGATCGACTGCCTCGAGCTGGCGCTCGTAGTCCTCGTCAGAGGCATCCACAACTTTAAGGATCAGATCGGCACCAAGAACCTCAGACAGCGTGGACTTAAAGGCATCAACGAGACCATGCGGTAGCTTTTGAATAAAGCCAACGGTATCGGTAATCGTCATGCCGCGACCGCCGGGCAGGCGATACGAACGCGTCGTCGGGTCAAGCGTAGCAAACAGCTTGTCCTGCGAAAGTACCGTAGAGCCGGTCAGGCGATTAAGCAACGTCGATTTACCGGCATTGGTATAACCGGCTAACGCGACGCGAAACGCCGGTGACTCAATGCGGCTCTTGGACTGGACATCGCGACGCTGTTCAACCTGCTTGAGCTCACGACGAAGCGCAGCGATCTTATTACGAATGAGGCGACGGTCGACCTCGAGCTGACTTTCGCCCTGACCAAAGCGTGAACCGATGCCGCCGCGCGTCTGCTCCTTGGCAAGATGGCTCCACATACCGCGCAGACGAGGCAACAGATATTGAAGCTGCGCCAGCTGTACCTGTAGGCGTCCCTCACGCGTCTGAGCATGCAGGCCAAAGATATCCAGGATCAGTGCTGTACGATCGATAATCTTTACCGGCTCGCCCACGGCTTTCTCCAAATAGGATTGCTGCGAGGGCGATAAATCGTCGTCGAAGATAACAACATCGACATCCATACGATGCACGAGCCCGCAAAGCTCCTCAACCTTACCGGAACCGATAAACGATTTTGGATACGGCTTAACCAGACGCTGTGACAAACGCGCCACGCACTGGGCGCCAGCCGTATGGGCCAGGCGCTCAAGCTCGTCAAGCGAACGATCGAGCGGCCATGCATTGTCGCGCCACTCAACACCAACTAAAATGGCACGCTCGGGCTCGGGTGCCGTGGGAACAAGGGGGAAACGGGCCATTAGGCAGCCTCAATACGATGCAGGATGTCCTCAACGACCTCATCGATCGTAAACTCGTCCATATCAAACCACACGATACGGTCATCGCGCTTAAACCACGAAAGCTGACGTTTGGCATAGCGACGCGAACGCATCTTGATGAGTTCGCGAGCCTCATCCATAGAAATCACGCCATTGAAAGCATCAATGATCTCTTTATAGCCAATTGCCTGCATCGAAGTCAGGGCATCTCCCAGCCCCTGGTCCATAAGACCGCGAACCTCATCAACAAGACCCTGTTCAAACATCAGATCGACACGCAGGTTAATGCGCTCGTAGAGCACCTCGCGATTACGCGTCAGACCAAACCATAGAGCATGATAATGCTCGCGCGGAACACTAAACTGACTTTTTTGCTGTGCATAGGAGATACCATCATCATGCATCTCGAGCGCACGAATCACACGGCGCACGTTATGGGGATGAATAACAGCAGCCGATTCTGGGTCGCGCTCGGCAAGCAGGGCATGCAGTTCTTCCTCGCCAATACGCTCGGCAAGCTCCTGATAGCCCACACGGCGATCGTCCTCAAGTTCACCCGAGGGAAAGTCCATCTCATCGAGGGCGGCCTTGAGATATAGCCCCGTACCTCCGCAAAAAACCGGCAGACAACCCGAACCAATGAGACGTTCAACATGCGCGCGAGCGTCAGCCTGATAAAGCGCAGCAGAATATGCCACACCCGGCTCTACAATGTCGACGAGACGCAGCGGCGCCGTACACTCATCGGGCGTCATCTTTGCGGTACCGATGTCCATGCCACGATAGATTTGCATCGCATCGCACGACAGCACTTCGGACGAAAGACGAGCGGCCAAACGGTCGGCAACATCACTCTTACCAACCGCCGTCGGACCGACGATCGCAACGGCGGAAAGACCTGCCCCGGAAGAAACCATTAGCGCGGCTCGCCCACAACGGAGCCGGACAAATACCAGGTCTTGGCAACGTCAACGTCAACATCAACGATCTTGCCAACAAGCTGATCGATGCTGTAACCCTCGGGGATAGGCGCATGCACGGTCTGATTCTTGGGACTCTTGCCCAGCAGGACCGCGTCGTTCTTTTTACTCGTTCCCTCAATGAGCGCCGGAACCACAGTATGAAGTTCACCCTGGTTATACTCATGTGCCGTGGTCTCGATAACCTTAACCAGGCGGTTGAAACGCCCGAGAATAACCTCATGCGGCGTAGGATCGTCAATCTCTGCGGCCGGGGTACCGGCGCGCTTGGAATAGATGAAGGTATAGGCCTGGGCATAGCGGACCGTCTCGGCAAGTGAAAGCGTCTGCTCAAAGTCTTCTTCAGTCTCGCCCGGGAAGCCAACGATAATGTCAGTCGAGAGCGCGATATCGGGCATGCGGTTGCGAATGCGATCGACCAGGCCCAGATAGTCCTCGCGTGTATAACGGCGATTCATCTCTTTGAGGATCCGCGTCGAACCTGACTGGACGGCCAGGTGCAGCTGCGGCATAACAGCAGGCGTCTCGGCCATGGCGTCGATGGTCTCGGGCAGCAGATCCTTGGGATGCGAAGACGTAAAGAAGATGCGCTCCACACCCGTATCGCCCACGGCACGCAGCAAATCGGCAAAACGCGGCTTGCCAAACAGATCGCGACCATATGAGTTAACGTTTTGGCCCAGCAGCGTAATCTCACGCACGCCCTGGCGCACCAAACCGGTCACCTCGTCGACAATCTCCTCGAAGGAGCGGCTCTTTTCGCGACCGCGCACGTACGGAACGATGCAATAGGTACAGAAATTATTGCAGCCCGTCATGATGGGCACCCAAGCGTGATACTGGGTCTCGCGATGCCACGGCATGCTCATGGCATCCGTATCCTCATGCTCATTGGTGCGGATATGATGCTTGCCATCAAGGAACGCCTCGGCAATGAGCTCTGCCACATGTGCGATGGAATGCGTACCAAAGATGACATTGACGTTATCGACGTTGGTGAGCAGGCCCTCGCCATCGCGCTGCGCGATGCAACCACCAACGGCAACCACACGCTTGCCCGAAGGCGAAGGCGGCAGGCTTTTACAGGAATTGCACTGGCCGTACAGGCGAGTATCGGCGGCCTCACGCACACAGCATGTCATGAAGACAACGATATCGGCATGCTCGGGATCGAGCGCCATGAGACAGCCATACGAATCAAGCAGACCGCTCACGCGCTCGGAATCGTGCTGATTCATCTGGCAGCCAAAGGTGCGGATAAAGTAGGTTTTACCGGCAAGAATATCGCGTACGGAACGCTGGTCCATGTGCATAAGTCCTAACGATGGAAGGGAGGCGAATCGAGGCAAGCAGAAGCTATGCCACAGGCTTAACATCATCCATGACGACGTTATCCATAGCAGCCCGATTGATCTGGTGAACGTAGATAGAAAGGCGGATAGCCGTGCGCGACTCCCCGTTAATGAGGATGTCGGAGAACACGGGCGCACAGGAAATATCAAAACCGGTTGGAATCAAAAAACCGCGCGCGATAGCAACGGCCTTAATGGCCTGGTTGACAGCACCGGCACCGACACACTGGATGTTGACGGGCACACCATCCTTGACCATGCCGGCGATGGCGCCGGCAACGGACGCGGGCGATGATTTGCTTGATACCTTCAGGCAATCCATGAAGAAACTCCTGCGTTTAAAAGTACGTTTTAACTGCAATAACTGTATCGTACCGAGTGGACTCGGTAAAGGCACTATTCCTCTTTGGCAAGATCGAATGTCACGGTGATTCGATCACGCGAAACGCGAATCTTTGGGTCGCCGCAAAGGTTGAGATAGTACCGGGCGGCAAGGTCATTAAAGTCGCGCTCCACAGCACGCGAAAACTGTGCCATGTCATCCTTGGCAATACGTAGCCCACGACGATCCTTCGCGAGATCGACAGGAGCCGGCGCATGCGAGGATGAGTCACGCTCGCGCAGCAGACGCGCAGTCACACCGCGAACGGGCTTAATCTGCCCTGCCAAAATGCGATGGGCCGTGCGCTCGGACATTTCAAGACCCAAACCCGAACAAATACGGATAAAGTCCTCGGCATCAGAGGCAAGGCCTAGACGATCAACAACCGGAAGCTCGCTCTCGTCATCAATGAACAGGAGACGCGACGTATCGAGCCGACTTGACGCCTGAGCATAAAGGGTCGCGGCAATCTCAGACGGAGAACCAAGATAGACATCGCAACCACGCAACTCCTCGAGCGCAAACTCACAAGCAGCGCGAATAATATTATGCGGGCCCCGAGCACAGACATAACGTCCGTCCTCATCCTTGACGGCCTGGGGCCAGCTGGACTGATCGGCACGCTCACTGAGGCGGTCGGCCGCAACGCTCACCTTAAAGGCTGAACCAAGATCGACACCGGACGTAACCACACGGGCCTCGTCGGTGTTCTGCTTGATCGAAAACAATGCCATGCCACGACCGTGAACGCCCCAACGGTCCATCTTCATGCTCTCGAGCTTGGAGGTAACACGGGCATCGAAGATTCGCTCTTGCATATCTTGCGGAACGCCCGAACCGTTATCCAGAAAGACAAGCGTGCGGACGCCATCTTCCTTGGTCGTAGCGAGATAGACTTTGTCGGCGCCAGCATCGCGAGCATTACGGAGCATTTCAATGACGATATCCTCGACATGCTGAATGTCGTGCTTTGCCTGGCGCCTCTCGGCCTCCGAAACGCGGAGGCGGACATAACCCTCGCCAAGGTTCTCCTCGACGCGAAGGTTGCCCTCCCCCGACATCGACGCGATAAATGAGATGAGCTCGTTCGCGTCGCTCATGTTATTTAGCGATATCGACAGCGCGGCTCTCGCGAATCACGACGACGCGCACCTGACCGGGATACTCCATCTCTTCCTCGATCTGATGGGCGATATCGTGAGCCAGGACCGTGGACTGGGCATCGGAGATCTTGTCCGGCTGAACCATGACGTGGACCTCGCGACCAGCCTGCATGGCATAGGTACGCTCGACGCCATCATGGGAGTTGGCGATCTCCTCGAGCTTCTCAAGACGCTTGATGTAGTTCTCGGCAGACTCGCGACGGGCACCGGGGCGAGAGGCAGAGACAGCATCGGCGGCCTGTACCAGGACATCGAGCACCGTGTTGGGGTCGACGTCGGCATGGTGAGCCTCGATAGCGTGGACGATAACGGGCTTCTCGCCATAACGGCGGGCAAGCTCGGCGCCGATGACGGCATGCGGGCCCTCGACGTCATGGTCGATTGCCTTGCCCAGGTCGTGCAGCAGGCCGGCGCGCTTGGCGGTCACAACGTCCAGGCCAAGCTCGGAAGCCATCACGCCGCACAGGTCAGAGACTTCGAGGGAGTGCTGAAGCACGTTCTGACCAAACGAGGTACGGTAGCGCAGGGCACCAAGGGTCTTGACGATCTCGGGATGCAGGTCGTGGATGCCGGTATCGAAGGCAGCCTGCTCGCCAGCCTCGCGCACGCGCTGCTGAACCAGGTCGGCAGCCTTGTGATACATCTCCTCGATGCGGGCGGGGTGAATGCGGCCGTCGGCGATGAGGTTCTCGAGGGCAACACGGGCGGTCTCACGACGGACCGGGTCGAAGCTCGAAAGAACGACAGTCTCGGGCGTGTCGTCGATCACGAGGTTGACGCCGGAAACCTGCTCGAAGGTCCGGATGTTGCGACCCTCGCGACCGATGATACGGCCCTTGAGGTCATCAGAGGGAATGTGCACGGAGGTAACGGTGACCTCGGCTGTGTGGTCGGCAGCGCAGCGCTGAATCGCCAGGGACAGAATCTCCTGGGCGGTCTTGTGGCACTCGGCGCGAACCTGCTGCTCGGACTCGCGAATGATCGTGGCAGCCTCGTGGGTGACCTCGCCGCGAACCTTATCGAGGAGCTCCTTGTGGGCGTCCTCGCGGGTCAGGTCGGCGATACGCTCGAGCTCAGAGGTCTGCTTGGCGCAGAGCTCCTCGAGCTCGCGGGAGCGCTTCTCGACCTGACCGGCCTGGCTGGACAGCTGGTGCTCACGCTTGTCGAGAGCGTCGTTTCGGCGATCAAGGGACTCCTCGCGCTGCATCACACGGTTCTCGAGCGTACGAATCTCGCTCTTACGCTGCTTATCCTCGGCCTCGGCGGCCTGCTTGTTCTTGATGATCTCCTCTTTAGCCTCGAGCAGAGCCTCTTTTTTGAGGGTCTCGGCCTGACGCTTAGCATCACCGATCAGGGACTCAGCCTGTGCGTGTGCCGACTGGATCTTTTCGTCGGCCTCGTGAAGACTACCCTGCTTGGCGGTGCGCATGTAGGCAATGGCGGCGATGGCACCCAAAACGATGCCAACGAGCGCTGCGATGATAGGCATGCTCACTCCTTTTTATGGATTCGTTACACAACAAAGCGAACCGTCCTTACGAACGGCTCGCGACATTTGAGTAATATGGGCGCAGCTTATGCGGGTCGGATACAGATAAACATATAAACAAACTCATCACAGATGAGCACATATCACAAAGCAAATGACAGTGTTTATCGTACGTTGAACCACAACAACTGTCAAATAAATGACCCCGGCACGGCGGCTAAAACGCGGTGAACGGCAGGGTCACAAAACGCATACGCCTAAACCGCACATTCCTCGCGTTCGGCATCGAGACGTGCCTTAACGGCATCGGCGGCGATGTGATACGAGAAGCCCTTGCCCATCAAAAACCGAACCAGTTTTTCGAATCCGCGCGTCTCTGGAACACGCCGCTTGGCGAGCAGGGCTGACGCACGCGCCAAATCGTCTTCGACGGCAAAATAATCCTCGGGATAACCGGGAATGTCATCGAGCACGACATGACGGCGCTTGAGCTCGGTCTCGATTTTGCGCTGTCCCCAACCGCGCCGCTTGCGCTCCTCGATAAAGTACGAGCAAAAGCGGTTGTCGTCTAAAAAGTGATACTCGGTGGCGCGCTCGACGGCGAAATCGATCGCGGGCTGGTGAAAGCCGTAGCGAGCCAGCTTGTCACGGACCCCACCCGTCGCATGGTCGCGGCGCGATAGCATCTCGGTCACCATGGTAAGTGCACATTTACGCTCGATGAGCTGCACCGCCTCACGAAAGTTGTCCCAATCACAGGGAAGATCGGGGCGGTTTTTGACATACAGCCGCGCGACCCGCACGGGAATCCAAATGGACCGCTCAAAACCGCCCTCAAGCTCACAATCGATATGTGCGCAAGGCTTTTTGGACGCATACCCGCTCGAGAACGAGGAGGCCGCCTTCTTATCGGGAAAGACGACCGTGGCCTCGGTCACCGTATACGACATGAGCGTAACCGCTACTCGTCGTCATCATCGAGCATGGCGGAACCATCGATGGCGTAAAGCTCGTCAAACTCCTCAGGCGCAGGCTGATCGGTCAGCTCGACCTCGGACGGAGCATCGTCATCAAACTCAAGTCCACAGGCAAGGCGGACCTTATGCTCAATCTCGTCGGCACAATCGGGGTGTTCGCGCAGGAACGCCTTGGCGGCCTCGCGACCGTTGCCGAGCTTGTCCTCGCCATAGGCAAACCAGGAGCCCATCTTCTTGCAGATACCGCACTCGACAGCCATGTCCAGAATCGAGCCCTCCTTGGAGATGCCCGTACCGTACATGATGTCGAACTCAGCAGATCGGAACGGAGCTGCCACCTTGTTCTTAACGACCTTGGCGCGCACGCGGTTACCGATAACCTCGTCCTTAAGCTTAATGCTGTCGATGCGGCGAATATCGATACGTACCGAAGAGAAGAACTTAAGGGCGCGGCCGCCCGTCGTGGTCTCGGGGTTGCCGAACATGACACCGATCTTCTCACGCAGCTGGTTAATGAAGATGCACGTCGTGTTGGACTTGGACAGCGAGCCGGCGAGCTTGCGGAGCGCCTGGCTCATCAGGCGAGCCTGAAGACCAACCGTAGTGTCGCCGATTTCTCCCTCGATCTCGGCACGCGGGGTCAGCGCGGCGACGGAGTCGACGACGATGGCATCGATGGCGCCGGAACGCACGAGCATGTCAACAATCTCGAGCGCCTGCTCGCCCGTATCGGGCTGGGAAATGAGCACCTCGTCGATATCCACACCGATGCGCGCGGCATACGTGGGATCAAGCGCGTGCTCGGCATCGATAAATGCCACAACGCCACCCATTGCCTGGGCCTCGGCCAGGATCTCGAGCGAAAGCGTCGTCTTACCGGAGGACTCAGGACCGTAAATCTCGACGATACGGCCGCGCGGCACGCCGCCGATACCCAGCGCGGCATCGAGGGCCAGGGCGCCCGTGGGAATGGCCTCGACCTCGAGCTCGGGGCCACCGTCGCCGTACCTCATGATGGAACCCTGGCCGAATTTCTTCTCGATCTCGGCCTTGGTGGTGGCGATCATCTCATCGCGCTCTTTACCCGTCGTGCGAGCATGAACGGTACGTACGGGACCTGAATTCTTGGCCATGAATAGCCCTCCTCTTAACAACCTGCATCGATAATAAACGAACGGCTGTTCGTGGTCAACCGTTCAGGCCAATCATATGCAGGCGGTCTTTCCAAAACCCAACCAAACGCCGACCAAACACTGACCAAATACTTGACCACAAAGGACCAAATATGAACAAGGCAGGCAAAAATACATCTACAACCAGCACAAACGCTAAATTTGTCAGAGGTCCCTATCTCCACAATTAAGGGGCCCTAAGGCCCCTTAAAACATGTCTATTCCATAGAGTTGAGCACAAGGGCAATGCGCCCCAATGCCTCCGCGACCGCATGGGCACGAACACACGAACGGTCGCCCTCATAGTGGCAGCGCACAGAGTCCACGACCGGCACGCCCCCATCGGCGGAACGATGCGCCCAGCCAATATAGAAAGTGCCCGCCGGATCGTCCTCAGTGCCACCGCCGGGGCCGGCATAACCCGTTGCGCTCACTGCAATATCGCTCTGGTACAGCTCCAGCGAACCCACCGCCATCTCGCGCGCGGTCTGATGCGACACCGCGGTATAGCGGTCGAGCGTCTCCTGCTCAACACCAAGAACGCGATGCTTAATCTCATCGCAGTAAGTCACCGCACCGCCACGCAACACCGCCGAGGCACCCGGGATATCGGCAATCGTCGATGCGATCATACCCGCCGTCAGCGACTCAGCCGTCGAAACCGTCACGCCCCGAGCGCTCGCGTGCTCGACAATATCGCGCGCCAGCTCCTCGTTATGTGCGGAAATCTGCTCAAAAGAGTCCGTCATACCCACCAGGACCTAGACCGAAAAGACGATCTTGCGGCAGTTCCAGAAGTACTGGGCGCCCGAGATAACGGTCAGGACAACGGCAACGGCGTACAGGAAGCGCGACACCGAGTAGACGCCGAGCGTCAGCGCCACCGGGCCAAGGTGCAAGCCGGCCATAGCAAAAACGCACAGGTAACCGCAGATGGAGACCATCGTGGTCGCCGTCTTGTACTTGCCGAGCTTATCGGCCGCAACGACCACACCGGCCGCACTCGCAACCATGCGTAGGGCGCTCACCAGCAGCTCGCGGAACAGGATAATAAACACGGACCACACGGTTACGGAGCCAAAATCCAAGAACAGCAGCAGGGCCGAGAACACCAGCAGCTTGTCGGCGATGGGGTCCAAGAACTTGCCGAAATCGGTGATCTCGTTGCGCGAGCGTGCCAGATAACCGTCGACCTTATCGGTGCACGACAGGATCACATACAGAATGAAGGCAGCGGCGGCGAGCGGACCGTCAAAGGTGCTCCAATCCGTACCGGCAACACTCGTGTGAGAAAGCGCCGACACGATCATGAACACCGGGATAAAGACGATGCGCACGCACGTCACGATGTTGGCGGGCGTCCAGACACTCGTCAGTTCCTTATTGCTCTCGTTAGCCACGACGCTCTCCTACTCCACAACATGACCGATAAGCTCATAGCAGAAGCTATCGGTAAACTCGACGGTCAGAATATCGCCCACGGACGCCTCGCTGGCGTCCAGATGCACCGCGCCATCGGAATCGGGCGCCTGGAACCAGGCATGGCCGATCAGCTCGGCGCCATCCTCGGTCTCTTCGATACCGTCGACGATTACCTGGGCGCGCTCACCCACATGTGCGGCGGTGGCGGCAAAACCGAGCGACTCGGCCAGGTCCATGGCCTCCTGGGCGCGCTCGAGCTTGACCTCTTCGTCGACCTGACCCTCCATCTTAGCGGCCAGGCTGCCCTCCTCCTGCGAGTAGGCAAAGACACTCGTGTAGTCAAAGCCGACGGTGTCCATAAAGTCGATAAGATCGCGGAACTCGTCGTCGGTCTCGGTCGGGAAGCCGACCATGGCCGTGGAACGAATCACGATGCCGGGGATGCGCTCGCGAAGGTCGCGGAACAGATCCTCGAGCTCCTGGCGCGAACCAGAACGGCGCATGGCCTTGAGAATGCGCGCGTCGCAGTGCTGCACGGGGATATCGATATAGGGCAGCACCTCGGGCGTATCGCGAATCGTCTCGATGAGTTCGTCAGTCATGCCCTCGGGCTGCAGATAGAGCACGCGGACCCAGACGTTGTGCGGGCGCACGGCCTCGGCGACGGCACGCAGCAGCTGCGCCAGATTGCGCGGCGAGCCATCGGCGACGTCCTCGTCGGCAAAGTCGGTACCCCAGATGCCCGTGTCCTGGCCGATCAGCACGATCTCGCGCACACCGCCGGCAACCAGGTCGCGCACCTCGGAGATGATGCTCTCGGCATTGCGCGAATGATAGCGGCCGCGGATGTAGGGAATCATGCAGAAGCTGCAGAAGCGGTTGCAGCCATCGGAAATCTTGACGTAGGCGACAGCACCCTCGACGGTACGTTTGACCTGCGGGATATAGGCTGCAATCTCGCGCTCGACACCCAGCACGCCATCGATGACCGCCACGATGCCGTCCTCCTCGTCGGCCTTCACAAAGGCAGCGACCTCGGGCAGCTCGTCAGGTAGGTCATCGCCATAGCGCGACGGCACGCAGCCGCACATGACGATGGGGCAAGAACGAACGCCGTCCTGAACCTCGTTGGCGAGTTCGAGCGTGGTCTCGATGCTCTCGGACGTTGCGGAGGCGAGGAACGAGCAAGTATTGACGATGGCGATATCGGCATCCTGCGGGTCGAATGCCTCCTCGTAGCCCGCGGCGGTCAAAAGAGAACGCATGCGGTCAGTGTCAACCTCGTTCTTAGCGCACCCGAGGGTGATGTAGAGCACGGAGCCCAACGGTGTATCCATATTGGAGAGCGGTCCTTTCGATTGATATTAGCGGTAGTTGGTGAACTGCAGCGGCTGGCCGTAGTCCTGGTCGCGCAGGAACTGGATCACGGACTGCAACGCGTCCTTCGAAGCAGAGGAAACACGCAGTTTGTCGGCCTCGATGGTCACCTTGACCTTGAGCTTTTGGTCCTTGATGTCCTTGTTGATCTTCTTGGCGGTCGCTTGGTCGATACCCTCGACGATATGGCCGAGCACGCGCACGGTGCCGCCCGATGCCGCCTGCGGAGCATCCCACGAGACGGCCTTGAGGTCGATGCCGCGCTTGATGAGCTTGGAGCTCAGCACGTCGACAATCTGCTTGGAGACAAAGTCGGCCGGGGCGTTGATCGTAAAGAGCTTGTCGCCCTTCGAAAGCTCGATCGTGGCGCCGGAATCCTTAAGGTCATAGCGCTGGGAAATCTCGCGCGTGGTCTGCTGAAAGGCGTTATCGACCTCTTGCTTGTTGACCTCGGACACGACGTCGAAGCTGGAATCTTTAGCCATGATGTTTCCTTTCGCGTACGAGCGGCCTAGTAGCTATCGTACGAATTGTCGGTAGAATCGGTGGGTGTCTGACCGTCAGTTGCGGTATCGGCGCCATCCGTGGACTGGGCATCGGTACCGTCGGTGGTATCGGTACCATCGGTGGTGTCGGTACCATCAGAACTTTCACCATTCTCGGAATCAGACGTCTCCTTCTTGGGAACGGTGATCGTCACACGCGCCACGCCCGAGGTCTTGGTATCGTAACGAACCTTTTCACCGTTCTTGGTAACGGTGACATCGGAAGGCTTGGACGTGGTGATCTCGATCGACGACTCGGGCGTGTACTCCTGCTCAAAGGGGCCAGTCGCCTGGGCGCCATAGACCGACTTGCCGTCAACCTTGACCTCAATCCACGCGGTCTTTCCCTTGGCAACGGAGACTTTGACCTTCGTGACCTCGTTCTCTTCCTTCTTGGCCGTCGTCTTGGTAGCGTCCGAATCAGTCGACTCATCCGTCGCCTCATCGGTGTCATCGTCCTCGTCGACCGTTTCGGTCTTCTTAGAAGACTTCTTGGTCGTCATCTTGGTAGCAGTGGGCGTCTCGGGCGTGTTCTCGGGCGCCGAAGATGCGCAGCCACGCAGAAGCACCACGATGAGCACAATCAACAGCAGCACAACGGCACCGATGCCGGCGTAGACGATACGCGGATCGAGCCCGTTGTTTTGAGGAGTACGTGATCCGCCGCGTCCACGACCGGAACTGCTGCGGCCGCCTCCCTGAGGCATACGACCGCGATTGCTATCGGAACGGCCGCGATAGCCGCCCTGGCCCTGAAGGCTGCGCTGACCCGAGCGGGGCGCAAGCTCACCGCGGCCTTGATAGCCACGCTGGCCCGAACGCGAAGCCGAAGAGCGCTGGCCATACGGCTGTGATTGAGAGCGAAGACGCGGCGTCACCTGCGTGGTATCGGCATCCGCATAGCCACCGCGAGAGCGTCCCATAGAGGCACCACGGTAACCGCGATCGGAATAGCCGCCGTCGCCGTAGCCGGCACGAGGGTCACGCGCCACGCCGCGGGCAGCGGGAAGTGCACGGTCCTCGGGCATCGGCGTACTGCGGAACCGGTCACGCTGTGAGCGAATCTCCTCGCCCGAACCCGTCTCGGTAATATAACCGGCCTGCTGAGGACGCTGTCCATAGCGGGTCGAACGACCGCCCTGAACCATCAGGAAGCGCCCGTTATCGACCGAGGAACGCGAATTGACGTAGCCGGCGGCGTCCTGAAAACGACCGCCCTGCTGCGACGTTTCGCGTTCGTATGCCATCAGGTCGTCAAAGTAGGCATTGACGACCTCGCGCGGATTGAGGCCCAAAAAGCGAGCATAGCTCGAAATCATGCCCTGCGCATAGCCGCGCGGCGGCATCGAGGCAAAGTTACCGGTCTCGAAAAACTCGATGATCTGCGGCCTGATTTTGATGGTGTTGGCGACCTGCTGAATGGAAAGGCCCATTCGGCGACGCTGCTCGAGCAGCATGTCACCAAAGCGTGCAGCCATCAGAATCCTCCAAACTCACGATCTTCACGTGCCATCTCGGCGTCGACAGATTCCAGCGCGGCAAGCCCCTCCTCGTCCAACAGGACCTCGCGCGGCTTGGAACCGTCGGGCGGGCCGACGACACCCTTTTCTTCCAGCATGTCCATAATACGCCCGGCACGCGCATAGCCAACCTTCAGACGACGTTGCAGGCCAGATGTGGAGCCAAGCTGCGATTCCACCACAATATGGGCGGCTTCCCAAATGAGCGGATCATCGTCTTGCGGCTCGGCTACTCCGGTGCGGACAATACCGCCGCCACCCGCCATGGACATGGAAGCGGGCGCCACGGCAGACAGAATCTCCTCGTGGTAGTCGGGCTCGCTCTGCGACTTGACGAACTCGACAATCTCGTTGATCTCATCATCCGAAACAAAGCATCCCTGAATACGGCGAGGCTTGCCCCAGTCGACCTTGGAGAACAGCATGTCGCCCAAACCGGTAAGCTTTTCGGCACCCATCTGGTCGATGATGACGCGCGAGTCGATACCCGTGGCGACGTTAAAGGCGATGCGGTTGGTGATGTTGGCCTTGATAAGGCCCGTCACCACGTTGGAGCTGGGGCGCTGCGTGGCCACGATAAGATGAATACCGGCGGCACGGCCCAGCTGGGCGATACGCACAATCGACGCCTCGACGTCCTTGCCGGCAACCATCATCAGGTCCGAAAGCTCGTCAATAATGATGACCAGGTAGGGCATCTTTTGCGGCGGGTTGTCGTAATGCTCAAACTCGCCGGCGGCCTGCTTTTCGTTGTAGGTCGAGATCTTACGCACGTTAAGGCGCTCGAAGACCTTCAGGCGACGCTCCATCTCGGACACGGCCCATTGCAGAGCGCTCGCGGCCTGCTTGGGCTCGGTCACCACGGGCACATAGAGATGCGGCAGTCCGTTATAGCCCGCAAGCTCGACGCGCTTGGGGTCGACCATGATCAGGCGAACGTCCTCGGGAAGAGTACGCATGAGCAGAGTCGTGATGATGGAGTTGATCATCACCGACTTACCAGAACCGGTCGTACCGGCAATCAACAGGTGGGGCATCTTGGCAAGGTCGGCGACAACCGGCGTGCCCTCGGCATCGCGGCCGATGGCGAGCTCGAGCGGACCGCCCTTCACATAGGGCAGCACGTCGCCCAGGTTGACGTTCTGGCGCTTGCGGTTGGGAATCTCGATGCCCACGAGCGAGGTGCCGGGGATCGGGGCAAAGATACGTACCGACTGGGCAGCGAGCGAAAGCGCGATATCGTCCTCGAGGCTCGAGATCTTGCTCACGCGCTCGCCCTCACCAGGTTGCAGCTTAAAGGTCGTCACCGTGGGGCCGGCGATCCAGCCGACCACGCGGGCACTGCGGCCAAACTCAAGCAAGGTGGATTGCAGTGACTCAGCGGTCTGCTCCAACTCCTTGTCCGAAGACGCGGCGGAAGCCGACTGCGGGTTGGCATGCAGGATTTCGAGCGGCGGAAGCTTGAGGCCGTCCTCTTCTTCGCCCTCGTTATCTGCGGCGCCACCGTCCGCTCCCCCATCGCTAGCCGCAGCCGATTCGACGGCACTCGAGGCAGGCGCATCGGCAACCTTGGGATGCTTCAAGAAGTCGGGAATCTGAGGTGCTGCCGAGACAGGATTCACGGCAAACGGCGGCTCGGACTCGTCGATCTTATCGGGGTCGTCTTCCATCGAAAGCTGACCGGTTACCTGGTCGCGCTTTGCATGGCGACGCGGCAGCAAAGTCGTCTTTGCAGTCTCAATCGGAGCCTCGTCGTCCTCGTCATCGCCCTCGGTGAGCTCAATCTCACTCTCGGACCAGGACGGATCGGGCTCACTTGTATTCAACTTGGGTGTGGCCTTGCCCTTCTTGACATGACGGCGCGGCAGCAGCGTCGTCTTAGCGCGCTCAGCCTCCACGGCATCGGACACGTCGACAAACGGATCCTCGTCCTCGTCGTCATCGTCCAAAACCGGGTCCACATCGTTGCCCATGACCGTGGTCACGGCAGCATCGGAGCCCTTTTGACGAAGAATGCTCAGGTGCGGACGGGCAACGCCGGGCACCGACAGGGCTTCGTCGTCACCCCACGGGCTGGCGTTGACATCGGCGCGACGGCGCTCGGCAAAATCGGCCGCACGGTCGCGAGCAGAGCGCAGCACGCCACCCACCGAAAAGCCGATGATGACAAAACCAACGACGGCCAGACCCAACAGGACTACCATCGCGATAGGCTTACCCAGTGCATTCTGCAGCGCACTCGCAATAAACGCACCGATGTAGCCACCCGAGGCGGACAGATTTTGCGGCGTAAACATAAGGTCACACGAGTCGCTCGTACCCGGCACCATCAGCGAAAGAATGGAGACGACAGCGATAAAGACCACGGCTCCGCCCGCGACCGAGCGAATGTTGAGCGGCGAGTCCTCACCTAAAAAGAGCGTGGCGGCAAACAGCAAAATGACGATCGGCAGCACGTAGGCGCCCAGACCAAAGCCCAGGTGGTAGAAACCGGCAACCGCAGCCGTCACGGGTGCGGTCGCCGGCGAAATCACGGCAATGAAGGACGCAATCGCCAAAACGGCGATGACCACGCCAGCGATATCGCGGTTGGCCGAGGGCTCGACCAAGGGCTCAAAATCGTCGAAGTCGGCTTCGTGGCCCTTATTGGCACGCAGATGGGAACCGGCACCCTTAGCAGATGCCGGTTGGTTATTGGCCTTATTGCCTTTGGCGTTTTGTGCAGATCCGCGCGCCAAACTAAACCTCCATGACGACCGGGATGATCATCGGACGGGTGCGCGTACGGCTCCAAATGAAGTTGGAGAGCGAATCGCGCACGGCCTTGCGAATGGCATCGGAGCCGCTGCTCGTAAAGCTAAACTTGCCCTTCTCGATTGTCTTCATAATGGACGCGGAGGCATCCTCGGAGAACTGGTCGTCGATGGCAAACGAGACACCGCGGCCCGAGAACTCGATGGCCTCGATCTTCTTGTGCTTGAGCGAGACGATGGCAACAGCGGTAACCATACCGTCATTAGCGAGCTTCTGACGATCGCGCAAGACGATGGGGTCGGTATCGCCGATACGCAGGCCGTCGACGTAGACGACGCCGGACTCGACGGGCGCACCGCGCTTGACGATACCACCGCGCATCTCGAGCGTGTCGCCGTTATCGAGGATAAAGATATGATCGTCCTTGATGCCCATCTTGCGGGCGAGCTGGGCATGAGCGCGCAGATGCACGGCCTCACCGTGAACCGGCATAAAGTACGTGGGTTTGGCCATGGCCATCAGGAGCTTGAGCTCCTCCTGGCTACCGTGACCGGAGACGTGGACGAGAGCGCGGTTCTTATCCCACACGTCGCAGCCGAGCTTGGCCAGGCTGTTGACGACCTGCTGGACGGCCTTCTCGTTGCCGGGAACGGGAGTTGCTGAGAGGATGACGGTATCGCCCTCGTGGATGGAGAGCGTCTTGTGCTCGCCATTGGCCATGCGGGACAGGGCCGACAGCGGCTCGCCCTGCGAACCGGTGCACATGACGACGATCTTGTCGTCGGGCAGGTTATCGATATCGAAGGCATCGATGATATCGGCATCGTCGATGTTGAGGTAGCCCAGCTCGCGCGCGACGCGGGTGTTGGTGAGCATGGAGCGACCGGTCACAACGACCTTACGGCCGCACTTACGGGCGGCATCGCAGATCTGCTGCAGGCGATGAATGTGGCTCGAGAACGACGCGACGAACACGCGACCCGGGGCGTTCTTGATGGCGTGCAGCAGATTGGGACCAACCTCGGCCTCGGACTTAGTAAAGCCAGGAACCGTGGCGTTGGTGGAGTCGGAAAGCAGCAGGTCGATGCCCTGCTTGGCAAAGCGGCTGATAGCGGCATAGTCGGGCGTGACACCATCGATGGGCGTCTGGTCGAGCTTAAAGTCGCCGGTGTGCATAACGGTGCCCTGGTTGGTGCGGATGAACACGCCCAGAGCGCCGGGGATGGAGTGCGTCATCGAGAAGAAGTCGAGCGAGATTCCGCCGAGGTTGACATGGCTGCCGCCCTTGACCTCGCGGAACTTGGGTGCGCGGATGCGGAACTCAGAAAGTTTGCCCTCGATAAAGCCAAGCGTCAGCTTGCTCGAAAAGATGGGCACCTTGTTGTTGAGGTCCTGCAGCAGGTACGGAAGCGAACCGGTGTGGTCCTCGTGGCCGTGGGTGACGACGATACCGCGGAGCTTCTCCTCGTTCTCCAGAACATAGGTGTAGTCGGGAAGCACCAGGTCGATACCGGGCTGGGAGTCGTCGGGGAACATGAGACCGGCGTCGACGAGCACCATGTCGTCGCCGCACTCGAAGACCGTCATGTTCTTGCCGATTCCGTCAAGGCCACCGAGCGGAATGATCTTCAAGGGAGATGATTTTTTAGCTGCCATAGGTTAGTGTGGTTTCCTTTCTTCGAAACGGGTCTGGAACAACCGACGGGGCGCTTCTGGCAAACCGACCGCCGGGAACGTACAAACATGCATCACAGAGTCGATGCAATAACCACAGTATGATACCCATTTGCACAACAACAGACCACCCATGCATCAAAGCCCCATCTGAACCTGTGTATCCCGCCGGTCAGGGCTCAGCGGCCCCGGCACGGGCTAAGTTTCCTGCTCTACAGTCCTGCTCACGACGGAGGCCACATTAAGTGGCCTCCTGTTCGTGCGGAACTCGCGATAAACTTAGCCCGTGCCGGGACCGCTGAGCCCTGACCTGCCAATATGAGATAGGTTTATTTTGGTAGGTTTTATCAGGGGAAATACTGCTGTGTCTATCTACTGATCTGAAATCTGACTACTGAATAGACTGTCTAACTAAATAGCGAGCGGCACTAACCAGCCCTTTTGCTTGCGCCCGGGAGGGGCGCATATGAAGTTTATCGCGAGTTCCGCACGCAAAGGAAAGCACTTAATGTGCTTTCCGTCTTGCGCAGGACTGTAGAGCAGGAAACTTCATATGCGGCCCTCCCGGGCGCAAGCAAAAGGGCGACCCCTGTCCGGAGTCGCCCTTGTTGAGCTGCTTATGTTTAGCTGTTACTCGGCGTCGTGGTGACGGCGGGGCTTGCGGCCTCCGTTGTCGCCGGGACGGCGCGGACGGTCGCTGCGCTCGGAGCGCTCGCGACGCGGACGCTCACGGCGCTGGAAGTGCTCGCCGTCGCCCTCGGAGGCACCCTCGGCGCGAGCCGGGGCCTCGGGCTTGTCAAGGCGATCGAGCGAGATCTTACCGCGATCGTCGACCTCGATGACGACGACCTTGACCTCGTCGCCCACGTTGAGGACGTCCTCGACCTTCTCCACGCGGCCCTTGGCGACGCGGGAAATGTGCAGCAGGCCATCCTTGCCGGGCAGCAGGTTGACGAAGGCGCCAAAGGGCTGAATGGAGACCACGCGACCGGTGTACTCCTCGCCCGGCTCGGGAACCTTGATGATGAGCTTGATGCGCTCGACGGCCTGGTCGACGGACTCGCCGGTGCCGCCGACAAAGACGGTGCCGTCCTCCTGGATGTCGACCGAAGCGCCGGTCTCGTCCTGGATACCGCGGATGACCTTACCGCCGGAACCGATGACGTCGCGAATCTTGTCGGTCGGAACCTGGATGGAGACGATACGCGGAGCGGTGCTGCGCGTGGTGTGGCGCGGCTCGGGGATCACATCGAGCATCTTCTGCAGAATGAAGGCACGACCCTCCTTGGCCTGCTGCAGGGCACGGGCCAGGATGTCGAAGGTGAGGCCAGTGGCCTTGTTGTCCATCTGCAGGGCGGTGATGCCCTCGGTGGTTCCGGTGACCTTAAAGTCCATGTCGCCCAGGAAGTCCTCGAGACCCTGGATGTCGGACAGGACCACGGTCTTGCCCTCCTCCTGGATCAGGCCCATGGCGATACCGGAGACCGGGCGCTTAATGGGCACGCCGCCGTCCATAAGGGCGAGCGTGGAGCCACAGGTCGAAGCCATCGAAGAGGAGCCGTTGGACTCCATGACCTCGGAGACGACGCGGATGGCGTAGGGGAACTCGTTCTCGTCGGGAAGCACCGGAAGCAGAGCGCGCTCGGCCAGATTGCCATGGCCGATCTCGCGGCGCTTGGGGCTACCCATGCGGCCAGTCTCGCCGGTGCAGAAAGGCGGGAAGTTGTAGTGGTGCATGTAGCGCTTGCCCTCGGTGGGCTCGATGGTATCCAGACGCTGGCCCTCGTTGAGCATGCCGAGCGACAGGACGGAAAGCACCTGGGTCTGGCCACGCTGGAACAGACCGGAGCCGTGAACGAGCGGCAGGTAGTTGTCCTTCACCATGATGGGACGGATCTCATCGGCGGCACGACCGTCGACGCGCTCACCGGTCTCGACGACCATGGTGCGCATGGCCTTCTTCTCGAGCTTCTTGAGTGCCACGGGGATCTCGCGCTCCCAAGCGGCCTGCTCCTCCTCGGAGAACTCGGCACGGATGGACTCCTTCAGAGCCTCGACCTTACCGATACGGGAGAGCTTGTCGGCGTCGCGAAGGGCGGCAGCCATCTCGTCGTAGTGGGCGAAGATGCGCTCCTGGACCTCCTCGACGGGCTGGTCGAGCGGGTACTCCTTCTTGACGATGGGGCCGTTGACCTGCTCCCACTCGGCGACGAACTCGTCCTGAGCCTGGCAGAAGGCAGCAAGGGCCTCCTGGCCAAACTTCATGGCGGCGAGCATGTCGTCCTCGGAGATCTCCTCGGCACCGGCCTCGACCATCGAGATGAAGTCGGCGGAGCCGCCCAGCTCCAGGTCCAGATCCGAGTTCTCGCGCTCCTCATAGGTGGGGTTGACGATAAACTCACCGGTCCCCACGTTGCGGCCGATGCGCACACAGGCAAGCGGGCCCTCGAAGGGCACGCCGCCGAGCGTCATGGCCAGGGAAGCACCCATGACGTTGATGACGTCAAAGGGGTTGACCTGGTCGGCGACGAGAGAGGTGGCGACGATGTGCACCTCGTTGCGGAAGCCGTCCGGGAAGCTCGGGCGAATCGGACGGTCAATCATGCGCGCGGTAAGCGTGGCCTTCTCGCTGGGACGGCCCTCACGCTTGAGGTAACCACCCGGGATGCGGCCGGCTGCGTACATCTTCTCGTTGAAGTCAACGGTCAGCGGGAAGAAGTCGTAGTTCTTGCGCTCCTTGGAGACGACCACGGTGTCGAGCATCGTGGTGTCGCCCTGCTTGACCAGGCAAGCGCCGGTGGCCTGCTTGGCAAGCTCGCCCGACTCAAAGGTGTAGGTCTTGCCGTACAGCTCAAAGGTCTTGGATACGAGTGTCATTGTTCTCCTTTACCCCACAGGCCCCTTGCCTGCGGGCTTCTCATGTGACGCGAGCCCCCTGCCCCCGCCACGCTTCAGAGCGTGATTGTTCGCGCCCTTACACAAAAAGAGCGCCCCGCTGCGCAGGACGCTCTTAGCATGTACAAATCCTTACTGGATGTTGTCGCGGATGCCCAGAGCCTTGATGAGCTCACGGTACTCGACGATGTCGTTCTTCTTGATGTAGGAGAGAAGACGACGACGACGGCCGACGAGCATGAGCAGGCCACGACGGGTGTGGAAGTCCTTCTGGTGGGACTTCATGTGCTCGGTCAGCTCCTTGATGCGCTCAGTCAGGATAGCAACCTGAACCTTGGGGTTACCGGTGTCGACCGGGGTGTTACCGAACTGGGCAGTCAGCTCCGCCTTGCGCTCTTTGGAAACAGTCATTGTTTCACCTTTCGTTTTACGTCGCCCGCGGGCGACTCGATTCGCCTCGGACTGGGAAGCCGCCGGTGGAGCGAGCATCCAAGGTCGAGGTACCACCAGGTCGGTATGTTACCACAAGCAGCCCGCGCCTGCGCATCATCACCGACCCAACATGAATTCCATCGCACGGAGGCGCTGGTCGGTATGCGTCGCCGCCCACACATGCGAAAGCCCAAGCAAGAACGCCGCCGTATGCGAGTCGATTTTCTCGGCCAAAAGCGCATCGAAGGTCATCGACATGAGGGCGCGCAGCCATGCGACCTCACCGGTCGATACCAGCTCGGCACCCGGAACGCTCGACGCGCACGATCCGCACATGAGACCGCCCGCCTGGGGCGAAAAATACGACAGCATGGGGTCTCCGCACAGCACACAGGCCGAAAAATCTGGTCGATAGCCAACGTGCGACAGCAGCTTAAAGACATATGCCGCCACAAGTAGATCCATATGCGCCGCATCGAGCCCGCTGCCGACCAGGGTAAGCGCCCGTTGCGTTATGGCAAAGGTAAACGGGTCCTCAGCGTCCTCGAACGAGCACACGCGCGCGACCTCGGCGATCGCGCTTGCGGCGCAGGTCGTCTCGTAATCGGGCGCAGCTCCGAGCGGCGCCTCCATAAGCTCGGCCTGAGAAACCACGTCGAGCGAGCGTCCATGTGCGAGCAACATATCGACGGTACAGAACAGCTCGCAGCGCGCCGCCAGGCGCCCACCGGGCTTGCGGGCGCCCTTTGCCACGGCACGAACCTGCCGACCTCGCTCATCAAGCATCGTCAAGATCAGATCGGTCTCCTTGAGCTTGGTCTTATCGAGGACGAGTACCTTTGTGCGATATGTCCGTGAGCCCGCCATGAGCGCTGCGCGCCCTTAGTCCTCGGCGCTATACCCAAAGCGGCGAATCTGGGCCTCGTCGTCACGCCAGCCGGCCTTGACCTTCACGTCCAGCTCCAAAAAGACCTGCGTGCCAAAGATGCGCTCAAGATCGCGACGGGCATCGATACCGATATGCTTGATCATCTCGCCGCCCTTGCCGATGATGATGCCCTTTTGGCCCTCGCGCTCGACGTAAATGGTGGCGTGCACGCGCAGTACCTTCTTGGTCTGCTCGAGCGCATCGCAGATCACGCCAACGGAGTGCGGGATCTCATCACGGGTGCGGCGCAAGACCTTCTCGCGCACAAACTCGGCAACGAGCGTCTCATCGGAAGCGTCGGTACCCATGTCCTCGGGGAACCAACGCGGACCCTCGGGCAAAAAGTGCGCAACGGTCTCGATGAAGGCATCGACGTTGAAGTTCTTGACCGACGACGTAACGATCTCGTCGTCATACTCCATGAGCTCGTGGGCGGCCTTGAGCTGTTCCATAACCTGGGCGGGATCGGCCTCATCGGCCTTGGTGAGCACCAGGACCTTCTTGCAACGGGCGCATCTGACGCGCTCGGCAACCCAAGCGTCTCCCCTGCCAATCGGCTTGGTGGCATCAATCAAAAACGCGACGACATCGACATCGTTCAGCTCGAACAACGCGCTCTTGTTGAGCTCGGATCCCAGACCGTCCTTGGGCTTATGAATACCCGGGGTATCGACAAAGACCAGCTGGTAGCCGGGACGGTTGACGACGGCGCGCATGCGGCGGCGGGTCGTCTGGGCCACCGGTGAGGTGATGGCGACCTTCTTGCCATAGCAGGCATTAAGCAGCGTGGACTTGCCGGCGTTGGGGCGTCCGACCAGGGCCACGAAGCCGCTGCGAAAACCAGGCTCAACGTCGCCAAAGCCCGCGAGGTTGTCGTCCTCGTCGCACAGGGCGTCGAGCTCCTCATCGCTCATGCCCTCAAACGGATCGAACTCCTCGACATCCTCGAGCCCCTCGGTATCCACCGCGTCCAAAGTCTCGTCGTCCAGGATCTCATCGGTAGGCTGCATATTGTCGGACATGGGAATCCCTTTCTAAATAAAGCCGAGCGCGTGGGCAAATACCAGCACGCCCACAATCGCGGCGGTGATGGAAAGTACGTATACGGAAGCGGCGGCGATGTCCTTCGCACGCTTGGCCAGCGGATGGAGCTCCTGGGTCGCCAGGTCGACGATGGCCTCCATGGCGGTGTTGCACAGCTCGCCGTGAATCACCAGGCCACAACAGATGATAATCGTGGCCCACTCGGCAATGTCGAGCCCCACGACGCAGCCGGCAATGACGGTACACGCGCCCGCAACGAGCATGACCTTAATGTTGCGCTCGGTCTTGACGGCGGTGACGAAGCCCTCCATGGCGTAGGAAAACGACTTTAAGAAGGACGGATGGTCCTTGTTCGATCCGGGAATCATAGACGGCTCCTAGTCGTGGGCGTGGTTGGTGATGGGGCCGACGTGGACCAGCTTGGGGTCCTCGCCGCGCTCGAGCGCCAGATCGCGCAGGATGGCGTCCTCGCGGGCCTCCATGACCTCGGCCTCGTCGTCCTCGATGTGGTCATAGCCCAGCAGGTGCAACATGCCGTGAACGAGCATCAGACGGCACTCGTCAGCGGGGCTATTGCCAAAACCGGGGGCCTGACGGGCAATAACCTGCGGGGCCAAGATAATATCGCCGAGCTCGAGCGTCTCATCGGCGGGAATGTCATCGTCAAAGGCCGAATCGCACTCAAACGAGAGCACATCGGTGGTGCGGTCGATACCGCGCCACTCGTGGTTGAGCTCGTGCATCTCGTCCTCGTCGACATACGAAAGGGAAATCTCGACTTCACGTTCAACGCCCTCGGCGGCAAGCACAACCTCGCAGATGTGCTCCACCTCCTGCGCGTCGAGCAGCGTATCGAGCTCGGCATCGTTGCTGATCAATACACTCAACGGGACTCCTTTCGGTCGCGCGGGCGCTGCTCGCGCACGTCATCATAAGCTTCATATGCCTCGACGATACGACCCACCAGGGCATGGCGCACCACGTCGGCACGCTCGAGGTGTGCAAACGCCACATCGTCGACACGGCCCAAAATCTGCTCAACGTCGGCAAGACCGCCACGACGACCCACCAGGTCGCGCTGGCTCAGGTCGCCGGTAATCACGAACTTGGAGTTGAACCCAAGGCGTGTCAGGAACATCTTCATCTGCTCGGGCGTGGTATTTTGCGCCTCGTCGAGCACCACGAAGGCATCGCTCAGCGTGCGGCCGCGCATGTAGGCAAGCGGGGCGATCTCGATCACGCCGCGCTCCATAAGCTCATCGGTGCGCTCGCGATCCATCATGTCAAAAAGGGCGTCGTAGAGCGGACGCATGTAGGGATCGATCTTTTCCTCGAGGGTGCCGGGCAAAAAGCCCAGATTCTCCCCCGCCTCGACAACCGGACGCGTCAAGATCAGACGGCCCACCTCGTGACGCTTGAGCGCGGCAACGGCGAGCGCCATAGCCAGATAGGTCTTACCGGTACCGGCAGGACCCAAGCCAAACGTGATGGTATGCGAGCGGATGGCATCCACATAGCGCTTTTGCCCAAGCGTCTTGGGGCGAATGACGCGGCCGCGATACGAAAGCAGCACGTCATCGCGAAGCGACGTAGCCTCATGCTCACCGTCGCGCAAGACGGCCAGGCAGCGAGAGACATCGTCGGCAGACAGCGTGCGCCCGGCAGCCGCCTCGCAAAAAGCGTGCTCGAAAAAGCGCGCCACGAGTTCGACCTCGTCCGGGTCGCCGCTCACGGAGATGCTATCGCCACGGGCGACCACGTGAGCGCGAACCAAACTCTCAAGCGCACGAAGAACGCCGTCGCCGACGCCCAAAACGCGCGAGGGATCAATTCCCTCGGGAACGGTAAGTCTAATCTTCGAGGCTTCCATGAACCTCCCTGCGTGCATGGACCAAGCCGGAATCATCGACTCCGATGATAGCAACACCGAGCAGGCACGGGGCTGTAAGTCCACAGGTATCGTCAAGACGGGCATGATGGAACGAGCCGAGCGTCAGGTTGTCACCATACTCGAGCACGGCACGCTCGACCGTGCCCACGCGACGACGAGCGTCGGCAATAGCGAGCTCCTGTGCGGCGGCCCGCATACGGCGGCTGCGCTCGGCCATAACCTCGGGTGGCACCTGGTCGGGCATGTCGGCAGCAAGGGTACCGGGACGCTTGCTGTAGCGGAACACGTGCATACGCGAGAAACCCACACGGCGGCACAGCGCCAGCGACTCCTCGAACTCCTCGTCCGTCTCACCAGGAAAACCGACGATGACATCGCACGAAAGGGACGCCTGGGGCAAGTTGGCGCGAATCATACGCACCGTGTCCTCAAAGGCCTCGGCGCTATAGGGACGGCCCATGCGATGCAGGGTCGCAGTGCAGCCGGACTGCACGGGCAGGTGCAAAAACGGGGCGATACGCTGCGGATAGCGCGCCATAACCTTAAGCAGGCGCTCGGAGATATCCATGGGCTCGACCGAGGAAATGCGCACATGCGGAATAGACGTGCGCTCCATGATGGCCTCGAGCAGCTCATCGATTTCGACGTGCTCGTCGGTCGCGCTCTTGCCATCGTAGGCACCCAGGTTCACACCGGTCAGCACCACCTCGGGCACGCCGGCCTCCTGGGCCTCGCGAACTTGCTCGAGCACGGACTCGACGGGCACGGAGCGCTCGGGGCCGCGTGCCTTCCACACAATGCAATAGGTGCAGCGATGGTTGCAGCCGTCCTGAATCTTCACGCCCAGGCGAGAGCGACCGAGCGCATCGACCACCTCGCCATCGCTGCAGGCGGGAACGCTATCGGATTCGACACCCAGCACCTCGCAGACGCGCTCGGCGACATCGATCTTGGACGGCTCGGCGATCACGCGATCCGAAAGCTCCGACAGCTCCTCGGGATGCAAATTGACCACGCATCCGGTCACGACCACATAGGGCTCGTTTGGATGGGCCAGCGCATGACGGACGGCCTTACGGGTCTTGGCCTCGGCCTCGCCCGTAACGGCACAGGTGTTAATGACGATCAGATCGGCATCCTGGGGCTCCACAATAGCAAATCCCAGGCGCATAAGATCGGCAGTGATACGGTCAGACTCAACCCGGTTGACGCGGCAGCCGAGGTTGACGACGGAAATATGGGGTGCGAGCACGCGGGCTCCTTAATCGAGGATATCGTCGAGGGCACTCTTGATACGGTCGGTCACCGACTTCTTACCGGAAGCGACGTCATCGCCCATCTCATCGGCAAAAGCACGGAGCAGCTCGCGTTGCTTATTGGAAAGATTGGTGGGAACGACCACGCGCAGCTGCACGATCAGGCGGCCACGCGAACCGCCACCGCCAATGCGCGGCATGCCGTAATTATTGACGCTCACGGTGTCGCCGTACTGGGCGCCGGCGGGAACAGTCACCTTAACGACCTCGTCGGGCATAATGCCCTCGACCTCGATCTCGCAGCCGAGCGCAGCCTGCGCAATCGAGATATCGCTCACGAGGTACAGGTCGTCACCGTTGCGCTTAAAGCGCTCATGGTCGGCAACACGCACGTTGACAATCAGGTCGCCCGAGGGCTCGCCGCGAAGGCCGGCCTCGCCAAAGCCGCCCACACGCAGCTGGCGACCGGTCGAAACGCCGGCGGGAATATCGATGTCGATCTTCTCGTGCGAAGGCGTGCGGCCCTGACCGTCGCAGGTCTCACAGGGATGGTCGATAACCGTGCCCTCGCCATGGCAGTCGGGACAAGGCGAGGAAGACTGAACCTGGCCCAAAAAAGAGCGCTGGACCGTGGTGACATAGCCCGTGCCGTGGCAGCGGCTGCACTGTTTTTCGGTCGCACCGTCAGCCTTGCCCGTACCGTTGCAATCCTCGCAGGGAGCAAGGCGGTCATAGCTGATCGTCTTTTTGCAGCCGAGCGCCGCCTCCTCGAGCGTCACCGAAAGCGAGATGGCCATGTCACGTCCGCGACGACGCTCACGACGGCTGCGGGCGCCACCGCCGGCACCGCCGCCAAAGAACGACGAGAACAAGTCGTCCATACCCATGCCACCAAAGATATCGTTGATATCGACGTAGCCCGAACCACCAGGGCCGTCGGCAGTGCCGTAACGGTCGTAGTTAGCACGCTTCTGCTCATCGGAAAGAACGGAATAGGCCTCGTTGAGCTCCTTGAACTTGGCCTCGGCCTCGGGGTCGTCCGAAACATCCGGATGTACGGTACGGGCCTTCTTTAGAAACGCACGCTTAATCGTCCGCGCGTCGGCATCCCTGTCGACGCCAAGCACCTCGTAGTAATCCCTATTTTCCGACACGACCTAATCCTTCCGACTTTCATTATTGTCACAGTGCGTCCTATACCCAAGCTGGGCCGACCGCAAACAAAGGGTTTGATGTTATTGCATTTGGTACGGCGAAAGCATGGCCCGTTGCGAGCAGCTCGCGAACCAAACCGACACGAGCGCGAACATGAAGCCGTTGGCAAAACCGTTGGCAAACTGCATCGCACCGCGCTTCCACCACAGCAGACTACGATGAAGCACACCGTCCGAAAGCACCATGAACAGACCCATGGTAAACGGAATAAAGCACATCACGGCAAAGGCCGAGAACACGCCCGAGATGGCCGAGAGTACCAAAAACGGCGCCACGATGCCCATCAGGTAAAAACCGGTACGGGCCTTGCCTTCCAGACGCTCGGCCTCAACATGGGCACGGCCGACAAGATCGCCGCCCGAGGCACCGTTGGTGCCGGCGTGACCCATGCCGCCAATGCGGACCTCGTCGCCATCGTGCGTGCCGGCAGGAAACTCAATTGTCTGCTCGGAGGTCACACGGGTTCGACCGCTGCCGCCGCAATCGGGACAGGGGTCGGCGACGACCTTACCGGAACCTCCGCACTCGGGGCAGACCGACTGGAACGTGCCGGCACCGAACAGGAAGGACAGGTCGACGTCGATGTGGCCGCGACCGCCGCAGCTCGGACAGGTATGTGCATGCTCGGACGAAACAGAACCCGAGCCTCCGCAGTGACCACAGGTATCGAAGCGCGTATAGCGAACGGTCTTGCGGGCACCGCCCTTGGCCTCCTTGGCGTCGAGCTTAATATCGACGACCACGTTGGCGCCGTTCTCGGGATTATAGGCAGCCTGCCCGCGACGCGGCTGGCCCCAGGCGCCCCCGAAGGGGAAACCGCCGTCAAAGGGATTGCCGTAACCGGCGCTGCCGGCATAGCCACCGCCATAGGGCGAAGCCGTCGGTGCACCGGCAAAGGGATTGCCCGAGCGCATGGCGTCGTAGCGCGCACGCTTCTGCTCGTCCGAAAGCACGGCGTAGGCCTCGGAAACCTCTTTAAACTTTTCCTCGGCATCAGGTTCTTTGTTGACGTCCGGATGGAGCTTGCGGGCCTTTTGCTGGAAGGCCTTCTGAATATCACGCGAGGTGGCGTCCTTGGAGACACCCAAAATCTCGTAGTAATCTTTTTCGTTCATCGTCGCCATGCGCGGCAACCTCCTGCTCACAGCAGCGTATATATTGCGGTAATTCTACCCGAGCGGCCTAGGCTAGACCCCAAAACAGCTCGAACAGCACATTTCCATCGAGCCAGCCCAAGTGGGTGGGCGCTAAACGAGCACGGACATGGCCCGCGAGGACGTCTGCCGAAGTGAAGGGTCCCTCATGGACTCCGAGCGTCTCGGGCACCCAAGTGGCAAGACCCAATTCGAGCGCGCGATCGCAGGCAGCTGCCAGCTCGCCCGTTGGGATGACGCAAGCTGCACGAACCAACAGATCGGACGCAATACCGCGCGTCATGCGACAAGCGAGCATCAGGTCTTCAGCCGCAGCCTCACGCTGCGACAGATATTCGGCCTCGAACGCCGTCGCGTCATCGTCACGTTGCACCAGACGCACGCGGTACGAATCGCCTCGAGAAGACACGCCGGGGAACAAACCTGCAAGACGATCGAAATCCTCGGCATCGAGCATGCCCGCGGCAGAGCGACCCAGGCCCAAATAGCCCTGGCCGGTCCAGTAGGCAATGTTATGGGCGCACTCATGGCCGTCGAGCGCATAGCTTGCCACCTCATACGGGTGATAGCCGGCCGCACCCAGACGCTCACGCGCCACATCCATGCACGAAGCTTGAAAATCCTCGTCGGGCTCTACCGACTCGTCGCGGCACGCCATGCGATAAAGGGGAGTCCCCTCCTCAAGCGTGAGCGGGTAGACCGACACATGATGCGGAGCCGCCGCCAGCACGCCATCGAGCGTGCGCCTCCAACTCGCTGCGGTCTGCCCGGGAAGTCCGCACATAAGGTCGCACGACACGTCAAGCCCAGCGTTCTTGACTGTCGCGATGGCGGCGAGCGCCCGATCGGCATCGTGAATACGGCCGATAGCGGTAAGTTCGATGTTATCGAGCGTTTGCACGCCCAGAGAGACGCGTGTGACACCAACCTTGGCAAGCGCAGCGGCAAGCTCGGCGGTCAGCGACTCGGGATTGGCCTCGCAGGTAAACTCAACGGGGGCGCACCACGCACGAATACGCCGCGCCAGCTCCACCAGGCGCTCCCCCGCCAGCGACGGCGTACCACCGCCAACATAGACGGTGCGGATCTGTTCAAGGGCCCTAGCCTTGCCAAAAGCATCGAGGCGCGCGAACAACTGCTCAAAATAGACATCGAGCGCAGCGCTCAGGTCGCACGGAGCAAAACTGCGCGAGTCAAAGTCGCAGTACCGGCACTTTTGGGCGCAAAACGGCACGTGCACGTACAGCGCGGTAACGGCCACCCTTAAGCCTCCAGCGGATGTGGAGGCACCGATTCGCCGGCGGCAAGGGCAGCCTCGCAGGCCACCACATCGCGCTCGATCTCATCGACCAGCGCCATAAACTCCTCGTAAGTGGAACAGCGCACCACATGGGCACGCCAAGCGGCGGCATGAGGCATGCCTTTTAAGTACCAGCTTGCGTACGTGCGGGCACGCGACATGAGCGGCAGGAGCTCATGCGTCAGCGTTAGGTGCTCACGCAGGGCGTCCAGGCGCTCGACGGAGCTGCGTGCCGGCACCGGTATGCCATCGAGCGCAAGGGCGCGAGCATCACCAAAAACCCAGGGGTTTCCGTAGATGCCGCGCGCGATAAACACCGCGCTGGCACCCGAGCCTTGCAGATGCTCAGCAGCGTCCTCGGCCGAGAACACATCACCCGAACCAATCACGGGAATCTCGACGGCGTCGGCAACCTCATCGACAACCGACCAATCGGCCTGGCCGGTGTAGAGCTGCGTGGCACAACGACCGTGCACGGCAACTGCAGAGGCGCCCGCCCCTTCAAGCATCTGGGCAAACGTTGCGGCGTTGCGGTCCTCGGCATAAAAACCCTTGCGGATCTTCACGGTCACGGGAACATGCGCCGCGCCCACCGCTGCCTCGACAATCTTCTCGGCCAGTTCGGGCGTGCGCATAAGCGCCGAGCCTTCGCCCTTAGTAACGACCTTGCGAGCCGGACAGGCCATGTTGATATCAATCAATGACAGGCGATCGCCCACACGCTCCTCGACGGCGGCGACGGCACTCGCAAACTGCTCGGGCTTGGAGCCAAAGAGTTGCACGCAAATCTGCTGCTCCTCGTCGGCCGGTAGCACCAGGCGCCAGGTCTTGTTGCTGGCATAGGCAAGGCCCGTCACGCTCACCATCTCGCTATAGGCGAGATTGGCACCGCGGCGGCGGCACATGATGCGATAAGCGGGATCGGTTACGCCCGCCATGGGAGCCATAAGGAACGGCTGCTCGGCATAGGCGCCCAGCAGCCGCTTGCTGTATACGGAAAGCGCCATAGACCTACTCGTCCACCTTGAGGATCGCCATAAAGGCCTCCTGCGGGACCTCGACCGAGCCGATGGCCTTCATGCGCTTCTTGCCCTCTTTCTGCTTCTCGAGCAGCTTGCGCTTACGCGAGATATCGCCGCCGTAGCACTTAGCAAGAACGTCCTTGCGACGCGCTTTGACGGTAGAACGGGCGATGATCTTGTTGCCGATAGCACCCTGGATGGGAACCTCGAACAGCTGACGCGGGATGATCTCCTTAAGTTTGTCGCACAGACCACGGGCCAGGCCATAGGCCTTGTCCTTATGGACGATAAACGACAGCGCGTCCACCTCGTCGCCCGAAAGCAAGATATCGAGCTTAACGAGCTCGGAGGGACGGTACTCGTTGAACTCGTAGTCGAGCGAGGCATAGCCCTTGGTACGGCTCTTGAGCTGGTCAAAGAAGTCCAAGATGAGCTCGGCGAGCGGCATATCAAAGCGCATCTCGACCGACTTACTCGTGAGATGAATCATGTCGGTAGTAATGCCGCGGTGCTCGATAGCGAGCTGCATGACGGCACCCGTATACTCGGGCGGGCAGATAATCTTGGCCTTGAGGTAGGGTTCCTCGATACGCTCGATGCGCGTAGCCTCGGGCAGATCCTGCGGGCTGCGGACATCAATCATCTCGCCGTCAGTCTTGTAGACGTGATAGTCCACCGAGGGGCTCGTGGCAATGAGGTCAAGATTGAACTCGCGCTCCAGGCGCTCCTTGACGACCTCCATATGCAGCAGGCCCAAGAAGCCCACGCGGAAGCCAAAGCCGAGCGCCACCGAGGTCTCGGGCTCCCACACCAACGACGGGTCGTTGACGTGCAGCTTATCGAGCGCGTCACGCAGGTTCTCGTAGTCCTTGTTATCGATCGGGAACAGGCCCGTATAGACCATGGGCTTGGCCTCGCGGTAGCCGGGAAGCGGCTCGGGGCAGGGATTCGACGCCCACGTGAGGGTATCGCCCACGCGAACGGCCTCGGGGTCCTTCAGGCCCGTGACCACGTATCCGACCTCGCCGACCGTGAGCGCGTCGACCGGGGTCTCGGCGGGACGCTTGACGCCCACGCCATCGACCAAAAAGTCGCCCTTTGCCTGCATCATGCGCAGGGTATCGCCCTTTTTGATGGAGCCGTCAAAGATGCGCACCGTGGCGACGACGCCACGATACTCGTCGAAGTACGAATCCAGAATGAGTGCCTTGAGCGGCGCGTTCGCATCGCCCTTGGGCGGAGAGATCAAAAAGACAATGGACTCCAGCAGATCGTGGATGCCCTCGCCGGTCTTGCCCGAGACGCACACGGCATCATCGGCAGGGATCGCCAGGTCATCCTCGATCTCGGTCTTAACCTCGTCGGGATGGGCCGAGGGCAGGTCGATCTTGTTGATGGCCGGCACAATGTCCAGATTGGCGTTCATGGCGAGCGTCGCGTTGGAGACGGTCTGCGCCTCGACGCCCTGCGTGGCGTCGACAACGAGCACCGCGCCCTCACAGGCTGCCAGCGAGCGCGAGACCTCATAGGTAAAGTCCACGTGGCCCGGCGTATCGATCAGATTGAACTGATACGTCTCGCCATCGTCGGCGTCATAGGACACGCGAACGGCATTGGACTTGATCGTGATGCCGCGCTCGCGCTCGATATCCATGGTGTCGAGCAGCTGCGACTCCATGTCGCGTTCGTCGACGGTATGGGTGAGCTCGAGGATGCGATCGCTGATCGTGGACTTGCCATGGTCGATGTGCGCAACGATTGAGAAGTTGCGGATGTGGGAAATGTCAATTGAAGTATTCATGCGGACTATCTTACCCGAGCGGTACAAAAAATGGAGCCTGTTCCATAAAACAGGCTCCATTTATGCGCGTAATCTGTGTGGTGTGAAATTTACAACTTAGGCGTTGATGCTGTTCACGAGCTTGGCAAGACCGGACTTGCGGTTGGAAGCCTGGTTCTTGTGGATAACATGCTTGGCGGCAGCCATGTCGAGACGCTTGGTGACGGTCTTGAGGGCAGCCTGGGCCTTCTCGGCGTCGCCCTCGGCAACGGCGGACTGGACGTGCTTGGTCAGCGTCTTGAGCTCGGACTTGACAGCCTTGTTACGCATGCGAGCTGCCTCATTGGTGCGGATACGCTTCTTCTGAGACTTGATGTTTGCCACTTCTGGAGTTCCTTTCGAGTTCCTTGCAAAAAATGTATGACACCTCTGAGACACGGTGAGGTCATGCAAGCGCCTACTATAGCACGCTCCCCCTCAAAGGGATAGAACGAATTTGTCAAATAGGCAGGTATCATCACGATTTTCTCAAGATGTACGTAATCCAGAGCAAAAGCGCGGTCTGAGAATCGGCCGAACCCTTCAGCGCGAGCTCCACATCGACCGCGCCCTCGAGCGCGGCAACGAGCTCTGCCATCGAAAAGCGACGTGCCCAGGTCAGGTGATTCTTGACCTGCCAGGACTGGAGCTTAAGCGTTGCGGCCAGCTCACGACCCTGTCCGCGCGCATCGAGCGCCTTGGCAACGATAAGCTCGCGGATGCGGCCGCACAGCAATGTGTAAGTCCACACGTAGCTCTTGGCGGGCAGTAGATTGAAGAGCTCGAGCGAGCGTCGCATGTCACGGGCCGAGACCGCATTGAGAAAGTCCCAGGGCTGGACTTCGGCCGTGCGCACAATCCAGCGCTCCACATCAGCAAGCTCAATCTGGGGCGCCTCGACCATCTGGGCAAGCTTAGCCAAATCGTTATCGAGCATGCGAGTGTTTTCACCCGAACGCGAGACGAGCTCCTCGGCGGCCGCCGTCGAGATCGACTTGCCGTGCTGCGTCGCCATCTGCTGCACGCGGCGCGGTAGCTCCCAGCGCTTGGTACCGGAGCAATCGATCACCGCCTTCTTGTCGATCTTGGCGATCGCCTTATACAGGCGCGTGTTCTTGGCAAGCGAGTCGGCGATGATGAGACAAACCGTCGTGGGGCTGGGACTCGCCAGATAGTCGACAAGCGGCTCGGAGATCGCTTTGGCGAGTTTTGAGCAGCCGTCAAGGATTACCAGGCGAAACTCGCTGCCCATGGGAAAGGTGTTGAGCGATCCGATAATCGACTCGATATCGGGGTCTTTGGTCATATCGCGCTCGTCGAGGTTGAACTCGACCATACCCGACTTTTCCAGACGCGCTTTCATACGCGAGACGGCGTGATCGCGCTTGACTCCGTCGGTACCGACGATCAGATATGCCGGCAGCAGACCGGTTTCGGACATTGCGCTCCCCTCCCGCAGACTCTCGAATTCGTACCGTGCCATTTTAGCCCAGGGGTTGGTCCCGCGCCAACGGCAGCATCACGGTCGCTGGCATCGCATGGCAAAACCTGTTACGGTCGGCGAGACGGTAATGTCTCCTTGTTCAATGGTACATGCGAACGCGCCGCCCGCATCGCGAACGGCATCGATGCAGGCATCGGATGGATGGCCGTAGCGGTTGCCCTCGCCCGCACTCGCCATAGAGAGCTCGGGCTTAAGCGTTTCCAGCAGGTCTTTGTCGACGGAAACTTTTGAGCCGTGATGCCCCAGCTTGAGCACATCGATATCACCCACCTCCTGTACAAACTCGCGCTCCTGATCGAGCTCGGCATCACCAGTGAGGAGCATACGCAGGCTCTTGCATTCCCGGGCATAGGAGAGCAGCAAGACAAGCGAGTCCTCATTGCCCTCGCCATCCACCGTGTCAAACGGCCACATCACACGAGCCCGAAATGCGCCGATATCGACCGTATCCCCGCGAGCCACCTGCCGATACGTTACGCCGGGGCGATTCAGGACCTCAGCAGGCGCACCGTCCAGCGCATCCGCTGCAACTGCAATGGTTCCAACCGAAAACCGATCGAGCACATCGGGAAGACCACCCCAATGATCTTCGTCCCAATGTGTCACGAAGACGGCGTCGATATGGTGGACATTGTTGCGAACCAACGCCGCTACCACGCGCTCGTCGAACCCGCAGTCGACGAGCGCTACTGCGCCGCCCTCGCGAATAAGAATCGCATCGGCCTGGCCCACATCGAGTACCGTCACCGAAGGCGGAGCGAATCGATCCCAGTAGACGTACGGAATCGCAGCCAAGAGCACCAGGCATGCAAGCCCCACCGCCATAAGACGTGCACGGGGACGCGGCCACCAGACCAGCAGAACCGCCAGCAAACACGGCACTAGGTAAATCCACATGCTATCGGGCGGCACGCTCACGGATGCACCCGGCACGGCGGCAAACAGCTGCTCGAAGAACAGCGCGCAACGGGCGGCAATCATGGGCACAACGAGCGCCCAAGTCCGCAACGGCGCCACGAGCGAAAAGGGAACCAGCACGATCGACACAGCAAGCAGTACGCTCACCACCGGACCGATGACCGCATTTGCCAACGGAGCAATGAGCGAGAACGTACCAAAGGCAGGAATGGTGATGGGGAGCGTCGCCAACTGCGAGCACAGTGTGACGGAGAGCATGCTGGCAATGCCCGACGGCACGCTCAGCTCACCCAAAGCGTAGGTAGCATACGGGCAAAAGCACAGGATGGCAAAGACGCTGGCACATGAAAGCTGAAAGCCCATCTCGAACAGCACCGTCGGCCGCAGTAGAACAAAGATGGACATGGTTACGAAGAGTGCCGATGCGCCGTGCCGACGACGACCCGCTCCGTTTACGACAAGCGTCGCGAACACCATGCAGCACGCGCGCACGGCCGAGGGAGACGCGCCCGTAAAGGCAGCGTAGCCCACAAGCGTTATCGCCAATATCACCCGCTGAAAACCACGTGAGCACCGAGTCTTTTGCAATACGCCCTCGATCACAAACCCCACGATAGCCAGATGGCTGCCCGAGACGGCGATAAGATGCGCCGTTCCCGTCACCGAAAACCAGTCGCCCGCCGGCTGGGCGCGCAGCTCGGCCGAACGACCACAGACGACACCAGCTATGAGCGCACGTGCCGGGTCGGTCGCAGGCGCGATGGACGCAAGCAGCCAATTTCGCAGCCGAAGCAGCGGCCCCGGAGAGCCCTCATCGACCGACACAATCCGAACGGCTTTAACCTTGCGCACCTCGCCTCGGAGCACGCGCAATCGTCCATACGCATCGTTCTCAAAACGTGAAACGCGACCGATAACACGCACGTGCGCCCCGACCTTGAGCTCGCGGTCGCACGATAGGCGAACCGTTGCCAAGTTCTTACCGTCCGCGCGTACCTCGCAGGTATAGGAATACACGTCGTCGTTTATGGATGGATCACCCTGCACGACAAACTCGAGGCTGCTTGCCGCTCGACCGTCGAGCGCCTTCGAGGCGTTGAGCGCGCCCGCAGCCCACCACGCCGAGACGACCGCTCCCGCCACGAGACCGACGGACGCGGCATACAGCCACCGCTTCCAAGGGGCAAGCCGCGCACAAGATTGAGCCAGCACAACGAATACCGCCGCCGCAACGGGAATGGCCCATAGCAGCCCGACCGCCGGCGCCTGCTCCCTCAGCAGCGCATCAGCGGCCACGTTGAGCACCAAGGCGCAGCTCATGCACATGCCGGCACACAGGGCCATCGTCCACGGCATCAGGGGCCGCGGAGGCATCACATGTTCGCGCTCGGTCGCACTCATACGCAGATGCAATCTTTGATTTTGGCAAGCTTCTTCTCGCCGATTCCCGACACACGCATCAGATCGTCAACCGAGGCAAAAGCACCGTTCTTTGTACGCTCATCGATAATCGACTGTGCCATGGAGGGACCGATGCCCGAAAGCGTCTGTAGCTCTGCCGCGCTTGCCGTATTGATGTTGACTAGGCCCGTTGCGCCACTCACGCCCAATGATGCGGAAGCCCCACCATCAACACCGGCTTCCGCAATGGACGCCTGCTGCTCCCCCACCGTTGGAACGTGAATCTTCTGCCCATCGACGACCTTGGATGCCCGATTGAGCCCCGTAACGTCTGCCTCGGGCGCCAGCCCGCCGGCGGCATCTATCGCCTGAGCCACCCGCGCGCCGTCCTTGACGCGATATACACCGGGCGACACAACGGCACCATCAACATCGACATAAACCTCTGCCGCGGCAGACGCCTTAGACGAAGAGCCTTCGGATGTCTTTCCGCTCGAGGCATCGCCGGATCCCGGCTCCACTAACGAGCCCGAACCATCAGTGCGCTCAAACGACACGCCGCCAGTACCGCCGCCAAGGTTCGCCATCGCCAAGCCGCTCGCCATCGCAATGACGACCAGTATCGCCATCACCACTGCCTTGTGACCGAGCAGCTTGTCCGCCCAGCGGTCCATCCGTTTGACCCGTTCGTGTTGTTCGCGCTGCGCCATAGCAAAACCTCCCAACACCATCGTGTCAGGAAAAAAGCCCTGCAACAGCCACGCTCCAAAACCGGTTTTAGCGGTCAAACCAAATACCGACCAAAACCTTGCACAAATCTGTCCATTTATTCAGGCACACGTCAGCAAATGAACACTTAGCCGCAAAAAGCCCAGATAGCAAAAGACCGACGATGCAGGCGCATCGTCGGTCTATGCACAAATTTACTCGTGATCTTGGTAAATCTCACGCGGAGCAAGCTCCGAATGTTTGCGTTTTAAGGTCTTGGGGGCCTTATACGTGTTGCTTTCGAAGTCGATGTACTCAGTCTGCTTGAGTAGGCGCTCGATCATCTCCTCGTGATCGAACAACTCCCAGGCCTCATGCACGGCATCGAGTTTAGCGTGCGTCTCGGGACGACGCGGCATAAACAGCGTGCAGCAGTCGGGAGCGGCCTCAGTCGAGATATCGAACGTACCAATCTCCTCGGCGCGCGCGATGATCTCCTGCTTGTCCGAACCGATGAGAGGACGGAACACGGGAATCTTCACGGCCTCGTTAACGGCCATGATATTCTCAAGCGTTTGGGAGGCAACCTGTCCAAGCGATTCGCCCGTCACGATGGCCTTGGCGCCCTCGATGTGTGCAATGCGCTCGGCAACCGAATACATAATGCGGCGATACATGATCACGCGCAGGTTGCTGGGACAGGTGACCGAAATCTCACGCTGGCAGTCGCCAAACGGCACCACGTACAGGCGGCCGATCTGGACACCCGGCTCAAGCGCACGGATGATGTCCTGCACCAAATACTCGCTCGTGTCGGGCGTCTGCGGACGACCTGAGAAATGTACCGGCACGCACACCGCGCCGCGACGCGCGAGCATCCAGGTTGCCACCGGAGAATCAATACCCGACGACAGCAGCGTCACGACCTTGCCGGCAGAACCCACCGGCAGACCGCCCACGCCGCGCTCGGAGCGCGCGTACACATAAACGCTACCCTGGACCACCAGTACGTGCACCATCGCATCGGGGTCGTGCATTTGAACCTTTTTATCGGGGAAGGCCTCGCACAGCACCTCGCCCACCTGACGATTGATGTCAATCGAGGTGAGCTCATAGTCGGTATTGGAGCGCTTGGCGTGCACCTTAAACGAATCGAAGGAACCAAACTCGCGCAGCGCCTTCACGGCGGCGGCACAGTACTCCTGAGGGTCGCGATTGGTGTGATACGCCAAAGACACGCGAGCAACGCCGGGAACGGTGCGAATGACACGCGCCGCCTCGTCGGCCTGATGCTCGTTAAAGGTCACGAGGATATAACCGGAAATTCGAGACACGGCATTCACGGAAAAGGCGGCCAAGGCCGCCTTGATGTTATCCATGAGGATATGCTCAAAATGTGCGCGGTTCTTACCCTTCAGTCCAACCTCGTGATAGTGGACCAGGCAGACGCGAGCCGCCATTTAGGCTTCAGCAACCTTGTGGCCGAGCGCCTTCTCGTAACGGGCCTCGTCGTAAGAGATGTCGCCGTCGACAATCTCGTCCATAGCCATCGAAATGGTATCGGCACCGGAAAGCCCGATGGTGATGTCATCGACATCCTGGACGGCAAGCACGCGGTTGTGCTGGCCACGCAGCATGCTGTTAATGTCGCAGGCGCGCTTGGAGGCAAGCGAAGCGAGCAGGAAGCGGTTGTGATCGGTCTTCTCCAGAAGATCGTCAATGCAAGGCTTTACAACGGACACGGACCTCAGATCCTTTCATGCATATCGAGAACGCGAACGAGCTCATCGGTCGCGCGGTCGAGATCGTCATTAACCACGACGTCGTCGTAGCGGTCGGCAAGGGCAAGCTCATCGGCGGCGTTTGCCATACGCAGCTCAATCGTCTCGGGCGTCTCGGTACCGCGACCGACCAGGCGCTCGCGGAGTACCTCAAGCGAAGGCGGCTTGATAAAGATCAACACGGCCTCGGGGAAACGCTCCTTCACCTGCAGGGCGCCCTGGACATCGATCTCCAAAATCAGAGATGCGCCAGAGGCGAGCTTGGATGTGACCTCGCTCACCAACGTGCCGTAGCAGTTACCGTGGACCTCGGCCCACTCAACAAACTCACCGTTTGCCACGCGGCGGTCGAACTCCTCGCGCGTCAGAAAAAAGTAGTTGACGCCGTCGACCTCACCTTTGCGTGGTGCTCGCGTGGTAGCCGAAACCGTCAGGCCCAGGTTCGAGCGGCGCTCGCGCACACGAGTGACGAGCGTACCCTTCCCTGCGCCTGACGGTCCAGAAATCACAAAGAGCTTGGAATCCTGAGCGCTCACTTATTTGGTCAGCTGCTCGAGGAGCTGCTCGCGCTGACGGACGCCGAGGCCCTGGACGCGACGGGTAGCGGAGATACCAAGCTCCTCCATGATCTTGGCGGCCTTGGCCTTGCCATAACCAGGAAGAGACTCGATGAGGGTGGAAACCTTCATGCGGGAAGCGATGGGGTCATCGGAGTTGAGCACGGACTCGAGGGACTTCTCGCCCTTCTTGATCTGCTCGCGAAGCTCAGCGCGGGCGTGACGTGCGGCAGCAGCCTTCTCAAGAGCCTGCTTACGCTGCTCATCGGTAAGCTGAGGGAGTGCCATTCGTACCTCCAAATAGTTGGGTTATATCTGATTCAATAATTGGCATTTTAGCACGTAGAACGTACAAAATGCTCAATCGCGGCTCCATAGGTTAGACGATACCCGCAAAAAGTGCAATATACTGCGCCCAAAGTTAAGCCCCTGACCTGCGATTCCACACAAAGGATGGGAAAGTTTACGCAGGCACAGGGGCTATTTTGTGCTAATGAGACCCAAAAGTGGTGACTTAGGGGAATCTTTTAGGCGACGTTTTCGACCAGCTCGGCGACGATGGCGTCAAAGGCGGCAACCGGATCGTCGGCGCCGGTGATGGGACGGCCCACCACAATGTGGCTCGCACCGCGCTCGATAGCCTGGGAAGGCGTCGCCACGCGGGACTGGTCACCAAGGGCGGCACCCACCGGACGCACACCCGGAGTCACGATCAGGGCATCAGGGCCCAGCAGCTCACGCATGTCGTGAGCCTCCATCGGCGAGCACACAATGCCATCGATGCCGTTGGCCTGAGCGAGCTTTGCCAGGCGGGCGGCCTCCTCGGCCACGGGCGACTCGACGCCGATCTCGCTCAAGGCATCCTGATTCATGCTCGTGAGCACGGTGATGGCGACGAGCTTGGCGCGGTCCTCGCGCGCCTCCTCGGCACCCTCGCGGCAGGCAGCGAGCATGGCGCCCGAACCCAAGCCGTGAACCGAGAGCAGGTCGGCACCGGCAAGCGAGGCCGAACGGGCGGCACCGCGAACCTGATGCGGAATATCATGGAACTTAAGGTCAAGGAAGACCTTAAAGCCCAGGTCCTTAAAGGTCTTGACGATCTCGGGGCCCTCAGCGTAATAGAGCGTCATACCAACCTTAAGCCAGGCGGCATGGCCCGAAAGCTCGTGGGCGAGCTCGAGCGCACGCTCACGATCGCAGTCGAGGGCGACGATTATGCGGTCGCGGGCATCGGTCTCTAGCATTCGAAAGCACCTACCAGCTCGTTGATGTCCTTTACGCCCTGGGACTCGGCCCAGGCCTCGAGCTCATGCGCGATCTTGAGCGAAGCGCACGGATCGACGAAGTTGGCCATGCCAACCGACACGCAGGTGGCACCGGCCAGGATAAACTCGGCCGCATCCTCGCCGGTCATGACACCGCCGACACCGTTGATGGGGATATCGACGGCCTGGGCGACCTCCCAGACCATGCGCACGGCGATGTGGTGGCACAGCGGGCCCGAAAGGCCGCCCTTGGGCTTTGCCACGCGAGACTTGCGGGTATGGACGTCGATGGCCATGCCCTGGATGGAGTTAATGACCGAAAGGCCGTCGGCGCCGGCGGCTTCGAGGGCCTTGGCGATCTCGGCGACGTTGACCGGCGCCATCTTCACGAACAGCGGCTTATCGGTCACCTTGCGGCAGGCAGCCATAACGGAAGAGGCGCCCTCGGGCGTAGAGCCCATGGCGGCACCGCCGGCGGCGATGTTGGGGCAGCTCACGTTGATCTCGTAGCCGGCAGCCCAGGGGCATAGCTCGACATACATCTCGAGCGCGCGCACAAACTCGTCAACGGAGTGGCCGGCAACCTGACAGATGACCTGGCAGCCGTCCTTGGACAGCTGTTCGAGCCACGGACCGGACTCACGGGCAAAGGCGGCCACGCCGGGGTTCTGAAGGCCCACGGAGTTGATCATACCGCCGGGAATCTCGGCCATGCGGGGCGCGGGGTTGCCGGGCCAGGGCTCGGCAGCGCAACCCTTGGTGGTGATGGCGCCCAGCTGCGAAACATCAAAGAAGTTCTGGAACTGCCAGCCGTAGCCAAAGGTACCGGCTGCGGTGTTGATGGGGTTCTGCATCTTGACGCCGCCGAAATCGACGGCCATGTTCACGGTACCCACTAGAAGACCACCACCTTGGAAGCATCGAACACGGGGCCGCACATGCAGGCGCCCTTCATACCGTCGACCGTCTCGACATTGCAGGTGTTGCAGGCGCCAAAGCCACAGCTCATCATGCGCTCAAGCGACACCTCGCAGTACGCACCGGCCTCGGCGGCAGCGGCGGCGACTTTCTTCATCATGACGGCGGGGCCGCAGCTGGCGACGTAGTCGTAGCCGCCCTCGCCGAGCAGCTCGGCTGCCGGGTCGGTGCAAAAACCGTGCGTGCCCAGCGTGCCATCGTCGGTGCACACGTTAACCGTGGCGCCCAGCGCGCGGAACTCATCGACACCCACGGCCTTGGACGCGGTGCCAAAGCCCAGGCACACGTCGACGGCCACACCCTGCTCGGAAAGCTTGTCGGCAAGGCACAGCACAGGCGGAACGCCGATGCCACCGGCGACGAGCAGGGCCTTCCTAGTGCCCTCGGGTACCATCCAGCCACGGCCACCGGGGCCCAGCAGGTTAGAGGTGGAGCCGGGGCCCATCTGGGACAAACGACGGGTATCGTCGCCCACGACGGCGTACCACAGCTCGACGGTGCCGGCCTCGGCGTCGGCACGGTAGTAGCTCAGGGGCACGCGAAGCAGCGAGGACGCATCACCGGGTACGGCGATGTTCACAAACTGACCGGGCTTGAGCGCACTTGCAAGCTTGGGGGCCGAGATGACGAGCGAGAAGATGCCGTCGGCGATCTCCTGGTTCGAGACGACCTCGAAGTCGTGCATGCGTGCAGTGGAAGGTGTGGGCATAGACGCTCCAATCCCCCATGCGATTGCATGGTCAAAACGAACAGAAAGCGCGGCACCGCAAGGGCACCGCGCACAAAAGCGATAAGGCTATGCTAGCAGATGCAGCCGTCGGCGAGCGTCTGCTTACCGCCGACAAACACATCGGTGGCACGACCGGTAAGCGTGCGGCCGGCAAAACCGGAGTTCTCGGCGCGCGACTCGTAACCGTCCTCGCCGACCGTCCAGGTGGCAGAGGGGTCGAACACGGTCAGGTCGGCAACGGAGCCCGCCTTGACCTGAACCTGGTCGAGGCCCAGGATCTCACGCGGCTTGATGGCCATGAGCTCGACCATACGGCCCACGCTCATCTTGCCCGTGTTGACCAGCTCGGTGAGTACGAGCGACAGGGAGGTCTCGAGGCCGATCATGCCAAAGGGCGCAAGCTCGAACTCGCGGGCCTTCTCCCACGGGGTGTGGGGAGCGTGATCGGTGACGATAGCGTCGACGGTACCGTCGATGACGCCCTGACGGATGGCCTCGGCGTCCTCCTCGGTACGCAGCGGCGGATTGACCTTGAGCGAGGTGTTGTAGGTCTCGTCCAGGTCGTTCTCGGTCAGGAACATGTGGTGCGGGGTGGCCTCGCAGGTAACCTGAACGCCAGCGGCCTTACCGGCACGCACGATCTCCAGACCATGGGCGGTGGAGATGTGCTGGATGTGCAGCTTGGCGCCGGTCAGCTTGGCGATCTCGATGTCGCGGGCGATCTGGAGCTCCTCGCCGGCAGCCGACCAACCCTCGAGGGCCAGACGGGTCGAGACCTTGCCCTCGTTGATCTGGCCATGGCCAACCAGGTCCTCGTCCTGGCAGTGGCTCATGAAGACCTTGCCGAACATCTTGCCGTAGTCCATGCAGCGACGGAGCATGCCCGCGCCCTGCACGCCGCGACCGTCATCGGTGAAGGCGACGGCGCCGTGGGCGACCATATCGCCCATCTCGGACATGGCCTCGCCCTTAAGACCGCGGGTCATGGCGCCCGACGGATAGACGCGGCAGTGGCCGACCTCGGCAGCGCGGGACTTGACGAACTCCACGACAGTGCCGTTATCGGTGACGGGATCGGTGTTGGGCATGGCGCACACGCCGGTAAAGCCGCCCTTGGCAGCTGCGCGGGTGCCGCTCTCGATGTCCTCTTTGACCTCGTAGCCGGGCTCGCGAAGGTGAACGTGCATGTCCACCAGGCCGGGGACGAGGTACTTGCCGGAAAGGTCGCGGACCTCGGCCCCCTCGACGGCGAGATTCTCGCCGACCTCGGCGATCTTGTCGCCGTCAATCAGGACGTCAACGACACCGTCAAGCTCGACGGACGGGTCGACGACGTGGGCATTCTTAAGAAGCAAGGCCATTATCGGCACCTCCAAGCAGCAGATACAGGATAGCCATACGCACGCAGATACCGGCGTAGACCTGCTCCAGGATGACGGAGCGTTGCGGGTGGTCGGCCATATAGGAGTCGAACTCGACGCCGCGGTTGATGGGGCCCGGGTGGCAGATGATCGCGTCGGGCTTCATGAGCTTCTCGCGGTCCTTGGTCAGGCCGAAGAGCTTGTGGTACTCGCGAATGGTCGGGAACGGGGCACCCTCGAGGCGCTCCTGTTGCACACGCAGCATGTAGACGACGTCCAGCTCGGGCAGGACGGAATCGAGGTCGCTCGTCACGTGGTCGCAGCCCAGGACCTCGGGCGACGGCGGCAGCAGCGTGCCGGGGGCGACGGCGTAGGTCTCACAGCCCATGATCTTAAGGGCGGGGATCAGCGAGCCGCAAACGCGGGAGTGGGCGATATCGCCGACGACGGCGACCTTCAGACCGTGGAAGTCACCCTTGTGCTCCCAGATGGTGTACAGGTCGAGCAGGGCCTGCGTAGGATGGTTGTGCTTGCCGTCACCGGCGCAGATGACGCTTGCGGGCGAGTTCTGCGTGACGATGTAGGGAGCGCCGGCGTGCTTGTCGCGCACGACAATGCAGTCGATCTTATAAGCGTTGAGGGTCTCAACGGTGTCGACGAGGCTCTCGCCCTTGACCGTGGAGGTCGAGGAGCCGCCAAAGTTAAGACTGTCGGCCGAAAGACGCTTCTCGGCGAGCTCGAAAGAGCTGCGGGTGCGCGTCGAGGGCTCGTTGAACATGTTGACGATGGTCTTGCCCTTGAGCGTGGGGACCTTCTTGATGGCACGCTCGTTGACCTCGGAGAACGCCTTGGCGGTCTCGAGGATGAGCTTGATATCCTCTTCGGAGTACTCGGTAATGTCAATCAGGTGCTTATGGTTGAACGCCACGGTACTACTCACCTCCCAGCGGCGCGGAGCCCACGTGGGAACCCGGCGCGACGTCATTAATCTCGACAGCGGTGTGGCCGTCGACTTCCTTCATATATAGGTGCACGTTCTCCTCATGCGACGAGGGAACGTTCTTGCCGACAAAGTCCGGCGAGATGGGGAGCTCGCGGTGGCCGCGGTCAACGAGGACTGCCAGCTCAATGCGGCTCGGACGGCCCAGGTCCATGACGGCGTCGAGAGCGGCGCGGATGGTACGGCCCGTATACAGGATGTCGTCCACCAGCACGACGCGCTTGCCGTCGACGCTGAAGGGAATGTTGGTAGCGTGGATCGCGGGAGCGAAATTGGTCGCATAGTCATCGCGGTAGAAGCTGATGTCCAGGCTGCCGAGCGGAACGTCGACGCCCTCGATCTCCTTGATCTCCTCGGCGAGCTTCTTTGCCAGAAGGTCGCCGCGCGTGACGATGCCGACCAGAGCGAGGTCTTCACAGCCCTCGTTGCGCTCGAGAATCTCGTGCGCGATGCGGGTCATTGCTCGATTGACGGCGGTCTCGTCCATGATGACCGCCTTGGGGGAAGTCGTGCCCATCGATCTCCTTCCTCACATGTCTTGACTGCTGACACAGTCAAAAAAATAGATGCCCGACCGCTCAAAGCGGACCAGACACCCACAGGAAGGGCTGCTCTTTGGCAGCAATGTAATTCCATGTGGGTATCTCGTACCCCTTTAATGGTCAAGGGATAGTGTAGCCAACCTCGAGCTTAATTGCGAGCATAAATACAGAGCAATCCGTAAACGGAGCCCAATGCTCCATAAACCTATATATATTTGTGGGACGAGCTTGAAAACGCACGCACGAGCTGGCATAATCCCCTCTGCTGCACGCAAATCGGATCTACGTCCAGGGCCGTGGCGTGAGCACTATCGCCAAAAGAGGAATATCTCTGTGTAGATTACGCACAGGGAGCTGCTTCTGTGCTATAGTTCAGGCTTGTTTGTTAACGCGACATGTTCGTTTGTCGCCCAAGGAGGGTCAGTTATGTCCAAAGTTTGCGAAGTTTGCGGTAAGCACCCCGTTGCCGGTCGCTCCATCAGCCACTCTCACCGCGTCACCAACCGTAAGTTCCGCCCCAACATCCAGCGCGTCTACGTCGTCGTCGATGGTCACCGTCGCAAGATGAACGTTTGCTCCACCTGCCTCAAGTCCGGCAAGGTTGCGCGCTCGTAAATAAGGTCTTACCAACAAGTACCTCGGACTCTCCGGGTCAAAGACCTCGCGTTCATATAGAACTTACCAAAGGCGCCCTCCCCTACGGAGGGCGCCTTTTTTGCACTCATTGCACTCATTGGGGACAGACTTACATGAGTGTTTTCACGCATTGGGGACAGACATGGCGCACGCAAGCGGCACACCGACTGGCTCCGGCCCCTGCCTCACGCTGCATCCTTCCAGCCTGCAGTTGCCTTGGTCACGCTCGTGGCGCCGATACCGGTGATACGGGCAATTTGCTTGACCGTGAGATGTGCCCGCCTGAGCCTCAGCAGGCAGGCATCGCGTTCGGGGCGTGGCAGGGCCTTGAGCAGCGAAGGATCTATGCTCGGCAGAACTTCGCGCGCAACGGAAAGGGCCTCCTCATCGGGGATCCGCCGGCGTGGAAGAACCTCCATTGACCAGATGCGCCCGGCAACTTCCTCGAGATGCTCGCAATAGCAACGGGAGCCTCCGACAATATCGAGCATAGGGGCCGCATCACAGATGTCAAAGGGATCATAGCCCAGCTGATACGCCTTATAGCTTGACCAGCGGTACGCCTCGAGCGAGTCAAGCGCACCTTTCACGGGATTGAGATGAATATAGTCGAGCAGCTGCACCGCCTGCGTGTCCGACTCGCCCGCGACCCGCGAATAGCGATTGTCAAACAGATGTCCCGTTCTCCCCGTTTTCCCATTGAAATACTTAGCATATGCCGTCAGCGCGCACTGCATTGCCTTTGAAAGGTTGTCAAATGGGTCATCAATCATCAAATGGAAGTGGTTGTCCATAAGGCACCAAGCTAACACCGCCACGTCATGGCGCGCAAACCTGTCCGAGATATCCGATAAGAAACGATAACGGTCGGAGTCATCTTCAAAAATAATCTGTTTAGAGTTGCCACGGTCAAAGACGTGGTAATAGCCGGTGAGCGAAACGGCACGGGCGCATCGAGGCATAAATCTCTCCTTTCAAAACTGAACAGGCAACACCTAAAAGGAGAGAAGGAACGCGAAATGCTGAGCCTGTGATCTATTTATATCCAATGAGCGGCAAAAACAGGCCCAGAACGGCAAAATGGCAAATCGATGTCTGTCCCCAATGAGTGGAAGCACTCATGTAAGTCTGTCCCCAATGAGCGGGGCGATGCATTGGGCATAGTTTTAGTTGAAACGGTTCATTTGATTGAAGCGTTTTAGTTTGTCTTTTACGGGAATCTGACCGTTCACCGAATTATTTCTTGCTATCATGCATCTTGTAGGGTAAATCTCCGATCGCAAGGAGACACAAATGGTGAAAAAGTCACCGGAAAACACTACTCCCGCAATTGTGGACAACGTAGAGGCGCTTGAGGCTAAGCTCGCTCAGATGCGAGAGGCCCAGGCGCTTTTTGCTACGTACACGCAGGAGCAGGTCGACAAGATCTTCTATGAGGCCGCCATGGCCGCCAACAAGGCTCGTATCCCGTTGGCGAAAATGGCCATCGAGGAGACCGGCCGCGGCGTTCTTGAGGACAAGGTCATCAAGAACCACTACGCCGCAGAGTACATCTACAACGCTTACAAGAACACCAAGACCTGTGGTGTCCTGGAGCGCGACGAGGCTTACGGCATCACCAAGATCGCCGAGCCCATCGGCATCGTGGGCGCCGTCATCCCGACGACCAACCCCACCTCCACCGCAATCTTCAAGACGCTGATCAGCCTGAAGACCCGCAACGCCATCATCATCTCCCCGCACCCGGCTGCCGCCAAGTGCACCATCGCCGCCGCCAAGCTCGTGCTTGACGCCGCCGTCAAGGCTGGTGCCCCCGAGGGCATCATCGGCTGGGTCGATGTCCCCTCCATCGAGCTGACCAACATGGTCATGCGCGACGTCGACATCATCCTCGCCACCGGTGGCCCGGGCATGGTCAAGGCCGCCTACTCCTCGGGCAAGCCCGCCCTGGGCGTTGGCGCCGGTAACACCCCGGTCGTCATCGACGACACCGCCGACGTTCTGCTCGCAGTCAACTCCATCATCCACTCCAAGACCTTCGACAACGGCATGATCTGCGCTTCCGAGCAGTCCGTGACCGTCATCGACACCATCTACGACCAGGTCAAGGCCGAGTTCCAGAAGCGCGGCTGCTACTTCGTCAAGCAGGGTGCCGAGATGGAGGCCCTGCGTGCCGCCATGTTCAAGAACGGCGCCCTCGATCACCGCATCCCCGGCATGGCTGCCGCCAAGATCGCCGAGCTCGCCGGCATCGAGGTTCCCGCCAAGACTAAGATCCTGATCGCCGAGGTCACCTCCACCGACCCCGCCAAGGAGGAGTTCTCCCACGAGAAGCTCTCCCCGGTCCTGGCCATGTACCACGCCAAGGACTTCCAGGAGGCCGTCGACAAGGCCGAGCACCTGGTGCTCGCCGGTGGCCCGGGCCACACCGCCTCTCTGTACGTGCACCCCGCCCAGGCCGAGAAGATCAGCCTGTTCGAGCACGTCATGAAGGCCTGCCGCATCGTCATCAACACCCCGTCCTCGCACGGTGGCATCGGTGACCTGTACAACTTTGGCATGAAGCCGTCTCTGACCCTGGGCTGCGGCTCCTGGGGCGGCAACTCCGTCTCCGAGAACGTTGGGGTGAAGCACTTGATCAACGTTAAGACTGTGGCCGAGCGCCGTGAGAACATGCTGTGGTTCCGCGCTCCCGAGAAGGTCTACTTCAAGAAGGGTTCCACGCCCGTCGCCCTCGACGAGCTGGGCAACGTCATGGGCAAGAAGCGCGCCTTCATCGTTACCGACCAGTTCCTCTTCAAGAATGGCAACACCCGCGCCATCGAGGCCAAGCTCGACGAGATGGGCATCGCCCACGACTGCTTCTACGACGTCGAGCCCGATCCGTCGCTGCAGTGCGCACGTCGCGGCGCCAAGCAGATGGCTCTCTTTGAGCCGGACGTCATTATCGCCGTCGGCGGTGGCTCCGCTATGGACGCCGGCAAGATCATGTGGATGATGTACGAGCACCCCGAGTGCAAGTTTGAGGACATGGCCATGGACTTCATGGACATCCGCAAGCGTATCTTCACCTTCCCCGAGATGGGCAAGAAGGCCTACTTCGTCGCCGTCCCGACCTCCTCGGGTACCGGCTCCGAGTGCACGCCGTTCGCCATCATCACCGACAAGGAGACCGGCATCAAGTGGCCGCTCGCCGACTACGCGCTGCTCCCCAACATGGCTATCGTCGACGCCGACAACTGCATGACCGCCCCGCGCGGCCTGACCGCTGCCTCCGGCATCGACGTCATGACCCACGCCATCGAGTCCTACGTCTCCATCATGGCTTCCGACTACACCAAGGGCCTCTCCGAGCGCGCTGCCAAGCTCGTCTTTGAGAACCTGCCCTCCAGCTTCACGAACGGCGCCAAGGACCCGCACGCCCGCGAGGAGATGCACAACGCCTCCTGCATGGCCGGTATGGCCTTCGCCAACGCCTTCCTGGGCCTCAACCACTCCATGGCTCACAAGCTCGGCGCTTTCCATCACCTGCCCCACGGCATCGCTAACGCCGTCATCCTGACCCGCGTCATGCGCTACAACGCCGCCGAGGCTCCCGTCAAGATGGGTACCTTCTCCCAGTATCCTTACCCCAACGCGCTGCACAACTACGCCGAGATGGCCAAGTACTGCGGCATCGAGGGCAAGGACGACAAGGAGGTCTTCGAGAACTTCATCACGAAGCTCGAGGAGCTCAAGGACTTCATCGGTGTCAAGAAGACCATCGCCGACTACGGTGTTGACGAGCAGTACTTCCTCGACACCCTCGACGAGATGACCGAGCAGGCATTCAACGACCAGTGCACCGGCGCTAACCCGCGCTACCCGCTCATGAGCGAGATCAAGGAGCTCTACCTGGACGCCTACTACGGCCGCGAGCCCCAGGACTACGCCGTCTGCTAGTTTTTAGCACGGTTTTTTGCGGCGGGGGTGCACGGGTGTTTCACACACCCCCGCCGTCGCTTCTATCGCATCGTTGAAAGGATGCAACCATGCTGCTACCCGATTCCAAGACCGAGCTCGTCCGCCGTGGCAACAAGGTCGTTTACGACCTGGGCGACAAGATCGTCAAGGTCTTTAACGAGACCAAGCCTGTCTCCGACGTGTTCAACGAGGCTTTGAATCTTGCCCGCATCAATGAGTGCGGCATCCGCAGCCCCAAGGCTCTCGAGGTTTCCCAGCTCGAGAACGCCAACGGCTGGGCGCTCGTGACCGAGAAGGTTCCGGGCACCACCCTTGCCGAGAAGATGACTGCCGAGCCCCAGCGCTTTGGTGAGTACCTCGAGATGTTCGTTGACCTCCAGATCGAGATCCACGGCTACACCTCCCCGCTGCTCAACCGTCAGCGCGACAAGTTCGCCCGCATGATCGACAGCCTTGATCAGCTCAATGCCACCACGCGCTACAACCTTCAGGAGCGTCTGGACGGCATGACCAAGGAGTTCAAGGTCTGCCACGGCGACTTCAACCCCTCCAACGTCATCGTCGGCGACGACGGCCAGCTCTATGTGTGCGACTGGGCACACGCCACCCAGGGCTCCCCTGCTGCCGACGTTGCCACCACCTACCTGCTCTTTGCCCTCAACAGCAAGGACCAGGCCGAGGCCTACCTGGAGCTCTACTGCGACCGTGCCGACATGCCCATGCAGGTCGTGCGTCAGTGGACGAGCATCGTCGCCGCTTCCGAGCTCGCTCGTAAGCGCAACGTGAACGATGAGTTCCTGAAGAACTGGATCGACGTCGTCGATTATCAGTAATATCTGAGCGATTTATTTCGCATCGGAGGCACAATGGAAAACCCCGCAGCTCGCATGGGCTGTGGGGTTTTCCTTTTAGATATCGAGGATGCTACAAGATAATAGGACGGCCCCGCATCTCCCCGATTGGAGAAATGCGGGGCCGTCCCACATATCGAACTACAAGCGAAATCGTCGATTAACGGCGGGCTGCCTTAACAAGCTCGGCAACCTTGGCAACGACCTCGTCGATCGCCACGTCCTCGCGCTCGCCCGTAGCACGGTCCTTGAGCTCAACGGTGCCATTCTTAAGGCCGCGCTTGCCCAGAACCACCTGATACGGGAAGCCCATGAGGTCGTTATCGGCAAACTTAAAGCCCGGACGCTCATCGCGATCGTCGACGACGACCTCGATACCCTCGGCACACAGGCCATCAACAATCTGCTCGCAGACGGTAGCGCACTCTTCCTTCTTGGGATCAAGCGGAATCACCGCGACCTCGTACGGGGCAACGGAGACCGGCCAGACGATACCGTGCTCGTCGTTGTGCTGCTCCACGACGGCAGCAAGCGAGCGGGACACGCCCACGCCGTAGCAACCCATGATGAGCGGCTTCTCCTTGCCGTCCTCATCCATAAAGGTGGCACCCATGGCCTCGGAGTACTTGGTGCCCAGCTGGAAGACCTGAGAGACCTCGATGCCGCGGGCAGCGGAGAGCGGCTTGCCGCAGTGCGGGCAGGGGTCGCCGGCGACAACGGTGACCAGATCGGCCCACTCATCGACGGTAAAGTCGCGCTCGGGGCAGGCACCGGTAAAGTGATAATCGACCTCGTTGGCACCGCAGGCCCACTGTTTGGACTCGCGCAGGCTCTCGTCGCAGACCAGACGAATGCCATCGGGCAGGTTAACCGGTCCGATAAAGCCCTTGTGCAGACCGTTCGCCTGAAGCTCCTCGTCGGTCATCATGCGATAGCCCTTGCCAAAGACGTGCTCGGCCTTGCAATCGTTGAGCTCGTGATCGCCCGGAACAATGGCCACGACCGGCTTGCCCTCGGCGTCGATGAGTGCCAGCGACTTGCGCGTGCCGTTCTCGGGGAACCCAAAGAACTTAGCAACAGCCTCAATGGTGCCCATGCCCGGAGTCTCAACCTTGGTGAGCGTACCATCGCCGGGGCCCTCGGTCACAACGACCTTGGTGCTTGCAGCCTCGTCATCGGCAGCAAAGCCGCAATCGTCGCAGTAGACCAGCGAAGCCTCACCGGCGTCGGCCAAAGCCATGTACTCGACGGAGGTATCGCCACCGATCTCACCGGAGTCGGCGACAACGGGCAGGGCCTTGATGTAGCAGCGCTCGCAAATGTTGGCATAGGCCTGCTTCATCTTGTCGTACTCCTCCTGCAGGCTCTCCTGCGTGGCGGAGAAGCTGTAGGCGTCCTTCATGATGAACTCGCGGCCGCGCATCAGGCCAAAGCGGGGACGGAACTCGTCGCGGAACTTGTCCTGAATGTGGTACAGGTTGACGGGAAGCTGCTTGTAGGAACGCAGCTCATTGCGAACCAGGGCGGTCACGGTCTCCTCATGCGTGGGGCCCAGCACGAACTCGCGGCCGTGGCGGTCATCAAAGCGCACGAGCTCCTTGCCATAGGCGTCGATGCGGCCGGACTCGCGCCACAGCTCAGCGTCGACCATAATGGGCATCATGAGCTCCTGGGCGCCGGCAGCGTCCATCTCGTCGCGCACGATGTTCTCAATCTTGCGGATCGAGCGCCAAGCAAGCGGCAGGTAGGAATACAGACCGGCGGCCTCCTTGCGGATCATGCCGGCACGGAGCAGCAGGCGGTGGCTGGCGAGCTCAGCGTCCGCCGGATCCTCTTTAAGCGTCGGCGCATAGAGCTTAGACATATACATTGCTCGAGTCATTTACTTCTCCTCAATAAGTTTGTCGACCTCTGCCATAAGCGCGTCGACAATATGGTCCTCAGCTACTTTACCAATGATCTGGCCATGCGAAAAGAGCAAGGCCTGACCACGTCCGCAAGCAACGCCCAGGTCGGCATCAGAAGCCTCACCGGGGCCATTAACGGCACATCCCATCACAGCGATCGAAAGCGGCGCGGAGTAGTTCTTAAGCCGCTCGGTGACCTCCTCGGCGATGGGAATGAGGTTAACCTGGCAGCGGGCGCACGTGGGGCACGAGACAATCTCGGGGCCACGGCGACGCAGGCCCAGCGACTGCAGAATACCCCAGGCAACCGGCGGCTCCTCAACCGGATCGGCCGTAAGCGACACGCGCATGGTGTCACCGATGCCCTCGGACAGCAGAATACCCAGACCCACCGAGCTCTTGATAGTGCCCTGCAGCTTGGTCCCCGCCTCCGTCACGCCCAGGTGAAGCGGAACATGGGGAATCTCGCGCGAGAGGGCTCGATAGGTATCAAGCGTCGTTTGCACGCTATGGGCCTTGGCCGAAAGCACAATGTTGGTAAAGCCGCGGTCTTCAAAATGCTTGACAAAACGCTCGCTCGACATCACGAGCTTTTCGGGCTGCGTGAGGTCGTCGCGCTCGGCGATATCCTGCTCGAGTGAACCGGCATTGACGCCGATACGAATCGCACAGCCCACGGCACCAGCAGCATCGATCACCGCGTCAACCTTGGCCCAATCGCCGATATTGCCGGGATTGATGCGCAGCTTGGCAGCACCGGCCTCAACGGCACCAATGGCGAGCTTATGGTTAAAGTGAATATCGGCGACGATCGGCACCGGGGACTCAGCACAGATGGTACGAAAGCCCTCGAGCGCGGCCTCGGTGGGTACACTCACGCGCACGATATCGCAGCCCGCCTGCGCCAACGCGCGAACCTGCCCAAGCGTTGCCTGGGCATCAGCGGTATCAGTGCAGGTCATGGACTGAACCACCACCGGCGCGCCGCCGCCGATCTGCACGCCGCCCACATGCACGGGGCGCGTCAGCTCGCGCGGCAAAGAATGGGTTAAAGACAATCCAAACACTCCCCTACAGAATAAATCGAAGGATGTCGGAACGAAGCATATAGACAAACAGCAGCGCGAAGAGCGCGATGCCCACATAGCTCACAATCGTCTGAGCCTTGAGAGGCAGCTCGCGACCCGCAATCTTTTGAATAATCTCGATGACTAACTTACCGCCGTCGAGCGGGGGAATGGGCAGCAAGTTCATAAAACCCAGCGAGAACGAAATGAGCGCGGCAAACGACAGGAACGTTACGGGGCCGGCAGCAGCCGCCTGAGAGGACATGACGCTGATGCCCACGATCGACGAGGACTGGTCGAGAATCTCCATCGTATGCTGCGGCTGGAGTAGGCGCATCACGCCCTCCGCTGTCTGCACGACATAGGAGAAAGACAGGCGAGCCGACGTGATGGGGTCTAAACGGACCACCTGCGTAGAGGCATACACACCTAGGCGCTCGTCCTCTTTGAGCGCAACCGTGGTCGAATGCTGCTTGCCGTCACGCTCGTACTCGATGGCGATATCGTCCTTACCGGCAGCCTTGCCGATAGCATCGTAGACGTCCATCCAAGTGGAACATGAGACACCGTCGACCGAAAGGATCGCGTCGCCGCCCTCGATACCCGCCTTGGCGGCAATAGACCCCTCGTCAACCTGACCGATCACGTTGGTATCCATCGGCACGGTGACACCCGCAATAGAGTAGATGCTCATAAGCAGCAAAAAGCCCGTCAAGATATTGACGAGAATGCCCGCGAGCAGCATAAAGGCGCGCTTGAGAAAACCCTGGCCAAGATAAGTGCGCGAACGCTCTTGCGCCAAGAAATCAGCCTCGCCGCACGGCAGCTCCCACACATCGCCCTCGGCAGTCGCATGCTCTCGATCGAACCGGCGGCCGTCAAAGGTGGTGTAGCCCGCCGCGTCTCGCGGCAGCGTCTGATACTTGGTGGGATAGTAGCTCGGCGAGGGCTTCTCCCCTTCCTCATACCAGGGCGCGATGGAGCCCCAACCCAAGAGCAAGGCACATGCCTCGAGCACATCCCCCTCGGACAGCTCAAGTTCGGCGGCAAGGTCGGCAACGGTCACGCGACCATGACGATAGATAGCCGCGAGCACGCGATCGGCGCACGAGACGTCGGTCGGATCCATACCGCAGATGGCAGCGTAGCCACCCAGCAGCAGCAGCGGGGTCACGCCAAACTTAGTTCCAATGCGACGCGACGTGTAATGGATGTCAAAGCGGCACGGAAGGCCCAAAAAGAACTCGGTCACACGGACGCCGCAGGCACGCGCCGCCAAAAAGTGGCCGCCCTCGTGCAAAAACACGAGGACGGAAAGCATCAGCAGGCCCCAAAAGACCGATGAAAGAACGCTCAGAACAGTATCCATAAAACGAAAAAGCAATCCTTATGGGTTAGGAACGGGTTGCGGCGAGCACCTGCGCAGCTTTTTCACGCGCCCACGCATCGATGTCGCGAAGCTGCTCAAACGAATCGACCGCCTGCATATCGTGGGCATCCATGCAGGATTCCACAATGCGATCGATATCGGTAAAGCTGCAGCCATCGTGCAGAAAGGCATCGACGGCGACCTCGTTGGCGGCATTGAGCACGCACGGCATGGTGCCACCCGTCTTGCCGGCACGCTCGGCCAGTGCCAGACAGCGGAAGGTATCCATGTCGGCAGCATCAAACGTGAGCTGCCCCAGCTCGCGGAAATCGATACGAGGCGCCGGGGTATCCCAACGCTCGGGATACGAGAACGCGAACTGAATGGGAATACGCATGTCGGAAGCACCGAGGTGCGCCATCACGGAGCCGTCGGCGAACTCGACCATAGAGTGAATCTTGGACTGACGCTGCACGACCACGTTAATGAAATCGAGGTCGCAGTTAAACAGATGCATGGCCTCAATGCGCTCCAAGCCCTTGTTCATGAGGGTGGCGGAGTCGATGGTGATCTTGGCACCCATGGCCCACGTGGGATGTGCGAGGGCATCGGCACGCGTCACGCGGTCGAGCTCGCCGCGCGTGCGGCCAAAGAACGGACCGCCCGAGCAGGTGAGCCAAATACAATGAGCCTCGCGTGGGTTCTCCCCCAGATAGCACTGGTAGATGGCGGAGTGCTCAGAGTCGACTGGAATAAGCTGGCCCGGTTGCGCCAACGGCATAAGCAAGTCGCCACCGACGACGAGGGACTCCTTGTTGGCAAGGGCAAGGCGCTTATTTGAGGTCAAGGCCGCATGGCTCGCCTCGAGACCGGCGGCACCCACAATAGCGACGAGCACGCAGTCGACATCGTCGCGACGCGCGAGCTCGCAAACCGCCTGCGCGCCAACGCCGAGCTTCGTTCCCTCGGGCAGCTCCTGCAGCACGGCGTCATCGCCATGAGCGACATCGGCCACGGCAACCGCCGGAACCGAGAACTCGCGGGCAGCGGCAACGAGCTCGGAGGTACTGGAGTTAACGGACAGCGCCGTCACCTGCAGGCGATCGGCATGCTGGCGGCACACATCGAGCGCCTGGGTGCCGATGGAGCCCGTACAACCCAGGATGGCAACACGGAGGCGTCCATCGGGGCCATACGTCGTCTGGAATGACATTACAGCACGCCTCCGATCATCAGCATCAGCTGCGCGGTGATGCAGCCGAAGATAAGCGAATCGCTACGATCGAGCATGCCGCCGTGGCCCGGGATAAGGTTGCCGGAATCCTTGACGCCCACGCCGCGCTTGATGCGCGACTCGATAAGGTCGCCGATAACGCCCAGAATGGACACGACCACGCCGCACAGCAGCGCATAGAGCAGGCTGAGCTTGTAGAAATGCGTCGCCCACAGGATGAGCCAAATCAAAACCGAGCCCAGGATGCCGCCGGCAAAACCCTCCCAGCTCTTTTTGGGAGAGATCTTGGGAACCATCTTGTGTTTGCCGATACGACTGCCCACGATGTAGGCAAACGAGTCGGAGACCCAAAGGGACGCGCAAACGCCCACCGAAAGCAGGGCGCCGGCAAAACCGGGCACGGCATCGCGCAGCAGCACGATAGCCGACAGCATAAAGCCAGTGTAGATGGGACCCATGAGCGTCACGGCCACATCAGAGATGCGGGTACGCGGCGACCAGACATACCAAATGCCCACAGCGAGCATCAGGGCAAAAAGCAGGGCATTCAGCAACATCGAATCGCCCAACGCCGACAGCGGAAAGAGTACGGCGGCAGCGATACCCATGCGCTCGTTAGCCATCTTGCCATCGAGCCTTGTCATACGGAAAAACTCATAGCAGCACAAACCGCTCATGACGGAAACAAAGATGGCCGTGGGCACGATACCCATAACCAGGCACAGGATAAAGACGACGGCGTAGACGATACCGGCGGCGGCACGGGTAATAAAGCCCGCAAGCCACGAACCGGAGCCGCTCTTCGCTGCAGGAGCTCCCGCAGCGGTAGCTTTGCGCGCAGGCGTCTTGGGAGCAGATGCCTTGGGACGATCGGACACGATTAAGCCTCCTCGGTCTTGCTCAGTCCACCAAACCTACGGTCACGGCCCTGATAGGCCAAAATGGCGTCGACAAGGCCCCAACGATCAAAGTCGGGCCAATAGGTATCGGTGACGTAGAACTCGGAATAAGCCACCTGCCACAGCAGATAGTTCGAAAGGCGCAGCTCACCAGAAGTGCGAATCACAAGCTCAGGATCGGGAAGGCCGGCGGTATAGAGGTGGGAAGCCACCATGTCGTCATCAATTGTGGCAGGATCGATCTTACCGGCGGCAGCGTCGAGTGCGATCTGACGGACAGCGCGGGTAATCTCGGCACGCGCGCCGTAGTTGACGGCAAGCGCCAGCGTCATGCCGGTGTGATTGGCGCACTCGGCAAGACCGCGTTCAAAAACGTCGCGGGTCTTCTTGGGCAGCGCGGAAATGTCACCCAAAAAGACAACGCGCACGTTTTCGCGCTTCAGAAGCGGCAGCTCGTCGATAAACGTCTTGGCAAACAGGTGCATCAAGACGTTGACCTCATGCTGCGGGCGGTTCCAGTTTTCGGTAGAAAACGCATAGGCCGAAAGCACGTCGACGCCCAGACGCACGCAGGCGGTAATAATCTCACGAAGGGAGACGATACCCGCCTTGTGGCCCTCGGTGCGTGCAAGACCGCGCGATGTGGCCCAACGACCATTGCCGTCCATGATGCAAGAGATATGGTGCGGAATGTTATTGAGGTCAAGGTCGGAAAAACCGACGCCCGCAGGGGCGTCGGCAAAGTACTCGACCAGTTTATGCTCGTCGTATTGCACCTTAGATCTCCATGACCTCGGCTTCTTTTTCCTTCAGAAGCTCCTCGACCTTGGCGACATACTCATCGGTGTGCTTCTGGACCTTGGCCTGCTCGCGACGGACATCGTCCTCGGTGAGCTCCTCATCGCGCTCAAGCTTGTTGTTGAAGTCGCGACGGATGTTACGGATAGACACCTTGGCCTGCTCGGCGTACTCGCGGCACTCCTTGACGAGCTCGCGACGGCGCTCCTCGGTGGGAGCCGGGAACGGAAGACGAACGACGGTGCCATCGGAGTTGGGGGTAATACCCAGATCGGAAGCGCCGATGGCCTTGACGATAGCATTGATGAGTGCCTTGTCCCACGGCTCGATGAGCAGCATGTGGGCCTCGGGGGTCTTGACGGCGGCAACCTGCGTGACCGGCGTGGGAACACCGTAATAATCGACGGTGATGTCGGACAGAATGTTGGCATTGGCGCGGCCGGTACGGACCTTGGAGAAGTTATGCTTGAGGGACTCGAGCGACTTGTCCATATGGGCGGTGATGTTCTCTGCCATGCTTAATCCTCCTGATAGACGAGCGTGCCGACGGGCTCACCCGCGAGCGCGCGCTTGACAGTGTCCTCGCCATCGATGTTGAGGACCAAAATCGGCATACGGTTATCTTGGCACAGTGCCGTAGCCGTGGAATCCATAACCTGCAGACCGCGGACGAGCACCTCATGGTAGGTGATCTTGTCAAAGCGGACGGCATCGGCGCACTTGACGGGATCCTTGTCATAGATGCCGTCGACCTTGGTGGCCTTGATCAGAATCTCGGCGCCGATCTCGCACGCACGAAGAGCCGCGGCGGTGTCGGTCGTAAAGTACGGATTGCCCGAACCGGCAGCAAAAATAACGACGTTGCCCTTGGAAAGGTGGTTGATGGCGCGACGGCGAATATAGGGCTCGCAGATCTCGTTCATCTGAATAGCGCTCATCACGCGGCAGGGAACATCGTTATGCTCGAAGGCATCCTGCAGGGCGAGCGCGTTCATAACGGTTGCCAGCATGCCCATGTAGTCGGCCTGAGCACGCTCCATGCCACCGGCAGCGCCGGCCATGCCGCGGAAAATATTGCCGCCGCCGACAACGACGCCGACCTCATGGCCAACGGCGAGCAGCTCCTTGACCTGCTTGGCAAGATGGTCGGTAACCTTGGGGTCGATGCCATATTGGCCGTCGCCCATCAGTGCTTCGCCGGAAAGCTTCAAAAGCACGCGTTTATATCGGATGTCGGACAAAGCGATCCTCCTTTAGATTGAACTCTCAACATTCTATCAAAGGCTCTAAGAAGAGCCATGAAAAAGCAGGCTGTGAGTAAAACCCACAGCCTGCTCATTACCAGCTACAAGAGCTTATTTACTCGCCACGGACCAGACGGTCAAAGGCAACGACGGTAATGGTGTCGCCGAGCTCCTTGGAGACCTGCTCAGCGTACTTCTTGATGGTGAGGGAGCTGTCCTTGATGAACTCCTGCTCGGTGAGCACGGACTGCTTGTAGAACTTCTCCAGACGGCCAACAGCCATCTTCTCCTGAATGGCCTCGGGCTTGCCGGACTCGGCAGCCTGAGCCATGTAGATCTGCTTCTCGTGCTCGACAGTCTCGGCCGGAACCTGATCGCGGGTAGCGCAGATCGGGGCGACGGCGGCAACCTGAAGGGCAACGTCGTGAGCGAAGGTCTTGAAGGACTCAGCCTGAGCGGTCTCGGCCTTCTCGAAAGCAAACTCGACGAGGACGCCGATCTTACCACCCATGTGGATGTAAGAAGCGAGAGCGCCGTTCTCGGCCTTACGGGCGGCGAAGCGGGAGATCTTCATGTTCTCGCCCATGATGTGAATCATCTCGGTGAGCTCGGAGGAAACGGTCTCCTCGCCCATCGGCTTCTCAAGCAGAGCGTCGACGTCAGCAGGCTCGGTGGTAGCGACAACCTCAGCGACCTTGGAAGCAAAGCCGGTGAACTTGGCGTTGGAGCCAACGAAGTCGGTCTCGCAGGAGAGCTCGAGCAGAGCGCCGGTCTTGCCATCCTCGGAGACGAACGCGGCGACAGCGCCCTCGTTGGTCTCACGGCCAGCCTTCTTGGCAGCCTTGGCAAGGCCGTTCTTACGCAGAACGTCGACAGCGGCGTCCATGTCGCCGTCAGCCTCGACGAGAGCCTTCTTGCACTCCATCATCGGGGAGTCGGTCATCTCGCGGAGCTGCTTGACCATAGCGGCGGTAATCTGGGCCATTGTGGTTCCTTTCAAAGAGATGAAAAAGAATTAACTAAGACTGATTTACTCGGCCTTGGGCTCAGCGGCCATCTCGGCCTCGGAGACCTGCTCCTTGCCGGAGCCAGCGAGGCAGGCGTCAGCCATGAGCTCGCACATAAGGGTGACAGCGGAGATAGCGTCATCGTTGCAGGGGATGCCGTACTCGACCTCGTCGGGATCGGAGTTGGTGTCGATCAGAGCGACGACGGGGATGTTCAGGCGCTGGGCCTCCTTGATGGCGTTCTCCTCGCGCTTGGTGTCGATGACGAAGAGAGCCTGGGGCAGACCCTTCATGTCGCGGGCGCCACCGAGGTTGGTCTGGAGCTTGGTGAGCTCCTTACCGAGCACAGCCTGCTCCTTCTTGGGGAGCACTGCCATGCGGCCGTCCTCGACCATGGCCTCGAGCTCCTCCATGCGGTTGATGCGGGAGCGGATGGTGACGAAGTTGGTCAGCATACCGCCGAGCCAACGCTGGTTGATGTAAGGCATGTTGGCGCGCTCAGCAGCGTTCTTGACGGCCTCCTGAGCCTGCTTCTTGGTGCCGACGAACAGCACGTTGCCACCCTTGGCGACGTTCTTGACGAAGGTGTAGGCCTGGTCGGCGTCGAGGATGGTCTGCTTGAGGTCGAGGATGTAGATGCCGTTGCGCTCACCGAAGATGAACGGCTTCATCTTGGGGTTCCAGCGACGGGTCTGGTGACCGAAGTGGCAGCCGGCCTCGAGCAGGGTGCGGATATTAATCTTGGTAGCCATGTTAAACCTCCTGTGGTTTGCCTCCGCGCGGGGTCATCCTCCAAAACCAACCCGGACATGTGCTACCAAAGCCCGGGCACCACGGTATGAAGTAGCCGCGCGTGCGTGATAAAAACATGTTGCCGTGAAGCAACCCGATGAATGATAGCAGGAATGCATCTTCCTGCCAACCCGCAATCAAAACCACACACCTGAGTGCAGCGCGGGACGTCCCAGCAACTATTCGCCGCGGGGATGGGCTTGAGCCACGGCCCGCTTAAGCCGATCGGGCGTGAGATGCGTGTAGATCTGCGTCGTGGACAGACTCGCATGACCCAGCAGCTCTTGAACCGAGCGCAGGTCCGCACCGCCCTCGAGCAAGTCGGTCGCAAAGGTATGGCGCATCGCATGCGGCGCGATGTCGGGCGGAATGCCGGCGAGCGTCGCCAGCGTATGGAACCGCCGCCTGAGCATGGCGGCGCTCATGCGATTGCCGCGCGCCGATATAAGCAGCGGATGCGGCCCGGTAGCGGGGTCACGGCGCTTTGCCTGAGCGAGCAACTCCGGCCTCCCCTCCTCAATATAGAGACGCGTCACCTCGAGCGCACGACGATACAGAGGGACAATACGTTCTTTGCTCCCCTTGCCCCACAGGCGCAGCGTGCGTTCGGACCAAGCGATGGACTCCACATTGAGTGCTGCGAGCTCAGAGATACGAGCACCCGAGGCATAGAGCAGCTCGAGCATCGCCGCATCGCGCAGTCCCGCGGGCGTCGAGGTATCAGGCGTCTTGAGCAGCGCCTCGACCTGATGGGTCGTAAGGACGCCCGGCAGGTCACGCGGCAGCTTGGGCGATGCGATCGCCGAGGCCACATCGCCCTCGACAATCCCCTCGGCAGCCATCCAGCGATAGAGAGATCGGATAGCCGACAGGTGCGCCGCAAGCGTTCGGGGAGCCACCTGCTCACGCGAAAGCTCGGCAAGATAGCGACGAATGGTGCGCACGTCGGCAGCGAAAGCATCGATATCCTCGCGCTCGCACCAGGCAGCAAAGCGCTCCAACCGCGAGCCATAGGCCGTCACCGTGTTGGGAGAAAGACCCTCGACACGTGCGATGTAGGCGATAAACGAGTCGACGGTGTCGTACAGGTCACAGGCTATGACCGGTCGCCTCCAAACAGATCGGGTCGAGTGGCCAGATAGGCATCAAGGGCCTCGAGCGCACGGTCCGCATAGGCCTGGTAGCGGTCGCGCTTGCTGCGGCGCTTACCATCCTCGAGTGGCGGCACCAGGCCAAAGTTGACATGCATGGGCTGATAGCCCACGGTGGCAGGATCGGTCGCATAGCCCACGAGCGCACCCAGGGCGCCCACGCGCGGCAACTCGACGCCCGCAGCACCGATAGCCTCGGCATAGGTGTTGAGCGCCGCGAGCAGACCCGTCGCCACGGCTTCCATGTACCCCTCGGTGCCGGTGATCTGACCGGCCAGGCGCACGCCGGTACCGGGCACGGCAAAGGTGCCATCGAGCACGTGCGGGGCATCGACAAAGGTATTGCGGTGCATGACACCGTAGCGGAAGAACTCAGCGTTCTCCAGGCCCGGCACCATATGGAAGACGCGCTTCTGCTCGCCAAAGGTCAGGTTGGTCTGGAAGCCCACCAGGTTATAGGCGGTCTTCTCCTTGTTCTCGGCACGCAGCTGAATCGCCGCCCAGGGGCGACGTCCGGTACGCGGGTCGGTGAGGCCGACGGGCTTCATGGCGCCAAAGCGAATGGCATCCTTGCCGGTGCGTGCAACCTCCTCGGCAGGCTGGCAGGCCTGGAACAGATCGCCGCCCTCAAAATCCTTGAGCACCACGCGGTCGGCCGTGGTAAGCGCCTCGATAAAGGCCTCGTACTCCTCCTTATTGAGCGGAGCGTTGAGATAGTCGCCGCCCCCCTGCTCCTCGTAGCGCGACTGCGAGAACAGCACATCCATATCGAGCGTAGAGGCATCGACGATCGGAGCCGCGGCATCGAAGAACGCAAGAGCGTCGCCGCCGACGAGTTTCATGACCTCTTCGCTCAGCGCCGGCGAGCACAAGGGGCCGGCAGCAATGACCACGTGACCCTCGGGAATCTGCGTGACCTCGCCGTGAATGATCTCGATATTGGGACGGGCGGCAACCTCGGCCTCGACAAACTCGGAAAACTTGACGCGGTCGACCGCCAGGGCGCCGCCAGCGGGAACGGCCGCACGATGGGCGCAATCGAGCAGGACTGAACCCATGCGCTCGAGCTCGGCTTTTAGTAGGCCAGCAGCGGAATCTGGACGGGTCGACTTAAACGAATTGGAGCAGACGAGCTCTGCCAGGTGATCGGTATGGTGGGCCGGGGAGCTCACCTGGGGGCGCATCTCGCACAGCTTTACGGCAAACCCGCGGTCTGCCAGCTGGATCGCGCATTCCGAACCCGCCAGACCGCCACCGATAACCGTCACCTGATCGAACTGCATCTGCAAACACCTTTCTAATTGACACGTTTTCCATTGTGACCGAAGGGCGTCTGGGCGTGAAGAGCAAACTTGGAGGGCGCATACCTTCCATCCATCATGCGCTCGATAAGGCCCTCGAGTTCAAGCGAACCCAGGAGTTTGAGTACGCCGACAGCATCGAGCGAGACGAGCGCCGCGATGTCGTCGACCTTGAGCGGAGAGGCGATGAGCGCATGCATCACGGTCTGCTGTGTTGGATTCAGGTCGGCAATGCCGGGAGCATCGGGGCGCGAGTAGCGCAGGGTGCCGTATATGCGAGAGATAGCCATCTCGATGGACTCCTCGTCGACAATGCAGCAGGCACCGTTCGCAATGAGATAATTCGTGCCACGCGACTCGGGCGATAGGATCGACCCCGGCACGGCAAGAAGTTCGCGCCCCAAATCCATAGCAGCCTCGGCTGTAGAAAACGTCCCGGAAGGCATACCCGCCTCGGATACAAAGAGGGCTTGCGACAGGGCCGCGATCACGCGATTGCGACGCGGAAAGGCAAACTTGCGCGGACCCATGCCCCACGGAGAGATCGACACGACCGCGCCGCCCGTATCGAGCGTGCGCGTAATAAGCCCCGCGCTCGAACGCGGGTAGACCACGTCGGCGCCCGTCCCCAGCACCACGACGTGTTTGCCGCCGGCGTTGACCGCAGCCCAACCCGAGGCCTGGTCACAACCGACCGCACCGCCCGAAACTACCGTCACTCCCGCCTCAACCGCCACCTTCGCCGCAAGCTCTGCCACGGCAAGACCATACGGCGAGGCCTTTCGCGCACCGATGATGGAGAGCGCGGGCGTCGAAAGCGCCTCGGGGTTGCCGCGCACATAGAGCGTCTGAGGTACATCAGAAAGCTCCAAAACGGTCTCGGGATACAACGCGTCACCTGGATGCAGCTCGAAGGTCCCCTCAGCCATCATTGGTCCCTCCTTCCCTGGTACATCGCCGCCTCGAGCACGTGGTCCTGCGTCACCTGCTCGCTCTCGGCGACATCTGCGATCGTGCGCGCAATGCGAACAAGGCGCACGATGCCACGCCCTGTGAGATGCGTGCGCTTCGACAGGCCGAGCACACACTTCTCCGCCGCATCATCGAGCTCAAAGGTCGAAACGACGCCGTCAATGGACCGAGTCTCGTCATCCTCGGCCTCGGCATCCGCATCGTCCATGCGGGATTCGCGCCAGGCGCGAAAGGCGCGACCGCGCACAACGTAGTCACGTAACTCGGCCGACGACATGCCCTCCGCACCCTCGATAATCACTTGAGGGTCGGGACGGGTCACATCGATCATCATGTCGATACGGTCGGCCAAAGGACCGCGCAGTTTAGACCGATAGCGCTCGACCATCGCCGCCGAGCAGCGACACGGCACCTCGCGATCGCCCAAAAAGCCGCAGGGGCAGGGATTGCTCGCAGCCAGCAGCTGAAAGCGCGACGGGAAGGTAAAAGCCCCGTCGACGCGTACGATCCTCACGTAGCCGCGCTCGATGGGCTGACGCAGCGTCTGCAGCACGCCAGTGGGAAACTCGGCAAGCTCGTCCAAAAAGAGCACGCCGCCATGAGCAAGGCTGATCTCACCCGGGTGCACCGGGCGCCCGCCGCCGATAAGGCCTGCGGTCGAAATACTGTGGTGGGGACTGCGGAAGGGGCGGTGCCCCGCCAACAAGCCATCAATGTTCTCACCCAAAACCGAATGGATGCACAGTGCCTCCTGCTGATCCTCAACGGAAAGCTCGGGCAGGATGCCGGTCATACGGCGTGCGAGCATCGTCTTGCCCGATCCCGGAGACCCGATCATGAGCAAGCCGAGTTCTCCTGCCGCCGCAAGCGCCATGCCGCGTTTAGCGACTTCCTGCCCCAGCACGTCTGCATAGTCGAGCTCGGGCTCAAAGGTCGCCTCGACACCCTCGGAATCCAAGTAGTGCCGTGCGGCATCGCCCATGCCGTGAGCAAGCTGAGACAGATGGTCGATAAAGCCGCAATCTACGCCCGCGAGTGGCACATGCTGGTCGGACCTGCCGGCGATAAAAGACAGCCCCATGTCGCGAGCCAATAGCTGAAACGCCACCTCGCCCTTGACGGGAAGCACCGTACCGTCCAGACCAAGCTCACCTGCGATAAGGCAGCGATCGAGGTTGTCACGGGGAATCTGCTCATCGGCCGCTAGAACCGCGATGGCGATGGGCAGGTCAAAGCCGCTACCGGTCTTGCGGATATCGCCGGGTGCCAGGTTAACGGTAATGCCCGAGCGTGGGATCTCGAACCCGGCGGAGCGCATCGCACAACGAATACGACCACGTGACTCCATCACCTCCATACTCGGGATGCCGAGCATCTGGATGCCCGGGATGCCACCGGCAAGCGAGACCTCGACCGTGACGTGAATCGCCTCGACGCCGCGGATGCAGGCCGCGTGAACGGCAAACGTCTCGAACGCCATCACGACACCTGCCAATCGAACGCGTTGTACTGGTGCTCGATCTCGGCGATATGCCCGCCGCGAATGGTGACGCCCACGGCATCGAAGCGAATCGCCTTGAGCGGATAATGCTCCATGAGATAGCAGCTTGCGATGCGGCGGTAGCGGCGTTGCTTTTGGGCATCCACGGCCTCCTCGGGAAAGACCCGCGTGGTGCAATCCAGGGCGACGCGTCTCGTCTTGACCTCGGCCATCACAACGACATCGTCGAGCTCATCGAGCAGCACCAGGTCGGCCTCGCCCTCGGTGCAACGATAGCCCTGCTCCAGCAAGGTGTAGCCGCGCTCGTTAAAGTAGTCGATGGTGATCAGCTCGCCCAGCATGCCTAGCTCGCGGGGACTGAGTCCCTTGATAAACTCGGGCGTCATCGCCCCGGAGTCGAGCTCGCCGTTTTCCCAACGCTCCTTGAGCTGCTGCGTCTTGCTCTTTTTGCTTGCGGCACTCATGGGGTCTCCTTTCCCGCACACTGCATTGCCCCGATGATGAGGGCACCTTTCATGCGGGTAAGTACCGGAAGCAAACCAAAAGCTGACCAAATGCCGTCAAAAAACGGGCCGTACGCAACAATGGTGTTGCATACGGCCCGCTACCAGCAGGTTTATAAAACCCCAGAGGTCCATGTCTCCACAATTGGCCTAGAAAAGGCGCTCAGTCTGCAGAAAGTTTCCGCAAAAGCTCACGCGGTGCAGCGGACAAAGTCCATGTTTGCGAATGGCCTCGATGTGCTCGGGGCTCGCATAGCCCTTCGACTCGGCCAGATGGTACTCGGGATACTCGGCGTCGTACTCGACCATCATCTCGTCACGCGTGACCTTGGCCATGATGGACGCCGCGGCGATGCAGGCGATCTTGGCATCGCCCTTCACCACATCGCGCTCGTTAGGAACGGCGCCCAAGGGGTTGCCATCCATAAGCACGCAATCGGGCTCGAGCCCCGTATCGGCCACGGCGCCCGCAACGGCGGTACGGATAGCACGGGCCATGCCCATCTCATCGATATCCTTAGGCGCGATATGGCAAAAACCGATCGCCGTCGCCACCTCGGCAATCTTCACTGAGAGCAACTCGCGGCGCGCCGGCGTGAGCTTTTTGGAATCGTTGATGCCCCAGACGCGCGGCTCCATAGGAAGACAGACGGCGCATACCGTCAAAGGACCGGCCACCGATCCGCGACCAACCTCGTCGACACCAACGACCACCCCATCGCCGCCAAGCTCATGCATAAGCTCGTACATGCCATTGACGCGCTCGCGCTCGGCAACCTCTTTGGAATGGCGTTTGAGGGCGCGTTCACAAGCCTTGATCACCTGCTGGCGCGGGTCCTCGCGATAATGCTCCACGAGGGCGGGGATCTCCTCAAACGTTGCGCTCGCCAGCTCTCCGGCAACCTGCGATGCCGAAACCGAGCTCGTCATATTGGCCATACCAGGCCCTCCTTGCATGCAAATCAGATAAAAAGAAGGGCCACCCGAAGGTGACCCTTGTGTCCAAACGAGTGGACAGACGCTGCGATCTTCTTAGCGCTTCTCGGGGATGCGAGCAGCCTTGCCCACCTTGTCGCGGAGGTAGTACAGCTTGGCGCGACGGACGCGACCATGACGAACGACCTCGAGCTTGGCGATCTTGGGGCTGTGAAGCGGGAAGGTACGCTCAACACCGACACCGAAGGACATCTTGCGGACGGTGAAGGTCTCGCGGGCACCGGCGCCGGCCATGCGGATGACGTCGCCCTGGAAGACCTGGATGCGCTCGCGGTCGCCTTCCTTAATGCGGTAGTGAACCTTGACGTTGTCGGCGACGCGAACCTGAGGAATGTCCTCGCGGATCTGCTGACGCTCGATTGCGCGGATGTAATCCATGTGCAATTCCTTACTCTTCTAGAGGTGCCGTACCACCTTGGCCGGCACGTAGTTGAACAAACGTATTCGAGTATACACGCGCGGGTTTCTGCTGCAAGAACAATTTTTTACGCAGACAAAAAGACAAAACCCGCACATGATAACCGCCCGTCTCACGAATGAGACGGGCGGCATGAAGGGGGCTACGCTAGGCGTCTAAACCCAAAACGTTAGGCGGAACGCTTGGCCTCGAGCTTGGCTTGAGCGGCAGCCAGGCGTGCGAGGGGCACGCGGTAGGGCGAGCAGGACACGTAGTCCACGTCGGCCACGTTAAACAGGCCCTTGATGGACTTGGGGTCGCCGCCGTGCTCGCCGCACACGCCAAAGTGCATGTCGGGGTTGGTGGCTCGGCCCTTCTCGACGGCCATGCGCACCAGCTCGAGCACCGCCGTATCGATGGTCTCGAAGGGATTGTCCTTCAAGATCTTCTTATGCATGTACAGCGGGATGAACTTAGCCTCGGCGTCGTCACGCGAGAAACCGAAGGTCGTCTGGGTGAGGTCGTTGGTGCCAAAGCAGAAGAAGTCTGCGTGATGGGCGATCTCGTCAGCGACCATGCAGGCGCGCGGCAGCTCGAGCATCGTGCCCACGGGAATATTGAGCTCGACGCCTTCTTCGACGGAAACCTCGGCGATCACGCGCTCGATAACCTCGCGGGTCTGAACATGCTCGGCCGTAATGGAAACGAGCGGGACCATAATCTCGGGGCGCGGGTCGACGCCCTCCTTGATAAGGCGGGCGGCAGCCGTGGCGACGGCGCGGACCTGCATGAGCGGCAGATCGCTAAAGACGACGGACAGGCGCACGCCGCGTAGGCCGAGCATGGGGTTCGACTCGACCATGCCGTCGATACGACGCAGGCGGGTGCGCAGGACGGCAAGCTCTTCCTCGCTGGCGCCAGCGGCTTCCTTCTTGGTGATGGCAACCTCGAGCTCGCGAGGATTATCCAGGAACTCATGAAGCGGCGGATCGAGCAGGCGGACGACCACATCGCGACCGGACATGGTCTTGAACATCGCCAGGAAGTCCTCGGTCTGAACCTTGAGCAGGTCGGCCAAGGCCTGCTGCTTCACGGCCTCATCGTCAGACAGGATAAAGCTCTGGATGATGTTCTTGCGGTCACCCAGGAACATGTGCTCGGTGCGGCACAGGCCAATGGCCTCGGCGCCAAACTCGAGGGCGAGCTCGGCATCCTCAGGATTGTCGGCGTTGACGCGCACATGGTTGGCATGGCCACAGGTCTCGTCCAGGCGAATCTCGTCGGCCCAGGACAGGATGGTGTCCAGGTCGCCGGTAAGCTCGGCGGAGACCAGGTCGACGGGACCATCGACGACGATGCCCTGGGTGCCGTCGATGGAGATGACATCGCCCTCGTGCAATACGCGGTCGCTGCCCTCGATGCGCACGACCTTCTCGGCGGCGTCGATGTGGAAGCGCTCAACGCCGCAGACGCAGGGCGTACCCATACCGCGGGCGATAACAGCGGCATGGCTCGTCTTGCCACCGTGGCTGGTCAGGATGCCCTCGGCGGCGACCATGCCCTTCAAGTCGTCGGGGTTGGTCTCCCAACGGACCAAGATAACCTTATGACCCTCGTTTGCGCGCGCGACGGCGTCATCGCTCGAGAACACGACCTCGCCCACGGCGGCGCCGGGGCTGGCGTTCAGACCGCTGGCCAGCGCCTCGTACCTCTTGGAAGCGTCAAACTGCGGGTGCAGGAGCTGGTCGAGTTGCGCGGGATCGATACGGCTCACGGCCTCTTCGCGGGTGATCAGGCCTTCCTCGACCATTTCGATGGCGATGCGCAGGGCGGCGGTGGCAGTGCGTTTACCCACGCGTGTCTGGAGCATCCAGAGCTTGCCCTGCTCGATGGTGAACTCGATATCGCACATATCGCGGTAATGGTCCTCGAGCGTCAGGAACACGCGCTCGAGCTCCTCACCTGCAGACTCGAGGCCCGGGGTGGCCTTGAGGTCGGCGATGGGCTCGGTGTTGAGGATACCGGCGACGACGTCCTCGCCCTGAGCGTTGACCAAAAAGTCACCGTAGAACTCCTTGGTGCCGTCGGCCGGATTACGCGTAAAGGCGACGCCCGTCGCAGAGGTCTCGCCCTTGTTGCCAAAGGCCATGGCCTGTACGTTGACGGCGGTGCCGAGGTCGTCGGAAATGCCATGCTGCTTGCGGTAGATGCAGGCACGCTCGTTCATCCAGCTGCCAAAGACGGCCTGGATTGCAAGGCGTAGCTGAAGCTCCGGGTCGTGCGGGAAAACGGGCTTGCCGTCAGCGACCTCGAGCTCGGGATACAGGGAGGCATCGACGTTCTCGGAGAAGATGCCCTTAAAGGTCTCGACGAGTTCCTGCAGGTCCTCGGCCGAAAGCTCGGAATCGACGCGAACGCCGGCGACCAGACGGGCCTGGGTCAGGGCGTTCTCGAACAGATCGGCGTCAACGCCCATGACGACATTGGAAAACATCTGGATAAAGCGGCGGTAGCTATCCCAGGCAAAACGCGGGTTCTGCGTCTGCGCGATGAGGCCCTGGACGGAATCGTCATTGAGGCCCAAGTTGAGGACCGTGTCCATCATACCGGGCATGGAGAACGGAGCGCCCGAGCGAACCGACACGAGCAGCGGATCGGAGGCGTCGCCGAGCTTCTTGCCGCAGCGGGCCTCGAGGTCCGCCTCGGCAGCAACGATCTCATCGAGTGCGCCCCCGGGCCACACGTTGCCGGCACCGGAGTACTCGACGCAAGTCTGGCAGGTAATGGTAAAGCCACCGGGAACCGGCAGGCCGATGCGGCTCATCTCGGCAAGGTTTGCGCCCTTGCCGCCAAGCACGAAGTTCATGGACTTGTCGCCCTCAGTGACACAGGTGCCCTGGGCGTCGGTTCCAAAACGGTAAACCCTCTTGCAATCGCTCACGATACTTCCCCTTCCATGCACTTACGCGCACGACCGTGGTAACGAATCGACCCACCGGATGCGGGCCGTGAGGGAACTATACGGCGCGTTTTGGGCAGGCTTGAGCAGAGGGTGCGCGGTTTGGTAAACGTGCTAAAACTGGCGGTAAACGGTAGATAAAGGTGGTTACCTTATGAAGATACCACTGCAAGAGAAATGCAGGTCAGATGCAAGTTTCTTGCTAAATCGCTTTATCATTATCGTGCATTATTTTGAGGTAGTCTATTTAGGACGGGGCTTTTTAACTACTCCAATGAGCTAACTTTGCTGCACTCGACTGGCGGCGCGGCGGGCGCGGGCTTCTTGGATTTCCTCCAAGTGGCTAATGATCTCGGCAGCGCTTTCCTCGATGGCCTTGCCGTCGGTACGCACCACAAAGCAGCCTAGGCGCTTCATGAGGGCACGAGCTTCCTCGAGCTCGCTGCGCACGCTCTCGGGCTCGGCATAGGAGCCGGCAACGGCACGGGCGTAGTCATCGCCCAAGCGGCTATCGCGAATCTCGGAAATAACGTCGACGGTCGAAATCAGGCCAAACAAACGCATCGGGTCGACCTCGTAAATTGACTTGGGCGGCTCCATGCCATGGGCCAACGGAACATTGGCAACCTTGTAACCTTGAAAGGCCAAAAACATCGACAGCGGCGTCTTGGACGTGCGCGATACGCCCAGCAGCACGATATCGGCTCCCGAAAGGTCGTCGCAGCCGCGTCCATCATCGTGCTCAACGAAATATTCCATGGCCTCGATACGATGGAAATAGCGGTCATCGGTCCTGTGAATCACGCCCGCAACGCCTTTGGGCGGCACACCGATGAGCGACGACAGCACGGCGAGCGTCGGGCCGATCAGGTCGACCGAGCGAATATGCAGCATGCCCAGGTAATCGAGCACACGAGCACGTAGCGCCGGGTCGACGATGGTATGGAACACGGCGATATCGCGATGGTCGGCATCGACGCGCGGTCCCACAAATGACTTGACCTGCTCCACAGAAGTCACCTTAGGCAGGCGCAAAACACAAAAAGCCCCTTCATCAAATTGCCCGGACGCCGCAAGCACCACCTCACAAGCGGTATCACCGAGCGAGTCGGAGATAACGATAACGGTGGGACGAGCGGTGACCGGGCAATCCATGCGGGGCTCCTTTTGCGCTTACGCGCAGGCTGGCTTACTTTTTGCGGGCAAGCTCACCGATGTTGGCAATGCCGGAGAAAACGGCCTCGAAGCGGTTGAGCAGCTTAAGGCGATTATCGCGGAGCTGCTCGTCCTTGTCCATGACCATAACCTCATCGAAGAAGCGGTCGATGGGGGCGCGCAGGGCGGCAAGGGCGGCAAATGCGGCCGGGTAATCCTCGGCAGCAAGGGCGGCGTCGACAGCGGTCTGAGCAGCCTCGGAGGCATCGGCAAGCGCGAGCTCGACCTCGCCCATCAGGCTGCGGTCGTACTCCGCGCCCAGCTCGGGCTTGGAGATATGCGCGGCACGGGCATAGGCCGTCGCCAGGTTGTCAAAGGTCTCGGCGTCGTTCTTGCGAGCCTCGTCGAGGGCGGCGCAGCGGGCGAAGAAGACGGACGGGGCGATGATGTGCACCGCAGAGACGGCGGCAACGGTATCGGCCGGGATCTTCTCGTCGCGGGCCATGCTCACCAGGCGGCCATGGAAGAAGTCGCGAACCTGCTGGGCGACTTCGGCGGCGTCAAACTCAATGCCCTGCTCACTATAGAGCTCGAGCGCAAAGTCGATGAGCGACGTGGGGTCGATCGGCAGGCGGTCGCGCAGGATGTTGATGATGCCGATAGCGGCACGACGCAGCGCATAGGGGTCGGAGGAGCCGGTCGGGGGCTCGCCGATGGCAAAGATACCGGCAATGGTATCGAGCTTGTCAGCACAGGCCACGATGCAGCCAGCGGTGCCCTCGGGCAGATCATCGCCGGCAAAGCGGGGACGATAATGATCGCGGATAGCATGGGCGACCTCGTCGTTCTCCCCCATCGCGATGGCGTAGTAACCGCCCATCACGCCCTGCTGGCTCGTGAACTCGACGACGGCGTTAGACACCAGGTCGGCCTTGCACAGGTGAGCGGCGCGAGCCGCATCGGCGGCCAGATGGGCACCCAGGTGAGCCTCGCGGGCGATGGCGAGCGCGAGCTGCTCAATACGCTCGGACTTGGCGAGCACGCTACCGAGCTTCTCCTGGAAGGCGACCTTGGCCAGACGCTCGCGGAACTCGTCAAGGGAGATCTTCAGGTCCTCCTCATAGAAGAACTTGGCGTCGTCCAGACGGGCGCGCACGACGCGCTCGTTGCCGTCGATCACGCGCTCGGCGTTCTCGGGCTTGCTGTTGGAGACGACTACGAACTCACGCGTGAGCTTGCCCTCGCCGTCATAAATCGGGAAGTAGCGCTGGTTGGTGAGCATGGACTCGCAGATGATCTCGTGCGGGACCTTGAGGAACTCCTCATCGAAGGTACCGACAAGCACCGTCGGCCACTCGCAGAGGTTAATGACCTCCTCAAAGACCTTCTTAGGCGTGTCGACATGGCAGCCGGGGCGCGCAGCCTCGACCTCGGCGATACCGGCATGGATGGCCTCGCGACGACGCTCGGCAGAGAGCACGCCGGCGTCCTCGAGCACCTGCTCGTAGACGGCGGGGCTGGCGACCACATGGTCACCGGGGCCCAGAACGCGATGTCCGCGCGTGGTATTGCCACTCGTCACATCGGCAAACGACACGGGCACGACGTCCTCACCCAAAAGGCAGCAGATCCAACGGACCGGACGAACAAACGTAGCGTGCTCGTGGCCCCAGCGCTGGCTGCGGTAGTTGGGCCACTGCAGGCCGGCGATAGTCTTCTCGCACAGAGACGTCAGGATCGGCGTAGCCGGAGCGGAGGGAATGTTCTTCTCGGCGAACACGTACTCGCGGCCGTCGGTGTCCTCGCGACGGACCAGGTCCTCGGCAGCCACACCGCACTTGCGGGCAAAGCCCTGGGCGGCCTTGGTGGCGTTACCGTCGGCATCAAAGGCAATGTTTGCCGCGGGGCCGCGCTTGACCTCGTGAACCTCGTCGGTCGCGGTGGCGACGTCGGCAACGAGCGCAGCCAGGCGGCGCGGGCTCGAGATCACGCGGACCTCGCCGTGGGCCAGACCGGCCTCGTCGAGACCCTTGGCGATCATGGTGCCAAGCTGCTTGACGGCATTGTTCAGCGGTGCGGAGGGCATTTCTTCCGTACCGATCTCAAACAGGAAATCCTTAGCGTCTGCCATGGCTTACGCCACCTCGCCTTTCTGGTCGGCATTCTCGTTGACTCCGGCGACCTCGGCCATGTAGGCCTCGCAGCACGCCTTGGCGACGGCGCGGACGCGCAGGATGTAGTTGGCACGCTCGACCGCGGACAGCGCGCCACGGGCATCGAGCAGGTTGAAGGCGTGGCTGCACTTCATGACGCAGTCGTACGCCGGCAGCGGCAGCTTGCGCTCCAGACAGGAGTGGCACTCGGCCTCGTAGTCGTCAAACTTCTGACGCATCATCTCGACGTTGGCGACCTCAAAGTTGTAGGCGCTGAACTCGCGCTCGTTCTCGAGGAACACGTCGCCATAGGTCATGGGCGTGCCGTCGGGCAGGTAGCTCCACACCAAGTCGTAGACGGAATTGACGCCCTGCGCATACATGGCGATGCGCTCCAGGCCATAGGTGATCTCGACGGGCACGGGGTCGACCTCGATACCGCCCACCTGCTGGAAGTACGTAAACTGCGTGACCTCCATGCCATTGAGCCAGACCTCCCAGCCAAGGCCCCAGGCGCCGAGCGTCGGGCTCTCCCAGTCGTCCTCGACAAAGCGGACGTCATGGTCGTTGGGGTCCAGACCGATAGCGGCAAGAGACCCCAGGTAAAGCTCCTGGGCGTTGACCGGAGAGGGCTTGATGAGCACCTGGAACTGATAGTAGTGCTGCATGCGGTTGGGGTTCTCGCCGTAGCGGCCGTCGGCGGGACGGCGGCAAGGCTGCGCATAGCAGGTGCGCCACTCGGCGGGACCGAGCGAGCGCAGCGTGGTCGCGGTATGGAAGGTACCGGCACCGACCTCGGAGTCATAGGGCTGCATAATGACGCAGCCCTGCTCGCCCCAGTACTGCTGGAGACGCAAGATGATGTCTTGGAAGGAAAGCGATGAAGCGTTCATGCCTCTAATATCCCCTCGTCGAAACGATTACACGGTTAGGTACTGTACTATAGCGGTTTTTAGTCGATAGCGCCGATGCGGTTGAGCGGCCAGTAGCGCACAAGCGCCACAGCGATCAAATCAGAGCGATCGACGGGACCAAAGTAGCGTGAGTCGGCAGAGTTTTCGCGGTTGTCGCCCATCACCCACACGCACCCGTCGGGAACGGTGTAGGGATAGCTTACCTGAGCGCCGGGCGCTTGGACCGAAAGTGGCCAGCTCATGCCCGTCGTATAGTCCTCGTCGAGCGCTTGGCCGTCAACGACCACCTTGCCATCCTGCAGGTCGACCGTCTGGCCGGCCGTGGCAATAACACGCTTGACAAGAACATCATGCTCGGAGGTGCCATCGGGGTTGTGAAACACCACGATATCGCCCTGCTTGACGGGCTGACCGAGCTCGAGGCTCACCTTTTGTGCCAGGATCTGGTCGCCAATCTCGATCGTGTCCTCCATAGAGCCGGTGGGCACCACAAAGGGCTCGACCACAAAGGTGCGGATCAGGAAGGTGGCCACGAGCGCGATCGCGATGACCGCGATCCACTCAAAAGCGCCCCTCAACGCGGAATGTTGCGTAGGAACCATACTCACTCCTCGCTCTGCGAATACGAAGCGTCAAGGATCTCCTGCGCGTAAGCGCGCTCCTCGGGCGTGAGCCGCGCCGTCTCGATCAGATCGGGACGCCAGCGGCAGGTGCGCTCGATGGCGTTCTTGCGACGCCAGGCATCGACCTTGGCGTGATCGCCGCTCACAAGCACCGGAGGCACGCCCTCGCCGTTGAACTCGACAGGACGGGTGTACTGCGCGTACTCGAGCAGGCCTCCGTCCTCGGCGGTCGAGAACGACTCGTCCACATTGCTCATCTCGTCGCCCAGGGCGCCGGGAATCAGGCGTACGACGGCATCGGCAACGACCATGGCAGGCAGCTCGCCGCCCGTAAGCACGTAGTCGCCGATCGACAGACGCTCATCGGCATACGCATACGCGCGCTCGTCGACGCCCTCGTAGCGACTGCACACAAACAACAGGCGCTCACTTTTGAGCAGGCGCTCGGCCACATGCTGCGTAAAAGGCTCGCCACAGGGGGTAAAGAACACCACAGTGGGCTTGGGACCCTCTGCGCTAATGGCCTCGATGGCCTCTGCGATAGGCTCGACCTTCATGAGCATGCCCTGCCCGCCGCCGTACGGCTCGTCATCAACGGTACGATGACGGTCGTGCGTCCAGTCACGCAGGTTATAGGCCTTAAAATCAAAAAGGCCGGCCTTGCGGGCGCGGCCCAAAATCGATGTGGACATGACGGGCTCAAACATCTCGGGAAAGACCGAAAGGGTCTCAATCAGCATGTTGTCCTCCCTACTTGTCCATATCGATCAGGCCGTCCATAACGTGGACGGAAATTGTTCCTGTGTCGGGAAGATCGAGCACAACCTGCTCGATCGCGGGAATCAGCACCTCGCCGTACCGATCGCCCTCGACAACCCAAACATCGTTAGCGGGCGTCGACATGATCTCGACGATCGTGCCGAGCGAACCGAAGCGCCCGTCGACCACCTCGCGACCCATCAGGTCGGTATAGGCAGCGTCGAGCGAATCGAGCTCAAAATCGTCACGATTTGCCAGCACGTAGCATCCCGTGATACCCTCGGCGGCCGTCAAGTCGTCAATGCCCTCAAACGAGACCAGATCGCCATCGCCCGTATCGGTGACGGACACGACCGTGCAAAAGCGGTCGCGCTTGAGCGCCGGCGGCGTCAGGGCGACGCGCATACCCGGCTCTAATACAGAAGGAAGCCCCCGCAGCGGCTGCGCGAGGACCTCCCCCTTCCTTCCGTGCGGCTTGACCACACGGGCGATGTTTTTGTACTGGGACCTCAAGGTCCTAGCCCAGAACCTCTACCTCGACAGCAGTGTCGAGGCGAGCGGCCAGTGCACGGGCGAGCGTGCGAATGGCCTTGATGGTACGGCCACGACGGCCGATGACCTTAGCGACGTCATCCTCGGCGACCGAAACCTCAATCGTAGAGGCGTCGTCACCATCGATGACCTCGAGGCTCACGGAATCCGGGTCGTCGACGATCTGAACAACGAGATATTCGACGAGATCGGCGATGCGATCTGAGAGCATTGCCTCACCCTCGAGCTGTGCAGCGTCAACCTCAGGCACGATTTACTCCTCGGCGCCCTCAGCGGCCTCAGCGGCAGCCTTAGCGGCCTCGGCCTCTTTGGCGAGCTGCTTCTTGGACTTCTTGACGACGGTCTCGGTCTTCTCGCCCTCGTTGGCGGCCTTGACCAGAGCGGCGACGGCGTCGGTAAGCTGAGCGCCCTTGGACTGCCAGTCGGCGATCTTCTCGAGGTCGAGGTTGATGGTCTTGGGGGCGGTCATCGGGTTGTAGCGGCCAACCTCCTCGATGATACGACCGTCACGCGGGGCGCGGGAATCGGCGACGACGACACGGTAGTACGGACGCTTCTTAGCGCCGTGACGAGCAAGGCGAATCTTGACTGCCAAAGGAAACTCCTCCAACCAAGCAGCTTTAGGCTGCAACTACAAACAAACAGTTGAACATAATACGCCATCGACGCGGGCAGGTGAAGTCCGTGAGACCAACTTCTTCGGTTTAGTCGAGGGCAAATCCATATCTTAGACAAGAATTCGGGATTTGCAAGCACATACACGCACCCCACATGAGCTGCGCGGTATACTCATGACATGGAAAGACGCGAACATACATACGGTTATGAGGATGCCATGGGCGTCACGCCGCCTCCCTGGACGGGTCCGGCGGTGGGCCTCATGGACCTCGATGCGTTTTTTGCGAGCGTGGAGATGCTCGACCATCCCGAATGGCGCGGAAAACCGCTCATCGTGGGCGGAGACGCCGATTCGCGTGGCGTCGTGTCCACGTGTTCATATGAGGCACGTCGCTTTGGCGTGCACTCCGCCATGCCCTCGGCCGAGGCACGGCGTCTGTGTCCTCAGGCCATTTGGACGCACGGGCATTTTGATCGCTACCGCGAGGTGAGCGCGCAGGTCATGGCGATTCTTGCCGAGGAGACGCCGCGCGTGGAGCGCGTATCCATCGACGAAGCCTTTATCGATATCACACCGGGTCGCTTTGCGCCCGAAGACCCGTTGCTGGTTGCGCGGCGTATAAGCGACCGCGTGGCAGCGCTGGGAGTGACGTGCTCCATTGGTGTGGGCTGCAACAAGACGGTCGCAAAGATCGCAAGCGAGCGGGATAAGCCGTTTGGGCTGACCATCGTGCGCCCCGGAACCGAGCAGCGCTTTTTGGCCGCGCTGCCGGTATCTGCCATGAGTGGCATCGGGCGCTCGGCCGAGGAGCGACTGCGCCGCATGCGCATCTACACCCTCGGCGAGCTATCACGTGCACCGGAATCCACCTTGGCCTCTATTTTTGGCGTCAACGGCGAACGCATGCGCCAGCGTGCGCTGGGACTCGAAATCTCCGAAGTCACGAGTCTCGATGAAGAGCGCGAGGTCAAGTCGGTCAGCAATGAACGCACCTTTGCTAAAGATTTGACTGAGCGTGGGGATATTGAGGCGGCGATTGCGCTGCTGGGCGAGTCAGTGGGACGCCGTCTGCGCCGTCAGGGACTAACAGGCGCCACGGTAACGCTCAAGCTCAAGTATTCGTATGGAAACGGTCGCTCGGCACAGCGCCGGCTGCCTCATCCGACCGACGATGAGAACATCTTCGTGGCGGTTGCACTCGAACTGCTCGGCAACATCTGGCAGGAAGGAATGCACGTTCGCTTAGCAGGCATCGGCATGAGCGACTTCGACCACCAAGGCGGCATCCAGACCGACCTGTTCTGCGAGATCGATGACCGCGGAGCCCAATCCAGCGACCGCCGCGACCTCTCCGTCGCCATCGACGCCGTCCGAGACAAATTCGGCGACACCGCCCTTTCCTTCGGCCGCCAATCCCGCTTCAACGATTAATCGCCTTTGGGCAAAAAGAAAGCCGGGCAGGTGCGGAAAACCGCAACTGCCCGGCAATATGCGTGAGGGTAGCTAAAACCCCGTCTCAAATGAGCTACTAGAGGAGGTTGAGGGGGAGCTGGGGGGCGTCTCCCCAGAGTTTCTCGAGGCGGTAGAAGTCACGGGCTTCAGGAGTGAAGACGTGGACGACAACCGAACCATAGTCCATGAGCATCCAGGTCTTCTGCTCGCGGCCCTCGATGGAGAACGGATGCTCGCCGCAAGCCGCGGCGACCTTCTCCTCGATCTCGTCGACGATAGAATCGACCTGGCGGTTGTTGGTACCGGTGGCAAGCACAAAGTAGTCGCACACATCGGAAAGCTCGGTCAGGTCGAGCACCTGAACGTCCTCGCCCTTCTTGTCGTAGGCGGCCTGCGCGGCGGCGCGGGCGACATCCTCGGCGGCGACACCGCTCGCGGACAGCGAGGCGGCAGTGCGGTCGGACGTGGCGGCGAAGCTCTTGTGCTCCACGCCTTCAAGAATCTGCTCGTCGGTCATGGTCTCGTCGGCCATGGAATACCTCTTTCTAGACAGCCCGAGCTAGCGCAGCTGGGCGTAATGGTTGTAAATCGTAATAGCCGTGGGATAAAGATAGCGCCCGGACTGGATCACATAGACCAAACCCTGCGCAAAACAGGAGAAGAACAACTCGTCGAGCGTCGACTCCCCCACCATCTTGCGCAGCGCATGGGCATAGTCGCCATGACGGTTGGGCTCGATGGCATCGGCCACAAAGACCACCATATCGAGCGGCGTCATGTCGCAGGCACCCACGGTGTGACGGTCGACAGCCTGGAAAACGGCCGGCGACAGCTCGGGAAAAAGCTGCGGAAGCTCATAGGCGGCAACAGGGCCATGCAAAAGCGGCGTCGCGGCAGAAGGAGAGCCGGCAATCTTAATGCCGTAATGCAGAGCGCGCGTGACCAGCTCGTCATCGGAAAGCACCTTGTCCCAGTCGTGGATCAAGCCGGCGGCAGCGGCATCAAAGCGGTCGACGCCGTAGACCTCGGCCAGATGAAGTGCGGTCTCGGCAACGCCCAGCGAATGCACATAGCGCTTGCGCTTATCCTTCATGCGAACATCGAGCAGCTCTTGAATGCGCTTGAGCAGCGCGCGCTCATCGCCCTCAAACTGATCCTCTACCGACAACGTAGACCCCCATCACTCAAAATCTTCTTGGCCCAAATCGGCATATAGCCTGCGTTTGCGAATGTAGCCGAGCACGGACTCGCTCGTAAGATAGCGCACGCTCATACCGCGGGCAACTCGCTTACGAATGTTCGTCGAGCTGATCGCCAGCGCCGGAATCTGAATATAGCGCACGTCGAACGGCAGCCCCGACTCTTTGATTCGGGCACGCGCCGTATCGATATCAAAGCCCGGTCGCGTCGCCGCAATAAAGGTAGCAAGCTCAGCGATTCGTTCGGCATCATGCCAGGTCACAATATCGATAATCGCGTCGGCGCCCGTAATAAAGTAGAGCTTTACCTGCGGCGGGTAAAAGTCGCGAAGGGCATGAAGCGTATCGGCCGTATAGGTTACGCCCGGGCGGTCGATCTCGAACCGGCTCGCCAAAAAGGCCGGGTTCGCAGCGGTGGCGAGGACCGTCATGGCATAACGGTCCTCGGCAGGCGTCACCGGCTTGTCAAGCTTAAAGGCAGGAGAGCCCGCCGGCATAAAGAGCACAGCGTCCAAGTCGAGCGACTCGCGCGCCTGCTCGGCGGTCACCAGGTGCCCGTAATGGATGGGATCAAAGGTGCCACCCATAATACCGAGCCTAAACTCCTGCCCGTCCTCTAGAGGAAGCTCGGGCAAACCGATTCCACCGCGCAGCGACATGGCTTACTCGCCCTCCGGTGTCTCGGTATCGTCCGCGGCATCCGCCGCATCAACAACCTCGACGCCCTCATCCGCAGCATCGGTCACGTCAATGGCCTCAACGGCAACGTCCTCGCCAGCATCCTCGAGCTCCTCGTACTCCGAGAAGTCCTCAGCGCCCTCAAAGTCAAAGGCGCGCTGGCAAATGCGAACCTCGTCGCCCGCACGGCAACCGGCCTTCTCGAGCGCATCGTCAACACCCATACGCGCAAACTTATGCTGCAGGTAAATGACGGCTTCCTCGTTTTCCCAATCGGTCTGGATGACCATTCGCTCGATGGCACGACCGACCACGCGGAAGGCACCGGGCTCTTCCTGGACAATGCGGAAACGCTTCTCTCGCTGCAGGCGACGGCGCTCCCATTCATCGTCGCGCAGGTCGACCGGCTCATCGGAGACCGCCAGCTCGGCGCGGAGCTTGGCCACCTGCTCACCCACGGCAAGCATCAGCGTGTTGAGGCCGGCGCCCGTCACGGCAGACACGGCAAAGAACATATGACCATCGTCGAGCGCTGCGCGCTTGAGGTCGGCAATCTTATCGGCCGTGCCCGGCGCGTCGCACTTGTTGGCAACGACAATCTGCGGACGCTCCGAAAGCTCGGCACCATACTGCTCGAGCTCGCGGTTGATGATGCGATAGTCCTCGACCGGATCGCGATCCTCAAAACCACCCGTCATGTCGACGACATGCATGATTAGGGCCGTACGCTCAATGTGGCGCAGGAACTGGTGACCCAGGCCACGGCCCTCGCTCGCGCCTTCGATAAGACCGGGGACGTCGGCAACGACGTAAGAATATTCGCCGGCACGCACCATGCCGAGGTTCGGCACGAGCGTGGTAAACGGGTAGTCGGCGATCTTGGGACGGGCGGCACTCATGCGCGCGATGAGCGATGACTTACCCACCGAGGGAAAGCCCACGAGCGCGGCATCGGCCATAAGCTTCATCTCGAGCTCAATCCAGTGCTCCTCGGCCGGTTCACCCAGCTGAGCGAACGCGGGCGCGCGGCGCACCGACGTCACAAAGTGCGTGTTGCCCAGGCCGCCGGCACCGCCGGGCGCCACGACTACGCGCTCGCCATCGTGCACCAGATCGGCAATCTCGAACATCGGGGTCTGCGTCTCGGGGTCGAGCTCGCGCACCACGGTACCCATAGGGACCTTGAGAATCAGGTCCTCGCCGCTCTTACCGTTACGACGGGCACCCTGCCCGTGCGTGCCGCGCTCGGCGCGGAAGTGATGCTTAAAGCGGTAATCGATCAGCGAAGACAGCTGAGCATCGGCCTGGATGACGACATTGCCGCCACGACCGCCGTCGCCGCCATCGGGGCCGCCCTTGGGGACAAATGCCTCGCGCCTAAACGACATGCATCCGGCTCCGCCGTCGCCGCCGCACACGTTAATGCGGCTGATATCGGTGAACTGTGACAACAGAATCGCCTCCTACAAAAAGAGGGAGACCCTTGAATCCTAAAACTCAAGTGCCTCCCACATATGTGCTCTATGAAGGGTGAATTACGCGTTCGCGAGCGGGCGTACGCTGACCCTGTGCTTGATACCCTTGTGGAACTCAACGGTACCGTCGACCAGCGCGAACAGCGTGTCGTCCTTACCACGGCCAACGTTCTCACCCGGGTGGATGTGCGTGCCGTGCTGACGGACGAGAATCGTGCCCGTGGTTACCGTCTGGCCGGCATAGCGCTTCGTGCCAAGGCGCTGACCGCGGGAGTCACGGCCATTACGGGAGGAACCGAGTCCTTTTTTGTGTGCCATTGTGTATACCTACTCTTTCGTTACGAGTGTAATCTACTCGGCGACGGGAGCCTCGGCAACAGCCTCAGCCTCTGCCTTGACAGCCTTCTTGGCGCGGGAGGTAGCCTGAACCTTTACGATCTTCAGCTTGGTGAGCTGCTGACGGTGACCCTTCAGACGACGATAGCGCTTGCGCTTGTGGAACTTGAAGACCAGCTGCTTCTCGCCCTTGAACTGCTCAACGATCTGAGCGGTAACCTTGGCCTTGGCCAGCTTGTCGGGATCGGTGACGATCTTCTTACCATCGTTGAGGAAGATAACCGGCAGGGTGACCTTGTCGCCCTCATTGCCCTCGATCTTCTCGACGGTGATGACATCGTCGGTGGCGACCTTGTACTGCTTGCCGCCCGTGTTAACGATTGCGTACATGTTTACTTGCCCTTCATGCATCAGTTAGTGCAACAGCCGAATATAGTAGCAGGCGAAAATACCCCCGTCAACGAGTATGTGGAGCAAATCCACAAGTTCGCACAGGTATGGGGCTGACGAGTCGGCCCTCGTCGTCCTCGCATGCTTGATTCTGACGCTCGACATCGTAGGAGCAGATGGTCACGAGGTCTTGCATACCGGTGGAAACAATAGGTGCATCCACGCCCGGGGTCAAGCCCTGCAACAAAACATCAGCAGCGGAAAGCAAAATTTCCGGACGCATGGAGCCCTCGTTGTCAGCATGGGTGTCGAGCATGAGCACCAAATGATCCGGGCGCTCCCCCGCCGTGAGCTCATAGCCCACGAGCGTGTGATCCAAATCCAAGCGCTTGCTCTTTTTTCCGCGCGCGTAGTCGATGCCATGGCCCGCGCGCAGCGTGTCGATCGCACGATGCACCTCGTCGGCGCTTACGGGCGCCTCGGGGTCCAGATGCAGGTCGATGCGATACGACAGGCGCGTGAGCTGCGCCGTCAACGCCGGCGTGCGCACGTCGATGTACGCCGCCTCGATGGGCGCCAGATCGGCCGGAGACGCCGCAGCCAGGCGCCCAAACGCCTCGTCGAGCGCCACGAACTCGGTCATAAACAGGTCATACCACTCACATGTCGACGACGTACCCACCGGTAGCGCCGAAGAGAAGCCCACGCGCATGTGCGGAGAGAAGCCCTGCGTGACGGCATAGGGAAGTCCCGCACGGCGCACGATGCGCTCAATGGTATGGATCACTTCGAGATGGCCCAGGTACTTAAGGCGATCGCGCTTGCCATAGCGAACACGAAGCCTAAAGAGCGAGGGGTTGTCGGTCAGGCGCTCACTCATGCGCGATCACCCATCAATACATTCTTGGCGTGGAGCGTGGGGCAGATCCCGCAGCCGGTGCACGACGTGCGGGTGCAGTCGGGAGTCGTGATGCCCTCGAGCGAGCGACGGTACTCGCGCTCGAGAAAGCCGCGTGTGCAGCCGGGGCTCACGTGCTCCCACGGCAGGCGCCAGTCCAACTCGTAGGGCAGGTGCACGAGCTCATTGAGGTCGATGCCGTTTTTGGCAGCAGCCTCCTTCCAGTTATCGAGCGAGAAATGCTCTACCCAGGCGTCAAAGCGAGAGCCCGAGCGCCAAGCGTCGATGATGATGGGCGTCATGTCACGACCGGCGCGGGACAGTGCGGCCTCGATGAGCGAGGTCTCGGCATCGTGGTAATGAACGCGGACGGCACGGTTGCGAACGCTCGTGATAAGCAGCTTCTGGCGACGCTTGACGTCGTCGTAGTCGAGCTGCGGGCACCACTGGAACGGCGTGGCAGCCTTGGGGATAAAGACCGAAACCGAGATGGACACCGAGATCGAGCCGCGACGAGCCTTGGGCACCACGGAACGACCGAGCTCCAGCACGTGATCGGCCAGATTGGCGATGGCCACGATGTCCTCGTCGCGCTCGCCGGGAAGGCCCATCATAAAGTAGAGCTTCATGCGGTTCCAGCCGGCCTCGAAGGCCGCCTTGGCCGCACGGTCCAGGTCCTCCTCGGTCACGTTCTTGTTAATGATGTCGCGCATGCGCTGGCTGCCGGCCTCGGGCGCGAACGTCAGGCCGCCCTTCTTTTCGCCGGCAACCGACTCGGCCATATCCACGCCAAACGAATCCAGGCGCTGCGACGGAATAGACACGCGAATACCCGTATCCTCCAGGCGACGGTTGAGCCTGCCGAGCACGTCGCGAATGCAGGAGTGGTCGGTCGTGGAGAGCGAGGTCAGCGACACCTCGTCATAGCCGGTCTTTTCCAGACCCTGAATCACCGACGAGACGATCTGGTCGGCCGAGCGCTCGCGCACCGGGCGATACGTCATGCCGGCCTGGCAAAAACGACAGCCGCGGGCGCAGCCGCGCAGGATCTCGATAGACAGGCGGTCGTGAACCAGCTGTGCATAGGGCACGCACGACTGCGACAGCGGATTCGTGGCGCCGAAATCCTCGACGACGCGCTTGTAGACCACGGTCGGCGCATCCTTGCCCTCACGCGGCACGGTGTAGCCATGCGGCGAGCAGGGCTCGTCGTGACGAACCTCATAGAGCGACGGCACGTAGTTGCCGGCAATGGATGCAAGCTGCTCGACAATCTGCGCGCGCGGGACCCCTTCGTCACGCAGGCGGCGATGCAGCTGGCAGGTCTCGAGCAGCGATTCCTCGCCCTCACCGATGAGGATGGCATCGAAGAAGGCCGCGTACGGCTCGGGGTTGTACACCGAGGGACCGCCGGCGATGATGATTGGGTCGTCTTCACCTCGGTCGGCCGCTAACAGCGGAATGCCAGCGAGGTCCAAAGCCTCGAGGAAGTTCGTCACCGCCATCTCGTGCGGCACATGCAGACCGACGATATCAAACGAAGCGACCGGCGCTGCACCCTCGAGCGATAGCAGCGGAATACCCGCCTCGCGCATGGCGTCGCCCATATCGGGCCACGGCACATAGCCGCGCTCGCAGGAGATGCCCTCGGCCTGGTTAAGGATGTTGTAGAGGATGGCGATGCCCTGGTTGGGCAGACCGACCTCGTACACATCCGGATAGATCAGGCAGCAACGGTAGTCGGCATCGGCCTTGGAAAGCGTGCCCCACTCGTGATCGATATAGCGGCTCGGCTTCTCGACCTTGGCGAGCAACGGCTCAATTAAATGAAAACAGTCTTGGTATGCAACGCGCAACGGAAAACCCCTAAGCAGCGAGATCGGATGCGTCTTGGTAGGACGCCATAGGACGGGTAGCGCCCGCGACCGTGGTCACCAGATCGCGAACGCGGGAGAACGTGGCAGTGACCACCTCGTTGGCACGGCTGTAGTCGACATCGCGCTCGTAGAGCGAAACAAGCGCACGGCCCATGCCGTAGGTGCCCGCGGCAGCAGTGAGCGCCTTGACGGCAAACCCAATATGCGGCGTCTGTTTGACGAGCGCGCGGGTGACCGCGCGGATCACAAGACCGCCGGCAAGCACGCCCGCGACCTCGTAGCCGCGCTCAGGCTTAATGCCGCGTCCAAAGACGGCAGCGAGCTCAAAGAGCATGCCCACCTGCGCCAGCGCCATAACGGGATAATCGGCGCCCGGCAAAAACACCAGCGCACCGGTCGCCATATTGGTGAGCGCGCACGAGGTGATGATACGATTGGCCGCCGCGATGCGCATGAAGGCAAAGTTCGCCGCAAAAGCCGTTTCCTTGTCGGTGCGATCGAGAATCCAGCGAGCAAGCGTCTCGAGCAGATACGTCTTATCGGTTGCCGCCACCACGCCGAGCATGGGCGTGGACTCCTCGATAAACGGCACCTCCACAGCAGACTCGGCAAGCACGCACACGGGCGCGCCGGCGATCACGAGCTCCTGCACGGCACTCTCCAAGCGGTCGGAACCACACGAGAGCACCAGCACCACATCGGTATCGGTCTTTGGGGCAATTCGCTCCTCCCCCAGACGCTCGACGCGCACAATGCCCGAGGTCGTCTGCGGCACAAAGGCGTCACGCACCGTCTCGGCCAGAAAGCGCGAGGCGGACGAATCCAGATAGACCGAGACGCGCACCGGCGTATCGGAATCCTTCTTAACGGACGCGCCCATCTTAAAAGCGCGGGTCAGCTTATCTACGGGAATTTTCATAGCAAACCCCTCCAGCGGTTACGCGGCGCCCGAACGATGCCGCCATATGGATTGTACGATACCCACCGTCAGCAGCTGAATCATCATCGAAGACGAACCGAAGCTAATAAACGGGAGCGGAATACCGGTAATCGGCATCATGCCGATGCACATGCCGATGTTTTCGAAGGTCTGAAACGTCCACATGCCAACGATGCCCACGCACGACAGGCGCAGGAACAGCGACTCACACTTAAAGGCGACGCGAATCGTCGAAAAGATCAGCAGCACGTAGAGACACAGAAGCAAAAAAGAACCGCAAAAGCCAAAGGTCTCGGACAGGAAGGCGAAGACGAAGTCGGTGTGGAACTCAGGCAGAAAGCCGCCGGCCGACTGCGTCGCATGACCCAAACCCTTACCAAAGAAGCCGCCCGAGCCAACGGCGATAAGCGACTGCTGCAGGTTGTAGGCATCGTCCGAATCGGCATTATCGGGGTCGATAAAGACCGTCAGACGGTTCATCTGATACTGCTTGATGAGCACATCGTGGCCGAGCAGCGAATCAAAGACCGAATCGAGCGCCAGGACGAGGGCCACCAGGCCCACGAGCAGGGCCAAGGTCGACAGCACCCATTCGCGGCGTGCACCGCTCATACAGATGACGATGGCGCCCGAAACCAGCACGACCAGGCCCGAGCCCAGGTCGCCCATGGCAACGACGGCCAAAAACGGAATGGACAGCATGCCGCAGAGCTTGACGTAGTCGCGAACGGTATCGATGCGACCGTTATACTGCGAGCCAAGCGTAGCAATAAAGAAGATGGTGATGAGCTTGGCAAGCTCAACCGGCTGGAATGTCAAGCCGATACCGGGAATCTTGATCCAGCCCGTCATGCCCAGACCGCCCGTATAGGACAGGCCCGGAATCTTGGGCGAGAAGATCACGATCAGGTCGATGACGAGCAACGCCGTCGAGAAATTGGAAATACCGCGCAAGTCGGTACGCCAGACCAACACCGCCAGCACCGCCCCGATGCCGATTCCCAGCAGATGGCGTGAGAACGAGGCATCGGCCTTAAACTGCGAAGCCGACCAGATGATGATGGCACCGTAGGCGACGAGCGCCACAGTAGCCACGAGCACACCGATATGCACCTTTTGGCGAAACGTGCCGCGCGAGGCCGAAAGTTGCTTGTTGACGCGGTCCAGGCTGCTGCGAGAGCCGGTCTTGGTTGAACGGAACAGATCCGCCGGAGAAAAATCCATCGCAACCTCCTATCGAACCGAAGAATCGCCCGAGGCCGAAGAGGTATCGGGCTCGTCATAAATCACGCCGAGCACGTCGCGCACGACATGCATCGCGGTATCTGAGCCGCCGCCGCCCTGCTCCAGGACGGTAGCGATGACATACTTGGGATCATCGGCCGGTGCATAGGCGCAGAACCACGCGTATTCATCCTCGCCGCTTTTCTCGCCCGTGCCCGACTTGCCGTATACCTGCGGCGTCAGGGTGCCAAAGTGAGCCGCCAGGGACGTCGATGCCGTGTAAATCACGTCGTGCATGCCGTTGCGAACAAGAGCCAAATCCGAATCACTGTTGATCTTGGCCTCCAGGCGCTTCTTCTTGCCCTTGCCGTTGTACTTATAGGCATCGCCGTCGCCATCGCGCGACACGGCAGACAAAAACACGTGAGGCACGTACTGTTTGCCGCCGTTGGCAAGACCCATATAGGCACACGCCATCTGTAGGGGCGTCACCAGGATGTCACCCTGACCGATGGCAATGTTGGTCATATCGCCGGCATTCCACTTGCGGTCCTCGGCAGAGGCGTCGGTGAAGTACGACTCTTTCCACTCGGCATCGGGAATACGGCCCGCGCCCTCACTCGGCAGATCGATACCGCAGGTCTTGCCTAGGCCCCAGCGACGAAAGACCTCCTGCAGGCCCTCGGGATGTTGCTCGTCATAAAAGAACGCCTTGCCCATGTCGTAGAAGACGGGGTCGCACGAGTTGGCGATACCCGACTGCAGCGTCATGGTGCCGTGGCCGGAATGCAGCCAGCAGTACTTGCCCCACGACTTGCCCAGACCCGTCCAATAGCCCGTGCAGTTGGTCGTCTGCCCCGACGTGTAGGTTCCAAACTCAAGACCGGCCAGCGCCGAGAGCGGCTTAATGGTCGAGGCCGACATGTACTGTCCGCTAATGGCGCGGTTGAGCAGCGGGTGCGAACCCTTGTCATCATTGAGCTCGGTCCACACGTCATTTGAGACGCCGCCGATAAAGACGGACGGATCGAACTTGGGCTGGCTCGCCATGCCCAGGATCTCGCCATTGTTGGGATCGAGACACACCACAGCGCCGTTGCCGGCATTGCTGTAGCCAGTGGTCTTGGCAAGCTCGATAGCGCTCGCCAGTGCCGTCTCACAGGCCTGTTGGATCTTAAGGTCGAGCGTGAGCTTAATGTCGGAGCCGGCCTTCGCGGGCACGGCGCCGGCCTGACCGGTCACATTGCCCGAGGCATCGACCTTGACGGTCTGCTCGCCACGAATACCTTGCAGCAGGTTTTCGTAGTAGCTCTCAACGCCCGCCTGGCCCACGATATCGCCCGACTGGTACGTAATCTTGCCAGCAGAAGCATCATCATCGCCAGAGGTTTTCTTATTCTGGGCCTCGAGCTGCTCGGAGGTAATGGTGCCGGTATAGCCCAAGATATGGCATGCCGTCTCGCCATATGGATACTGGCGCTCGGTACGCTCGGCAATCTTGACGCCCGGGAACTCGCCGGCGTGTTCCTTGATATAGGCAACCGTGGAGCGACGGACGTCCGTCGCGATAGTATGCAGGCTCTGGGCGCCCTCTGTATTGTCCTGAATATTGCGAAGGACCGCCACGTAAGGCATTCCAAGCACGTTGGCAAGATGGCGAACCAGAACCTCATCCTCGGCAAGGTCGCGGTAGGCCACGACAGCAAGTGAGGGACGGTTCTGGACAAGCGCCACGCCATTGCGGTCGAGGATGCGGCCGCGTACAGCGGGAGTGGTAACGGTGCGAGTCTGATTGCTATTGGCCTGCTTCTCGTAATAGTCCGACGAGACCATCTGCATGCCCCACAGCTTGACGGCGAGCGCCGCAAACATCGCGCCCACACCCGTGGTGAGGATGGAAAAGCGGCCCTTAAAGGCGGTCGCCGCGGTATTGCCCTCGCCCTCGGTGGCGCGTGGGGCCGTTCCATGCTGCGTATCGTAGGTAAAACGGGAATCGCCACGACGCATGATGACCAGCGCGACCACGATGGCCACAACCAGCACGATACCGGCGATAATAACCGTCAACTGGGAAGACATCTACGGGCCTCCCCTATTTGAGCTTGCGGGTCTTGGGCTTAAAGCGCATACCCGTCTGGCGTCCGCCACGTGCGGAGAATCCATAGCCGGACTGCGGCACGACGCCGGACATCAAAAACGGAATGGCAACCAGACCCGTCAGGATCGAGGACGGCAGCGCATGGCCGAAGATCGCCACGACAAAGCTCGTCTCCAAACCCATAAACAGCAAGATGATGCTGTAGATCACATTAATGACGAGCGCAAAGGCGCCCACAGTGACGCCGCGCGCACTCGGGGTACCGCCCGTCTGACCGACGGCGCTGTGCACCAGGGCAAAAGAACCCACGGTCAGCAGGAGCGACATAACGCCCACCGGCACGGCAGCGGACAGGTCATAGAACAAGCCGCTGCAAAAACCGCACACGACGGCACGGGTCGGGTCGCCCGAGAACACGCTTAGGCACACCAGGATAATCATGAAGTTGACACGACCGCCCGCAATGGAGATCTGCGGTGCCAGGCCTGCCTGCAGCAGCACGCACACAATGGCGGCGATTACAAACGTGCGGGAGCTCATCCCCTGCTCGTGTAGATCCATGGACATGCCCCCTATTCGCTCGAGCCGGAATCGGTCGTCTCGGACGTGTCGGAACTGTCATCCGAGCTCTCGTCCTTCGTCTTGGTCGCAGCATCGCGCGACGTTCCCTGCGGCGTGCTGTTGGCCGTGCTCACGTCCTCATCCGAGGCCGACTGTTCGTCGGTCAGCGAGGTGATGACCAGCACTTCCTCGTTGTTCTCGGCCGTGGTCTGGGCGCGCACCACAATGGTGTAGTACACATCGTTTGCCGATTTCTCGACCGACGAGACGGTGCCGAGCGGTAGACCCTTGGGGAACACGCCGCCAATGCCCGAGGTCACGATGATGTCGCCAACCTTAACATCGGAGTCGACGCTCACGTACTCAAGACGCAGCGTGCCGTCAGCCTGACCCTGCAGCATGCCTTGGGCGCGCGTGTCCTGCACCATAGCGGACACGCCCGAGTTCTCGTCGCCAATCAGGCGCACGGTGGACGTCTTGGCCGAGACTTCGATGATCTGGCCGATAACACCGGCAGAACTCGTCACAGGCATGTTGATGCTAAGGCCGTCGGCAGAGCCCTTGTCGATGGTGACGGTCGAGGTCCAGGCATCGCCCGAGGCACCAACGATACGAGCTGCGGTCGATTTGAGGTTGTAGGTCGACTGCAGGCCGACCAGCCCCTCCAGACGCTCAGCGGTCTTTTGAGCCTCGGAGAGCTCAGCAACCTTAGAGGTCAGTTCCTCGTTTTGTTTTTTGAGCTCGTCGAGCGTGTCCTGCGACGCCGTAAGGTTAGAGAACACGTTGCCGATCGCATTGAAGGGAGCCGCCACAGCCGAACCCACAAAGCGCACCGGCGAGGTAATCGTCGTTACGCCCGAACGCACGGCATGAATCGGTCCCGCCTCGCCCTCGCGGATGTAAAACGTGAGCAGCAACACCGAAATCAGGCTGAAAACAATCAACGGGCGCATACCCGTTGATTGTCGCTTGGTATTCAGATTTGTGGAGAAACCCGAAGATCGTGCCAAATGGAATCCACCTTTTGGAAATTAAGCATTGGTCTGGACGAAGCCGCCATCAAACGCATTGGCCTCGAGCACGCGGGCGCAGCCGTTAACGACGTTATCGAGCGCCGTAGGACTGACGTTGACCGAAACACCGGTCTCATCGCGCAGGCGCACGTCGAGACCGCGCAGCAGCGCGCCGCCACCAGTCAGCAAAATGCCGTAGTACATAAGGTCCGAGGCAAGATCGGGAGGCGTAGCGTCGAGTGCGTCCTTGACGGCCTTGGCCATCTCGTCGAGTGGCTTGTTGAGTGCGCGACGAATCTCCTCGCTCTCGATGCGCACGGTCTTGGGCAGACCAGTGATCACGTCGCGGCCGTTGACCTCGACATCGAGCTCGTCCTTGAGCGGCACGGCGGAGCCGACCTTGATCTTGATGTCCTCTGCCGTACGCTCGCCGATGGCCAGGTTGTAGGCATCACGAACGTGCGTGAGGATGGCCTGATCGAACTCGTCGCCGGCAATACGGATGGACTGCGAGACGACGATGCCGCCCATAGCGATAACGGCAACCTCGGTGGTACCGCCACCGATGTCGATGACCATGGAGCCGGTGGGCTCCTCGACGGGCAGGTCGGCGCCGATAGCGGCAGCCATGGGCTCCTCGATCAGGTAGGCCTGGCGAGCGCCGGCCTGGATCGTGGCCTCAAATACGGCACGCTTCTCGACCGACGTGACGCCAGAGGGAACGCAGACGACAACGCGCGGACGCGGGGTCCACGGATAGCGCTTCTCGGAAGCCTTGTCGATAAAGTAGCGAAGCATGGCCTCGGTAACATCGAAGTCGGCGATGACGCCGTCCTTCAGGGGACGAACGGCCACGATGTTGCCGGGCGTACGGCCGAGCATGCGCTTTGCCTCGATACCGACCGCCAGGATGCGCTCGTCGTTCTTGTCGATGGCGACAACAGAGGGCTCGCGGATGACGATGCCCTTGCCGCGCACGGAGACAAGCGTATTTGCGGTGCCGAGGTCGATGGCAAGATCGCCCGCATAGCTACCGAAGAACATATCCATCAAAGAAAACAACGCAACTCCTGATGTGTTGGATGATTGCTGGAAAACTACTAGTTCATGATACTAGCGCAAGCCCGGCACCTCACTTGCGGTGAAGCGCCGGGCAAAGCTAAATCCCATAAGGTCACTACTGGTTGTCAGCAGCCGAGAAATCCATATCGAGCGAGGAAACGGCCCAGCCGATATGGTTGTCGGAGCGCACGAATTTGACGGTGTACTCCTGCTCGCCGCCCTTGGACAGCGATGCCTTCACCTTGGCGGTCGTCTCGGTCATGGACTGATCCATGCCCTCGACGGACACGGTGGCACCCTGCGGAATCGAGGAGATGATCATAGACTTGGCGTCCTCGGACAGGCTCGATGCAAGGCAAGACTCGGCCTTTGCGGTGTCACCGTCGCCGGCAGCCTGGAACAGATCGGTGATAACCGACTCCTGCGAGGGGAAGCCAAAGCCGCGCGCGTAGGCAAAGCCCAGACCGCCCGCAGCAATCAAAATGAGCAGAAGCAGCACGATGAAGACTTTGAGACCCGTGTGGCGATGGCGACGACGGACCTTGGCCTGCTTACGATCCTGACGGTCCTGCTGGACCATCTCGGACTCGGACAGCGTAAAGAAGCCGGTGTCCGAGGGATCGGGCATAAACTGACCGGTCGCGCCCGTAGGATCGAGCGGATCGACGGCAGGAGCGTCCATCGCGGGCGCCGGAGCCGTGGCCATAGCCGTCTGGGCAGACAGTGCGGCAAGCGAATCATGCACGCGGGCAAGCTCATCGGCCTGCTCGGAAGTGAGCTGGTAGATGCCATCGGCAGTAGCGGCGTTAAAGGCGTCGAGTGCGTCGGAGGGACGGCCGGCGGCAGAAAGCGCCTGACCCATGCCGGCATTGAGCGCACGCGTGTCGTCGCGGGGGCCGGCAAAGTCGATAGCCGTGCGGTAGGTCTCCACGGCATCCGCCGGACGGCCGAGCTTAATGAAGCAACGACCGAGCTCGCCGAGTGCGGCGGCAGGAGCCGGATTGGCGCCGTCGATGGCAGCCTGACGGAAGGCAGTACCCGCGTTGGCATAATCGCCCGACTGGAACAGCGTATTGCCCAGGCCCAGATAGGCCTTGAACGGCGTGGCATAGGAAGCATCCTGCGTAGCAGCAGAGAACGCCTGGGCGGCCGTCGTGTAGTCGCCCACGGCGGCGAGCGCCTTGCCGCGGTTGGTGAGCAGCGCGCCGCGCTTGCCGTAGGTGCCGTCGTTGAGGGCGGCAGCATAAGCCTCGGCGGCCTCGGCATACATGCCCAGGTGCATCAAGGCGTTGCCACGAAGGTGATCGGCCTCGCCCATAATCTCATCGGGAGTCTTTGCCGCCCCAAGCATCTGGGCTGCAGCGGAAAAATCACCCGCGCGGTAAGCGGCGCGGCCCTGTTGGATCAGCTGGCTATTCAAGGAAGTCCCCTTTACTCGTGAACGATCTCGACATGGACGATCTCGTCGCCGGCACGCAGCTGCGAAATCACATCGAGACCCTCGACCGTGGTACCAAAGACGGTGTAACCGGAATCGAGGTTATGCTGGGCGCCCAGGCAGAAGTAGAACTGCGAACCCGCGGAATCGGGGTCCATGGAGCGTGCCATGGCAAGGGCACCATCGACATGGCTGTTGCGCGGATTGGTGGCAAACTCGCCCTTGATGCAGTAGCCGGGGCCACCGGTACCGGGCATGCCGTCGGGGCCCTCAAGACCAGCGGCGACGTCGGCGCCGGACATATCGCGGGTATTGGGGTCGCCGCCCTGGATGACAAAACCGGGCACATAGCGATGGAACTTAAGGCCATCATAGAAGCCCATCGTAGAAAGCTCGCAGAAGTTCGCGACATGAATGGGAGCGCCCTCGCCGTCAAACTTGACCTTGATGGTACCCTTCGACGTCTCGATAACGGCGCACTCGTCGCCGGCAAGCTGATACTCGGGCGTGTAGAGCTCTTTCTTAAAACCAAACATGTGGTTCCTTCCTCGTGCGTTTAAAGCATATTTGTACGAATTGTAGCAATAAGCATGCGCTTACATCAATTGCGCACGTAGGTTATGCCGACTATGGCGAACTAATTTTAGGAACGCTGCTGCGGCTTCCAGGAGCCCACGTTGGCGTCGTACTGATTAAGCGCGCTGTTGCCACTCTGAGCGATGGGCGCCAGGATCTCGCTTTGGTGAGAACTCATCGACTCGCCATCGGGAATGGCCAGCGAGATGTCCCAACTCTGGCAGATCACGTCGACGCGCTCATACATCCACTCGGCAAGCTGCTTTAAGTGGGCAATGTCGTCCGCATAGACCGTATCGTCCTGGTACTTAAGGTTGCTGAGCTCATCTTGCGTCTTTTTAATCTGGTCACGCAGGGCGTAGGCACTCTGCGACAGCTCCTGACGGGTGGACAGCGGCGTTCGGAGATAGCCGTTGTTAAAGGAATCGATGACCTCGCCGATCTGGTCCTCGTCACCGTAGGACACGATGGTCTGATACAGACCGTCGAGCCTGGTATAGAGCTGATCATCGGTGAGCACGGTTTCTTCCTGGACCACCTCGGCAGAATCGTCTTGCTTGGTATCGTCCTCAGTCGCCTCGCCTTTTTGGCGCGTGGGGAAGGTGGTTTGTGCAGCTTGGCCAAACTGGTCGTAGAAGCCAGGCATGACACCCATGGGATCGGTCGTCACGAACCAATAGGCACCGCCGCAAACGACGGCAAGGACCGCGATGACGATGAGCGGCTTGGGGATATGACGCTTGTGCTTGTGATAGGCGTCCTCGTCGGAATGCACCTTGCGCTTGGCTTTTTGAGCATCGTCATGCAGGGAAACGGGCGTGGGAATATCGACCTTGGGGATACCGAAATCCTTATCGAAAGCCGGCAGCACGCAGGTCTCATTGGGGTCAGCGGCGTCCGAAAGCACCGCAGCGGCAGAGGTCGGCGCATGCGGCACCTCGGTATCGATCTGCTCTTGCGTTAGGCGCGGAAAGCCCGCCGTGCGGCCCGCTGCCAGGTCGGATGCGGCCGCGTCCTCGGAGAGGATACCCGGAGCGGGGCGTCCGCATTTGGGGCACGTACGATCATGCGGAGAAAGACGGGCACCGCAGCCCTCACAGAACACGAACTCAGTGTGCTCGGGGCCATCGCCCGGACCCACATAGGCGTTGCAGTAGGGGCAGAACGAGGCGCCGTCCTCGATAGTCTTAAGGCAATGCGGGCAGATCACGGCATCCTCTTTTCGAAGCAATTCAAACAATCGAGGTTAGAGCATAACATCGCCACGGCCCCACAGGAGCAAGGCACCAATTCAACATCGGCAGAGCGCGTAGTTACTTCTTCTTTTTGCTTGGCATCGAGACTTTGATGCCTTGGGCGGACTTGGTCACGCGAGAGCGCTTGGCTCCGGCACTCCTCTTTTTCTTGGGCTGGGCCTGGGTCACGCCCTCGAGCGCGCGGGCCTCGGCCTCGCGAACGGTGCGATCTTCGCGGCGCTGCGCCATGTCGGCGGCGAAGCGCTTGGCAAAACGCTCGGCCGTCGAACCCGTCGAGCTCACCTTGCCGCCACCGCGACCCAGGCGGACGCGCACGCCGCGGCCAAAACCAGTTGCGGCATGACGACGACGCGGCTTGAGCGAATCCATCATCGTGGCGAGCTTAAAGAACACCGAGCAGGTAAAGACCACGATGACAGCCAAGATAACCATCTGGCCCATCGACAGGTTGGCAATGGACAGCAGCTCCGGGAATCCGATAACGCCCACCAAGATGCCGGCGACTACAAACGCAAAGAGCACCACACGCAAGGGCGTGAGAGGCTGCGAGATGCGCCAGATCAGACTGACGCTCGCCGCGCACGACGTAAGCAGGCACATCGTAGACAGCGTGAGCTGGCTAAAGCCAAACACGCGCGCCACAAAGATATCGAGCGCCGCAGCCAAAATGACCGCAATCGACGCCGGCAGTGCACGCTTGAGTACGTTGGTCAAAAACGCACCCTTCACGCGAGCATTGTTGGGCTCCAGGCCCAACACAAAGCCCGGCGCGCCGATGCAGAAGAAGTTAATGAGCGTCATCTGGATGGGCTCGAAGGGGTACGGCGGCAGCGCGATGCACAGCGCCGCCAGGCCCATCGAAAACAGCGTCTTGGTCAGGAACAGCGAGGCCGAACGCTGCAGGTTGTTGATGGAGCGACGGCCCTCGGCCACCACGGCGGGCATCGAGGCAAAGTCGTTGTCGACAAGTACGATCTCGGCCACGTTACGCGCGGCATCGGAGCCGGCTGCCATGGCCACGGAGCAGTCGGCCTCCTTAAGCGCCAGCACGTCGTTGACGCCGTCGCCCGTCATGGCCACGGTGTGCTCGCGGCGCTTGAGCGCCTGCACGAGCTCGCGCTTCTGCTGCGGGGTCACACGACCAAAGACATGGTAGCGGTCCACTGCGGCATCGAGCTTGGCCGGCGTATCGAGCGTCGTGGCGTCCACATAAGCGTCCGCCCCCGGCACGCCCACCACGCGCGCGATCGACGACACCGTACGTGGGTCGTCGCCGCTGATCACGTTGAGGGTCACGCCCTGCTCGTTAAAGTAGCCGATGGTCTCGGCCGCCGAGGTACGAATCTCGTCGCGGATGGTCACAAATCCCACGGGCTCGGCCTCGCCCACCATATCCCCATCGGGCGTAAAGCCGTCCACGCGCGCCACCACGAGCACGCGGCAGGTATCGGCAAGCTCGGCGACACGGTTCTCGACCTGCGAAAACACACGCTCCGAAAGCACAAACTGCGCGGCGCCCATCATATAGGAGCCCTGCGCAAACGAAGCGCCGCTCCATTTTTTAGACGACGAGAATGGAATGACCGACAGCGGCTCGGACACCTCGACCGGGCGATCGGCGTAATAGTTGAGCAGCGCCTGGCATGTCTCGTTGGCATCGGCCGAGGTCGCACGTGCCACGTTAGCCAGCGCAAAATCGAGCACTGTGGTATCGACGGGAACAGCCGCCTCGTCCGAGTCCACGCCAAAGCCAACACCCTCAACAGGCAGCGGGTAGGTGCCCTCGACCTCCATACGACCCGAGGTAATGGTGCCCGTCTTGTCCAGGCACAGTACGTCGACGCGAGCGAGCGTCTCGATGCAGTAGAGCTGCTGCGCCAGCACCTTGCGGCGGGCCAGGCGCACCGTGGCGATGGCGAGCACCGACGAGGTCAGCAGCACCAGGCCTTGCGGGATCATGCCCAGCAGGGCGCCCACCGTGGACAGCAGCGCCGACGAAGGCACATGACCAGCCAACAGCTCGGAGAAGCACCACGAAAGCGCGCTATCGCCCGGGGTTCCCGCGGCATCCCACAGCTCGCTCACACTCGAGGCAAACAACGCCAAACCGAGCGGGATCATGATGATGCTCGCAAAGCGCACGATGGCGTTCAGCGCGTTCATGATCTCGGAATTGACCTTTTTGACGTACTTCGCCTCGTTATTAATTTTAGCCACGTAGTTGTCGGCGCCGACATGGATCACGCGGGCGCGCAGCAGGCCCGAGTCGATAAAGCTGCCGCTCATGAGCTCGGAACCGGGCTGTTTCTTAATAAGGTCGCTCTCGCCCGTCAGCAAGCTCTCGTTCACGAGCGCCTCGCCCGAAACCACCACGGCGTCAGCGGGAATCTGGTCGCCGCGCCCCAGGCGGATGATGTCGTCGAGCACGATCTGGTCCAAGTCGAGCTCCACCTCGGCACCGTCGCGCACCGCGATGGCCTTCTTAGAGGTCAGCAGCGTGAGCTTATCGACCATCTTCTTGGACCGCATGGATTGAATGACGCCAATAGCGGTATTGAGGAACACCACAAACAGGAACGTCAGGTTCTTAAATGAACCGGTCAAAATGACCAGGAAAGCCAAGATCACGTTGATCAAATTGAACAGCGTGCAGAGGTTCTCGATGATGAGCTCTTTGACCGACTTGGTCTTGAGCTCCATGTTGCGGTTGATCTTACCGGCGGCGATGCGCTCCTCGACCTCGGCGGTCGAGAGTCCGCGCTCGATATCCGTTGCTGCCATACCACGTCCCATCACGTCGCGTCGGTATAAGAAACCGCCCGGACCATGCGAGGTTCGGACGGTCTTACGTTCGATGGTGCCCCATGTTGGATTCGAACCAACGGCCTTCTGCTCCGGAGGCAGACGCTCTAATCCCCTGAGCTAATAGGGCCAACGTTTGGCATTATACCCAAGTGCACCACGGGCTATCAAAATAAAAGAAAAAGCTTTGCAATTCCGAGGAAGACGAGGCGCAACGGCCCACTTTAGAAGGCAAAAGCGAGTCAGATAGTATAAACTCACATGCACCATATACACGGCTCGCGATGCGGGCCGTTTTTGCAAAAGTTATCCATCGAGGTGAGAGGCACACCATGATTGCAATTTTAAAGCAGAGCGCCAGCGACGATGCCGTAAGCCATATCGTCAGCTGGATTGAGAAAAAGGGGCTGAAGACCGATGTCTCGCGCGGCGAGAACGAGACGATCATCGGCCTGGTGGGCGATACGACCAAGATCGACCCGTTCCTGCTCGAGTCCATGGATGTCGTCGAGCGCGTGCAGCGCGTCTCCGAGCCGTTCAAGCGCGCAAATCGCAAGTTCCACCCCGAGGACTCCGTCATCGACTGCGGCCACGGCGTCAAAATCGGCGGCGACCAGTTCCAAGTCATCGCCGGCCCCTGCTCCGTCGAGGGCGAGAACCTCATCCGCATCGCACGCCGCGTAAAGGCCGCCGGCGCCACGATGCTGCGCGGCGGTGCCTACAAGCCCCGCACCTCCCCCTACGCCTACCAGGGCATGGGCCCCGCCGGCCTCGACCTGCTGTGCGAGGCGTCTGCCGAGCTCGACATGCCGATCGTCACCGAGATCATGGACCCACGCGACGTACAGGTCTTCTTGGACAAGAAGATTGACGTCATGCAGATCGGCGCCCGCAACGCCCAGAATTTCCCTCTGCTCAAGGAGGTCGGCAAGACACAGACTCCGATCTTGCTTAAGCGCGGCATGTCCGGCACGATCGACGAGCTGCTCATGGCCGCCGAGTACATCATGAGCGAGGGCAACGACAACGTCATCCTGTGCGAGCGCGGTATCCGCACCTTCGAGACCCGCACCCGCAACACCTTCGACCTCAACGCCGTGCCGGTGCTGCACCACCTGTCGCACCTGCCCGTCGTCGCCGACCCCAGCCACGCCACCGGCTACACCCGCTACGTTGAGCCCATGGCGCTCGCTGCGACCGCCTGCGGTGCCAACGGCCTGGAGATCGAGGTCCACGACGAGCCGAGCCGCGCCTGGTCCGACGGCGCCCAGGCCCTCACCCCCGATCAGTTCGACGACACCATGCGCCGCATCCGAGCCATCCGCGAGGTTGTCTGCCAAGAGACCATGGAGTAGCCATGGGTACGGTGAGAAACGCGCGCGTTAACCAGGGCGGCCCCAAGTGCGCCGGCATCGTCGGCCTTGGCCTCATCGGCGGCAGCTTTGCCCGCGGCTATGCACAGGCAGGCGTCCGCGTGCTGGCCTGGGACCCCGATGACGATGTCATGACGGCCGCCAGCATGGGCACTGTCGCCGGAGAGCTCAACGATAAGACACTCGGCGAATGCGACATCATCGTCCTGGCCTGCTATCCCGAGGCATGCATCGAGTGGCTCGAGGCGCACGCCCAGGCGCTCGCCGACGCCACCGACACCGACGCCATCATGGGCCCCGTGGTGATCGACACGGTGGGCGTCAAAGGCATCGTGTGCGAGCGCGCCTTTGAGCTTGCCCGCGAGAACGGCTTTTACTTTGTGGGCGCGCACCCCATGGCAGGCACGCAGTACTCGGGCTATGCGCACTCCCGCGCCGACCTGTTCCAGGGCGCGCCGCTCGTGCTCGTGCCGCCCGCGGTGGACGATGCACTTAAGCTGGAGCTTTTGGGCCAGGTGCGCGAGATGGTGCGCCCCTTGGGCTTTGGCAAGTTCAGCGTGACCAGCGCCGCCGAGCACGACCGCGTCATCGCCTTCACGAGCCAGCTTGCGCACGTGGTATCCAACGCCTACGTCAAGAGCCCCACTGCCCAGGTCCACCACGGCTTTTCGGCCGGTAGCTACCGCGATCTCACCCGTGTGGCGCACCTCAATCCTCAGATGTGGTCCGAGCTCATGATCGACGACGCCGATGCGCTTGCCTTCGAGATCGACCATCTGATCGAATCGCTCGGCGCCTACAGCCGCGCCCTTAAGGACCGCGACCAGCGCTATCTGGAGAATCTCCTTGCCGAGGGCGACCGCATTAAGCGCGCACTCGACGACGAGGCCTCCCACTAGACCACCTATCACGCCAGGTCGAAAGGACCATAGCTTATGGCGATTACCATCGATATCGACACTGCACGCCCCTACCAGGTGCATGTTGGCACGTTTTTGCTGGAGCAGACGGGACCGCTCGTGCGCGCCACTGCCGGCGGCACCAAGGCCGTCATCGTGACGGACACCAACGTGGGCCCGCTCTACCAGATGCCCGTTAAGCAGAGCCTAGAGGCATCAGGCTACGAGGTGAGCATCTGCACCTTCGAGGCCGGCGAAGCCCATAAGCGCGCCGAAACCTATGTTGCCATTTTGGAGTTTGTGGCCGAGCACGAGCTTTCGCGCTCCGACGTGATTGTGGCACTCGGCGGCGGTGTCGTGGGCGACGTGGCGGGCTTTGTGGCCGCCACCTACATGCGCGGCTGCAAGTTTGTGCAAATCCCGACGAGCCTGCTCGCCATGGTGGATTCGTCGGTGGGCGGCAAGACCGCCATCGACCTGGCTGCCGGCAAGAACTTGGCCGGCGCTTTTTGGCAGCCGAGCGTGGTTATCGCTGACGTGGGGTGCCTGGCCACCCTCACGCCCGAGCAGTTCGCCGACGGCTGCGGCGAGGTTGTGAAACACGCCGTGATCGCCGACCCGGAGCTTTTCGCCGAGCTGGAGAAGACCCCGCTCACGCTGGAGCTGCTCAACCGCGATGTGGCCCGCGTAGCGCTCATCATCGCCCGCAATATCGACATCAAGCGCGCCGTGGTCGTCGCCGACGAGCGCGAGACCAACCAGCGAAAGCTCCTTAACTTTGGACACAGCGCCGGACACGCCGTCGAGGCCTGCGAGCACTTTGAGCTCGGACACGGCAACTGCGTGTCGATCGGCATGGGCATCATCACGCGCGCCGCGGCCCTGCACGGCGTCTGCGATGCTGCACTGCCCGGTCGTATTGAGGAACTCTGCGCCCGCCACGGCCTCAAGACTCGCTGCGAGCTTTCCGCCGATGCCGTCTTTGCCGAGGCGCTCCACGACAAGAAGCGCGCGGGCGACACCATCGACCTGGTGATTCCGCACGGCATTGGCCGCTGCAGCATCGACCGCACGCCGCTTTCCACTTTCCACGAACTCATTGCCGAGGGCCTCGGCCAGAAGGGAGACGCATCCGCATGCTAGCCCGCATCACCCCGTCCCCGCTCAAGGGCACCGTTCCCGCCATCGCGTCCAAGTCGATGGCACATCGCCTGATCATCTGCGCTGCGCTTGCCAACGGCGAGACACACGTCACCTGCAACACCACCTGCGCCGACATCGAGGCCACGGTGCGTTGCCTTACGGCACTCGGCGCCCGCATCGAGACCGTCGAGGACGGCTTCCAGGTCCACCCTACCATGAAGAGTGTTGAGTTTGGCCTGCTCAAGGCCCTTGCCGGCGGCACGCTTGACTGCGGCGAAAGCGGCTCCACGCTGCGCTTTATGCTGCCCGTCGCCTGCGCGCTGGGTGCGGATGCCACCTTCGTGGGCCAGGGCCGCCTGGGCGCCCGCCCGCTCTCGCCGCTCTCGGACGAGATCATCGCCGCCGGCTGCGACCTACAGGGTCTGGGCGGTTTTCCGCTCAAGACGAGCGGACGCATGCGCCCGGGCACCTTTGTGCTGCCGGGCAACGTAAGCTCGCAGTATATCTCCGGCCTGCTGCTGGCAGCCCCGTTGCTCGCCCAGCCCTCCTGCGTGCAGGTAACGGGCCTCATCGAGAGCCGCCCCTACATCAACCTGACGATCCAGGCCATGAAGGCCTTTGGCGTCGAGGTCAACGTCGAACGTATTCCGTCCAAAGACGGCCAGCCCGAGGTCACGAACTTCCGCGTAAGCAGCGGCTCGTACCGCACGCCCGGTAACGTGGCCGTCGAGGGTGACTGGTCCAACGCTGCCTTTTGGCTGTGCGCCGGCGCCATCGGCTCCGATCCCATCACCGTCGAGGGTGTGTCCCTGAGCTCGGCCCAGGGCGACCGCAACGTGCTTGCCGCGCTTTCGCGCTTTGGCGCCCGCATCGTGCGCTCCACCAACGCCGCCACCGTGCAGTCTGACAAGCTCGCCGGCTTTGAGATGAGTGCCCACGACATCCCCGACCTGGTGCCCGTTATCTCGGCCGTGGCATCGCTGGCGCAAGGCCGCACGTTCATCCGCGATTGCGCCCGCCTGCGCATCAAGGAATCCGACCGTCTGGCCACTACCACCCGCGAGCTCACCGCACTGGGCGCACAGGTACGCATTGCCGGTGACGACCTCATCATCAAGGGTGTCGACGCCTTTACTGGCGGCGAGGTCGATTCGCACAACGACCACCGCATCGCCATGATGGCCGCCATCGCTGCGAGCCGCGCCACCGGCGAGGTCGTGATCCACGGCGCCGAGGCCGTCAACAAGTCCTATCCCGATTTCTTCGACCACTACCGCCTACTGGGCGGCAAGGTCACGCTCGAGGAGGAATAGCATGTCCTCGACCTTTGGCAACGTCTTGCACTTAAGCATCTTCGGCCAGTCGCACTCCCCCGCTATCGGCTGCTCGCTCGATGGCATTCCGGCAGGTATCGCCGTGGACCAGGAGCAGCTGCAGGCCTTCCTTGACCGTCGCGCCCCCGGTCGCGACGAGACCGCGACCAAACGTCGCGAGGCCGACGCCGCGCATATCATCGCCGGTGTGGTCGATGGACACACCACCGGCGCACCCATCGCAGCGATTATTGAGAACACCAACACGCGCTCCAAGGATTACTCCGAGCTGCGCCGCAAGCCCCGTCCGGGACATGCGGACTTCCCTGCGCGCGTAAAGTATCACAACATGCACGATGTCGCTGGTGGCGGGCATTTCTCCGGCCGCCTAACGGCACCCTTGTGCATCGCGGGCGGCATCGCGCTGCAGGCACTCGAAGCCCGCGGCATTCAGGTCATGGCGCACGTCGCGCAGATCGGCGGCATCTCCGACCTGCCCATGGACGACATGGTCTATCGCGAGGCCGACCGCAAGGCGATCCTTACGAACGACCTGCCCTGCATCGACGCCGCCGCTGCCGGTCGCATGCGCGAGGAAATTCTGGCCGCGCGCGATGAACTCGACAGCATCGGCGGCATTGTGGAGTGCGGCATCTACGGGCTTCCCGCGGGCATCGGTGACCCCATGTTCGATGGCATCGAGAACCGCATCGCGCAGATTGCGTTTGGCATTCCCGCCGTGAAGGGCGTGGAGTTTGGCATGGGCTTTGCCGTGGCCGCCATGCGCGGCAGCGAGAACAACGACCCATACCGCGTTGATGCAGAGACCGGCGACATTGCAGTCGAGTCCAATAACGCCGGCGGCATTCTGGGCGGCATCTCCACCGGCGCACCCGTCATGTGGCGTATGGCCGTGAAGCCGACGCCCTCCATTGGCCGCGAGCAGCAGACCGTAGACATGGACGCCATGGAAAATGCCGAGCTCTCGATCCACGGCCGCCACGATCCCTGCATCGTCCCCCGAGCCGTCCCCGTAGCCGAAGCAGCCGCCGCCCTCGCCATCTGGGACGCTCTCCTCGAGGACGCCGCCCAGCTCTAACCCGACTCACCTGGGTTGCCTGCCAACTCAGCCGTTACGTGAAAGGGGCCTCCATGGACCTTGCTGACATCCGCCAGGCCATCGATGGCATCGACACCACGCTCCTCAACAGCTTTGTCGAGCGCATGGACATTGCCACCGAGGTAGCCAAGTCAAAAATCGAGATGGGCAAGGCCGTCTTCGACCCCGCCCGTGAGCGCTCCAAGCTCAACAACCTCGCCAGCCGCGCGCCCGAGCGCTACGAGGCGCAGACCATCACCCTGTTCCGTCTCCTCATGAGCATGAGCAAGGCCGAGCAGCAGCGCTACATCAACGAGCTCAAGGGCATCACCGTCTCGCAAAAGGCCCACGCCACGGCTGCAGTCTCCGACACGGCCTTCCCTCAAACGGCCACCGTTGCCTGCCAGGGCGTGGAGGGTGCCTATAGCCAGATCGCCGCGTGCAAACTCTTCGACGTGCCCGACATCGCGTTTTTCGAGACCTTCGAAGGCGTTATGCGCGCTGTGCGCGACGGCTTCTGCGAGTTTGGCGTGCTGCCCATCGAGAACTCCACCGCCGGCTCGGTCAACGCCGTCTACGACCTGCTCGCCCAGTTCGACTTCCACATCGTGCGCTCGCTTCGCCTCAAGATCGACCACAACTTGCTCGTCAAGCCCGGCACCAAGCTCGCCGACGTGCGCGAGGTCTACAGCCACGGCCAAGCCATTGCCCAGTGTGCCGGCTTTATCGAGTCCCACGACCTGCACGCCACCAAGTACCCAAACACGGCCATGTCGGCCGAGATGGTCGCCAACTCCGAGCGCACCGACGTCGCCGCCATCGCCTCGCTCAGCTGTGCCACGCTGTATGGCCTCGAGGTGCTGGAGCCCAATATCCAAGACTCGGACAACAACTACACGCGCTTTGTCGTCATCGGCCGCGAGCCGCGCGTCTACCCCGGCGCTAATCGCACCTCGCTCATGATCACCACGGCCAACGAGCCGGGCGCCCTCTATCGCGTGCTCGAGCGCTTCTACGCACTCAACATCAACCTCATCAAGCTCGAGAGCCGCCCCATCCCCGGCCGCGACTTTGAGTTTATGTTCTACTTTGATCTGGACTGCCCCTTTGGCAGCAAGGCCCTCGACGACCTGCTCGATTCCATCGACGACGTGTGCGAGAGCTTCACCTACTTTGGCAGCTACACGGAGGTGCTCTAGATGACCGATACCGCCGCAACCCGCCCCTACGGCGTGCTGGGCCGCGTGCTGGGCCACAGCTATACCCCGACCATCTACAAAGAGCTCGCTGGGCTTGAATACGTGCGTTTTGAACGCGAGCCCGAGGATCTTGAGGCTTTTATGACGGGCGACGAATGGGAGGGCACCAACGTGACCATCCCCTACAAGCGCGCCGTCATGGAATACCTGGACGAGCTGAGCCCGCTCGCCGAGCGCATGGGCAACGTCAACACCATCACGCGCCTGCCCGACGGCCGCCTGCACGGCGATAATACTGACTACTTCGGTTTCCAGTGCCTGGTCGAGGAGTTGGGCGTTGAGGTTGCCGGCAAGAAGGCCCTCGTGCTCGGTGCCACCGGCGGCGCCGGCACCACGGCAAGTATGGTGCTGGGAGACATGGGCGCCATCGTCGTACCCGTGGGTCGCACGAGCGAGGTCAACTACGACAATATCGCGCAGCAGTCCGACGCCTCCCTACTCGTCAACTGCACGCCCGCCGGCATGTTCCCCCATTGCCCCGACGCGCCTTGCACGCTCGAAGGCCTCGATGCGCTCGAGGGCGTCATCGACATTGTCTACAACCCCGCCCGCACGGGCCTGATGCTCGAGGCCGAGCGCCGCGGCATCCCCTGCATCGGCGGCCTGCTTATGCTTGTTGCCCAGGCGGCACAAGCTGTCGAGCGCTATACCGGCAAAGCCACCCCGCGCGAGAGGATCCTGGACGTAACGGAGCGCCTGTCACGCCGCGAACAGAACATCGCGCTGATCGGCATGCCGGGCTCGGGCAAGACCCGCGTGGGCGAGCAGATCGCCCAGCTCACGGGCCGCGAGCACATCGATCTCGATCGCGCCCTCGAGGAGCGCCTGGGCATGCCCTGCGCCGACTTTATCATCAAGTGCGGCGAGGCGGCCTTCCGCGAGCAGGAGACGGCAGCGCTGGCCGACATCTCCAAGCGCAGCGGCTTGGTGCTCTCCACCGGCGGCGGCGTGGTTACGCGCGACGAGAACTACCCTCTGCTGCACCAAAACAGCCAGATCGTGATGCTCAACCGCAAGCTCGACGAGCTCGCCCACAAGGGCCGCCCCATCACCGCGCGCGACGGCATCGACAAGCTGGCCGAGCAGCGTATGCCGCGCTACCGCGCCTGGGCCGACTACATCATCGACTCACGCGACTGCGCCGCCAACACCGCCCATGCCCTCCTCGACACCCTCCCACCCGCTCTCTAACCAAAACCACCACAAAGGGGGCAGGCACCTTTGTGGTGGTTTTTCAACTGCAAAGGAAGCAACCATGAAAGCACTCGTCATTAACGGCCCCAACCTCAACATGCTCGGCATTCGCGAGCCAGGCATCTACGGCAGCGACAACTACGATCGCTTAGTGCAGATCTGCCAGGAAGCGGGTGCCGCACAGGGCTTCGACGAGGTCGAGGTCTTCCAGTCTAACCACGAGGGCAGCATCGTCGACAAGATCCAGGAGGCTTACGGAAAGGTCGACGGCATCGTCATCAACCCGGCCGCCTACACGCACACAAGCGTGGCCATCCTGGACGCGCTCAAAGCCGTCGCCATCCCGGCTGTGGAGGTCCACATTAGCGCAGTCGAGACCCGCGAAGACTTCCGCCAGGTGAGCTACGCCCGTCTGGCCTGCTTCGCCACCATCACCGGAGAGGGCCTCCAAGGCTACGCCCACGCGTTGGAGCTGCTGAAAGAGCATCTCGAAAAGTAAAATGCCAACCCCAACAAACAGCAGCGGCTTGCTCGCGCTCGGCTCCAGCAACACACAAGATGAAAAAAGCCCAGACCACCAAGCGGTCCGGGCTTAATAAACGATGGTGCTCCATGGCGGATTCGAACCGTCGACCTTGGGATTAGAAGTCCCCTGCTCTATCCAACTGAGCTAATGGAGCAAATAACCGCACGCCCAGCCAAACAATTCGGCCAAGCGCAAGTAATTATAACCTAGTTGAACTGCTCGCGATACGCCTTGCAGACCTCACTGACCGGGCCGTCCATGCGAAGGTCACCCTTCTCAATCCAAACGGCACGCTGGCAGATGCGCTCAACCTGCTCCATGGAGTGCGAAACGAACAGAACCGTCACGTCGCCGCTCTGGATAAAGTGCTGGATGCGGGCCTCGCACTTCTGCTGGAAGAACACATCACCGACGGACAGCGTCTCGTCAACGATCAGAATATCGGGCTCGGTAATCGTCGCGATTGCAAAGGCGATACGCGCCACCATGCCCGAGGAGAAGTTCTTAAGCGGCATATCGACAAAGTTCTGAAGCTCAGCGAACTCAATAATGCCGTCAAAGTTGGCGTCGATGAACTCCTTGGTATAGCCGAGCAGGGCGCCGTTCAGATAGATGTTCTCGCGGGCGGTCAGCTCGGGGTCAAAGCCGGCACCAAGCTCAATCAGCGGCGCAATGTTACCGTGCACCTTAACGCTGCCCTCGCTAGGCTCAAGCACACCGGCGATAATCTTGAGCATCGTAGACTTACCGGAACCATTGGTGCCAACCAGACCCACGACCTCGCCACGATGAATATCAAACGAGATATGCTTGAGCGCCCTAAACTCCTCAAAGAACAACTCGTGCTTGGCAAGCTTGATGAAGTACTCCTTGAGGTTGGTCAGCGACTCGGACGCCATGTTAAAGATCATGGTGACGTCGTCGACCTCGACAGCCAGAGGCTGCTCGCTGTAATCAACAACAGATTCAGTCATCACAGCACTCCTTAGATGTAGAGGATGAACTTGCGCTCGGACTTATGGAACACGGTATAGCCAATAACAAGCGCAAGAACCGCCCAAGCAACGCACATACCAAACGTCATAAGCGAGGGCGTAGTCTGGAACAGGAAGATATCGCGCATAAACTGCAGGTAGTTATACATGGGGTTCGCATAGACCAGAATGCGCACGAGATGCGGCATTTGCGCAACGAAGTCGGTCGTCCAGAAAATAGGCGTAATGTAAGTCCACGCCGTAATGACGACGCTCCACAGATGCATGACATCGCGGAAGAAGACCGTGAGGGCGGAGAGCATCATGCCCAGGCCCATGCAGAAGCACATAAGCAGCAGTAGGCAGACCGGCAGCAGAATCAGGTGCCAAGAAGGCATAACGTGGAACCACAGCATAACGATGGCAACGGCGACCAGCGAGAAGGCAAAGTTAACCAGCGAGAAGAGCACCTTCTGTACTGGGAAGACCCAGCGGTGCACCTTAACCTTCTTGAGCAGCGGGGCAGCACCCACGATCGACGTCAGGGCCTGGTTCGTAGACTCGGACATGACGGCAAAGGTGACGTTACCCACGATCAAGTACAGCGGGTACATCTCGGGCGTAATTGAGCCATTGCGGCCCTGGGCGAAAATCGTCGAGAACACGATGGCCATGACGATCATCATCAGCAGCGGGTTGAGCACCGACCATGCGACGCCCAGAACGCTACGGCGATACTTGATCTTAAAATCCTTGGTAACCAGCTGACGAAGGATAAACGCGTCCTTCTCAAATTCGTTCTTAGCAAACGTCGCAGGCAGACTGCGAGTTTCTTGTTGCTTTGTCTGATCCGACACGGATGCAACTCCTTTACTCGTAATCGTTGACAAACGAACATTATAGACCCGACGGCCATGCAAACGATTCGCGCAACAAAACTGGAGAACTAACCCACATCTTAGGATGCCAAGCCCAAACGGCTATACTTTCAAGGATTGAACGTATAAGGAGCATTGAGTGAATTCTGAATCCATCGCCGTCATCATCCCCTGCTACAACGAAGCGCTCACGATTGGTAAGGTCATCGACGACTTTCACCGCGAGCTTCCGCAGGCGACGGTCTATGTCTATGACAATAACTCGTCGGACGATACCTCACGCATCGCCACCGAGCACGGCGCCACGGTGCGTTTTGAGCCGCGTCAGGGAAAGGGCAACGTGTGCCGTCAGATGTTTCGCGACATCGATGCCGATTGTTACCTGATGGTCGACGGCGATGACACCTACCCCGCCGAGGCGGCCAAAGCCCTCTGCGAGCCCATCCTCAACGGCACGGCCGACATGACCGTGGGCGACCGTCTTTCCAACGGCACCTATGCCGAGGAGAACAAACGTGCCTTCCACGGCTTTGGCAACAACCTGGTACGTGCCATGATCAAGTGGATCTATGGCTACAGCTTCGATGACGTCATGACCGGCTACCGCGCCATGAGTCGCCCGTTCGTTAAAACCTTCCCTGTGCTTTCCGAGGGCTTTCAAATCGAAACCGAGCTCTCGATTCACGCTGTCGACCACCGCTGGCGCATCAAAGATGTGCCCATCGAGTACCGCGACCGTCCGGAAGGCTCCGAGTCCAAGCTCAATACCGTGAGCGACGGCATTAAAGTCGTCGCGATGATCGGCACGCTGTTCAAGGACTACCGCCCGCTGAAGTTCTTCAGCCTGGTTGCGCTTCTGTTTGCGGTGATCGGCCTCGCCCTGGGCACGCCCATCGTTGTCGAGTATTTCCAGACCGGCCTCGTTCCTCGCTTCCCCACCGCCATGCTCGCCGCGTCGTTTATGTTCCTGTGCGGCCTGAGCCTTGCAACCGGATTCATCCTCGATTCCGTGGCAAAGGTCGAAAAAAAGCAGTGGGAGGTCAACGTGTACAGCAAATACGCCTACGACGACCAGCCTGGCAGGTCCGCCACCACGCCAAGCGAGAGGTAGATCTTCCGCAAAATACTATTGGCACCACTGCGTAGATAGCCACCAACAAGAAAAGCCGCCGTTAACAAGCGGCGGCTTTTGCTCTCGAAAAGTTAATAGCGGCTAGAGCGTCTTGAGGTACTCCCCCAGCTCTTCCTCCCAGTCGGGCATGTGGAACCCGACCGACTCGAGCCTGGACAGGTCGAGCGCGGAGTGGACCGGGCGCGGGGCGACGGGGCCGGCGGCGCCGGCGTAGTAGTCGGCGGTCGAAACCGGCACGACCCTGTCCCCGTTGCCGTTGGCGGCCTCGAAGACGGCGCGGGCGATGTCGGCCCAGCTCCTCACGGCGCCCGAGCCGGTGCAGCCGTAGGTGCCGTAGGGGGCGTGCGTCCCCAGCACGTGGAAGATGGCCTCGGCCATGTCGCGCGTGAAGGTCAGGCGGCCCAGCTGGTCGTCAACGACCGTGACCTGCTCGAGCCCGTCCTCGGGGTCGGCGACGCGGTCGGACAGCGCCTTCATGGTCTTGACGAAGTTGTGCCCCTCGCCGATGACCCAGCTGGAGCGCATGATGTAGTGGCGCGAGCACCCGGCCACGGCGATGTCGCCGGCGGCCTTGGTCTGGCCGTAGACGGACAGCGGGCTGAGGGGCTCCTCCTCGTCGTGCACCTCGGCCGTGCCGTCGAAGACGTAGTCGCTGGACACGTGGACGAGGGTGATCCCGTGATCAGAGCATGTGCGGGCGAGGAGGGCGGGGCCGGTGGCGTTGGCCTTCCATGCGGTCACGCGGCCCTCGGGGGTCTCGGCTTTATCCACGGCGGTGTAGGCGCCGCAGTTGATGACCGTGCCGTAGAGCGACCAGTCGTACTGTGTGTAGGCGTCCGGGTCGGACATGTCGAAGGTGTCGATGTCGCAGAAGTCGAAGTCCTTGGCGACGCCGCGCTCCTCCGCCAGCCTGCGCACAGCATGGCCCAGCTGGCCGTTGCAGCCGGTGACGAGCGTCCTCTTGGGCGCCATTGGGACGACGTCCCTGAGCATCGGGTGGTTCAGGTCCGCCTCGGATACAGTGGCCTCATCGAGCGGGATCGGCCACTCGATGGCGAGCTCGGGGTCGGCGAGGTTCACGAAGGTGTAGGTCTTCTTGAGCTCGAGGGACCAGTGGGCGTCCACCAGGTAGGTGTAGGCGGTGCCGTCCTCCAGGGCCTGGAAGGAGTTGCCCACGCCGCGCGGGACGTAGATGGCCTTGGACGGGTCGAGCGTGCAGGTGAACACCTTCCCGTAGGTCTCGCTGCCCTCGCGCAGGTCCACCCATGCGCCGAAGACGCTGCCGCGCGCCACGGAGATGAACTTGTCCCAGGGCTCGGCGTGGATGCCGCGGGTGACGCCGCGGCTGTCGTTGTAGGAGATGTTGTTCTGGACGACCCTGAGGTCCGGGATGCCCAGGGCGGTCATCTTGGCGCGCTGCCAGTTCTCCTTGAACCAGCCGCGCGAGTCGCCGTGGACGGCCAGGTCGACGACCTTGAGGCCCTCGATGCCGGTCTCGGCGACGGAGAGGTCCTTCTCGAATGCGATATCTGCCATGTGGAAAAAGCTCCTATCGAAGAGGTTGGATAACCGGGGGTGCCCGCGCGGGGACGCAGGATCATCCCCATGCCCTGCGGCCCCGCGCGGGCGCCCCGCGGTGCGCTTCGCCGGGATGCGGTCTTACTGCCCCTGCGCGCGGTAGCGGGCCTCGGTGGCCTCCTTGGCCGGGCGCCACCAGGACTCGTTGGCGACGTACCAGTCGATGGTCTGCCTCAGTCCCCCGGCGAAGTCGGTGTGCGCCGGCCTCCAGCCGAGCTCCCGCTGGAGCTTCGTGCTGTCGATGGCGTAGCGGCGGTCGTGGCCGGGACGGTCGGCGACCCAGTCGAAGTCCTCGGGGTCGCGGCCCATGGCCTCCAGGATCATGCGGAGCACGGTGATGTTATTCTTCTCGCCGTCGGCGCCGATGAGGTAGGTCTCCCCCGTGCGGCCCTTGGTGAGGATGTCCCAGACGGCCGAGGAGTGGTCCTCGGTGTGGATCCAGTCGCGGACGTTCTCGCCCTTCCCGTAGAGCTTGGGGCGCACGCCGTCGATGATGTTGGTTATCTGCCTGGGGATGAACTTCTCCACGTGCTGGTAGGGGCCGTAGTTGTTGGAGCAGTTGGAGATCGTGGCGCGCAGGCCGTAGGTGCGGGTCCAGGCGCGCACGAGCATATCGGAGCTGGCCTTGGTGCTCGAGTACGGGCTGCTCGGGTGATACGGCGTCTCCTCGGTGAACTTCGCCGGGTCGTCGAGCGCCAGGTCGCCGTAGACCTCGTCGGTGGAGACGTGGTGGTAGCGGATGCCGTATTTGCGGACGGCCTCCAGCAGGCGGAAGGTTCCCTCGACGTTTGTGCGCAGGAACGGCTCGGGGTCCGCGATAGAGTTGTCGTTGTGGCTCTCGGCGGCGTAGTGCACGATGGCGTCGTGGCCCGGGACGATCCTGTCCAGCAGCTCGGCGTCGCAGATGTCGCCCACGACGAGCTCCACGCGGTCGGAGGGCAGGCCCGCGATGTTCTCGGGGTTGCCGGCGTAGGTCAGCTTGTCCAGGACGGTCACGTGCACCCCGGGGTGGTTGTTGACCACGTAGTGCACGAAGTTGCTGCCGATGAAGCCGCAGCCGCCCGTGACGATGATGTTCTTGGGTTCAAAAATCTCAGACATGAAAATCCAATCTGAAGCATGTACAGCTTCTTTAGTATGCCGCAGGAAGTGACGACGCGACACTATTCAACAAAACTATCGGACATTTCGGCATGCGATAAGAGCCATAACCTTCGCAGAATTACCCCCCGTACAAAACGCCTCCGGAATGCAGTCTTTGTCGTAGTGAAAAACCGAATCCCCAGTTATTTCACGTAAGTACTTATAGAAGAAATCCTCCCAGCTTTTAAACTTCTCACTGTTTACAAAGGCTTCTGGGGTTTCCAAAACCGTCTTAACATCTAGCCCTGAAATTACGCCGGAGCTCAGCAGAAGCCATTCGAACGACTCGGGAAGACAAACCGTAACAGTATCGCGGTGAATGTCTTGCAGCTTAAGGACGCGGTCCGCATAGCACCCAAATGCCGCTCCGTCCGCAACAACAAACACGCGATCGTCGAGATGCTGATCCAACCAGCGCAAAATCGCGCTGTTCGTCATGGCCGAAGTACAGGTAAGCTCACTGTCAGCGAAATGCCGTTCAAAGAACTGGAAACCAGACTTACTGTCCTCGCATAGAAGGATAGAAAAGTCCTGTTTTGGCGCCGACCGGGAAATAGCATAACGATGATTCCCGCGATCTTGATAAACAGGGATGAAAGAATGGTATTTTCCGCTCGTCTTAATCTTGTAAATCTCATCCACGCTATACGGAAGATAGGGGAAATCAGCCCTTGAGATCAGCACGAAATAATTCGAGGAATACAGCACATGATGGGCAAACTCATCAGAATGGATCTCTTTTAAGCCCTCATCGACAAATACAATCGAGTCATGAACGGACGAAAGCTGGTTTCGCCAATCATAATCGGTCAGGGCGACACAGGGACAATCGCATTGCAAGGAAACACCCGACTGCTCGCCCGTTCGCATGTAGTCTGCGACCATGTCAAACAGTGTCGTCTTACCCGTGCCACTATCCCCACGCACAATAGTAATGTTCCGTTTAATGGTAAATGTGTACTTGGTTCCCCTGCGGCGGGAAATCTTAACGAGATGCGAACCGTTCATAAGCAGCACCTACAGATACGGAATCGACTCGTGAATCAAATCGGCCATGTTGTGAACGATTCGGCCGCTATTCACGACTTTAATTTTAAAATCCTCGCGACCAAAGTCCATCACATGATAGAGATTCACAACGAGCTTGCGGTCTTTCGCCATGTCGAGAATCCACTTGGCACAGTTGTCACCACAGGTAGAAGCGTTAAAAATATGCTTACGATCAAATCTCATAAGCACCAGCGTTTTCACGCCACCAGAAAGCTGGAGTGGGGAGATGGATCCAAGCACAGGGCTTTCGATGACGTTTTCGGAGACAACAACCGATCGATCGACATCTTTAATTATCGAGACTGCATAGGGATCCGTAATCCAAGAAGACCGGTAAGAGTTTTTGAAATATGTCGCTGTGTTGTAAATCGCTTCTGGCATATCGCCAAAGTAGACGCTTAACACATCCACTCCCAATCATATTGTCTTTATGGTCAACGTAATCATAACGAAAGGGGCCACCAGATAAACGGTGACCCCTAAAAGAAAACAAGCTTGCGCTAGTACTCGCGCGGGCTGTTGACGATCTCGCCGGCGGCGACCTTCTTCAGGTGCTGCCCGTAGACCGACTTGCCGTAGGCCTTCGCGGCCTCCTCCAGCTCGGCGGTGGAGATCCAGCCGTTCTCCCAGGCGATCTCCTCGGGCACGGACACGGGCAGGTCCTGGGAGTGCTCCACGGCGCGGACGAACTCCGCGGCCTCGTGCAGGCTCTCCATGGTGCCGGTGTCCAGCCACGCGTAGCCGCGGCCGAGGGTCACGACGGACAGCGTCCCCTCCTCCAGGTACATCTGGTTGAGCGTGGTGATCTCCAGCTCGCCGCGGGCCGAGGGCTCGACCTCATGCGCCTTGGCGGCCACGTCGCCCGGGTAGAAGTACAGGCCGGTGACGGCGTAGGAGCTCTTGGGGCGCTCGGGCTTCTCCTCGATGGAGACGGCCCTGCCCTCGCCGTCGAACTCCACGACGCCGAAGCGCTCGGGGTCGTCCACGTGGTAGCCGAAGACCGTGGCGCGGCCCGACTCGGCGTTCTGGACGGCGCGCGTCAGGTGGCGCGACAGGCCGTTGCCGTAGAAGATGTTGTCGCCGAGCACCAGGGCGCACGGCTCGCCGGCGATGAAGTCCTCGCCGATGGTGAAGGCCTGCGCCAGGCCGTCGGGGCTCGGCTGCTCGACGTAGGACAGGTTCACGCCGTAGCGCGAGCCGTCACCGAGCAGGCGCTCGAAGTTGGGCAGGTCGGTCGGCGTGGAGATGACCAGTATGTCCCGGATGCCCGCCAGCATGAGGGTGGACAGCGGGTAGTAGATCATGGGCTTGTCGTAGACCGGCAGCAGCTGCTTGGAGGTCACGAGCGTGAGCGGGTACAGGCGCGTGCCGGACCCGCCGGCGAGGATAATGCCTTTCATGTAGTCCTCCGTGTCATTTAACTGATTTAGTTACGACTTATATAATAATCTCTATCGGTCATATCAATTAAAAATATATGAGCGATACCCATTGAACAGGCCATCTAATTGCCTCGGCACGGAAAGAGCGTCAGGAACAGTGAAGATTTACATCGCAGCGCATAAGCACTTTGACATTGATGCGCAAGCGCCGTATCAGCCGCTCTACGTTGGGTCAAGCTCCATTCCACCAGACAATCGTCAGGCTGGATGGCTGTACGACGATCAAGGCGATAATATTTCCCAGAAAAACAAACACTACTGCGAGCTTACCGGCCTCTATTGGATATGGAAGAATTCTCCTGAGTCGATAGTTGGGCTCACGCATTATCGAAGGGCGTTTGAGTCCCCCAATGACTCAAAGCAGATGCTCAAAGACTATGAAATTGAGAACATTCTTACTCATTATGACTGTATTGTTGCAGCCAAAGAACCCTGCACAAGCTCAATCGGGTGCAACTTAATCACTGTTGCTGAGCAGTATAGAATGATCCATTCTTCGACAGATCTGCTACAGGCAAGGGAAATCATCAGGACGAAATGCCCTGGCTACTTGGATGCTTTTGATAAAGCAATTTGCGAGGAGTGTTCTTTTTCGCCATGCAATATGTTTATTTGCAAAAAGGAGCTGATGGACCGATATTGTAAATGGCTTTTCAAAATCGAAAAACAACTTGAGAAGCGTATTGACTATATAAGTGGTCGCGATAGCTATCAACAAAGGATGCCTGGCTTTATCTCAGAACGACTGTTTAATGCCTTCCTTAAAAAGGAAGGCATTAAATGCTATGAATGCCACATCTTTAACCCAATTAATAAAGAGGCCCTCACGATCGATCAAAGCACGTGGCCTCGAAGGAGACCGCAACTTACATGCTCGTGCTCTACGAATGCCATATTTAACGGAGTAGACTATTCATCGGTATTTGATTATTCCTTTTATGTAAATCATTACGAGGATCTATTCGATAGATATAAAGACGACCCCCTTGGAGCGCTGGAACATTTCATCGCAATCGGCATTAATGAAAATCGAGTTGCACATCCACATTTTTCTATCGGCTCTCTTCTGAATGGAAATCCAGATTTAAGAAGTAGGTGCAGCGCAAATCTCGAGGCAGCGCAAATGTATATAGCAAATCCTAAAGAATATATGCATCCAATTGGATATGAAAACATTCATCCGCAAGACGAGCAAAGCAATTCAACTATGGCCACATGGCATGAACGTCGAATAACAGCGGCGCGTATTCGGTACCAAGAAAGAATCGAGAGACTACCTGTACTGGATTAATTCAATGCAAGAATAAACCTGAGATCAAAGTGAAATAGTGCAGGCATCCTCAGTGCAACGGAAAGGTAAATTGAAATGAAAATTAGCATGGATTGTATTTGCCGTGGAAGCGGAAAGGTGTACGTTCTCCTAAAGAATGTTGAGATAGACGCATCAAATATTCAGGTGACAGCAGCGAAGAGCGAGGGAACGACAATACCAAGCTCTATCTATCCATACGAGTCAAATAAAAATCAATACGTCGTAGTTCTTCCCGACCTTGGAACTGGTGATTGCGATATTCAGATTAATGATTTGAGTGCGCGATGCGTCTACGATGTCATTAAAATCAGCTTTAGCACGGCAAAATGGGCGTCAAGATTAAACTATAAATTAAAGAATGATTTGTCCCATTCCATTAGGAACTATGACGATAAGCACGACTTGGATGTAGCAAGCATGCGTTTTCACGAGTTTATCGAAGATGGAGATGAGGCCATTCTTCGCTGCTCAGTAAAACTTCCTCAGCGCGAAGACAACAAAATAGCCATCAGCTGCTTCGATACCTCGATGAATCGTATTGAGATCGAGCCGATCACAACCGATGACATTACGATCCCCTTGTGGTTTGCTCCCAATAAAAAACGTCGCGAAATTCAATACTCGGTCCGAATCCCAAATAGCACAAATAGGCTTATCTTCACAATCGAAGACGACAACCACCCAAGCTTTAACAGCTTCGCTGTTGTGGACAACGAAGAGCTCGATAAGCTACGCATTTTAACCACATCGAAAATGAAACCTATTTCGATTGATCCATCTGCATATCCAAATTGGCTCGAGCAACACAAGGCAAGCTCGGCGATACTCGAAAAACAATCGATGGTTACCTTCAAGGAAATGCCTTTGTTTAGCATCGTCGTTCCCCTATTCAACACACCCGAAAATCTGTTCAGGGAAATGGTGGAATCGGTTCTTATACAGAGCTATGCAAACTGGGAGCTTGTGCTAGTCAATGCAAGCCCAGATAACAGTGCGCTTGCAGATATAATCGAAGCCGCTAAGATTAAAGACGCTCGCATTAAGGTGATAGAGCTAGCAAACAATGCCGGCATTTCCAAAAACACTCTTGCTGGGACAAAAGAAGCAAATGGAGATTTCATTTGCTTCTTAGACCACGACGATACTCTCGAGCCCTCGGCGCTTTATGAATATGCGCATGCAATTAATGCTGAAAACAATACTGATCTAATTTACTGCGACGAAGACAAACTGTTTGTCAATGGCAGCTATGGCGATCCGTTCTTTAAGCCAGATTTAAGCATCGATTTGCTGCGAAGCGTTAATTATATTTGCCATTTCCTTGCAATCAGAAAAACGCTATTCGATTCTCTCGGGTACGGCGACGAACAGTACGATGGAGCCCAAGACCACGACTTAACGCTTAAGGCAATCGAAAAAGCACGGCATGTGGTGCACGTGGCTAAAATCCTGTATCACTGGAGAATTAGCGAGAACTCAACTGCAGGTGACCCGAACTCAAAGCTATATGCATGGGATGCTGGCGTCAAAGCTGTACAGGCCCATTTGGACAGGCTTGGAATTGCAGCGAAAGTTTACCGCGGAAACGACCCCTTCACTTATAAAGTTGCCTATGCAGTTCCGGAAAGTCATCCACTTGTTTCAATTGTTATTCCAACAAAGGACCATCCCACAGTTCTCGATACGTGCATTAAGTCGATCATAGAACGCTCAACGTACGATAACTACGAAATCATCATTATCGAAAACAACAGCGAGAACCAAGAAACATTCGAGTACTACTCAGAATTGGAGAAAAGCTATCCCGATACGATTCGCATCGAATATTGGGATGCGGAATTTAATTTCTCAAAACTGATGAACTTTGGCGCTAGCAAAGCAAAGGGCGATTATCTTCTCTTGTTAAACAACGATACAGAAGTTATAACCCCAAACTGGATCGAAAACATGCTGGGCATTTGTTCGCGAAAAGAAGTTGGCATTGTTGGTGCAAGACTTTTCTACAGCGATAATACTCTGCAACATGCAGGCGTCGGCATCGGAGGGATTGGAGCCGGCCACCTCGGAAAAGACTACCCCAGAGGTAAATGGGGCTACTTCAATCTATGCGATCGTACACAAGATTTAAGTGCCGTGACCGCAGCATGCCTCATGACAAAGAGAGCTGTTTTCGACGAAGTCGGCGGCTTTAGAGAAGAATTGGCTGTCGCCTTTAATGATGTTGACTATTGCCTCAAAGTGAGGAGTCACAATTATTTGGTTGTATATACACCCGATACTGAGCTGTATCATTACGAGTCGTTATCACGAGGCTATGAGATCAGCGATGAAAAGAAAATGAGGTTCCATCGGGAATACTCATTGCTCAACTACCTATGGCCAGAGTACTACGTGAAAGGCGATCCGTATATAAACATAAATATCGTCAGTGGAAATCTGTATTATCAAATATAAAAGTGTCATGACGCTTAACTCATGAGCACGTAAAGAATGGAGAATGGGGCTGCCGGTTAACCGACAGCCCCATTCTTCCTAATAGGTTATTTCATATAGAACGAATCCGTTTGCTGAACCTAATTGCGTAATCCGCAGTTGATCAGATGAAAACTCCGTCAAATCCCTACTAGACAAAACGTACTTCACATTAAGCTGTCTTAGATTATCTTCAGTCAAATTAACGGTGAAGAGATCATCCTGAGTGGAATTAAAAGACGTAGACGGAGTGAATACATTTGCAATGATATGAGCATACCTATTGTATGCGTACTCATTCTCGTTATTATCATCGATAGAATTCCAACGCGCCAGATCAGGATAAGCATTGGTCGAGTTAATTACAGGCGCTCCATACGCAGCGCAAAGATTGGCAACTGTCCAAGAACCATCGACAACCCATTTAACTGAATAATCATCCTTGTCAGCGAACTGATCAACAAGAGACGCCAACTCCGTTTCGGTAAGCGGAGCTGCACCAATTTGTATTGGATTGATACAGCAACCAGGAATTACACCGAAGCAAATAGCAAATGCGACAAATAAACCAATGCAGTTTTTACCAAGGATAAATGCGCTGAACAAAAGGCAGGAAACTGCACAAAGCAATATCAGCATCAAAAGATACAATTTCCTTGCGACAAGATACTTGGCGGAAAGAAGAATATAAATCTGGAATACTGAACTTAAACAGATTCCAATCACTAGCAAAACCAACAAAGAACTAATTTGGCTATTAGCCTCTTGGAATTCTTTGGCTTTTTTAACAGATATCAAGAAAAGAAGAAGCTCTAAGTACCCAATAGGAAATAAAAGCCGCAGAACAGGTACGTTATACATCAAGGTAATTCGGGATAAAAATGACGGGAAGCCAACGAAGGCAAAAAGAAGGAAAAATAACTGAAGGACTAGTAGTGCAATTAAATGCCAATCTCGCTTTTTGATGATACAGGACAGAGACGCAAGAGTCCCAAGAGGGAAAAAGCAGAGAATGGTGGCAATTTCACATTCATTTGAAACCAAAGGCGTATCAAAAGCATAAAAAAGAGAAAGCGCATTCGAAAAAAGTTCGGGAAGCCCGCTTCCTCCGGTTTCAAAGCGCGCGCCCGGATAAACCGTATTAACAACAGATGCCATTGCTTCAGAGGACTGGAAAAAAGCGAAAAATACAAGTCCTGCCGAAACCAGCAAACAGAAGATCGAAGTTAAAGTGTCACTAATTGACCACGCAAGCACCGAACGGTACTCGCCAGACTTAAGGATTCGACAATAATCAATTGCCCTGAAAACTCCCATGAGGGCAAAAATGTAGAAAAAAGGAACCATCCAAGCGGGATACATGAGCATTATGTAACAACCGCATAACCATGCAATAGCAACAATCGCAATGACTCTAGTGCTCCTTTTACGAGTAAAGAGCGTCTTATCTAATAACAAAACAAGGGCTTGACCGTAAAGAACCACCTCGCCTGTACCCCACCACTGAATCAGCGGCGAAAAACAAAGCAATATTGAAAAGAGCAAACTGAGTGGCTTTGATTTAATCATGAGGAAAGCGCAGTCAAAGGAAACCAGGACCATAATGCATAGCTTCATGGACCAAGCAAACGCTAAACCCGATTCAAAACCAAATACCAAATAGCCCCAAAGCACTGGACGAAATAACGAAATTACACTCCAGCAGGCAGCACCATAAACCATCCGGACATCTGTTATATCTCCTCTTAAGATTTCCGAAATTGGCGCATAATCATTATGAGACTGAGACAATTGAAATAAAGTACCGACTGAAAACTCATCGCTTCGAAGAGACCTAGGTATACCCCAGATGGGAGTCCCGGCGTTCTCAGGAAGCATAATGCTCCACATGCCAAGCGATGAGCCGCTGACTTTAAACACCACCGCAAGCATTGCGACAGAAATACCGATTATCCATCGATATTTATATATAAAATCGCTTTTATACTCGATCAGCTTGATTGCTGAGAATAAAAACGCAACGGTCAATCCACCGATGATGAGAACAGACATACCGTTATTGAGCAGCGAGCTAGCAGTTGTAACACCGATCTTTCCGTAGAAGCTACAAACATAGTTAACAAATAAAGATAAGTAAATAAGCGCAAACAAAAAAGATAGCGCAAAACAAGCAGCCCGATAAAGATGAAAATTATCGTTATGCAAATTATTGCTTCGGTCTTCTGAGGTAAGGTACTTATTCATACGAGTTATTAAACTCCATCTTTATCTAACCCTGCTGGTTGCGCAAAGTATCGTTCTCATTTTCAAGAATCGCAATGCGTTGAGTTAAGTTTTTACAAGCCGTAACGAGTCTGCTGATCGCAATACTGAGAGATAGAGAAATCATCAATAAAAGTACTACTGCGACGAGAAAGGCGAAATTCGAAGGACTGATAAACCCAATACAATCTGAAATTCGATAAATCAACTCCGGAAAGCAAACGCTAAATAATGCCACCACGCACAGGCAGAGCCATAGTAACGAGTACTTTAAAAGAAGCTTTCCTTTGCCGACTAAAGAAACGACATAAAAGAATAGACCACTAAAAATTACGCCAGCGCCCACGCGAATTATCATACTCATTGGTGAGCCGCCTTTCTATAAACAAAACAGGCCATGGAAATTGCGAGCGAAACTTTAATCATGTAATAAATTGATGAAAAGCCAGAAATAGATGACACTCCACCCTGTCTCTCACGCATAAGCACGGGAACCTCAACCACTGAAAGACCGGTTTTTAATGCTGCTGCAATAGATTCAGGCTCAGGGTAATCGTCTGGATAGTCCCTACAGAACAGGTCTATAGCCTTTTTACCGCACGCGCGAAATCCAGAAGTTGGATCTTTAATCGTTTTTCCGGTAAATAATCTCAACCAACCAGAAAGCCATCGGATACCTACTCTCCTTAAAAATGTTGATTGAAAGCCTTCTGTGGGCACGGCAAATCTGGAACCAATGGCTAAATCGGCACCATCAATAATTGGCTCGATTAAGCTCCCAATATAAGAAGGATCATGCTGACCATCACCGTCAACCTGAACATCAACGTCATAGCCTTGCCTGAGCGCATATTTATGACCGGCTTGAACGGCACCACCAATGCCTAAATTTTGCGGAAGATCAAGGACATTAAAGTCGTACTGACGACAGATAGATAGCGTATTATCGGTTGAGCCGTCATTCACAACAACATAATCATAGCCAGCCTCAACAACCGATGAAACAGTCTGAACAATATTGGCTTGCTCATTATAAGCAGGAATGATTACCAACACTCGCAACATGTCATCCATTAAAACCCCAACGATCCAGATTGGACCTAAATTGAAAATAAAACCTGCTTAATTTTATCCAAACAAACCTGTCTCGAAAAATGCTCACGATAATAATTGAAGCCATTAGATCCCAAAGCATCAATAGCGCCTTTTTTCATTGAACCAATTTTTACCATGTTGTTAGCAAGCGCATTTACATCTGAAGGATCGGAGACAAACCCGCATCTAGCAGAACGAACCGCATTGGCCCCTTCTCCGCGCATTACGGCAAGTATTGCCTTTGAAGAAGCCATACAGCTTGATATCTTGGCTGGAATAGTAAGCTCTAACTCAGGATTATCGGCAAATGGAGCAATCATTGCCGTTGCAATATCGGAGTACATGGGCACGACCTCGGGATCCACGCGCCCCAAAAACAAAACAGACTTATCAAGCCCCTTGCTTGAAACGAGCTTCTGCAGTTCTGCCCTAGACATGCCATCGCCAAGAATTAACAGCTTCATCTCGATAGAGTTCTCTGAAACTGCACGCGAGAATGCTTCAATAACCGTATCAAGCCCTTGGGCGGGGGTTATAGAACCAGCAAATAGGAAGACGCATTGATTTTTGAACTGAGATCTTAGTTCCGATGAGACTAGCTTTTGCTCGTAACTTTCCTCGCAATGTTGAGGTATTACGCCTATCGAAACATCCGAATTCAAAGGCTTGACTCTATGAAACAGGTTATCAGCCAAAGAGTCGCTCAAAGCAATCAGCTTATTGCAGGCCGCATACTGCTTGTCGCAAAAAGATTTGGCAAAAGACCTCAGAAAACTGCTTTGGACATTCAAGACTGTGTAAAGGTTCTCGGGCCAAATATCCAAGACATAAGTTACTAGAGGACATTTATTTCGCCATGCAGCAACCCTTGCAGGAATTACCATCAAAATAGGACTTGTGTTATAGCAAAATACAACGTCATACTTCTTTTTGAGCCTCATAGCTCTAAAAGAAGCAGTAATTGGCCAGCTAATATAGTTCAGAAAAATGCGTATCGAAGTATTACCCTTACGACGGATTTCACCAGATCGAAAAACGGACGCACCGAAATAATCGTCTCGGCGGTGACCGAAATAACCATATCCATCAGACCATTCGCCTGAAGGATAATTAGGGATGCCGCAGAGAACATCTACGCTTATTCCGTCTTCAACAAATCCCCTCACCAAGTCATTAATTCGAAAAGATTCCGGATAGAAATGCTGCGTAACAACAAGCATTTTCTTACCAGCACATGAGCTAGTCATTAAACGCTCTTCCTCCACACCATCTTGTCCACGACGCCGGTGTAGCTCTGGATGATCTTGACCACCTTGGTGGACACGGTCTCGTCGGCGTAATCGGGCACGGGCGCCTCGGGCAGCGACCCCTCCGCATCGAGCTCGACGGCGGTGTGGACGGCCTGGAGCAGGCCCCTCTCGGAGATGCCGGCGAGCGTGAAGCAGGCCTTGTCCAGCGCCTCGGGGCGCTCGGTGGAGGTGCGGATACACACCGCTGGGAACGGGCGGCCGACGCTCGCGAAGAAGCTGGACTCCTCGGGCAGGGTGCCGGAGTCGGAGACCACGGCGAAGGCGTTCATCTGCAGGCAGTTGTAGTCGTGGAACCCCATAGGCTCGTGCATGCGCACGCGCGGGTCCAGCTGGAAGCCGGTGGCCTCCAGGCGCTTGCGGGAGCGCGGGTGGCAGGAGTACAGGATCGGCATGTCGTATTTCTCGGCCAGCGCGTTGACCGCGGTGAACAGGCTCGTGAAGTTCGCCTCGGTGTCGATGTTCTCCTCGCGGTGTGCCGACAGCAGCATGTAGCGCCTGGGCTCCAGTCCGAGCTCGGAGAGGATATGGGACCCCTCGATCTTGTCAAGGTTGGCGCGCAGCACCTCGGCCATGGGCGAGCCCGTGACGTAGGTGCGCTCGGGTGCGCAGCCGGTGTCCTTGAGGTAGCGGCGTGCGTGCTCGGAGTAGGCCAGGTTGACGTCGGAGATCACGTCGACGATGCGTCGGTTGGTCTCCTCGGGCAGGCACTCGTCCTTGCAGCGGTTGCCCGCCTCCATGTGGAAGATGGGGATGTGCAGGCGCTTGGCCGCGATGGCGGACAGGCAGCTGTTGGTGTCGCCAAGGATCAGGAGCGCGTCGGGCCGCACCTGGACCATCAGCTTGTAGGAGGCCGCGATGATGTTGCCGACGGTCTCGCCCAGGTCCGCGCCAACGGCGTCCAGGTAGACGTCCGGATCGTCCAGCGACAGGTCGCGGAAGAAGATGCCGTTGAGCGTGTAGTCGTAGTTCTGGCCGGTGTGCGCCAGCAGGCAGTCGAAGTGGCGGCGGCACTTCTTGATGACCTCGGAAAGGCGAATGACCTCGGGGCGCGTGCCCACGATGATCAGGAGCTTCAGGCGGCCGTCGTCTTTAAAACAAATATTGGAATTCATAGGTTTCCTTAAAACAGAGTCTAGTATTTTGCCAACAGTAATGAGGCGGCCTGCACGTCACCACATTCAACAAGTTTCGAATCGTCCCTGTGCAAAGTCTCAGAGCATCCGCCGACATCGTAACAAACGACTGGCAGCCCACAAGCCTCAGCCTCAAGATTGACCGTAGGGTAGTTATCCTCGTATGTTGGATTGAATAGAACAGAGGCAGAACTATAAAGTGAGGCCAACTCTATCTGAGAGTCGGTTCGTGGAATACCGACGATCTCTGGCGGCAGCGCCCGCATCTGTTTGGCACTTAAACCAACGAGTACGATGGAATACTTGGAGCGATCAAGCCTGTCAGCGAGAGTATAAAAGTCTGATAACCCCTTGCGTTTTGACCATGGAGACGCAACACCTAAAATAATATTTCTAGAATCGAGACCGTATTTCTCTTTAACACTAGATACTTCGCCATTGGATCGCGGCCTGAATATATCGAGGTCAATCGTATTATGTGCAACTTCTATCGGATACTTTGACAAAAAGCTTGAAGCAACCAGTTCGGCCAACCATTTAGAAGGAGTGACAATTGTCAATCGGTCGGAAGGCAACGAAGTGAATAACGAACGTTTAGCCTCATAATTCCATTTGCATGAACCAGAATTGATAGTTGGAGGATATCCCATAAGCTGTGGACATTTCGTGGTACCGCAGCCGCTTTTCCATTGATTGCAGTCAGCATATGTGAAATACGGACAATGGCCGGTAAAAGCCCAACAGTCATGCAAAGTCCATACAACACGACAATCAGATATCGACAACCATTTAAATAGCCTATCAATATTCAAATAGTAACCATGAATGTTGTGCAAGTGAACCACATCAGGACCAAACTCATCAAGGCGATGAATCAACGCCTCGGTTTGCCTCACTGAATGAAAACCAATCTTCCCGTCAAGGAAAGTAAGTCCAACGTCGAGTATAAAATTAGCCGATGACCCAAAGCAGTACTCACTGGCACTACTTGCTGGCCTTCTTCTACCCCAGCAAGCAAGCGATTCGCATCCCTGATCTATAAGAGCAAAATGCTCCTTCATCATAATGCGCCCAGTGGATCCATTTGGAACGCTATTAATGTGAGCGTATCTGGTCAAAACCTCTAGACTTCCTCGTAGTAGGTGTCGGGGTTCTCGGGGTCAAAAGGCTCGTTGGCCCACATGACCGTCACGAGGTCCTCGGTGTCGGACAGGTTGGTGATGGAGTGCGTGTAGCCGGGAATCATCTCCACGGCGCGCATGTCCGAGCCAGAGACGACGTACTCGTCGACGGGGAACTGGTTGCCCTCGGCGTCCTCCCCCACCTTCCTCAGCTTGATGCTCGCGGTGCCGGAGACCACCAGGAACCTCTCCCACTTGCTCATGTGCCAGTGGTTGCCCTTGGTGATGCCGGGCTTCGAGACGTTGATGGAGACCTGGCCGCGCTCCGGCGTGCGCAGGAACTCGGTGAACGAGCCGCGGTCATCCACGTTCGGCTTGAGGCCGTAGGCGAAGTGCCCCGGCTCGTAGTAGGACAGGAACGTGCTCCAGAGCTTCTTGGAGAAGGAGCCCTCCGCCAGGTCGGGCACGGAAAGCGTCTCGCGGCTGTCGCGGAAGCACCCGAGCAGGTAGACGATCTCGCCCAGGGACTTCACGTCGGTCTGGGGGACGTAGCAGAAGTCCTCCCCCTCGACGCGCTCGAGGCCCTCGTAGCCGCAGCGGTGTTCCTCCCCCAGCAGGGCGCCCAGCATCTCGTCGACCAGGTCGTCGATGTAGAGGAGCTCCAGCTCGACCGAGGGGTCGTTCACGGTGTAGGGGCGGCCGTTGGCGATGGCGTCGCAGAAGGTCGCCACGGCGGAGTTGTAGCGAGGTCGGCACCACTTGCCGTAGAGGTTCGGGAAGCGGTAGATGAGGACAGGAGCGCCCGTGCGCTCCGAGTACTCGCGGAACAGGCCCTCCCCCGCGAGCTTGGACTCGCCGTAGACCGAGCCCTCGAAGCGGCCCGACAGGCTCGCCTGCGCGGAGCTGGACAGCATGACGGGGCACGTGTTGCCGTGGCGCTCGAGGGCGTCGAGCAGCGTGGAGGCGAACCCGAAGTTGCCCTCCATGAACTCGGACTGCTCCTTGGGGCGGTTGACGCCGGCCAGGTTGAACACGAAGTCGGCGCGGGAGCAGCAGTCATCGAGCTCCCCGGGCGTCGAGTCGATGTCGTACTCCATAACCTCGAGCGGGAGCAGGCCCGAGTATTTCTCGCGGCGGTCCTTGCCGTCCCTTATGTTCTTGAGGGCGCAGCAGAGGTTCCTGCCGACGAAGCCCCTGGCGCCGGTGACGAGTATGCGCACCCTACTGCACCGCCTCGTGCTCGCGGCCCTCGAGCGCCAGCTGCACGTACTCGGCGGTCTTGATCTTGGCGATGGTGCCCGCCACGTCGAGCCTCTCGGTGTTGTGGGAGGTATAGGACTCGTCGGCCTGGGTCTCCACCTCGCCGTCCACGACGAACTTGTCGTAGTTCAGGTCGCGCGAGTCGCAGGCGACGCGGTAGTAGCCGCCCATGTCCTCGGCGCGCAGGCGCTCCTCGCGGGTCATGAGGGTCTCGAAGAGCTTCTCGCCGTGGCGGGTGCCGATGACCTGGGTGCCCACGCGGCCGAAGACCTCCTGCACGGCCTCGGCGAGGTCGCCGATCGTGGAGGCCGGCGCCTTCTGGATGAACAGGTCGCCGGGGTTGGCGTGCTCGAAGGCGAACTGCACCAGGTCCACGGCCTCGTCCAGGTTCATGAGGAAGCGGGTCATGTTGGGGTCGGTGACGGTGAGCGGCTCGCCCTTGCGGATGCGGTCGATGAACAGCGGGATGACGCTGCCGCGCGAGCACATGACGTTGCCGTAGCGGGTGCAGCAGATGGTGGTGCGGCCGGCGCCGTTGCGGGCGTTGGCGTAGATGATCGACTCCATCATGGCCTTGGACTTGCCCATGGCGTTGATGGGGTAGGCGGCCTTGTCGGTGGACAGGCACACGACGCGGTCCACGCCCTCGTCGATGGCGGCATGCAGGACGTTGTCCGTGCCGATTACGTTGGTGCGCACGGCCTCCATGGGGAAGAACTCGCAGGAGGGAACCTGCTTGAGGGCGGCGGCGTGGAAGATGTAGTCCACGCCGTGCATGGCGTCGCGGACGCTCTGGGCGTCGCGGACGTCGCCGATGAAGAAGCGCACCTTGGACGCGAGCTCGGGGGACCTCTCCTGCAGGCGGTGGCGCATGTCGTCCTGCTTCTTCTCGTCGCGGGAGAAGATGCGGATCTCGGCTAGGTCGGTGTCCATGAAGTGTTTGAGCACGGTGTTGCCGAACGAGCCGGTGCCGCCCGTGATCATGAGGGTCTTGTCTTTGAATACGCTATCGCACATTTCAAGCTCCAATAAACAAAATTAAGGTGAATGAAACTTAAACAAATTTGAAGTTGTTGCTTAACCTACTAATACGTGTCTTATGCTAAACGAAAAGACGCCTGCTGGGCATAAATTAGAATTAAAAAGCGTTAATACCTGCGCCAGAACTGATAACCCCTCCATTGGCGTTAAAGAAGTCAATTCAGGTAGATATTAAGCACCGGCCGCACACTTTTATATCTAAGTATTTAGCGAATCTCTACTGCATTATTCCGAATAATGCAGGGAAGCATCGCGACACACCCGACAAAATAAGCAAGCGAAATTGCAATACTCGTTCCGTTAGGTCCAAACAAGTGAATCATTAAGCTGGAAAGAGGGACAACAACGATTAAAGCAACTAAATTACCAACAAGATTACCAACCATCTTTCTTTTAACAATTGTCAGGTCGGAAAAGAAACCGATAAACGCCGTAATCAGAGAGCTAATTACCGCACCGTACAGCAAAAAAGAATACTGATGAATTTGGTCACCGAAAAGTAGTCCCAACAAGTAGTCGCCGCAGATGAAACAAGCGAACAAAATAAGAATACACAAGACAAGGGCGCCAAGAATGACCTTCACCAACATGGTATTAAATGCTTTTTTATCCTCCGACTCACTAGCGCTCGCAAAAGCGCCGAGCAAAGGGGCATAGGCATTAGCAGCACCCGCCTGAACTATTGCCGCGGGAGAACACACCGAGGAATAAACACCCAACATTGATGCCCCCAATGCAGCAGCAAGTTCTTGACGCGAAACAGATGTAACTGCAGCGCAACAAAAAACCCCAACCGTAGCGGGAAGACACTTATAAAACAGTTCAGACATCGCCTTGAACCTAAAAGAAGGAACAATCGCATCGAAATTCGAAGCCCAACGTACATCAACAACCATTACAGGGAGAGACACCGCAATCATTAGAACGATGCTCAATACAAGAGAATGTGAGACATGCATTCCGGCACAAAACGCGAGAAGTGACAAAATGCCTCTCAGCAGCATCGAAATGCCACAATAAATCATATTTCCTGCTTTTTGATCAATGCCGTGGAACACATCGACCATCACTTCTATTGACTTATATATGCAATAGAAGTACACGGGGAGAAGGGAAGACTGCTGACAGGTAAAGAATGCATAAGGTAATACGAAAACAAACCCCAACACTATTGTGATTAGACGAAAACCAATGTATTCCCCCGAAGAATACTCACATGAAAGATCGGATACCTGAAAGGATCGAATCTTATATAAACCGATTGGAACAAATAGATTGCTGATTGTCATTGCCAAAGACAAATCACCTGCATAGTTAAAATCCGATGAAAGACGAACTACGGCAACTGTCGTTAACCACTGACAAGCAAGGTATGCAATCGAGCCAACGGTATTCCATGTGATGTTTTTCTTTAAATTGTCAGTCAAATTAACCCAATCGATTTAAAACTTTCAATCTACTTTTTAAAGCCTAACCAATAACCTCTTTGGCGATTGCATCAATGCTTTCGCCGTATCCAACACCCGGAACGGCCCATTTGCCATTTAAATCAACGGTTCTCGGAGCACAGCCACGACTGACATATTTAAAGCGAGCATCAATACACGGATTAATCAATGGCTCCGTTGAACCATACGCCTTTAGATGCTGAACCTGCGCCCGCAGTCCCTCACGGACAGATCCGAAGGTGTAGCCTGGGTTACCAGGTCCAGTGGCGCCAAGGCCTCCAAAATTGCACTGATTAGGCTGAACCAAATTTCCAAACTTCAAATATCCCGTTTCTTTCATCACCTGCCCATATAAAACTTCAGGTGAAACACCCTCCGACTGAGCCTCTTCATATAGAATTTTGCAGAAATCTATGATGTTCGACGCTCCCCTATCCGTGTAAACGGCTGAAGGGAATCCTTTTGGGCCCACGGTCTTTGTGAAATGATCAGCGGCATCTAGATAGGTTGAATAGGCGGACGACATAATAAAACCTTCGTATCCAGTCGCACTTGCACCATTACGCCCCTCCTTAATGCCACAATTTAAATAGTGGATGTAATAGCTCTTCAGGTTCTGCCCGAAAGCCTTCCTCAGGTCCGCATAACGATTTCGATAGCCATAAACGTCGAAGGAATCGCTCCCGCGACGGCCCTCCGCCATGCCGCAGCTGACGAAATGGCGCAGCACGGCAGCATCGTCAACGAACCTCAGACCACCCTTGACGGTTGTAAAGGCGCTCAGGACGTCTCCGTTGTTGGAGGTATAGAAGTCGAAATCGTAAACGGGGGAATAATCCGTACCGCCCTGCGAAGCGACGGCGCCCGCGAGGGAAGCGCAACCGGTCGCGATCCTGCCCTCAGCGCGACCGCTGCTGAGGTAATGACTATATAGAGCGGTGAGGTTGGCACCGAATGCGCGACGAAGGTCGGGGTATCTGTTGTAATAGCTCAGCACGTCGAAGGACTCGCTCCCGCGACGGCCCTCCGCCATGCCGCAGCTGACGAAATGGCGCAGCACGGCAGCATCGTCAACGAACCTCAGACCACCCTTGACGGTTGTAAAGGCGCTCAGGACGTCTCCGTTGTTGGAGGTATAGAAGTCGAAATCGTAAACGGGGGAATAATCCGTACCGCCCTGCGAAGCGACGGCGCCCGCGAGGGAAGCGCAACCGGTCGCGATCCTGCCCTCAGCGCGACCGCTGCTGAGGTAATGACTATATAGAGCGGTGAGGTTGGCACCGAATGCGCGACGAAGGTCGGGGTATCTGTTGTAATAGCTCAGCACGTCGAAGGACTCGCTCCCGCGACGGCCCTCCGCCATGCCGCAGCTGACGAAATGGCGCAGCACGGCAGCATCGTCAATCATTACAACGCCAGCGGGGCTTCGTTTAGAAAAAGCGTTGCGAATGTCTTCGTTATTCGATAGATAAAACGAGGGGTCGTAGACGGAAGAATAGTCAACGCCATTGATAGTCGTAGCGTATCCCTCAATCTTTGAGCATCCGGTCCCATGCCTTCCTTCTGCTTTTCCAGCTGTGACGTAATGCTCGTAGTACTTCACTAAATCAAAGCCAAAGGCAGCCCTTAAATCTGGATACTCATTAAAGTAGCTCTGTACGTCAAAAGAAGCAGAGCCGCGCCTACCTTCACTCATACCATAGTTAATAAAATGGTCTAGAGCTAATTCACTATTTCCAGCCGTAGCTTTGGCAACATCGGGATTATTCGACAAATAGTAATTAGCATCGAATACGGAAGAGTAATCGAGCCAAGTTGACTTAGGAAATTGCGCAATGATCGCATCGGCATCGGCCTCGCCAAGACGCCTGCAACCCTCATCGCTAAAATAATTCAATACGTCCCCCGCATCAGAAATAAAGCCATGCTCAATTAGAATGCCGGGAATACCTTGTTCGCGGGCGCAACGGATGACCGCAAACTCATCTCCAACTTCCATTTGGAATACACCGCGATAGCTGAGTCCCATAGAAGCGAGGTTGTTCATCACTTTATTCGCAAGCTCCACAGAAACTTGCGTGTAATCATATTCATTGGCAGTGGGCGCATATACCTCGGCGCCGTGAGCAACAGGCGAACCGGAATTGATATGGAAGCTAACAAAGGCCTGCGCGCCTTGACTCACGCATCGTTGGACACGATAAAGGTAATCATTTCCTGAGTAGCCACCGCTTTGCTCGCGAGCAAGAACGACTTTAAAGCCATACGCCTCAAGCTTATTCTTACAAGCAGCAACGATCTTCCAAGTTAGATCCGCCTCACTCTTTCCATTTCCCTGCGCACCAGGGTCGGTGCCGCCATGGCCAGCATCGAGGGCAATTATCCGAACGTTTTTTCGCGCCGAGCGCGCAGCATAGGTAGAAATGCCGTCCGGTGAATCGGCACACTCCAACGCCTGCTTGATCGATTGGGCCTCAACGGCATTGCCATCGCCGTCTGCATAGTAAACGGAAGTGCCTTCGCAATTAGCAGTGCCGTCAACAACCGTAAAAGAATAATCTCTGTCAGAGAGATTAATCTCATGTTCAGTACCATCGCCCTGCAGAACATAGGTTATTGAAGTAAGAAAGTATGTATTGAGTTCTAGCTCCGAGCCAAATGTAAATGCAGCAGAATTAGCATCCTGTGCGGAAGCGTCAACAGCCCCCTGAACTCCATTGGCGCTCACATAGTTAAGTGTCGCGGAAGCGATAGTATCGCTGTCATTAGGAGTCGCAAACGCGACGACTTGGTCAGTCCCACTGATAAGGTTCGGGTAGGCAAGATATATATATTGAAAAGGAGAATCAGCCGATTCGGTTTGCGGCTCAGTCGAAGAAGCATCTACACCGAAATCCTCATCAGCTGGCTCGTCAACGTCCGTCGGCAACGACTGCTCGACATCCATGTCTCCGTCGGCAACGCCCTCGTCGCGTGAAGCTACACCATCGTCTGCGGACACAGCATCTGATGAAATATCCTCAGCTTGCACGCTATTCGCAGCATAAGCAGCGGCTACAGGACTCATCAAGGGTGAAATCGTTAAAAGAGCAGCTAAAGAAAACGCTGTTGAGGCACGCAATGCCTTTTTCATATCGTATCCCCCATCACAAATAATGATACTAAGGGTAGATTATCTTACAATCTCCCCCGCATCGGAAGTCCAGTTATTCAAAGCATGGGAATTGTTCTAAAAGCAGATGGACACCTGCCCTTATAAAAAGTAGCAGGCGTACTCAGCAAGCTTTTTTTCGTCTCTAACAGTTTAGATAACAGGTGATGATTCGGGGACCGGAAGGTTCCCGAATGTTATGCTCTTCCCAGCCAAACAAAGAATCCGCCCGAGCGCCCACCCGGATCTTTGTTTGGCGACAATCCCTCCGGGTGGGCGCTCGGGCGGATGGGAAAGATCCATATGGAAAGAGCGAACCCCTTCAGGGCGCTCGTGGCGGGCCTCACCGCCGACGAGTTCCTGCTGCTCAGAGAAGCCGTCGGCGAGAGGCACTGCCGCAACGAGGTCGGGGTCGGCACGCTCGCCGTGGCCGCCGCGGCATACTGGCCGGACCCGGGGTGCCCGGAGTGCGGCGCCGAGGGCGCCTGAAGGGACAGGTCCACCGCAGCAGGAGTACCGAGGTGGCGCTGCCGCTGCTGCGGCAGGAGATTCAACTCCCTCACCGGGACCGTCCTCGAGCACTGCAGAAAGCCGCTCCTCGCCTGAGTCTCCTTCATCAGGCTCATGCGCCACAACGTCCCCGTCGAGTGCGCGGCCGATCTGTGCGGCGTCAACCACAAGACCGCCTTCGAGTGGCGGCACCGTGCGCTCACCACGGCGTCCGGCTGCCGGGACCGAATCATGATGCGCGACACCGTCTGGGTTGACGAGATCTGCATCAGCGACACCGACCTCTCCAAGGGCTACGGGCAAGCCCTCAAGCGCGGCCTCTCCCGCCAGGAGCTCTGCACCTGCGTCACCATCGATATCCACAAGAACCCCGTCGCGGTCGTCTGCGGCCACGGGAAGCCCAGTTCGGCGCGCGTGAGGGATGCCATGGGCGGCAGGATAGCGCCGGGATCGCTACTGATTCACGACCTCGAATGGGCCCACGTCGTGTCCCGCCGCTCGACGCGGGACGGCGCGAGGCCCCTCTTCCAGGTCTTCGCCGACGCCTACGAGAGGCAGTCGGCGGTGATCACCACGAACCTGGAGTTCAGCAGGTGGGGATCGGCATTCGGCGACGACCAGATGTCCGCCGTCATAGACTACATCGTCCACCACGGAAGGCTCGTCCAGTTCCGCAGGGAGTCCTGCAACGTGCGTCACGCCCTCATGCAGGAGGGGTAAATGCCTCAAAAAGGGCGCGCACGACCGGAGCGCGCCCAGCTCAAATCCCGATGCTCTTTTTACTCAAATCCTCTTGACGAAACACGCCAGATTCCCGGCGTCAGCTACGAGAATACCCGGGCCAATCAACGGCAGCACCCGATCAGCATTAAGAATATTGGAAGAAGCGAGGGATCGCTCGCATCAATCCTGATCTAGAAGAGACAGTGAATACTGACTCATCCATCCGCAACCGGCGTCATGGCCGTATCGAAATAATCGCCATCCAATCGAAACGAAATTCATATCTCAATGCTAAGTTTGACCACAAAGACTATGAACCAAACGGAAGTTTAAAGCGAAAGCTATACGCGCGAAGAATTGTTATCAATGACCTCTTCGGCAACACATTTAACTAAAGGAATCTCATAGGAAAGTGCGCGATCGTGCTTAAAAGGAATAAACGCACCGAAAGTTTGTTTTTTACTGTGAACAATCGCATTTCTTACTTTATAAATTCGGGAAGCTATTAATCCAGCTACATTATCGGATTCCCAATCTATAACTGGAGCATCAGATTCAAATTCAACCCCATTGCTCGAATACCACACAGACCAATCGAAACGATAGCGACGTAGGGATTTCATTAGCCGAGGCACATGGACACACGACTCAACCAAGTATTCAAGCTCACGTTTTTCATTTCCAAAACCAAGTTCGCTCTTATGGGATATTTCTTTTTCTAACTTACTAACAATCGAATACAGATGCTGATCGTTGTATGCAAATTCAACCGACTGGAGCTCGTTTCTCAACAATTCGGTCGTCATTTTTCGATAGGCGGAATTAAAGTAAAATTCAATCGAATGATAGAAGGACAAAAACTGCAAATATGGGCTTCTCGAAGACACGCCAAGACAAAAATGATTAACAGCGCTGTCGTCAAATTTTACATCCGGAACACAATCAATTTCTAACTTCGCAACAGATAGCCTCCCGTAACTTCCTTTTTCTAAAAACTCATCAAGCGATGAAATTAGCCTCAGTGGCCTATCTAAACAAGAGATGTACTTAAATTGGAAGGAAGTTGCTCGTTCACGAAGTTGTTTCGCTTTTCTAAACCCTTTGGTAGTTATTCGTAAGGAGAGAATACCTGTGATTTCAACAAAAGCAGATGTCCAATCATCAACATTATGAGATACGGTTCTTCCACCGGTGGTTGAATGCGATCTCAGGCGTCGCAAAAAAGGATTTCTGCCTCTGAAAGTATTGCCGTCAAAACAACCTTCATTTAATAACATTAATATAATACAAAAAATATATGTAACGCTCGCCGGACCCATTCTAAATTCAGCATCTGCATTTACCGATTTACATGAAATTTGATCTGTAAAATGAGTTGCATATAATCCGGATATATCGACCATGCACTCATAGTTCTTACCATTTGAAAACCATTCCATACCATGAAAATCACCAATGGCCTCAACCGCTTTATCATATTCGTGTTTCAAGTCGTCGTCATTTATAATAATTGTCTTCTCAAAATCCGAAATCTCGGGGTCAAACTCTTCTTCAATTCGATAACTGAGATTTAAATGACATGTCAAATCATCACTGGCGTTATTTGGAGAGCTCTTGATTCCCATGATGGAGCAAAATACTTCTTTGAAAGAAACGTAATCGACAATATCCATAAGATACCTCTTAACACTTATATGACACTTGTTCTCAATACTATATCTGTCAACAATTTTTAATGCCATGAATCCTTCTTTTTTGTTTGAGGGAGGAGGTGGTCAATTTGGAGATATTCATTTCCAAACTAATGTACCATCGCGTGGAGTCGACAGCATTTCCACCAAAGGCGTGATGGGTTTCGTTTGCCGCGAAAATAAGTAAACAGGCGCTCTTAGGAGCGTGGCCCCTACTTCCTCTCAAGGAGAAAACATAATAATTGGGACGATTCACAGTCGACAGGCAACTAAGCCGTATCACAATTTGGGGGCACGCATAGGAGTCACCGATATTCTCAAACTAAATATTGCATCGATACCTAAGCAGATGAAGTAAATGATCGACTATCGAAAGCAATATACTCCTAGAGTCGGAGCTATGCCCAAATACTTGGCTGGACAAGGCGAAATACCGGTATCAACGGAACTCAAGTTGAGTATTTGCTCGCTTGAGCACTGCTGAATATCGCGAAACAGCACCGCCGATATCGCGCCTGGGCACCGGGGCCGACACTGGCCCCGGTGCCTTTTTATCGCTACCGGTCTATCCGCGGCGCTGCCGCATGTTGGCCTCGCCCATGTCGAACCAGACCGCGCTGTGCACGATCCTGTCCACAATCGCGTCCGCGTGTACCCCGCCGCCGAGCCTCGGGTGCCAGTCCTTCTTCTTGAACTGGGTGCAGAAGACGGTCGAGGCCGTGCCGCACCTCAGCTCAATCAGCTCCAGCAGCATCGACCTGAACTCAGTGTCCGGCTTGTCCAGAAGCCACTCGTCGACCACGAGCAGGCCGAACGCGCCGTACTTGCGGACGAGCTTGCGCTCGACACCCGGTCGGATTAGCCTTCCCCACTGGCGCCTCAGTATCCGTTGAATCGATCCAAACCACCATACTGGTCATGGACGTGTCCGTATCGGGCATACGCGTCTCGACCGCAGCGTTTTGCCCCACAAGCGCTACCACCGGGGTTCCTTCGGCGCCAATAGTCTCGCCCACATAGCCGATCAGCTCCAAATGATCAGCATCGAGCAAAGCCCGGCCAGCACCCGAGACGACCGGCCATGACGGTAGCGATGTCCATAAACAGGCTTTCCGCGCGAGCGACATAAGAAGGCCCGCCCTGCAAAACGTATAGATAGGCCATAGCAACAAGCAAAATATAACGACGACGATGGTTTAACAAGACAACAGATATGACCGTTCCGATCCTCAATACGAACCAATAAGCCACATGGGAGAATGCGAAATTCACTGTTGACAAGTCTACATACCAGCTAATATAGCAAATAAGAACGCAAATTATAATAAAATCCACTAGCAGCCCGTCGATGGGAATCCAAAAGAGCGGCACATAACGCAGGAATCCAAAGACAGAGACAAGAAAAACTATTAGATACAGATGTAGCTTCTGGTCCAACGCATGCAAAGCCGGAAGTATAAAGGGCAGCAAAAATACAAGCCTTCGATTGAAGCTATCTGTTAAACAGCCTTGTTTATGGAGTATTCGACTTTCCCCGCAACAAACCAGATTGTTATGGCAGCAAAGCAGCCGACCGTAGTTCTTCCAATTGGATAGAAAAAGATATTGTAGAAAAAACTAATAATACCTCGACCTAGAACCGTTCGAGAATTTCCTCGGCATTATCTCGCAGATAAATATCTAGATCCGGCACGGCAAACTGCACGTAGCCCCTCTGTGGTGCCTGAATAACCTCTCTTTGTAGCAATTTGGCCCTAATAGAGCTGATCTCATTGGTCTTTTTACCCATGCGCCTAGCAATCTCGGCTGATTTGGACTGTTGTTTATCCTCGCACATGGCCAAAAGGTATTTGATATCGTTGAGCCCCAGTCCAGAAATCGCGGGCTCGTGAACAACATCGTGAAAACGAGCCTCTGCCAGCGCAATGCCTTCAGTGACGTCGCGCTCGCTCACAATGGCACTTTTGGCACGATGCAAGTTGGCGCGCTGCCAAATGGAATAACCGACCAGTTGCACCAGATAGGCATAGCCCTTAGTGGCCTTAGCGGCTCTCGACAGGAGATTGTCCTCTATGGTCAAGCCAGTCGCGACAAAGCTATCGCCCATAGAGAGCGCTACCTCCACCTGGTTGATAGGCGCCAGATCTTCGGGGAGGGCACGACGCAAGAACGTAAGCGCCTTGCCGTTAATAAGATCCATAACACCGGCGGGTAAACCGGCAAAGGCAAGTGCGATATCTACTCTTTCCCCTATCAAAAGCTGAACCGTAGACGCAATGGCACGCATATCGTCAATCGGAGCGTCCTGAACTTCATCGATGGCAATAAAAAGACCCTTGGCTGACCTCGCTGCCGAGCTTAGCAACTTTCTAAGACTCGACTCTTTGGGTGCAACATCGACTTTCGCGGAAACAAAGCCGGCGTTTACGCCGACCGAAGCATTAGTCGCAAGGGAAGAATCAGCAACCTGATCCCTCAGGTCCAGCAATAGGTTAGGGCCAGCAGAAACAATAGCGGTCTTCCATCCAAGCTCTCGCGCACGATCCCTAAGATCGCAGAGCAAAACAGTTTTTCCGGAGCCCCTCGGTCCAGCGATGCGCATGAGCCTCGCAGGTGCGCCAATTCCCGCATTCAAACTCTCGGTAAACTCAAGGGCAATATCATCACGACCAATTATGCGCGGAGGCTCAGCGCCGGCAGTAGGACGAAACGGGTTATGGAATACAGTGGCGCTCACTTGTTTGCCTCTCAAGACAATCGATTATTGGTCAATCTTAGCTTTAAAAGTTTATCGTAGACTATATCGAATTATATCCAGTTGTATAAGTCTGTATAAACGTATCGCGGAAGTATCGAGCTATCGTGATGCATTGCAGCAAATCGCCTAGACGCTGCTTTCTTCTCAGCTCATATCGAAAGTAAGTTGAGGACTTCCTAAAACCCATTTTCTAAAGCGAGAAATACTCGCTCTCAGCGGATAAGTTCGACCCCAACCATGGATCGCCCGTCAAGAAGAACTCAGGCCAGCGCTGCATGAACAGTGCTTGCTCGCGTTTCCAGCGGCGCATCTTTTCCTCGTTGGCCTCTTCCCTGCCGCGCGAGGTGAACTCGTAGTGATACAGCTCGGCATAGGGCGTAAAGATGGTGCGATAGCCCGCCTCCCACACGCGCAAACAAAAATCTGCATCGTTAAAGCCGACGGCGAATTCCTCGTTGTAGCCTCCGACTTGCTCAAACACGTCGCGACGGACCATCTGGCAGGCGCCCGTTACGGCGCTAAAGTTGCCCGGACGCACAGCACGGGCAAGGTAGCCCTCACGTTTTGCCGAGAAATCCTGGTTGGCATGGGCAAGCGCGCCGCGCACGCCAACCAAAATGCCGGCATGCTGCACCAGATGATCGGCAAAATAGAGCTTGGCGCCCACAACGCCCGCGTCGGGACGCTGAAGATAGCCCATCATCTCCTCGATAAAGTCGGATGAGATGACTTCAGTGTCATTATTGAGAAGCAGCAGGTAATCGCCCTTGGCATGCTCAACGCCAAAGTTAATGATCTGGGAGTAATTAAACTCGCCCGGCCACCACTCAACGCGTGCTGCACCCTTGCCACCAGACGCAGCGGCTACGCGCTCCGGCAGGGTTTCGTAATACGCAAAGGTCTCCTGGTCTTCGCTGTTGTTTTCCACCAAGACGATCTCGTAGTTGGCGTACGTGGCCTTCTGGGCGATCGACATCACGCAGGCATCGAGCGTCTCGACGTGGTCCTTGGTGGGAATCACAATGCTCACCAGCGGCGCAGACTCCGGCAGCGCATAGCGCATGCGGTAGACAAACGGCGTCTCGGACTCCTCGACCGTTCCGCGAATGCCCAGCGAGTCAAAGTGACGCTGCAGAGCCAGGCGTCCGGCCTCGATAGCATATGGCTTGCTATCGGCAGAACAGTCGGCGGTAGAGCCAGGGAGCACGCGCCAGTGATACAGCACGTGCGCAACGTGCTCAAAGCGCGCGCCCGCCGCGAGGCAGCGGAGCGTCAGGCCGTAATCCTGGGCACCCGCAACGTCTTCTGGCGACACGCCAATGCGATCGATGAGCGCCTTCTCCACCATTAGAAAATGAGTAACGCAGTTATGGCTATAGAGCAGGTCGACGTTGAGCTGCGTCTTAAAGACCGGCTGGCCCCACTCCCCCGTTTTCTGGAACATGTCCTCGTCGCAGAACAGGACCTGGGGGCGCTCGCCCTCGGCCGCCTTATTCAGCGCGGAAACATACTGGAATAACGCGTCCGGTTCCAGGATGTCATCGTGGTCCAAGAACGCGATGTAGTCTCCAGTCGCTTGCTGAATACCCGCGTTGGTGTTGACCACAATGCCGCCGTTACCAGGCAGCTCAACACGACGGACGCGCTCCTCGTTGACGCCCGCCGCAAGATTGGCAACCGCATCCCATTCGGGCGAGGCGTCCATAAGCAGCAATTCCCAGTTGTCATAGCTTTGGGCGAGCACCGAGTCCAGCAGCTCGCGCAGGTAGACCCGATCGGTCTTGTAGCACGGCACCACAATGCTCACGAGCGGTCTATAGGCAAAGGCCGCCGAAGCGACACGCTGGCACGCTAAATCGCCCGGCTTTGCGCGATGTCGCTCAAACCAACGTCGATAAGCTGCGTCGTCTGCACGCGCGTCCTTCATGCGGTTCCAACTGTCATCGACCATGCCGTTGTACAGGCGACCATCCATGGCGCAAAACCCGCTCTGGATCTGCTCTGTGGGGTCGCTCACAATCGCGACAAAATCTCGTATATCCTGAGGCATCTCAACACTCAGATACGTTTTATTGACGCGGCATCCGTTCTGCTGCGGCACATCGACCTGCGATTCAAACACATGCACGGTGACATCGATGGCATTCATATGCGCATCGAAGATCTGGAGCTCAGGCGCGCACTGGAGGTCTCCCGCCCAAGTAACCTCATAGCGCCACACCGCGCCGGCGTCTGCCGGCAAATAGCGAGTGGCATCGATCTCGTAGAAACCGCAGTGTTCGCCACGCTGAGCATCGCGGATAAGCGCGCACAGCGCAGGCTTTGCTTTGTAGTTAACCTTGGATTCCAGCTTGGCCACGCGGCTATCGAGGCGAATGGAGCCCAACCTTTGGCCACCGGATGCAAAAACGACATCCATCGACGAGCCATCCAAAAACGGAAGCACCAAGACGGCGAGCTCGCGCTCGTAATCGGAAACGGAAGGACAAAGCGCCAGCACACGGCCATGATCGACCGGGAGCACCAGCGACGGCACACAAGAACCGCTCGTCGTCGCATGGGCAAACGCCTGAGAGCCCTCCCGCTCAATAAGCGCGGCGACATCCTGACCGGCAAAACGAAGCAGCACAAACAGACGGCCCTGACTGCGGCAAAGCGCCAAACGCTTGATACTCATCTACACTTCTCGCTTTCCCAGGGCGTTCGCTGCCATGCGTTTGCAGGCACCCAGGCGCCCAAACCTCAAGACGTCGTAATCGAACATGAGCTTTTTGCACTCACGGGCATTGGGGGCCTTGCTGATAAGCGCCGCACGCACCATAGCAGCAACAGAAGGAGCGCATTGTGCGAGCGCAGCATCGCTGCCCACGGCAGAACCGGCAAGCGCCGTGGCAACGGCAGCAAACACCTTGCCGCAGTCCGAACCCAGCAACCTGAGCGCATCGTACAGCACCAGATCGCATAGGAAGTACGCCAGGTCATCGGCATGCTGGACATCGAGACCGTCGCGCTGCCAGTCAGCCAGCACCGCGGAGTAAATCTTCACGTGCTCCAGCAGGCGCGTCTCGTCGTCATAGCGCATGGTGTCCATGAGCGAGCCTTTGCGCGCCACGCGGTAGTCATACAGCTTGTTCGAGATAAGCGCGGTCTTGTGCGAACGACCGTACACAGCAAAATCGAAGACCTGGTCCTCGCCATACTTAACGGTTTCGTCAAACACGATCCCGTTGCCCAGCAAAAACTCACGTTTGCAGGCGGTGCGCCATGCAAAGGGGCGAGATGCTTCCTTAAACAGCAGGTCAGAGCTATAGCCTTCAAACGACACATCGCGCGGGCTCAGCACATAGTTAAGCCACGGATACCCCGCCTCCAGCGGATACGGATTCGCGCCAAAGGTCAAAACGTCGCAGTCCTCGCGCTCAAAGGCATCTACGATCACACGGCACGCATCGGGCGTAAATCGGTCGTCGGAATCCAAGAACGCGACGATAGGCGCCGTGGACGCAGCGATACCCGCATTGCGCGCGCTCGACAGGCCGCCGTTCTCCTTATCGACCAGCGTAAAGCGCGCGTCCTTTTCGCAATAGGTAGCCGCAATATCGCGCGAACCGTCCGGCGAGCCATCGTTGACCAGCACGCCTTCCCAATCGGGCATGTCCTGTGCAAGCAGGGAGTCCAGGCACCAGGCCAGGCACTCCTCCACGTTATAGATGGGAACGACAACGGAAATCTTGGGGGTAGCCATAGTCACTCGCTCCTACTGTGCTGCCGGAACGTCGTCAGGGTGCGGGTTGTCGCCGTAGGTGCGCTGATACGTCAGCACGCGCCAGACCAGCGGTAGGCCGCCAATCTTAAAGTAATGCTTAAACGTATTGAGCTTGCCCGGCTTCTTAAAGTCAAAACGCGAATCGATATAGGCGCGGGGCGACTTGACCATCAGGCGCAAGTCGGTCTCGCCGCGCGGGTCGAACAGCGACAGGTCAAAGCGACCGGCATCCCAATCGGCCTTGAGCTCGGGTGAAGCCTTCTCCCAAAACTGCTCGCGTAGCTCATCGACCAGACGCTCATCATTCCAACGGTACGTATCGACCTTCATGCGCATTAAAATGCCCTGAAGCTGAGCCTTAAGCTCGGGGCGCTCGTCCAAAAAACGTTGCATCTCGGCATATTCATCGCACACGCAAAACACCTTGTTGGGCGAATTAACAGAGCTCTTCTCGTTATCCTGGCGATAGCACAAAATGGGGTCCGTAATAAACGCGGCACGCTCGGCGCAAGCCCAAACCTTAAAGTTAAAGCCTGCGTCCTGATACGAGGCACCCGGCGTGGGGAGGAACCGAATCTGATTGTCGTTGAGGAACTCGCGCCGATAGATAGCCGACCAAATGGAAGGTTTGCGGTAGAAGATGCCCGGGCGATCGACGGGGCAATACGCGGCGCCCGTCATATGCTCGTCGATAATCCCAAACAGTTCACGGCGTTCGCTGGGCGTGGACCAATACAGGTAAAAGTCGCCCTTTACCACATCGGCATGCTCAGCATCGGCCTTGGCGACCAGCTTTTGGAGCGAATCCTCAAACATGAAGTCGTCGGACTCAAGGATGCCCACGTACTCGCCGCGCGCCATCTCCAGGCCGCGGTTCATCGAGTCGCCGTAGCCGCTGTTGGCCTTGTCGATCATCTTTACACGGGGATCGCGCTCCATGTACTCGCGGATGATATCTGGCGAGCTATCGGTGGAGCCGTCGTTGATACAGATGATCTCGATGTCCTTAAGCGTCTGCGCCACGGCGGAATCGAGACACTCGCGCAGGTAGCGTTCGACATTGCAGATGGGAACAAGCAGCGAAACTTTAGGGGTATCAGAGTTCTGCAAGAGAACCTCCTGTTGAATAGCGTGTAACAGGGTTATTTTAACAGCCGAGTTGCGGCGGGCGGCAGCGCTTGGAATTAGAGAAAGCGCTCCAGGCAGGCTTTGAGACCGCGAGTCGAAAGATAGAACAGCGTGGCGTCTGCCATCGAAACGCCCGAGGTCGCCGCAACGAGCTTGTGGGCAACACGGCGAACGGCGCCCTTAGCAGGCATATCCGCCCACTCTGTTCCCAAAAACGTCGTGAAAGCCCTGTTGACGCGGCCGGCAACACGGTGGAAGCCGTCCGCATCCAGACGCGCCAAGTCGAACACAATGAGGTCCAAAAACCAAGTTATCAGCTCGCCGGGGCACAGGTCCAAAAGACCGTAGGCTGCCCAGTCCTCCAAGACCTCCTCGAGCATCCTCATGTGGGCGTCAAGCTTTTTGGCACGAGCCTCGGCACTGTTGAACTCGTGCGTCGCCGATTCGCTCTCCATCACGTAGTGGTAGAACTTGTCCGGCATGACGACGGTCCTGCGGGCAAGCGCATAAGCCGCAAATTGGAAGACGACGTCCTCGCCCAAAGCCAAACCGGGGGCGAAGCGAATGCCTTCGCGATTGAGCAGCTCGCGCGAAAAAGCCGCACGGCAGGCATAGGGCTGCGCATTCGAATGGAACAGCAGTTGGGGATCACGGGCGCCGAAAGCACCAGCTTTGGTGCTCATGAGTTGCTGGACGCGTTTGGAGGCAGCATCGGCAGGTTCACAGACGCCGCCAAAAACGGCGGCCTCGGCATCTGCGGACTCCATGGCATGCAGCACGCGCTCGACCGTCTGGGCATCGATGTAATCGTCGGCGTCCACAAAAAAGACGGTCTCGCCCTCGGCGACATCGATACCGGCATTTCGAGCACACGAGACGCCCGCGTTTTCCTGGTCAATCACCAGTACGCGATCGTCGGCCTGCGCGATCTGGCGCAACACGTTCAACGAATCATCAGTCGAACCGTCGTTGACGCAGACAACCTGAATCGAACGCTCAGACTGGGCCAACAGCGAATCGAGGCATCGCTGAATGGAGCGCGCAGAGTTGTAAACGGGGACGACAATGGTAGCTTTAGGACACGAGGCCTCTCCCATGCCGACCTACCCCCTCAGCGATTCGATGAGGAAGGCAGCAACCACGCCTGGGCCTCCAACCGAGGCGTAATACTTAGCACGCCCCAAGGCACCATCCGTCGCAAAACTCGGATGCTCGTCAACCCAGCCCTCAGGATCTTTGAGGATGGCAGCGAGATTTGCGCGCTTCCACGGCTTGAGGTCGTCAAGCGAAAACTCCCCCGCGTCCAAGGCCGCTTGGAACTCCTTGGCCATCTGAACCAGGAACTCCTTATAGAACTTAGGCGCCAGGCGCACGTAGTTCCACATGTACGAATCGTACTTAATGAGCTGATTGAACTTGAGCATGCGCGCGACATCGCCGCTTGCGTGGCCGCGGGCATAATCCTCTCGAATCCAACGCTCAATCTCGGCATACTCGGTATTGACGCAAAAGACCTTAGCCGAAGAATTGACCGAGGAATTCTCGTTGTCCTGGCGATACGACAACACGGCATCATGTAGGTAAACAGCCTTATCGGCGCACGCGATCACCTTAAAGGCGAACGACGTGTCCTGAAAGGATGCCCCCGGAGTCGGCAGGAACGTAATGCCGTTGCGCTCAAGAAAATCGCGACGGTACACGGCCGACCAAATCGACGGCTTTTGCTTAAAGAACTGCGTCGTATCGCTCGGATGCACCGGCTTGCCGCAATCCTGAGGTCTAAACATCTCGTGCAGCGAACGGCGCTCCTCGGGCTTAGACCAGTAGAAATCAAAGTTCGCCTTCGCAAAGTCGGCATTATTGCTATCGGCGGCCGAGACAAGTTTTTCGAGTGCGTCGGACGCCATAAAGTCATCGGACTCCAAGATGCCAACGTACTTGCCACGCGCCATCTCCAGACCGTGGTTCATCGAGTCGCCGTAGCCGCTGTTGGCCTTGTCGATCATCTTGACGCGCCCATCGCGCTCCATATACTCGCGGATAATCGCCGGCGAGTTGTCGGTCGACCCGTCGTTAATGCAGATGATCTCGATGTCCTTGAGCGTCTGCGCCAGGGCGGAATCGAGGCACTCGCGCAGGTAGCGCTGAACATTGTAAATGGGAATAAGCAGCGACAGAACAGGGCTGCCAGAGGCGTTAGTAGACAAATGTGCTCCTTAGGAAATACCTGTCGTTTCATGGTATCAAAGGGCCAGCGCGCCAGCGGGCGTTTATATAATCTATGGAGCCTCTTGCGGGCAAAGCAGCCCCACGTCATGCGGCGGGCCCGTGGCAGGTTCCTGCGTTTTATTCAAAGCTTGCCGTCAAGGTGCGCCGAGCCTTTACAATAGGACAGTCCCAAGGACGTATTCGATAGCTTCCGTGCAGCGCATGCGCGCCGCACGTGAAAGGATATATTGCCCCATGCCTTCAACCCTCCCCGCCCCCATCGATAAGCTCGCCATCGTCGTCGTTACGTACAAACGCCAGGAACTCCTGGCCAATTTGTTCGACTCCATGACCGAGCTCACGGCCGCGCCCTGGCGCATCGTGATTGTCGATAACGAGAATTCACGCGAGACCGAGGCCATGTGCACCGCATTCAACGAGCGCCTGACCAACCTGTGGGGCATCGACACCGAGCAGCCTGACGCGCAGGGCGGCACCGACCGCGTCATCTACGCCCCGCAGCTTGAAAACGGTGGCGGCGCGGGCGGCTTCTCCGCCGGCACCAAGTGCGCCTACGACCTGGGCGCCCAGTGGTTCTGGGTGATGGACGACGACGTGCTCGTCATCCCCGAAGGCATCGAGCGTCTTGCCAAGTGGACCGACCGCTACGATGTCATCCAGGGTTCGCGCCTGGACTTTGACGGCGGTGCCTTCTTTTGGCAATACCAACTCATCCTTTCACTCGGCATTCCCAACCCTGTCGCCAAGTGGGACCTAGGACCCGAGGGCTACCGCGCCATGAACCAGCTGTGCTTTGAGGGCGGCATGTTCTCGCGCCGCGTGGTCGACAAGATTGGCCTGCCTGACGCGCGCTTCTTTATCTACGGTGACGACGCCTGCTACGGCTACGTAGCCAGCCAACACTTCCCCGCCGCCGTGGTCGCCGACGTGGTGCTCAAGCGCGCCCGCGCCGTCTCTAACTGGGATATCGCCGGCAAGCGCCAGCTCAACTCCACGAGCGACACCAACCGTTACTACATCATGCGCAACCGCGGTTATCTGGCCCGCTACATGCAGATTTACGGCGACTATCACCCCGTGCTGTTCCGCCTAGGCAACGCCGCGACCTTCTGCAAGGAGTTCATTCGCCTGGCCGCCGTTGACAAGTGCTTTAAGACCGGAATTCCGGCGCTACGTCGCGGCATGAAGGACGCCCGCAAGATCATCAAGGACCCCAACTGGAAGCCCATGCCGCCCATGAAGGACACCGAGTAACGGAAGCCGGAAACACCTCGGCGCTTAAAGCCGCTGGCACACCGTAGCCACATGCTGCCCATCAAAACCGAACCCCCAGCGCATGCGGCCAATGCCGGGTCGCGGCACACGGATTTCGTCGATGCCGTCGCGCTCTATGTCGAGCAGCGCCTGCACGGCCAGCAATTCCAGGCCCAGCGCATCCACACCGGGGTCATACATCATGTTGATCGTTATCAGCGGACGTTCATCGAGCATACCGATCGTATCGGCTATGTCGAACACGGCGCCCGTAGGAAAAACCTGGATGTCCCAGCGATCCGCGCCACACTTTCGCCTCGAAGCAGGATTGGCATAGCCCGGCAATCCAAAGCAGAGTCCTTGCAAGAGTAGGTGATATGGCAGCGGTGTATCTGGGTCGGTCCCACCGATTCCCGCATCCCCCAAGATGCGGCTTAGCGCCCGCCTCACGGTATCCTCGTTCCCATGGCACAGCCCGTCGCGAAACGCATCGACGTCTCGAATGTCTTCTGCAGCGCACTCAAACCACTCAATAATCACTAGACGCAAGGCCTGGCGAAGCTCGTTATTGGGCAATCGCAAAGCACGGAGGCAATCGCCATGCTCTGGCTCCTCAGTCATATCCGTCGTGAGAAAACCGGACAGATACAGCGCTGTCCACATGCCATCGTCAGGCGAGACATCTGGCTCTGCTGTGCCCAAACAAAGCGGAGCCTCAGCGCACCCATGGGCCTCGAGCAAATCAAACAAGACCGAAAGGCGGTCGAGATTCCACCCGGCAACTACCCTACTCAGGCAATCGGCATATCCATACAGATCAGCACGCACAGGCGCCGTGCAGCCTCGGCCCAGAAAACCGATCACACGCTCTGGACTCGAGCAATAGGCCCTGCCAAACCGATATCCCTCGAGCCATTCACGCGCATCATCCAGGTATTCCTCGCGCCCAGCATGATTCAAAAGAGCCTCGACCTCGGCATCCGAAAAACCGAAACATCGGTCACACCACGCTGACAGCGGCGTCGTCAGACAATACGAGCAGCCGCGCGAAGAAAGCGCCGCTTCGGCAGGGCCGGGACACTCCCCCATCAGACACGTCAGCCGCAACGAATCGCGCGCAGCGGCAATGGCGTCGAACAGCACGCGATCGAATAGCCCTGCCGGATCAGCACCGGAAGCGCCCCTCGCGCTTGCACGGCCCAACCATGCCGCATCGTACCCATCAACGAGCAATACAACCTGCTCATCGCAGGCCATCTCCAGCAGCTCAATGAGCACGCCAAGCACCGAGGCGACCTCGTCCTCGCTCGCCGCGCCACGCGCAACACGTTCGATGTGACGCACCTTGTCTCGAGCTAAATCCGGAGCCTCCAAAAGCGCCAGCAGGCGGACGCACTCGCCCGAAAGAGCATCGCGCACGACGTCGGCAATAGCGGCGCCACGCCTCGCAGCGCCAGAAAAATCCAGCGATATCACCGGATAGCAAGCGTACTCGTCCCGATAACGCCCACCGTCTGCATCCCAAATCTGAGCATTGGCAAACAAACGCTGATCAGCGCGACCAACCGCTGGACGCTCCAGAAAAGCCCTGAGCATCGACAAGTTCATGCTTTTGCCAAAACCCTCGGGTCGACAGCACACCACAACGGACGCGTCGCAGTCCAACGCATCGGCAATAAACATGGTCTTGTCGACCAGCGTGCAGCAACCAAGAGCCTCCGCATAGTCGTGCATGCCAATGGGCAAAGCCGCATCGTCGGCACAGCCGATCAAACGCACGCCAAAGCCAGCAGCACAATCAACATTTGCCTGTTCAGACACCAAAACGTTCCCCCTAAATCGCAGCACGATGCCAATTGTAATGACCGCATCGCATGTACCGATGTCGCCGCGCAAACATATCGGGCAACGGTAGTAACAAGAGGTGTGAGGGGGCACAATTAATCGTTGCACAACAAAACGGGGCCCGATACATTCGCACCGGACCCCGTCCCGACTATTTAGTTATCTGGCAACTAAGAGCCTACTCCCCCGAGTCGTCCTCCCCAGAAGCCTTCTTCTGCTGATCGAGCTTATACTTACCACTTACGATAGACGTAGCGCCCAGCGTGGCCAAGCTCGCGCTGGCAAGGCTCGCCATAACGATAAGGTCGCCCGTCTTGGGCATGTTACCGCCCGAAGTCTTAGTCGTTGTAGTGGTGGTTGTAGTGGTCACCGTCTTGGAGTCATTTTGCTCTTGGTTCTGGTTGTCGGTGTTGCCCTTACTGCTGTCCTCGCCCTGCTGCTTTCCGTCCTCGGTCTTGTCCTTGTTCTTGTCCTTCTCCTCAGATTCAGACTTCTTGTCCTCGTCCTTCTTCTGAGCGGACTTGTCGTCCTTCTCATCAGAGCTAGAACCCTTATCGGATTCAACCTTCTCGGAAGCCTTATCCTTGGAGTCGCCCTTTACGGCTTCGGTCTTTTCCGTGGAAGCCTGATCAGAGTTGTCCTTGTTCTGAGTCGAACCATTATTGACGCCAGCCATCAGCGAAGAGCCCAGCGTAGAACCAAGCTGCTCGGAGAAAGAAGGCTTCTTGTCCGGCGAAGCAACGGGAGCGTCCGGCGCCTTATTCGAGTCGTCCTTGGAAGCATCGGAATCAGGGGTTGCGTCAGAGCCGGAGCCGTTGTTAGAGCCGGTATCAACGGACGAATCGCTCGAGCCGGTAGATGAGTTAGAGGTGTCAGCGCCGGTCGAACCAGAAGCGTCGCTGTCCGTATTGCCGGCAGAGCTTGAAGACGAATCGCCCGCAGCAGAGCCGTTCGAATTGGAGCCGTTCGAGGTAGAGCCGTCGTTGGTAGTGCCACCAGCCGAGCCATTACCGTCAGCATCGGTCGAGGGCGTATCCATCCTGTCATCGTTGGGATCGTCACTCGAGTCGTCATTCGAATCAGGTGTCGGCGAGGGCGCCGGTGTGGGCTCGGGCTGCACGGGCGTCGCAGCGGCTGCCTCGTCCTCGGCGATATAAGCCAAGCAGTCCTTCAGCTCATTCTTATAACGATTCTTCCAGCCCTCATGATACTGGGGCTGGCTCGAATACTTGGTCGCCACGTTATTGACCACGCTGTTGGAGAGCGCCGTCACAAACTCGCGGTCGGACATATCATTGGAAAGATTCGCCCAGCGGAAAAAGTCCCTGCAGCCACCGGTGCCGCACATGTTGGTAATGCTCCACACCATGCCCTTGACGCAATCGGCGCGGCCCGAAATATCAATACCCAGGCCGCTCTTGAGCCACGCCTCGGTCACCGCATAGTACGAGTTGTACGCATACGCATCTTGAAGTGCTGAGAACTCAACAGGATCGGTGTTGTACGCACCTTGGAAGGCATCCTGCGCGATATGGCCCAGCTCGGTGAGCTGGCCGTTCTCGTACATGACATTACTCGTGTTGGAAATCTCGCTGCCGCGATCAATCGCATCCTTGAGCATGCTGTATTTTTCGGGGTTGTAGTTGTAGGCCTGCTTCATAAACGGAATGAGCGACCAACGACGGTCGAACTGGTAATAACCCAGCGCGTTATAGCCGTCACCGTACGAAAAGCCCTGGTTGTAGTTGCCATGGCTCTCGTACTTGGTAAAGTACTTCATCTCGGGAGTCACGTTGACAAACGAAACGCCCTGGACCGACCTCAGTACGCCCGAGAAGGACTGCTGGGTGTAGAGACCCTTATCGATATCGGTGGCATCCGAGGCAACGCCCGGCGTGGGCTCCTCGGCAGCAGCGGGTGCCGGCGCGGAAATGGCGCCAAACGAAAGCGCCAGCGTCAGGCCCGCGACAATCGCGGAATGCTTGGGCTGCATAAGATCCTCCCTGCATTGGTATAGTTAAAGTGCAGTTTGCAAAGATAGAAATAAGTATTGCAGCTCGCCCGTTGTTGCACAACAACCCCTCGGTAAACGGCAACAACCCTCCGCGAAATCTTAAGGAATTAAACAAACTGGTCGTCGGGCGCCATCAGAAGCTCGCCGTATCGCTCCATCAGCCCGTCCCTCAACTGACAGAAAGCGGGGATATAGACGTTCAAGATGCGCTGAATCAAGTCTTGAGCGAGCTTGTTGTCGTAGATATGGACGTTCGTATTGCGGTCTCTGAGCATATCTAGCCAGGCCGCCTCATCAATAAAGTCGTAGAATCGGTACGACTCCTTCAAGATGGCACGAGGAGACCCCGACGCGGCAAGCGTGGCGCCTTCATACTCGAGCAGACGCTTAAGGAGCTTCCAGCTCAGTTCAAATTGAAGATTGAACTTATTAATCAATCCACTCTGAACAAAATCATTGTTGAGATCCTGATTGGGCGCATCCTCAAGATTCGCCAAGGCGCTGGCAAAGTTCTCATATTTTTTCATACAGAATCACACCATCCCTGGCAATTTCATCGAGCAATTGCTGCGATAAGGGCTCATCGAGATTGACGACATCTACATCTAAAAGAGTATCAAGACGCTCCTCGATCAAATATGACAACCGGCCGAAATCCCGGCAACCTGCTACTGCGATGTCAATATCGCTCTTAGGCAAGTTGTCACCTCGAGCGCGGGAGCCAAACAGCACAACCTTCTCGGCGTCACACTCCCGAGCAAAAACTTCAATTTGCTTATACACCTTGTCGAGAGATGCCATTTGCAGCCCTACAGCTTAATGTCAAAGTTGATTTCGGGGACGGCGGCCAGGTCGGCCAACGTCACGCCGTCGACGTACTTTTCGATCACGTCGTCCAGGCCGCGCCAGAACTTGACGGTCGAGCAAAGATCGCTGCGAGTGCAGCTGTTGTCGATGCCATCGCACGCCACTGGAGCCGTGCTGCCCTCGACGGCGCGCAGGATGTCGCCGGCACGCACCTCGGCCGGGTCCTTGGCCATCATGTAGCCGCCGCCCTTGCCGCGGACGCTCTTAAGCAGGCCCGCCTTCATAAGCGGACGAACCAGCTGCTCCAGATACTTTTGTGAGATATGCTCGCGGTCGGCAACCTCGCGCAGGGCAATCTTGCCCTCGGCGTCGCCCAGCGCCGCGATATAGATCATCAGCCGGAGGGCATAGCGGCCCTTGGAAGAAATGAGCATACCTACCCTCCCATCGCATCTGGGACAACATAACCAGGTTTGTTTGTCCCAAATCTTAAGTAAATGGGACAAACACAACAGGTTATTTTGTCCCAGAATTTGAAAAGTCGAGTGGATTAGTCGGGTTTTCCCTTGACTAACGCCGAACCCATAGTAACTTTATTCCGAGAAGATTCCTAGGGTTTAGTACACCTATGAGTACACCATATACAGAGAGGGACAGCATGAGCGCAAATCCGCTGCTTTCCATCGAAGGTCTGACCGCCTCCGTGGACGAGAAGACCATCCTCCACAACGTCAACCTCAACGTCGCCGCCGGCGAGACCCACGTGCTGATGGGACCCAACGGCGCCGGCAAGTCCACCCTCGGCCACCTGGTCATGGGCGACCCTGTCTATACCGTCAACGACGGCCGCATCGTCTTTGACGGCCAGGACATCACCGAGCTCACCACCGACAAGCGCTCGCGCGCCGGCCTGTTCCTGAGCTTCCAGGCCCCGGTCGAGATCCCGGGCGTGCCGCTGTCGAGCTTTTTGCGTGCCAGCATCGCCGGCCGCCCCGGCCTGGAGATGAAGGGCAAGGAGTTCCGCCGGCGCGTCAAGGAGCTCGCGGCAGAGCTCAACATGGACACCGCCTACCTCAACCGCGAGCTGGGCGTGGGCTTCTCGGGCGGCGAGAAAAAGAAGGTCGAGATGCTCCAGCTTCTGCTGCTGCAGCCCAAGCTCGCCATTCTCGACGAGACCGACTCGGGCCTAGACGTCGACGCCCTGTCCACCGTCAGCCACGGCATGGACGCCTACCGCAAGAGCTGCGACGGCTCCATGCTCATCATCACGCACAACACGCGCATCCTGGAGCACCTGGATGTCGACCGCGTCCACGTTATGGTCAAGGGCCACATCGTGCGCGAGGACGACGCCTCGCTCATCCCCTGGATCGACAAGAACGGTTTTGAGACCTTCGAGCGCGAGGCCGCCGAGCAGCGCGCCCAGGCCGAGGCCGCCGCTGCCGAGCAGCAGGCGTAAAGGGGCGACGCAATGACCAAGAACCGCACCGAGGTCGCGGACATCGACCGCAGCCTCTACGACTTCACCTATGGCGAGGAGGGATTCGAGCGTCTCGACGCCGGCATCACGCCCGACATCGTGCGCGAGATCAGCGCCAAGAAAGACGAGCCGCAGTGGATGCTCGACCTGCGCTTAAAGTCCCTCGAGATCTTCAACCGTTTTCCCGACCCGACGTGGGGCCCCTCCATCGAGGGCCTGGACATGGACAACATCGTCACCTACGTCAAGCCCAACACCGACCAAAAGCACGACTGGGAGTCGGTGCCCGACGACATCAAGAACACCTTTGAGCGCCTGGGTATCCCCGAGGCCGAGCGCAGCTACCTGGCAGGCGTCGGCGCGCAGTACGACTCCGAACTCGTCTACCACAACATGCAGGACACCGCGTCCAAGATGGGCATCGTCTACTCCGGCATCGAGGAGGCCCTGCACGATCCGCAGTGGGAGCCGCTCATCCACGAGAAGTTTATGACGCTCATCCCGCCCACCGACCACAAGTTTGCGGCCCTGCATGGTGCCGTGTGGTCGGGCGGCTCGTTTGTCTACGTGCCCAAGGGCACCAAGCTCGACTTCCCGCTGCAGAGCTACTTCCGCCTTAACGCCAAGGGCGCCGGCCAGTTTGAGCACACGCTCATCATCGTCGAGGACGATGCCGACCTGCACTTCATTGAGGGTTGCTCCGCGCCCAAGTACAACGTAGCCAACCTCCACGCCGGCGCTGTCGAGCTCTTTGTGGGCAAGCGTGCGCACCTGCGCTACTCGACTATCGAGAACTGGTCCAAGAACATGTACAACCTCAACACCAAGCGTGCGCGCGTGGACGAGGACGGCGACATCGAGTGGATCAGCGGCTCCTTCGGCAGCCACGTGGGCTACCTCTACCCCATGAGCGTGCTCAACGGCCGTCGCGCCCGCTCGAGCTTTACCGGCATTACCTTTGCCGGCGCCGGCCAGAACCTCGATACCGGCTGCAAGGTCGTGCTCAACGCGCCCGACACCTCGGCAACCGTCGAGACCAAGGGTATCTCCAAGAGCGGCGGCATCCAGACCTTCCGCAGCTCCATCGTGGCCACGCCTAAGGCCGAAGGTTCCAAAGCAACCGTGAGCTGCCAGTCGCTGATGCTCGACGACCAGAGCCGCTCCGATACCATCCCCGCCATGGACATCCGCGCCAAGAACGTCGACATCGGCCACGAGGCCACCATCGGCCGCATCGGCGACGACAAGGTGTTCTACCTGATGAGCCGCGGCATATCGGAGGAAGAGGCCCGCACCATGATCGTCAACGGCTTTGCCAACCCGGTCTCCAAGGAGCTGCCGCTTGAGTACGCCGTCGAGATGAACAACCTGATCAAGCTCGAGATGGAAGGAGCGATCGGATAATGAAACAGGAAACCAACACCGCTGCTACCACGCTCGAGCAGGTCAACGCTATGCCGGCCGCCACTTGGGGTTGGCTCAAGATGAACCAGACCAAGCTCGAGCTTTCGGACGAACTTGCCGCCGCTCCCGCCGAGGCCGTTGAGGTCGAGGGCCTGGACGAGCAGTTTGCCGGCTCGGCCGACGCCTTCGATACCGCCATGGACGCCATGGCCGAGCGCTTCCCCGAGCGCCGTGCCTCCGCCCCCGGCGACGCCGTCGACCGCGCCCGCATCACGCCCGAGACCGAGCTCGACGTGCCCGCCACCTCCATCTACCAGGCCGGCGCCATCAAGCTCGAGGAGGAGCTCTCCCCTGCCGAGGCCTTCGAGACTGGCATGGGCGAGGCTACCTACACCTACCTGGCCGACCACACCACCAAGCGCGTCGTCATCGATGTGCCCGCATACAAGCACGCCACGGTTACCGTGCGCGTGAGTGGCGTCGACGCTGCCGCGGCCATCGCCGCCATCGATGTCGTCGCCCGTCCGCAGGCAACGCTCGACCTGCGCATAGCCCTGGACTCCCCCGTTGCCGGCCAAGGCGTCGTGGGCTCCGCGCTACGCGTGTGCGCCCACGAGTACGCCACCGTCAACGTGACCTGCACGCAGACGCTCGACGATAGCTGGATCGCGCTCGACGACACCGGCCTGTTCCTGGACGAGGGCGCGCGCGTCAACGTGCAGCACACCGTCCTGGGTGCTGGCGCCAGCGCCACCGGCCTTGCCGGCGACCTGCTGGGCGATACCGCCAAGGTGACGATCGATACCGATTACCTGGGCGCCCGCGAGCAGGTGCGCGACTTTAACTACGAGCTGCGCCACCGCGGCCGCAAGACCGAGTGCGAGATCGACGCCAACGGCGTGCTGACTGGCACGTCCAAGAAGGTCTACCGTGGCACCATCGACCTCGTGCACGGCTGCAAGGGCGCAACCGGCACCGAGCGCGAGACGGTGCTTTTGGCCAACAAGGGCGTCGACAACAAGACCGTTCCCGTCATTCTCTGCGACGAGGACGACGTCGCCGGCAACCACGGCGCCACAATCGGCCACGTCCGCGACGAGCAACTGTTCTATCTCGCCTGCCGTGGCCTTGACCAAAACGCCGCCGAGGACCTGTTCATTCGCGCCAAGCTGGAGGACGCCGCGCTTTCCGCCACCGACGAGCGCACCCGCGCAGCCGTCGTCCGCTTGGGCAACAACCTGATCAACAACTTTGAAGAGGAGCTCGCATGATCGACACCGAGCACGTTAAATGCGATACCTGTACCGCACCGGAGCCTATGGAGCTCGACGCCAGTGACGAGGCCTCGCGCGGCTGGCCTACCGTCGACATCGAGACCAATCCCTACAAGGCACAGTTCCCGCTTTTCCAGCAGCACCCCGAGATCGCCTTCCTCGATAGTGCCGCCACCGCGCAGCGCCCCGCCTGCGTGCTCGACGCCGAGCGTGACTTCTATCAGCGCATGAACGCCAACCCCCTGCGCGGCCTGTACTCACTGTCCGTCGAGGCCACCGACGCCATCGCGAAGGTCCGCCAGCAGATCGCCGACCTCATCGGCGCCTCACAGGCCAACGAGGTCGTCTTCACCCGTAACACGAGCGAGTCGCTCAACCTGGTCGCCAAGAGCTTTGCACCCACGGTGCTCGAGCCCGGTGACGAGGTCGTCATCACCATCATGGAGCACCACTCCAACCTAATCCCGTGGCAGCAGGTCTGCCGCGAAACCGGCGCCAAGCTCGTCTACCTCTACCCCACCAAGACCGGCCAGCTCACCACCGAGGAGGTTCTTGCCAAGGTTGGTCCCAAGACCAAGATTCTGGCCGTGGGTCAGGTTTCTAACGTGCTGGGCGTCGAGAACCCGGTCAAGAACCTCGGCAAGCTCGTCCACAAGTACGGCGGCTATCTGGTCGTCGACGGCGCGCAGTCGCTGCCGCACATGCCGGTCGATGTGGCCGACCTGGGAGCCGACTTCTTTGCCTTTAGCGCACACAAGGCCATGGGCCCCATGGGCATCGGCGTGCTGTGGGGCAAGATGGACCTGCTGAACGCCATGCCGCCCATGCTCACCGGTGGCGAGATGATCGACTCTGTCACCGAGCAGGACGCCGTCTGGGCGCCCGTCCCCGAGAAGTTCGAGGCCGGCACGCAGGACGCCGCCGGCATCTTCGCCACGGGCGCCGCCCTTGATTACCTGGTCAACACGGTGGGTTACGAGAACATCCAGGCCCGCGAGCAGGCACTCGTCCACTATCTGATGGGCGAACTCATGCAGCTCGACTTTGTCCAAATCATCGGTTCCATCTACTGGGACAACCACCACGGCGTTGTGAGCTTTAACGTCAAGGGAATTCACCCGCACGACGTCGCGAGCATCATGGACATGGACGGCGTCTGCATCCGCGCCGGCCACCACTGCGCGCAGCCGCTGCTCACCTGGCTGGGCGTCGAGAACCTTGCCTGCTGCCGCGCCAGCGTGGCCTTCTACAACGACAAGGCCGACATCGACAAGTTCATCGCCGGCCTGCATCACGTTTGGAGCACGTTCAATGGGTAATCTGTACACCTCCACCACGTTTATGGAGCACAACTCGCACCCCGACTATAAGTACGAGATGGATGCTCCCACGCACAAGCACGACGGTATCAACCCCAGCTGCGGTGACGAGCTCACCTTGCAGCTACGAGTCGAGAACAACGTGATCGAGGAAGCCTCCTTTACCGGCCACGGCTGCGCCATCAGCCAGGCAAGCGCCGACATCATGGCCGACCTCATCACGGGCGAGACGGTCGAGGAGGCGCGTCGCTTGGCGGAACTCTTCCTCGCCATGATCCGCGGCGAGAAGCTCTCCGAGGACGACCTGGAAGACCTGGACGAAGCCGCCCAGCTCCAGGACATCTCGCACATGCCCGCCCGCGTCAAATGCGCCGAGCTCGCTTGGCGCACCCTCGACGGCATGCTCGAGGGGCAAGCAAACCAGTAGTTTATGCCCCGAATCCAAGTTTTTTGATTGCCGAGCCGCCCGATACGGGCGGCTCTGTTTTTACCTAATGAGCGCGAACGCACAAAGTCCGCGCGTCCGGCGCCCCGTCTGACATTTGCCACACAGCCAGACGCGAGCACGGGCGTTTTCCACAGCACCAAAGGCCTGCGGCAGGGCCCCGGGCCCGCCAAGCAATGCGCCAAGCCCCGTTCTGCGAAGCTCCGACTCGCTTCGCGCCTGCCGCAGACGGGTCCCATAGGAAGCGGCGTGCATTTTTGCGAGTATTCAGCACGCCAAGCTGTGTGTATACGCATCGAAAGCGTTAATCAATGTCTTTAGGCGCATATATATTGTGTTTTAGAACAAGCATCGCGGTCTGACGGGACGCAGGCACGTGCTTCGGGGGCGCAACGGCAGGAATCAATAGCTTCGGGACCCGTATGTTGCAAGATTGCGGCGGTGCCGACAGCAACACGATGCTGAAAACTCCGTTTTTTGCACGGCGCAGACGGGGGTAGGCACGGGCAAACCCGGACTGAGCTGTTATTTTATGCAAGATGACGATTGTTCTATGCATATTAAGAAGTGCAGTTACCGTACCAAGCTTTTGAACGCTGGTTGCGGCGTATGGACGACCCCAGCTGCGGTGAACAGGCGACCTTACATCACGTTTCCGCCAGCCCGCATCGCCGTTCGCGCGCGGGCGCGCACGATACGAGAGACGGTACTTTTGCCAATCCCGGTATACCGCTCAATCTGGCGCACCGTAAAGCCGGCATTGTTCAATCCAACAATAACAGTATCGCGCTGCGCCGGCGGTGCAGTTTTAACCCCGTTGAGCGGAACCCCGAGACTCTTCGCCAACTTGCCGGCAAAGGCATTGCGTTCCCACTCTGTCTCTTTCATATCGCACAGCGCTGGCTTGCTGCCGTCGGGCGTCGAAAGCGAATAGGCAATAAAGCCCTCGGCAGAACCAAAAAGCTCAAGCACGCAAGAAGGATCAGAAAATCCCCTCGCGACATCAGCCGCGTCACCGTCGTAAGCGCACAAATGCTCCGCAAAGCTACTCCAGGGATAACGCTCGATTAGGCTAACGCCCGCCTCCTGCGGATCGGCGTGTACGGAGCGAATAGCCTCCATCACCTGCCAGTCGGTATCGAGCGAGCGCCGGTCAAAACGGTTCTGGAACAGATGGCCTGTGCGCCTCGTGCGTTTATTGAACCGCCGCGCGTACGTCAAAAGCAGCCGGTGCATCGCCGCGCTCATCCTGTCCTCGTAATCTGCAAGCACCAAATGCACGTGATTGCCCATAAGGCACCAAGCGATAACCGTCACACCCTCCTCGCGGCAGCACTCGCGCATCAGCTCCAAAAACTCCCACCGGTCCTCATCGCCCTCAAAGATGAGCTGCTTGCCCGTACCGCGGGCACAGACATGGTAAAAGCCGGTAACCGTTCTCCAAACGCGCTGCATGGCGCTCCCTTCGCCGGGATCTGCTTGCCATCCAATACAGCACGATTGAAGCGTGCCATCAAAACATTCACGCAAAACAATACACTCGCGCGGCCAAAGGCAGTAATCAGGCGGCGAACGGCATCGTTGCAACAGGTCAACCCCCGCAATGCTTACAAGAGCTGACCAATAGCTTGCCCAAGACGGACCCCCTCTACGGAAGTTCACGACCACAGAACATAGAGTTAAACCGTTTCAATTAAAACTTCCGGACTTCTCGCTACGAAAACTGAGCCGTTCGCCGAATATTCCGTGCATTTCGCGGTATTATAGGGGCTGCATGTCATGTCCCTTTCGAAGGGTCGCCCGGCAATCGCCAGCCACGGCCCCCAGACGGGACGCCAACACGATAGAGAGGAGAGGCATGCAGTACTCACAGGAAGTGGAGAACATGTGCCCCGTTGCCAAGGGTGCATACCACGGCCCCGCACCCATCCCCGAGGAGGGCAAGTGGGTCCAGGCTAAGGAGATTTCCGACATCTCCGGTCTTACGCACGGTGTGGGTTGGTGCGCACCTCAGCAGGGCGCCTGCAAGCTCACGCTGAACGTCAAGGACGGCATCATCGAGGAGGCCCTCGTTGAGACCATCGGCTGCTCGGGCATGACCCACTCTGCCGCCATGGCTTCCGAGATCCTTCCCGGTAAGACCATCCTCGAGGCCCTCAACACCGACCTCGTCTGCGACGCCATCAACGTTGCTATGCGCGAGATCTTCCTGCAGATCGTTTACGGCCGCAGCCAGACCGCGTTCTCCGAGGGCGGCCTGCCCGTGGGCGCCTCCCTCGACGACCTCGGCAAGGGCCTTCGCTCTCAGGTCGGCACCATGTTCGGCACCAAGGCCAAGGGCGCTCGTTACCTCGAGCTCGCTCAGGGCTACGTCACCCGCATGGCTCTCAACGACAAGAACGAGATCATCGCATTCGAGTTCCTGAACCTCGGCAAGTTCACCGACGCCGTCAAGGCCGGCAAGACCCCCGAGGAGGCCATCGCTGGCGCTATGGGCCACTATGGTCAGTGGGAGAACGCTGCCAAGTACATCGACCCGCGCACCGACGAGGAGACTCACTCCGTCGCCAGCGTGTTCCCGGTTCACGAGTAGAAAGGGAGGGAAATAACTATGACTGTTACGTTCGAAGGTTACGAGCGCCGCGCTGACAAGATCAACAAGTGCCTCGCCGACAACGGCATCGCCTCCCTCGAGGAAGCTCTGCAGATCTGCACCGACAAGGGCTTCAACCCGCGTGAGATCGTCAACAACACCCAGTCCATCGCCTTCCAGAACGCCGAGTGGGCCTACACCCTCGGTTGCGCTCTCGCTGTCAAGCGTGGCGCCAAGTCCGCTTCTGAGGCTGCCGCCATCATCGGCGAGGGCATCCAGGCCTTCACCGTTCCCGGCTCCGTCGCCGAGGACCGCAAGGTCGGTCTGGGCCACGGCAACCTGGGCGCTATGCTGCTCTCCGACGACACCGAGTGCTTCGCCTTCCTGGCAGGTCACGAGTCCTTCGCTGCCGCTGAGGGTGCTATCGGCCTGGCTCTGAACGCCAACAAGGCTCGCAAGAAGCCGCTGCGCGTCATCCTCAACGGTCTGGGCAAGGACGCTGCTCAGATCATCGCCCGCATCAACGGCTTCACCTACGTGAAGACCCAGTTCGACTACTTCACGGGCGAGCTCAAGGTCGTCGAGACCATCCCATACTCCGATGGTCCCCGCGCCGCCGTCAACTGCTACGGCGCCGACGACGTCCGCGAGGGCGTTGCCATCATGTGGCACGAGAACGTCGACATCTCGATCACCGGTAACTCCACCAACCCCACGCGCTTCCAGCACCCCGTCGCTGGCACCTACAAGAAGGAGCGCCTCGAGGCTGGCAAGAAGTACTTCTCCGTCGCTTCTGGTGGCGGCACTGGCCGTACCCTGCACCCGGACAACATGGGCGCCGGCCCTGCCTCTTACGGCATGACCGACACCATGGGCCGTATGCACTCCGACGCCCAGTTCGCCGGTTCTTCCTCCGTGCCTGCGCACGTCGACATGATGGGTCTCATCGGCATGGGTAACAACCCCATGGTCGGTGCCACCGTCGCCTGCGCTGTCGCCGTCGAGGAGGCCCTCAAGGCCTAATCGCGCCCGTGCGATGCTCATATAGCTGAGCTTTGGAGCCGCTACCCACCCGGGTAGCGGCTCTTTTTGTTTGCCCCGTCCCAAATTGGTTACTCTTATTAGAAGGTCCGATATATCAGTTGCGGTGAAATACGGACTGAATTGCATCCATACAGGCCAAAACAGTCCGTATTCCACCGCAACTTACCAAATTAGCCGACCGAAGTGACCGAGTCCACCTGACGCCCACCTGCCATATTTGCCCTTTACCGATTTGCCGAGTCTTTGCGGCCCCATTGCCGATCACCCGTGCGACAATGCGCCGGACGAGAAAGGAATCCGATGGAATCGACTGATGTACTGGTAATTGGAGCTGGCATTGCGGGCCTTTGCGCCGCCATCGAAGCGGCACGCACGGGTGCAACCGTCACTGTGGCAAGCGCCGGCAAGACCATGAGTGGATCGAGCTTCTTCCCGGGTACCTGGGGCCTCGGCCTCATCGGTCCCGTCGACGAAGACGACGAGCAGGACCTCATCGACACCATCCAGACCGTCGGCGGCGGCGTTGCCGACCCCGAACTCGTCCAAACGTTCGTCCACGGCATTCGCCAAGCGATTGACTGGCTCGAGCAAGACCTGGGCGTTGAGCTCCAGCGTCCGCAAAGCGCCAAGAGTGCTCAACAAAAGCAGTTTATCCCCTGCTTTGACCACAAGACGCGCATGTGGCGCGGCCTCACCCGCAAGCCCCTTGAGGACGCTCTGACGACCTGGATCGAGTCGCTCGGCATTCGCCTGCTCCCCCGCCATGAGCTTATCGACCTTGTTGAGGACACGAACGGCAGAATAACCGGAACCGTACTCTACGACCTTACCGAAAATCGAATCGTGCCCTTTGCTGCCAAGGCCACGATCATCGCAGCCGGTGGCACAGGCGGCCTGTTCGAGCGCAGCCTTACGTCGGCTGATGTGCTCAGCTCCTCGCAGGCCATCGCACTGGCGCACGGCGCAACACTTACTAATATAGAGTTCATGCAGATGATGCCTGGCTTCATCGAGCCCAGGCGTAACTTGGTCTTCAACGAGAAAACCTGGCGCTACGTGCATGTAGACCAGCCGGTAGATATTGCCGACGACAAGCTGGACGACCTGCTCGAGCAGCGCTCTGGACATGGTCCCTTCACGTCACGCTTGGCCTCCCGCGCTATCGATCTCGTCATCGATCAGGCAGGTGCCGAAGGCCTGGCACTCCACTACGACTTCCCCCGCGAGGATGTCCCAGAGTTTGTGCAGACCTTTGCCACCTGGCTGCAAGACGAGCACGGCATCGCGCCGACCGACGAGATGCGCGTTGCGATGTATGCCCACGCCGCTAACGGCGGCATCAAGATCGATAAGACCGCGCACACGGGCGTTGAGGGCCTCTACGCTTGCGGCGAGGCGACAGGCGGCATGCACGGAGCCGACCGCATTGGTGGCTTGTCAAGCGCCAACGGCATCGTGTTCGGGCGCATCGCAGGCGCATCGGCAGCCCTTGCAGCGCAGAAAGAGCCTAAGACAGCCCTGAAGGCGGATATCGCCCTCCCCCAGCACGGCATTGCCACAACAGATGCCGAGCGCCTGACCCGCAGCCTTAAGCACACGATGAGTACCTATTGCATGATCAACCGCACCGAAACAGGCCTATCCGAAGCACTACACGAGCTTGAGGGCTTGAAGACGGAGGCAACGACCTTGAGCACACAGAAAGCCCAGGACAGCGAAGTCGCAGCCCTCGCCCGCCTGCAATCGCAGATTCAGCTGGCACAGGAAATGGTCAAAGCCATGCGCAAGCGAACTGAAAGCTTAGGTTCGCACTATCGAGCAGACTAAATCGATTCTCACTTTGAGTTTGATCACAACTTCTCAACATGCATCGAGCCCCGTGAGCATAATTCTCATAAGGAGAGCACGTTTATGGGGCTTTAGCCGTGTTTCCCTAAGGGAATCACGGTGCAGTTTCCCCAACTTCGCGCCCCGACGGGTTCGACCCCATGCGAGGTCAAAAAAAGACGGCCAACTTTCGTTGACCGTCTTAACTTGCTTTGGTGGGCCGTCAGGGGGTCAGCCTGCTTTGCAGGCGACCGCTGCGGCGCCAAGGCGCCTTGCGCGCTACGCTGGTAAATGCTCACGCATTTCCTCAGCTTCGCGCCCCGACGGGTTCGACCCCATGCGAGGTCAACAAAAAAGCGACCAGCCTGAGCCAGTCGCTTTAACAATCTTTGGGTGGGCCGTCAGGGGGTCGAACCCTGGACCTTGGGATTAAGAGTCCCCTGCTCTACCAACTGAGCTAACGACCCAAAGCTAAAGTCCGTTATGGCGGACTTTAGAGGAGATATCGTGTGGTGGGCCGTCAGGGGGTCGAACCCTGGACCTTGGGATTAAGAGTCCCCTGCTCTACCAACTGAGCTAACGACCCGATATCAACACAAAGCAAGAACTGGGGTGGGTAAAGGGACTCGAACCCTCGACCTACGGGACCACAACCCGTCGCTCTAGCCAACTGAGCTACACCCACCGTGTCCTGTGCGCTTCGCGCTCGACTATTATTGCAAGGAACGCCACGCGATGCAAGCCCCAATTTTCAAGAATTTTGAAAAGAGTTTTTCGAGACCATTTCGAGCAAATCCCACCGGTTTCATAGGAGTAAACTTGCCCCACTGCAAATCCTCGAAAGGACCGTCATGAAAGAACTCTCCAACCGCACGGCAAGATTTACCGATTCGGTCATCCGCCGCATGACACGCATCTCCAATAAGTATGGCGCTGTCAATCTCTCGCAGGGCTTCCCTGACTTCGATCCCCCAGCGCAGCTGCTCGATAGCCTCAGCGCCATCGCCAGCGACCCCAAGCCGCTCTATCACCAGTACTCCATCACCTGGGGCTCCCAGGCCATGCGCGAGGCGCTCGCCGCCAAACAGGAGCACTTTATGGGCATGCCGGTGAACCCCAACGAGAATATCGTAGTCACCTGCGGCTCCACCGAGGCCATGATGGCCGCCATGATGACGGTCACCAACCCCGGCGACAAGGTCGTCATCTTCTCGCCGTTCTACGAGAACTACGGCGCCGACACGATCCTTTCGGGTGCCGAGCCCATCTATGTGCCGCTCAACCCGCCCACATTCGACTTTGACCGCGAGACACTCGAGGCGGCCTTCCGCGACAACGACCCCAAGGCCATCGTCCTGTGCAACCCTTCCAACCCTTGCGGCAAGGTCTTTACACGCGATGAGCTCACCTTTATCGCCGACCTCTGCAAAAAGTACGACACCTACTGCATCACCGACGAGGTCTACGAGCACATCGTCTACGCGCCCCACGAGCACGTCTATATGGCCACGCTGCCCGGCATGTTTGAGCGCACCATCGGCTGCAGCTCGCTGTCCAAGACCTACTCCATCACCGGCTGGCGTCTGGGCTACACTATCGCCCCTGCCGAAATTACCGAGCGCATCAAGAAGGTCCACGACTTCCTCACCGTGGGCGCCGCCGCTCCCCTGCAGGAAGCCGTCGTCACCGCCCTCAAATTCGACGACAGCTATTACGATGAGGTCCTCGACCTCTACACCGCCAAACGCGACCTGTTCTGCCAGGGACTCGACAGCATCGGTCTTGAGCATAACGTGCCGCAGGGCGCCTACTACGTCATGCTGGACATCTCTGAGTTTGGCTACGACAGCGACCTCGAGTTCTGCGAGGACCTGGCCTCAAAGGTGGGCGTGGGCGCCGTGCCCGGCTCGAGCTTCTTCCGCGAGCCCGTCAACCATCTGATTCGTTTCCACTTTGCCAAGCGTGACGAGACGCTCAACGCGGCGCTGGAGAACCTCAAGTCCCTGCGTGATAAAATCAAACCGCGCGGGTAAGGACGGCCCGGCAACTAAAGCAACCAAATAAGCCCCGCACCGCCAGCCGAGTTGCGGGGCTTCTTTTTATAGCGCCTTCTTAATTTGTTTAGAGCGTTATACTTTAGCCATGGAGCAACTCGTCCCAGAGAGAGGAATATTATGGCAGAGCAGCAGCTTATCGGAGCGCTCGAGGCCGGCGGCACCAAGATGGTCTGCGCCACGGGCTATGCAGACGGCACGGTCCTGGAGCGTGAGCAGATCGCGACCACGACCCCGCAGGAGACCGTCGAGGCCGTCAACGCGTGGTTTGCCGACAAGGGCATCGCCGCGCTGGGCATCGGCGCCTTTGGCCCTACTGCAGTCAACCCTGCCTCGCCCCAATACGGCAAGATCCTGGAGACGCCCAAAACGGCATGGCGCTACTTTGACCTGCTGGGTACTATCCAAAACGAGCTCAATATCCCCTGCGGCTACGACACCGACGTCAACGTCGCCTGCCTGGGCGAGGTCACCTTTGGTTGCGCCAAGGGCCTCACCGATGTGGTCTACCTGACCATCGGTACCGGCGTGGGCGCCGGCGTGCTCTCGGGCGGTAAGCTCGTGCACGGCATGATGCATCCCGAGGCTGGCCACATCCTGGTCATGCGTGACCCGCGCGACACCATTGGCGAGCACAGCGCCTGCCCCTTCCACGACAACTGTCTCGAGGGCCTCATCGCCGGCCCCGGCGTTAAAAAGCGCTGGGATGGCAAGAGCGCCGGAGACATGGCCGATGACCCGGAGGCCATGGACCTGCTCGCAGGCTATCTGGCACAGGCGCTCATGACCTACACGCTGTGCTACGCGCCGCAAAAGATCATCATCGGCGGCGGCGTGGCCGACCACACCCCCATCGTGCCGCTCGCGCGCAAAAAGTGCGCCGAGATGCTCAACGGCTATATCGTCACGCCCGAGGTCAACGACATCGATAACTACATCGTCAACAACAGCCTCGAGGGCAAGCAGGGCATCATGGGCTGCCTGGCCCTGGGCGCACAGGCGCTTCAGTAGCAGACGCACCCACAAGGCGTGGCGCGCTCGGCAAATCCGACCTACGGAACGACGCCACCACGCCCCATATAAGCCCTCAAATAAAAAAGGCCGCCTAGGACCAAACAATACGTCCTAGGCGGCTTTTTTGGCGTACATCAGCGACCGTAAGAGATATCGGAGCACAACGCCCGTTGCAGCTCCACAGCAGTCGATCATCACATCGGTGATCATGCCGGCGCGTCCCGGCACAAAGAGCTGAATCGTTTCGTCGATCGAGGGAATCAGCAGCAGGAACACCGCCGTGGGCAGCAGCACGTCAAAGGTGCGCCGGCCCTCAAAATCAAAGGCGTGCGTTGCCAAGATGCCGAGCACCATATACTCGGTAAAATGCGCGCACTTGCGAACAACAAAGTTGGTCACCCATTCATATGGAAGTCCCACGCCGTGCAGGAAACCGCGGATAGCTTCCATGACCGTCAGGCTCAGCGAGCCCGACCCCGAGCCGGGAACCAGCGAATTGCCCCAGATCAAGAGCGCCATCAGGCAGGTTACAACCGCCCATTTTCGATTGATCTTAACCATGCAGAAGTTATGCCTCCGCGCGGAGCGGCGCGAAGCTGGCGGTACCGCCCTCGATAACGCTCAAATAGGCACGGCCCGTACGCTTGGCGGTAGAGGACTGCAGGCGCTCGATCTCTTCCTCGAGGATCTGATTGACGCGCTCGTGACGACGATTTTCCATAATGCCGGCGGCAATAGCCTCGGCCCGCTCGATGCTCTCGCGCGAGATGCGGGCAGTATCCTCGGGGAACACAGCGCTGTGACGGCCGACATAGGCGGGGGCAGCAGGCTGAGGGGCAGCGACGGGAGCGGGGACTGCAACAGGAGCAGGCTCGTCAATCTCATCCAGAATCGCGGTGGCGGCGGCCCACATGTCCTCGTGGCCCGAGTAATCGGCCATGGGGACATCAACCTCGAGCGAGGCGTCCGGAAGGTCGCCGGTGTCGATGCGATCTTGGGCATCAATCGATGCGGTGATGGCTGCAGGCTCATCGAGGTCATCGAGATCGATGTCCGCGGCACCGGAGATGATAGGCATGCTGGCGAGGTTTGCGTTGTACGGCGCAGCCTCAGCCGCCTGCTGCTGGGCAGGAGCGCCCCAAAGCGAGCTTTCGGCGGCACGGCGGGCGGCAACGGCCTCCTCGTCCGCGGCCATGGCTTCATCAACGTACGAATTGTCGGCAGAAGCGCTCGCGTCCGCCGAGGTAGCGCTGTAGGCGTTATTGGCTGCCGCGTTGGCGACGAGCGCCACGAAAGCCGCCGTGCTGCCCGCAGGGGCGGCCTGGGAGCCAGACACGGCGCGTGCCGCGGCGGCGATGTCGTCGCGATTGAAGGAGTCGGTCTGCCCGCCGTTGGTGAGCTCGTCGATGGCGACTTGATAGACGTCGCGCGAGTGTGCAGGGTCGCAGCTCACCGGCGAATCGTCGTCGAGCATACTGTCGATCATGGACCAAGCCTCGTCCTCGTCCATAGCATCTGCAGCTCGAGCGATGGTAGGGACACCATCATCGGCATGACGGCGCTGGAACGCACCAGTCAGGCCGGAAAGGAATGCCGAGGTAGACTGCTCCGCCTGAGCCTGAGAAGCAGAAGCCGCAGCGTAAGGAGTCGCATCCTGCTGCTGAGCTGGAATCGAGGCGGTCTTGAACTCGCTTTGATGCTGATTGAGATTGGCGGCACCGCCCATGGCATCGGGCTGGAACAGACGCTCTTCACGCTGCGCACGATACTCGGAGATACCCAGCGAGGCGGCATAGATACCCACGCCCGCCACTGCGCCCACGGCGAAGGGAACCGCACCCGCCACGACCGTCTCATTCACCGACGAAAACGGCAGCGTCGCGGCATACATAACCACGGGAGCGGCAAGGCCGATCCCGCACGAAAGTCCGGCAAGGACTGCTCGTTGTGTTGCATCAGAAGAAGCCATGAGCTCTCCCCATCTTCCAGCACCCAAATCGCATCATTCAGTTGGCTGCGCGAGAGAAGATGAAGCGGGGCTATGCCCCAAAGCAACGGTATATGGTTCGTTTCATCTGCGTTTTCCGTCGCGAAGCTTAAAAGCTATTATGCGAAACCGCCCTGTCGATTGCAAGCGACGATGTCGGATTGAAACGGGAAACCTGCTGCTTGCCAGTCTTATGGTCAAAAAAGCGCGGAGCGGCAATATAGAAAAGGGCCGAGGCTCAAAGCCCCGACCCTTTATTGCACTGATGACTATCGCTGCGCGTGGATGACAACCTAGAACGTCTGCTCGTAGTCGCTGTGCTTTTTGGCCGAACGCACCAGAAACTCCTGGTTGGTGTTGGTGCCCTTGAGGCCCTTGATAAACGATGCGGCCGCGCGCTCGGTATTGTTCATGCCGGCGAGGATGCGACGCAGGCCAAAGACAAACGGGCGCATCTGCTCGTCAACCAACAGGTCCTCGTTACGCGTACCGGAGGCAACGGGGTCGATAGCCGGGAAGATGCGGCGGTCGGCCAGGTCGCGGTCGAGCTTAAGCTCCATGTTGCCGGTGCCCTTGAACTCCTCAAAGATGACCTCGTCCATCTTGGAACCGGTGTCGATGAGGGCAGAGGCCAGGATGGTGAGCGAGCCACCGTTCTCGATATTGCGGGCTGCGCCCAGGAAGCGCTTGGGCGGATACAGTGCCGCCGAATCGACGCCGCCCGAAAGGATGCGGCCTGAGGCGGGCGCCGCCAAGTTGTAGGCGCGGGCAAGACGCGTGATGGAGTCGAGCACCACCACAACATCGCCGCCCAGCTCCACGATGCGTTTTGCGCGCTCGATGACGAGCTCTGCCACGCGAGTGTGGTTGTCGGCGGGCATATCGAAGGTCGACGCCACAACCTCGCCCTTGATGGAACGCTGCATATCGGTGACCTCTTCGGGGCGCTCGTCGACGAGCAGGCAGATGAGGTGCACCTCGGGGTTGTTAATCGAGATAGACTGGCAGATCTTCTTGAGGATCGTGGTCTTGCCGGCCTTGGGCGGGGACACGATCAGGCCACGCTGACCCTTGCCGATCGGCGACACGATGTCGATGGCGCGACCGGTAATGGAGTCCTTGCCGTGCTCCATGCGCAGCGGCTCGTTGGGATAGACCGGGGTGAGGTCGCCGAACTTAGGACGGTTGCGAATCTGCTCGGGGTCCAGACCGTTGACGGTCGTGATTTTGGCGAGGCCGGCGCGCTTGTCGCCGCCGCGCGAAGGACGCAGCGAGCCCTCGATGACGTCGCCCGTGCGCAGACGCGCGGAGCGGATGAGGTAGGCGGGCACGAAGGCGTCGTCGTTGGACTTCATGTAGCCATGGGCATGGATGATGCCGGAGCTGTCCGGGCGAATCTGCAGAATACCCTTGATGTCGCGGAAGCCCTCGGCCTTCGCGGCGGTGACGTAGATCTCCTCGATGAGCTCGGCTTTCTTCTTGCCGGTCGTCTCGATCTCGAACTCCTTGGCCTTCTCGCGCAGTTCGGCGACCTTCATGGCCGCGAGTTCCTCGCGCGAAAGCGTGGGCTCGGTGGGGGCGGCGTTGCGCTCCTTGTTGCGCTGCTTGCGATCGCGCTGGCGGTTGCGACGGTCGTTGTTGCGCTCGTCCTTGCGCTCATTGCGCTCGTCGTTGCGCTTATGCTGGCGACGGTTGGGGCGAGCGCCGTCTTCGGCCTCGGCGGGCGCGGCGCCATCGGTTGCGGCGGCGTCGGCATTGGCCGCAGCGGCTTCATTGGCCTCGGCGCCGGAATCGACCTGCGCTTCGACATCAGCCTGCTGCTCGGACGCCCTGGCCTTAGCGGACTTCTTACGACCGCGCTTGGGCTTCTCAGACGCAGGCTGTTCGACGTCCTGGGGCTCGGCGGCATCAGTCGATGCATCGGCGGTCGTCTCGGCGGAATCCCCGGACGCACCCTTCTTGGCAGCCTTGGCCTTGGACGTGCGCTTAGCAGCAGTACGATGGCTGCGACCAGGACGGACATCGGCGGGGGCGGCCACGGCCGGGGGGGGGCGGGGGACGGAGGCTTCGG
>OCAF01000006.1_pt1 | contig 156008 bp, 135 predicted proteins | sample 1477101 | NCBI WGS metagenome assembly OCAF01 (sample SAMEA2580286, study PRJEB22360) | human gut metagenome | biome: human gut; feature: human-associated habitat; material: faeces | place: Denmark | collected 2008/2010
CTTAGAGGTCCTCGCGCCAGAAGGGCATGCTCATGCAGCGCGGGCCGCCGCGGCCGCGGGAGAGCTCGGCGGAGGGCACGACGAGAAGGTCCAGGCCCTCCTTGTACAGCACGTCGTTGGTGACGGTGTTGCGGGCGTAGACGCAGATCTTGCCGGGCTCGACGCACAGGGTGTTGGAGCCGTCGTTCCACTGCTCGCGGGAGGCCGCGATCGGGTCGCCGCCGCCGCAGGGGATCAGCTTGACCTGGTCGACGCCGGTGGCGTCCTCCAGGACGTGCTCGAGGGTGTCCTCGATCAGGCGGATGTTCACGTCGCCCGGGTTCTTGCCGGCGGTCAGCTCGTAGACGCGCAGGGTGCCCATGATGGCGGGGTGGATCGTGAACTTATCGACGTCGATCTGGGTGAAGACCGTGTCGAGGTGCATGAAGGCGCGCGAGACCGGGATGTCGAAGGCCAGGATGCGCTCGACCTTGGAGTCGGAGTTCCAGAAGATGTTCTGGGCCATGACGTCGATCGCGGCGGCCTGGGTGCGCTGGGAGATGCCGACGGCGAGGGTCTTCTCGTTGATGTTCAGCACGTCGCCGCCCTCGGTGTGGAACTGGCAGTCGCGGCGGAAGTACAGCGAGACGTCCTTGTAGTCGGGGTGGTACTTGAAGACGTACTTGCCGTACAGGGTCTCGCGGTTGCGGGTGACCGAGTACATGCGGTTGAGGTTGACGCCCTCGCCGACGACCGCGAACGGGTCGCGGGTGAAGTAGAGGTTGGGCATCGGGTCGATGATCAGGTCGGACTCGGACTCGGAGTTGACCAGGGAGTCGAGGGTCGTGGACGCCGTGAGGGGCATGTCGATCTCGGACTTGGTCATGCCGGCCATGGTCTTCTTGACGAACTCGAGGTTGTCCTCGATGGAGTCCAGCTTCTCGCGGACGATCTGCGGCATGTGCTGGCCGCGGATGCCGGCCTCGGCGATGTACTGGTCGGTGAACTCGGCGCGGGCGCCGGGGACCTGGTCGAACACCTCGGCGACGAGGTTCTCGAGATAGAGGACCTCCACGCCCTGGTCCCTCAGGATCTGGGCGAAGGTGTCGTGCTCCTGCTGCGCGACCTCCAGGAACGGGACGTCGTCGAACAGGAGTCGCTCGAGCTCGTCGGGCGGCAGGTTGAGGAGCTCGTCGCCGGGACGGTGCAGGCAGACCTTCCTGAGCTTGCCGATCTCGGAAGGCACGTGCAGACCTTTCGTCATGGCCTCCTACCTTTCTTTCGGGCCTTACTGGCCGAATGTATCAGCGCCCCTCCGTGTGAGGCGTTATTGCTGACGACATATTTATATCCAAAATCAGCCCATACTTCCACCTTGCCCCCGAACGGTTTTTTATAGGGGGTGAACGGCATACACATATACTTCACGCATGGCACACTTCATCTTAATAAAGCGTATTTACGTGCTTAAACGCGTTTTCAATCCTAAAATCAAATGGAACTAAACTTTGCTAAACCACCCTCATATTGCATATTTCCAATAAAGCTATGAATAGAATTAGCGGTTCATACCGTGTCTCAACCATTTTCATTTTTATTCAGAAAAAAGTTTGTCCTATTCATTTCTGGTAAATAAATTACCGTTTACCAGACGCTTGATACCGTTCACCGGAAACTCAGTATAAGGCCCAGCGGATACCCCCTCGCTTTACGGCTCCATTTGTAACAACTTGACTTCTCGGTATAGAAAAACGGACCCGCTTCACTAGGGAAACGGGTCCGTTTTCGATTATCTTCGGCCAATTTAGATAACGCCCTCGAAGATCATCGGAATCCTAGCGATCAAACTCCGCCAGCGCCTCGCCCAAAAGCCTCAGGCCCTCGCGCAGAACGTCCTCGCTCGCGCAGTAGCCCAGGCGTGCGCCACAGGGAAGCTCAAAGCGGCTGCCGGGTACCAGCAGCACCCCCTCTCGGACAGCAGGCGCTTGCAGAACTCCTCGTCGTCCACGGGAATATCAAGCTGGATAAACGAGGTAGACACGCCCTGTGGGGCCGTCCAGGAAACGCGATGCTGTGTATCGATCCAAGCCTGCGCGATATCGCGGTTGTCAAACACGATCTTGCGATTGCGCTCGAGGATCTTATCCTTGTGTTCAAGCACATAGGTCGCCAGGGCGTCGTTGAACACACCGCCGCAGATCATGGTGTAATCGCGATAGGTACGGATGCGGTTGGACACCTCTTCGTCTGCCACGACCCAGCCCACGCGGGCCGCAGGCGTCGAATAGGTCTTGGACACCGAGTTGGTGACAATGGCATTCTCGTACACGTCAGCCATCGACATAAAGGCCTCGGTGTTCTCAAGCGGCAGATACACCTCGTCGCACAGCACGTAGGGGCCCACCGAACGGGCGATCTCGGCAATCTGGCCGAGCATATCGGCATCGAGCACCGTACCGATGGGGTTAGATGCGTTGTTTATGCAGATAAGCTTGGTGTTGGGACGCACCAAGCGCTTGAGTTCCTCGATATCGGGCTTCCAGCCGAGTTCCTCGCGAAGCTCCCAATACTCGACCTCGGCGCCCAGCGTGCGCGGAATCTCGTAGAGCGGCGCGTAGGTGGGCCACTCGGCAATAACATGGTCGCCGGGCTCGACCACAGCCATGATGGCGTTGAGGTTCGCACCCGTGCAGCCATTGGTCTGCAGAATGTGGTCGGGATTGACCTCCCGACGATACAGCTTGGCAACCACGGCCTTAAACTCCGGCGAGCCCTCGATCCAGCCGTAGTTCATCTTCTCGCGGTCCAAGCGCTCGTAGAACGTGGCGCCGTCCTGCTCATCGAGCGCGCGCAGCTCGCCCATGGTGAGCGACGAGATCGTCGACTGGGCGATGTCCCACGTGGCACTTTTCTCCCAAACGTTGAGCCATTCCTCAACGCCAATCGTCTTGATGTCCATGGACAAGCTCCTTACAAAAGCAGACATCCAATCGTGTTGACGTCCCTCATACAAGATTGGGGCGGTGCGAAAACCCGCACCGCCCCAATGGGAGACATCTAATGGCAGCTAGATGTATGTATTATGACCTGTACGGGTCCTGAAAGACCTTAGAGGTCCTCGCGCCAGAAGGGCATGCTCATGCAGCGCGGGCCGCCGCGGCCGCGGGAGAGCTCGGCGGAGGGCACGACGAGAAGGTCCAGGCCCTCCTTGTACAGCACGTCGTTGGTGACGGTGTTGCGGGCGTAGACGCAGATCTTGCCGGGCTCGACGCACAGGGTGTTGGAGCCGTCGTTCCACTGCTCGCGGGAGGCCGCGATCGGGTCGCCGCCGCCGCAGGGGATCAGCTTGACCTGGTCGACGCCGGTGGCGTCCTCCAGGACGTGCTCGAGGGTGTCCTCGATCAGGCGGATGTTCACGTCGCCCGGGTTCTTGCCGGCGGTCAGCTCGTAGACGCGCAGGGTGCCCATGATGGCGGGGTGGATCGTGAACTTATCGACGTCGATCTGGGTGAAGACCGTGTCGAGGTGCATGAAGGCGCGCGAGACCGGGATGTCGAAGGCCAGGATGCGCTCGACCTTGGAGTCGGAGTTCCAGAAGATGTTCTGGGCCATGACGTCGATCGCGGCGGCCTGGGTGCGCTGGGAGATGCCGACGGCGAGGGTCTTCTCGTTGATGTTCAGCACGTCGCCGCCCTCGGTGTGGAACTGGCAGTCGCGGCGGAAGTACAGCGAGACGTCCTTGTAGTCGGGGTGGTACTTGAAGACGTACTTGCCGTACAGGGTCTCGCGGTTGCGGGTGACCGAGTACATGCGGTTGAGGTTGACGCCCTCGCCGACGACCGCGAACGGGTCGCGGGTGAAGTAGAGGTTGGGCATCGGGTCGATGATCAGGTCGGACTCGGACTCGGAGTTGACCAGGGAGTCGAGGGTCGTGGACGCCGTGAGGGGCATGTCGATCTCGGACTTGGTCATGCCGGCCATGGTCTTCTTGACGAACTCGAGGTTGTCCTCGATGGAGTCCAGCTTCTCGCGGACGATCTGCGGCATGTGCTGGCCGCGGATGCCGGCCTCGGCGATGTACTGGTCGGTGAACTCGGCGCGGGCGCCGGGGACCTGGTCGAACACCTCGGCGACGAGGTTCTCGAGATAGAGGACCTCCACGCCCTGGTCCCTCAGGATCTGGGCGAAGGTGTCGTGCTCCTGCTGCGCGACCTCCAGGAACGGGACGTCGTCGAACAGGAGTCGCTCGAGCTCGTCGGGCGGCAGGTTGAGGAGCTCGTCGCCGGGACGGTGCAGGCAGACCTTCCTGAGCTTGCCGATCTCGGAAGGCACGTGCAGACCTTTCGTCATGGCCTCCTACCTTTCTTTCGGGCCTTACTGGCCGAATGTATCAGCGCCCCTCCGTATGGGACGCTGCTTGCTGACAGCTCTAGTTATATCCAAAAACCACCTGCAATTCCACCTCGCCCCCGAACGGTCAGCAAAGTGCGATGAACGGTATATCGCATATGATTCCCCCATGATTCACTTCGGTTCTCTAAAGCAGGTTTTCAAAGGTAAATGTTCTTTTTTTAAGGAATTAAGCTAGATTGCACAAATATTTTCATGTTTAGGAATTGCATAACTAAAACGGTTTTCTGCATATATATGTCGTTTGTCCATGATTCAATTTGGATTCGATTATATTCAGCTCGCAATCATTCTTATTCATACATCCTCACCAATTGAGTATGGATATAGATTGTTTCCAAACGAGTTGGGCAGTTAGTTGCATGCCTTGGCAGCGTAAGAAGTAGGTAAAGATACCGTTCGCACAATACGTCCGTGCCACAAGTCGACTAAATTGAGACAATAGTGAATAGGGTTAGGCTACCGTCCCCTGCGGGGACTGAACGGACAGATGCATATGCCGAGCAAAATCGAAAAAAAGCAAGCCGCCGCAAAGCTGCGCAAACCGCCTCGCGACTTCTCGTACACGCAGAACCGAGAGCTCAGCTGGCTACGCTTTGACAACCGTGTGCTCGACGAGGCTTTTGATGAGTCCGTGCCGCTGTTCGAGCGCCTTAAGTTTGTCTCGATCTTCGAGTCAAACCTCGATGAGTTCCTTATGGTGCGCGTGGGTGGCCTGTCCGACCTTGCCGAGCTCAAAATACAGCCTGTCGACAACAAGAGCAATATGACCGCCTCCGAACAGGTCGATGCTGTCATGGCCGAGCTGCCCGGGCTCCTTACCCGTTGGGAGTCCATCTTTAAGAGCATCGAGGGCAATCTCGACACTCTGGGCGTTCACCGCGCGCAAATCGATTCGCTTACGCCCGAGGAGCGCACCTTTGTAACCCGCTACTTCCAGGCCTACGTGTCGCCGGTTATCTCACCGTTGGTCATTGACCCGCGCCATCCCTTCCCCAACCTGCGCAACGGCGCACTCTATCTGGCTTGTGGCCTGGACGGCATCACCGACGAGGAGAGCCTGCTGGGCCTGATCGAGATTCCCGCCTCGATGAACCGCGTGGTCGAGATCCCCTCGCCCACCGGCACCTACTCCTACATCTTGCTCGAGGATGTCATCCTCGCCTGCCTGGACAGCTGCTTTGGCTCCTATAAGCCGCTGGATCGCGCGCTGATCCGCGTCACTCGCAATGCCGATATCGACCCGGACGGCGAGGGAGTCGAGGAGGACGAGGATTACCGCCAGCACATGAAGCGCATTCTCAAGAAGCGCCTGCGTCTGCAGCCGGTAGTGCTCGCGGTCTCGGGGTCGCTTGAGAAGGCGACGCTCAAGACCATCCGCAAGGCGCTCGAACTTTCGCGCCGCTCGGTCTTTACCTGCGATATCCCGCTCGACCTGGGCTACGTCTTCGGCATTGAGGGCAAAATTCCCGAGCACCTGCGCAACGAGCTGCTCTTTACGCCGCTTAAGCCGCAGCCCAACCCCACCATCGATATGACCCGCTCCATCCGCGAACAGGTGCTGCAGGGCGACAAGCTGCTCTTTTATCCCTACGAGGCCATGAACCCCTTCCTGGATCTGGTGCACGAGGCCGCCTACGACCCCGAGTGCATCTCGCTGCGCATCACACTCTACCGCGTGGCCAAGCAGAGCCGCCTGTGCGAGTCGCTGATCGATGCTGCCGAGAACGGCAAAGAGGTCACGGTGCTCATGGAACTTCGTGCCCGCTTTGACGAGCAGAACAACATCGAGTGGGCCGAGCGTCTGGAAGAGGCGGGCTGCACCGTCATCTATGGTTCCGAGGGCTTTAAATGCCACTCAAAGATCTGCCAGCTCACCTATCGCGAGGGCATGGCGCTCACCCGCCTCACGCTTTTGGGCACCGGCAACTTTAACGAGAAGACGGCCAAACTCTACAGCGACTTTATGCTCATGACAGCCCATCCCGGCATCGGTGAAGACGCCAACCTGTTCTTCCGCAATCTGTCGCTGGGCAACCTGCGCGGCGACTACCGCTTCCTGGGTGTGGCGCCCGTCGGACTGAAACCGCTCATCATGCGCGGGCTTGACCGCGAGATTCAGCGCGCCCTTGCCGGCGAGCCCGCCCGCGTGTTCTTTAAGCTCAACTCGCTGACCGACCGCGAGGTTATCGACAAGATCGCCGAGGCATCGTGTGCAGGAGTCCGCGTGGACATGATCATCCGAGGCATCTCGTGCCTCAAGCCCGGTGTTCCGGGCAAGACCGAGAACGTGCATGTCCGCTCCATCGTCGGACGCTTTTTGGAGCACGCGCGCGTCTATGCTTTCGGCGTGGACTCGGACATGATTTACCTGAGCTCGGCAGACATGATGACGCGCAACACCGAGCACCGCGTGGAGATCGCCTTCCCCGTGCTCGACCCCACCTGCCGCGCCCTGGTGCACGAGTACATGGGCATGCAGCTGCGGGACAACGTGAAGGCCCGCAGCCTCACGAGTGACGGCACCTGGGTCCCCGTGGAGCGTGCAGAGGGTGAGAAACCCTTCAACTCGCAGGAAGCTCTACTGGAGCGTGCCTATCGCAACGCCGAGGCCGCCGCGCAGCAGCGCGCACAGGAGAAGGAACGTGTGGCCGAGGAGGCCATTCAGGCCGAGGTTGAACACGGGGCAGCTGCCAAACCGGAAGCGGTTGCAGCTCCCCTGGTGAATGAGCCCGAGGCTGCCGCAGAGCCCGCCGTGGAGAAAGCGCCCGAGCCCGCTACTGCGACTCCGGAGCCCGCCGCCGAGGCAAAGCCCGCCCCTGCTCCTGAGCCGCAGCCAGTAGCACCCAAGGTCCAAGAGGTCCAGGCGACCGTCATTGAGCCCGAGCCTGCACCTGCACCTCAGCCCGATCCGCAGGTCACCAAGCCCGCACCCGAGACGAGCGCCCGTCGCGATAAGCCCGCTGGCAAGACCAAGGCCATCGAGCGCCATCGCCCCGGCCGCGTGCGCATGGGCCTGGGTCTGATCGGCCTGGGTCTTAAGACGCTCATTACCGGCAAGACGAAATAGTCGTTTGTAGAAGCAGTTTGTAGAAGCGCCCCGCATTTGAGGAAAGCCTCGGATGCGGGGCGCTTTTCCCTGCTACCATGGTGCGAACAACAACGCGAATGACAGGCAGGAATATGAAGCTCACTATAGAATCGATGACCTACGGCGCCGACGGGCTGGCGCACGCCGACAACGGCAAGGCCGTCTTTGTGCAGGGTGCCGTGGCAGGCGACACCGTCGAGGCCGAGGTCGTACAGGACGGCAAGTCATTCATGCGCGCCCGCACCACCGAGATTCTGGAGCCAAGCCCCAATCGCATTCAGCCTCCCTGCCCCTTCGTGGGCATCTGCGGCGGCTGCTCGTGGGGCAATCTCTCACGCACGGCACAGCTCGCCGCCAAGGAGCAAAACCTGCGCTCCACGCTCGAGCGCATCGGCAAGTTCGCTCCTGAGCTGGCAAATGAGTTGGTACAGCCCATCTGCCACACCAAGGACGACTGGGGCTACCGCAATAAAATCGAGCTCGAACCGACCGTCGTCAACGGTCGCGTGCGCCTTGGCATGCACGGTGTCGACCCCAGCAAAATCGTGACCGTCGATATGTGTCCGCTGTTCGATAAGCGCTTCCCGAAGGCACTCAAATCGGTCGTCGGCGCACTCAACTATCTAAGCGGCAGCCATGACTTGGGGCTCGAACGCGTGGGCATTCGCGCATCGCGCCGCACCAAGGCACTCGAGGTCGCACTCTGGACGCCCACAGGCTCTTTTCCGCGCTCGCAGGTCTCCCGCGTGCTGGCGGACGCCGCTCATCCTACGAGCATCGTACGCGTGATGAGCAAGGGCGAAAAGAAGGCCCGCCGTGTCTCCAAGGTCGAAATGCTCGCCGGAGAGGGCTCATGGACCGAGAATATCGCCGAGGATCAGATGCGCTTGTCTGCCCCGTCTTTTTTCCAGGTCAACACCAAGGGTGCCGAGATTTTGATCGATCTTGTCATGGAAGCGCTCGACCCGCAGGAAGACGAGCTTGCCGTGGACCTGTACTGCGGTGCCGGCACCTTTACCCTGCCGCTCGCCCGCCGCTGCGACTTTGTCGCTGCCGTCGAGGCCTACGGCCCCGCCGTGCGCGATCTACGCCGTAACCTGGAAATCAACAAGCTTGATAACGTCGACGTCATTGGCGGAGACGCGGTGCGCGAGTTCCCCGACCAGGATGCCGACATCTTGGTGGTCGACCCGCCGCGCGCAGGCCTCGCCCCCGAGGCGATCGGCCTTATCGCCAGCACGAGTGCCCGCGATGTCGCCTACGTGAGCTGCGACCCGGCCACCCTGGCGCGCGATCTCAAACGCTTTGTCGAAGAAGGCACCTTCTCCCCCGTAAAGATCACGCCAGTCGACCTGTTCCCACAAACCTTCCATTGCGAGACCGTCGTCCACCTTAGGCGCAACTAGCCGCTTAATCATTGCTCAGAAAATCATTGGGAAATCGAGCGTGGCAAGCGGAGGTCTTCGGGGTATAAGACGGCTAATTGTATGCCGCCTATGAAAGGAAGCCTCATGCCCAGCGTTGCCGTTCTCGCCGCCGATGGCTTTGAAACTATTGAATGCTTGACCATGGTCGATGTCATGCGTCGCGGCGGCGTGCGTGCCACGCTCGTCTCGATCATGCCCACGCGCGAGGTCGTAAGCTCGCTGCAGATCCCCGTGACCTGCGATGCGCTCTTTGATGAGATCAACTTTGACGAGTACGACTGCGTCGTGCTGCCCGGCGGCCTGCCCGGTGCCACCAACCTGCGCGCAGATCAGCGCGTCTGCGACGTGGTCTGCGAGTTCGCCGCAACCAAGCACGTCGCCGCCATCTGCGCCGCCCCGTTTATCCTGGGCGAGCTCGACCTGCTCGAGGGGCGCCATGCCACGTGCTTCCCTGGCTTTGAGAAAAGCTTCCCCGAAGGCGCCTATACCGGCGAGAAGGTCACGCAAGACGGCAACATCATCACTGCCAGCGGCATGGCACAGTCCCTCCCCTTTGCATTGGAGCTGCTGCGCACGCTCGCCGGCGACAAGGCCGTCGAGAAGGTCGCCGAGGGCATCCAACTATGATTTTGGCTTCGCAATCGCCGCGCCGCATAGAGCTGATGCGCGAGGCAGGCTACAACATTCGCGTGATTCCCGCGGATATCGACGAAACGCCCTTTGATGGCGAGGCCCCGCTCACGCTTGTCGAGCGCTTGGCACGCGCCAAGGCGGCTTCCGTTGCTGCCGAGTATGCCGAGCCCAATGAGCTGACGGTCGCGGCCGACACCATCGTCACCTTTGACGGCAAGATTCTGGGCAAGCCGGCAACCGAGGACGAGGCGCGCACTATGCTCCGTGAGCTTTCGGGCCGCACGCACCAGGTCGCAACCGGCGTCTGCATCGTTAAGGCAGGCGATACGGCCGCCCCGCATGCCGCCGAAAGCCTGTCCTTTGTCGATGTGACCGACGTGACGTTCTACGAGCTCACCGACGAGCAGATCGAGCACTACGTCGCCTCGGGTGAGCCCATGGACAAGGCCGGCGCCTACGGCATTCAGGGCACAGGAGGACGCATGCTCGTGCACGATATTTCGGGCGACTTCTATAACGTGGTGGGCCTACCCATCGCCCGCGTCGCGCGCGCGATTCAAAAACTCTCGTAATTGCATCTGGCGCTGGGTATCCCCCGGCGCCTACAATTTTGGCGTACCGTACGGATCCCGACCGGGCACAAGGCGCGGCGGAAAACCGATAGGAGTTAAACATGGATACACTGCTCGAGGCCATTGACGTCTGCGATGTCGATGGCTTTTGCTATGGCAACTATACGGACGAGGAGGCCGGCACCGGTTGCACCGTAATCGTGGCACCCGAGGGCGCCACCGGCGGCGTTGACGTTCGCGGCGGTGCTCCAGCATCGCGCGAAACCGACCTGCTGCGACCCGAGAACACCGTCGACAAGGTCCACGCCGTCTGCCTTTCGGGTGGATCGGCCTTTGGCCTCGAGGCTGCAAGCGGCGTCGCTCGCGAGCTTGAGAGCCGCGGCATCGGCCTTCCCGTCGGCCCCACGCAGGTGCCTATCGTGTGCTCCAGCTGTATCTTCGATCTCGCCTTTGGTAACCCCACCGTTCGCCCCGACATTGAGGCCGGCATCGCCGCCGTGCGCGAAGCACTCGACCACACCCCCACCAAGCTCGAACAGGGCAACGTAGGCGCCGGCACGGGCGCCACCGTGGGTAAGCTCATGGGGCCTGCCACCTGCATGAAGGCCGGTCTTGGAGCTGCCGCCGTGGCACTCGGTCCCGTCAAGGTGGGCGCCGTGGTCTCGGTCAACGCCTGCGGCAACGTTGTCGACCCCTTCACCGGCGAGTGGGTCGCCGGCATGCGCGCCGCAGCCGATAGCGACCAGATCGTCGACATGGAACTCGCAGCCTTTGCCGCCGCCGGATCCATGCAGATGCCGCTCGACCGCACCAACACCACCATCAGCTGCATCATCACCAACGTGGAACTCACTAAGGCACAAGCCACCAAGGTCTCCCAGATGGCCGCAGACGCCTACGCACACGCCATCCGTCCCACGCACACCACCAACGACGGCGACACCATCTACACCCTCGCCAGCGGCAAACTGGGCGCCCAGGCAAGCGCCGCCGTTCCCCTAGACCTGCTGGGCATGCTCGCAGTAAGGGCCCTGGAAACTGCCATCGTAAACGGAGCCAAAACCGCCAAAACCTCCCACAGCATCCCCGGCGCCGCGAAGTAGCCTAACCTGACCGGTTGCCCGGTGGGGCTTGGTTATGTTTGCTGCTCTACAGTCCTGGCTCGCACGAAGAACACATTAAGTGCTCTTCGGCTCGTGCGGAACTCGCGACAAACATAACCAAGCCCCACCGGGCAACCTACCAACCAAGCCTTTTCAGCCCAGGTCCCTGTGTACCGCGCGTCTAAGATCTTCAAATTCAGGCAGCCTGACAATCGATTCTTATAGCAGAAGCCCCTTGGCCTTTAGTTTGATACAAGTTCCGCACGAGCCGGAAAGCACTTAATGTGCTTTCCGTGCGAGCAGGACTGTTCGCAGTAGCAAACTAAAGGCCAAGGGGCCCAGTCAACCTATCAGCAGCGATTACTCGGCAGCTAGTTGAATTTGAAGATCTTTGAGGCAAGACGGTATAGGCCGAGTGTGGTTTTGTCTCCGGCCCGTCCGCGTAGATTGGTGAAGAACCCGACCACGCCGTAGCGGGCACGACGATACATGCGCTCGTCGTAGGCCTTCAAATCATTCCACAGCGTCTTTAAGCGCTCGTCGGCGCAATCTTCCTCAGAAAGCTTGGTGAGCACCGAGCAGATCGCCATCATCATGGTGAAATAGCCCATCATGTACGAACGCAGGCGCGACGACTCGACATCGCTGTACAGGTGGTACGACTCCATCATGATACGCGTAACACGGAACTGCTGGTCCAGACGCTTGACCATCGTTGCCTCGTTGACGCTCTGACCTTCGCGACCGATAAAGTAGCGGTAGAGGTCGATGTCGGCGTAGTACATGGTCTTGCAACGCGGCAGCGGCACGTAGGCGTAGATGTTGTCCACATAGAACGTGTGCGGCGGCATGGGAAGGTTGGACTCGCGCAGCACATCCGTGCGATAGCACAGGCTGTGCATGAGTAGGTTCTGGTCCAGGCGAAAATGACCGATCTGATCCCAGGAAAAGATCTTTTTGCGCGGCAGGGCAAATTTGTAGCCAATAGCGGTATGCGTTCCCTCGTAAACCTTCTCGTACACGTAGTTCGAGATAAACAGGTCAACGCGCTGGTCGCGCTCCTCAAAGCCACGCAGAATCGACAGCATGGTCGAAAGGGCAGCGCCGTCAAGCCAGTCGTCCGAGTCGACAACCTTGTAGTAGGTGCCCTGCGCCTCGCGCAGACCCGAAAGGACGGCAATACCGTGACCGCCATTCTCCTGGTGCACCGCGCGGATGATTCCAGGATAACGGGCCTCCCACTCGTCGGCCTTGGCGGCCGTCTCGTCCTTGGAGCCGTCGTCCACCACGATAATCTCGATATCGGTGGCGTAATTGCTCCCCTCCAAGATGGAGGTGATGCAATGGTCCATGTCCTTGGCGGCGTTATACGAGGGAATACCGAATGTTATGACTTTATGCATGGCAGGCGATAATCTCATCCGAAAGATCGAGGGCGGAATTGGTCACAGCGTCCATATCGTAGTAACGATACTCGGCCAGACGACCCACCGGGTGGAAGTTCGTCAGGTTCTGGACGCGCTCAAGATAGCGCTCATAGAGCTCACGGTTCTCGGGCTCAAGAATGGCGTAGTACGGCGTCTCGCCCGAGTCGGGCGTATAGGCCTTGGAGTACTCCTTCATGATGGTGGTCTTGCCGGGCAGGACCTGACCGGTCATGTTCTTGAACTCGGTGATGCGCGTGTAATCCTCGCTCGTGGTGTAGTTGACGGTGCCCACGGGCTGGAACTGGTCCATATCGAGCGTCTCGAACTTCATATCGAGCGTGCGGTACGGCAACGCACCCAAGTCGAGGTTGAACAGCTCGTCGAGCGGGCCGGTATAGACAATCTCGCCGCCGTAGACCTTGCCGTCGATCTTGACGGTGGTCTCGTCGATCTCAAAGAGATCGCGGGCGTCCACGTCGCAGAACACGTCGATCAGGTCGTGGTCGAGCATGTGCTCAAAGAGCGCCGTGTAGCCCTCCTGCGGCATGCCCTGGAAGGGAGCTTGCGGGAAGTAGCGGTCATCATCGCCCACAAAGACGGGAACGCGGCCGGTGATCGAGGGATCGATCTGATCGGGCGTCTGGCCCCACTGCTTCATGGTGTAATGCAAAAAGACGTTCTCGTAGACGTAATCGGCGACCTCGGCCAAGTCGGGGTCGTTCTTCTTACGCAGCTCCATAATGGGCACCTTGACATCCTTGCCAAAGGTCTCCACGAGCTTCTGATACAGCTCCTCGCCGCGCTCGTCACCAAAGGCGAGCTTGAGACTCGCATGGTTGAAGGGCACGGGCATAAGGGTACCGTTGATGTTGGCGAGCACCTTGTGCTGATAATCCGTCCACTTGGTAAAGCGCGACAGGAAATTGTGAACGCGCTCGTTAAAGGTGTGATAGATATGCGGACCGTACTCGTGGATCAAGATTCCGGCCTCGTCAGTGCAGTCATAGGCATTGCCCGCAATGTGGCTACGGCGCTCCAAAACGGCAACACGATAGCCGATGGTCTCGGCAAGACGGCGGGCACAAACGGCACCGGCATATCCAGCGCCGACGACAATCATGTCGTACGCGCCGGCGTTAAAGCCTTCAGGCAGGCCTGAGGTAATCTGCATCGATACTCCTTGTCAAAAGCCACGGGCTCGTTAGCTGGGCTTTTCTCGAACATTCTTCGAGACATATTTATCAGAGCGATTATAGCGCTAATGCGTCCTATAATGAGCTTGCCACACAAGGAAAGCTCAAGCACCGCGGCGTACATAATTGAAAGGTAAACCCGCTAGCAGCGGGTTTATTCGTGAACAGCCGGGCGCCTGGAGCTTAGCGAAACGCTTGTAAGGAGTAACATGAGCGATTTCCTTAACCGTATGAAGTCTGCTGCCAAGGCCGACCTTAAGACGATCGTCCTGCCCGAGGGCGAAGATCCGCGCACCATCGTCGCGGCCACCAAGATCATCGAGGAGGGCCTGGCAAAGATCGTCATCCTGGGCAACCCCGACGAGATCAACGTTCCCGGCGCTACCGTCATCGACCCGCGCAATGCCGAGAAGCACGAGGAGTACGCGCAGAAGTTTGCCGAGCTCCGCGCCAAGAAGGGCGTTACCATCGAGCAGGCTCGCGCCCAGGTGATGGACGCCACCTACTTTGGCACCATGATGGTCAAGATGGGCTACGCCGACGGCCTAGTCTCTGGCGCCTGCCACTCCACCGCCGATACCCTGCGCCCTGCGCTTCAGATCCTCAAGACCGCCCCGGGCACCAAGCTGGTCTCGGCCTTCTTCGTGATGTGCACCGACACCCCGCAGTTCGGCACCGACGGCACGCTGATCTTCGCCGACTGCGGCCTCAACATCAACCCGTCCTCCGACGAGCTCTCCGAGATCGCCATCGCCTCCGCTCACTCTTGGTCCACCTTCATGGGCAACGTTGAGCCGCACGTGGCCATGCTCTCCTACTCCACCATGGGCTCCGCCGGCGGCGAGGTCGCCAAGAAGGTCCAGGAGGCCGTGAAGTTCTGCAAGGAGAAGGCTCCCGAGCTCGCCATCGACGGCGACCTGCAGCTCGACGCCGCCATCGTCCCCACCGTCGCCCAGCTCAAGGCTCCCGGCTCCTCCGTTGCCGGTAAGGCCAACGTGCTCGTGTTCCCCGACCTCGAGGCCGGCAACATCGGCTACAAGCTGGTCCAGCGCTTCGCCGGTGCTGACGCCTACGGCCCCATCCTGCAGGGCATCGCCAAGCCGGTCAACGACCTTTCGCGCGGCTGCTCTGCCGACGACATCGTGGGTGTCGTGGCCATCACCGCCGTCCAGGCTCAGATGGCTGAGTAGCGTACGCACTCGCCCGAAGGCCGTACGGGCTAACCCCTGAAAACGTCCTCGACCAATGAAACGCCCCCGTTCTGCTCCTTCGGAGCTACGAACGGGGGCGTTTCTGGTCTGCGGATTGTTTTCAGGGGTTAGCCCGTACGGCCTTCTACCGCTACGTAGCAATTAGGGCATCTGGAGTGGACGGCGGCTTGGCTACGAGCTGAGGCTGAAGATCTGGATGGCCGGGTGCCGTTGCTGGGAGTGCAGGCGTTACTGGCGATGGTCACTTTGGGACTGGTATTTCCGCCTGCTAGCAAAAAGGCCTCCGGAGCTGTTGCTTTGGAGACCTTTTGTTTACTTGCAAATGCGCGCGTTAGTTGTTCTTGGTCAGACGCTCGACGTCGTGGGCGATCATGTATTCCTCGTCGGTGGGGATGACCATGACCGTGACGGCGGAACCGGCGGCACTGATAACCTGCGGGCCGTTACCCACGGCCTCGCGGTTCTTGTTGTTGTCGATGCGCACGCCCAGCCACTCAAAGCAGTCGCAGAAAGCCTTGCGGATCGACCAGTCGTTCTCGCCAATACCCGCGGTAAAGGTGATGGTGTCCACGCCCGCCATGGAAGCGATCATGGAGCCGGCCTGCTGCATGGCCTTGTAGGCGAACATATCGAAGGCGAGCAAGCAGCGCTCGTCGCCCTCGGAGGCGCGCGTGCGGATGTCGCGGGCGTCGTTGGAGATACCCGAAATGGCAAGCAGACCAGACTGCTTGTTCATCATGTCGTCGACTTCCTGGTAGCTGTATCCGCCCTCGCGCTGCAGGTAGCACACGGTGGCCGGGTCAATGGAACCACAACGGGTGCCCATCATCAGGCCGTCGAGCGGCGTGAGGCCCATCGTGGTATCGCGGCACACGCCGTCCTCGATGGCGGCGAGCGAAGCACCGTTGCCCAGATGGCACGAAAGCAGACGGTGACAGCGCGAGCCCAGGATCTCCTTGGCCATCATCCACTCATAGCGGTGGCTCGTGCCGTGGGCACCGTACTTGCGCACGTGGTACTTGTCGCACACGTCCTTAGGCAACGCGTAGGTGTAGGCGACCTCGGGCATGGTCATGTGGAACGAGGTATCGAAGACGGCCACGTTGGGCAGCTCCGGATACTTCTCGCGGCAATACTCGATTGCTGCGGCCTCGCCATAATTGTGCAGCGGGGCGAGCGGGGCCACCTCGAGAATCTTAGCCATGACCTCGTCGTCGACGACCGCGGAATCCTTAAAGTGCCAACCGCCTTGAACAATGCGATGGCCAATGCCATCGATCGTAAAGTCGGTCTTCTCGAGCTCCTCGAGCACACGCGCGATAGCAGAGCGATGATCGGGGAAAGGGACCTCCTCGGTCTGCTTGGCGCCACCGTTCTCGGAGTGGCCAAAGATGCCCATGTCCGAACCGATGCGTTCGCAGTTGCCCTTGGCGAAAACCTTGCGGGTATCGGTATCCAAAAGCTGATATTTAAGGCTTGAGCTGCCGGCGTTAACAACAAGTACGTTCATGAGACTCCTTTGCAGTGCAATACGGTCGACGCAGACCCCTTAAGGCGGCCGTATGTTAATAAGAAGTTATCACACCTTGATAAATAGCTATCAGGCATATCGCCCAACGAGCACAAAAGAAGGGCCGAACGGCGCTCGGTCGTCCAGCCCCTTCCCTCTTGCAATTACTTGCCGTTGACGATGCGCTCGACGTCGGAAGCGATCATGAACTCCTCGTCCGTGGGGATGACGAAAATCTTGACCTTGGAATCCTTGGCAGACAGGCACCAAGCGCCGTCACCACGCAGGGCGTTGCGGGCATGGTCCATCTTGACACCCATAAAGGCCAGACGGTCGGCCACGCCGGCGCGGACAGCCGGAGCGTGCTCGCCGATGCCAGCGGTGAAGACCAGGGTGTCCATGCCGCACATGGAAGTGGCCATCTCGGCGGCCTTGGCGGCAATCTTGTAGACAAACATATCGAAGGCGAGCTGAGCCTCGGGGTCACCAGCGGCGGCGAGCTCCTCGACGTTGCGGCAGTCGTTGGTCTTGCCACCGGTCACAGCCAAAAGGCCGGACTTCTTGTTCATCATCTCGTCGACCTCGTCGAAGGTGTAGCCGCCTTCGCGCTGCAGGTAGCACACGGTAGCCGGGTCGATAGAGCCGCAGCGAGTTCCCATCATGACGCCGTCGAGCGGCGTCAAGCCCATGGTGGTGTCCATGCACTTGCCGTCCTCGATGGCGCACAGGGAAGCGCCGGAGCCGATATGGCACACGACGACCTTGCGGGCCTCGCCGTTGGTCATCTCGGCGACCTTCTTGGAGATGTAGCGATAGCTGGTGCCGTGGGCGCCGTACTTACGGATGTGCAGCTTGTCGCAAACATCCTTGGGAAGGGCGTAGGTCTTGGCGACCTCGGGCATGTTGAAGTGGAAAGCGGTGTCGTAGACCGTGACGTTGGGCAGATCGGGATACTGCTCCAGGCAGTACTCGATAACGTTGGCCTCGGGGTTGTTGTGCAGCGGCGCCAGCGGGGCGACCTCGCGAATCTTGGCGAGGACGTCCTCGTCGACGAGGGAGGAATCACCAAAGTACCAACCGCCCTGAACGATACGGTGGCCGATGCCCTCGATCTTGACGCCGTTGGCCTCAAGGTCCTTCAGGACGACCTCGATGGCGACCTTGTGGTCGGGGAACTCGATGTTCTCGGTCACCTTCTTGGAGCCATTGGCAGCATGGGTGAAGGTACCACCGGTAAAGCAGACGCGCTCGCAGGAGCCCTTTGCGGACACCTTATGGGACTTGGTGTCGATGACCTGATACTTAAGGGTCGAAGATCCCGCGTTGACGACCAGAACGTTCATGTGTCTCCCTACTAACAGGCGGTGTGGCGCCGCCAGGTTACATACGCTTCAATAATAAACCCAAACGCCCTCGCGCTCGGGTTTATTGCGTTGATATATAAGTTATCGGTGCCCAAATACTCATGGCCTTTGACTTGTAAGACGAAAGAGCGCGGGGATATACACCAAAGAAGAAATCCCGAGCGCTACAAGCAATATGACTCGAATACCCGCGATGCTGCTCAACGCAGCATTGAACAGATAGAAAAGGATGGCACCCACCGCCACCATCTGGCTTTGGACCGAAATCAGTGAACAGCGCATCGAAGAATCGACAGCATTTTGAAAAATTGAGTATTTAATTGGAGCAAATAACGAGTAAGCGACCGTCTGCAGTACATAGAACACGGGCAGCAAATAGACCGGAGTAAAGGGAATCAAAAACAGAGCAGTCAGGGAAAGGCGCACGATGCCGCAAATACGCGCAAAACGGCCCTTGTCGACATGAGCAATCACACTGGGCACAATAAGCCCCATGGAGGCCGAGGCAAGGAGCTGGACCGCAATGGTCACACCCGAAGCGACGGCATTCATTCCGCGACCCGCAAGCAACAGTGAGAAAAAGTCTTCCAGGGCGACAAAAGCAAATGCCTGAGAGCAGTCCATGATGAACGCTGAACGAAGAATGCCGTTACGCGCAATAGCGGCTCCGATCGTCTTCGGGCTAATTCCACGCTCAGGTGTCGCCGCAGTGCCCCCTCTTCGCATCTCAGGAATGCAGACAACGACAACCAACGTCAACACCATTGCGATGATATCTGCCGAAAGACCAATGAGATATGCACCGACAGACGAAATGAAACCGCCCGCACAAGCGGAGATGGCATAAGAGGCATAGAAAACAAATCGCTCAACGACATTAAGTCTTACGAGCTGGTCCTGAGAGACACTGTCAATGTAAATTGCTTCTATGGATCCGCTCACACATGCAACGGCAAAACCCTTGAGAGCAAACGCGCCGATTAAAAGCAGAGGAGAACGGACGAAAAGCAGGGCGGCGTAGTATCCAAGCATTCCCACGACGCCAACGAGACCGCTTGTCTTTCGTCCAAACCTATCAGCAATATAGCCAGTGGGAACTTCAAGGATGAACTTGCTCACTTGATATGCAATCATCATGCTAGAAATCGCCACCATCGAGAATCCGACAAATTCAAGGTAAACCGTCAGAAAATACAAAATGGTGCTGAAGTTCGACAGAAAAACGAACGTCATATAAAGCAAAACCGTACGGTTTTTCATACTCCGCCCTCCAAGAGTCAGCAATCTAAATCGGAATCTTGGAAAAGCATGAGGGCAGAGCCGTCAGTCATGTGTTACAAGGCGTCAACATTCACTTGACGCCACGAGGCCAAATGGCCTCACGAAGCAAGGTGACGCAATAGGTGAAGAAATACCGTCTGGTGTCGATCGGTCCAGGCATTTTGCCGATAGCAAAAGTAGATGGGCAAGGCTACGTCATGCGAGCCTTCAATGGAACACTCGCTCACTTCCAGTCCATCTGATGCGAGAGAAGAGCCAGAAAAGCTCAATATCAATCCCCCGGCTTGAAGAAACTCAGTCTGCGCCCTGTTTCCGTATTCGACATCGCGAAAGCGGAAATTAACCAGCTGGGCTTCGGGGCATTGATTGATTGCATTGAGACAGGGTGACAAATTAATTGGAACAGCGAGCCTGCCGCCCAGTAACTCACGAATGGTCATAGCGTCAACAGATTGATGACCAGCTGGACATGAAAGAACCCTGAGCTCCTTTTCACCCATATATTTTGAAGAAAGGACGCTGTCCCGTGGTTCCTCAAACGAGATAGCCGCGTCCGAAATTCCAAGTATAAGTGATTCAAAGCATGTTGCCGTTGGCTGATGCCACACATCAAGATGAATCTGAGGGTGCGAGCTTTCAAACGAGTCGTACCAGTTTTCGGAAAAAAGACGCCCCCGCCCGTGAAGACAGGGGGCGTAAAGACGAAAGTGACCGTCGGGCGAAACGCCGCCGTTCTCCGATTGGGTGTACTTTTTGAGATCGTCGACTTGTGCCAGGATCACGCGTGCACGACGCGCAAATTCTCTGCCCGCCGGAGACAAAACAGCCTCCCCCGCCGATCGGTCGAGCAAAACAATCTGATACTCAGATTCCAACTTTTTGATTGCCGACGAAACGGCCTGTGGGCTCACGTGAACGGCGCGAGCCGCTTTGCGCACGCCGCCGTAGTTCGCTACCGCTTGAAGGTATTCGAGTTGAGAAAGCTGCATAGGTTACTCCAAAGGCAGCCAAGGCGACGGGCTGTGCGTCCTCAGATGAGGTTCTCGCCCAGGTTCTTGCCACCGAGAACGTGCATGTGGAAGTGCATGACGGTCTGGCCGGCGTTGACGCCCTTGTTGGAGATGACCCGGAAACCGTCCTCCAAGCCCTTGACCTTAGCGACCTCCTGGATGGCGTGAGCCATGGCGCCCATGGTCTCGGCAGGTACGTTGTCGGCGATGTCACTGTAGTGCTTCTTGGGGATCACGAGCGTATGGACCGGCGCCTGGGGATTGAGGTCGTCGAAGGCGATGACCTGGTCGTCCTCATAGACAACGGTCGAGGGGATCTCGTGGTTGGCAATTTTGCAGAAGATGCAATCGCACATGGTTGGTTCCTTTCTCACAGACCAAGGCAATTATATTTGGTCGGGATGGTTAGAACGAGAGGTTGTCGTCCGTGTTGGCGGCTTCGCCGTCGGCGAGCACGTCGTTGCCGTCAACGTCCTTAAGAAGCACCGAGACCTTCTGCTCGGCATCGGACAGGCGGGTGCGCAGGCTCTTGAGGAGCTCGACGCCGCGGGTATAGCTCTCGAGCGATTCCTCGAGCTCCATATCGCCCGACTCCAAGCTGCGAATGATGAGCTCCAACTCCTGCGAAGCCTGCTTGTACGTAAGCTGCTCGACCGGGGTCTTCTCTGCCATAGCTGTTTCCTTTCCCAAAGGTTTATCACTGTAAAACGCGGTCTACTCGACCGTATTGACCGTTGCTGCCACGTTGCCGTCTGCCATGCGCACGCGAATGGCGTCGCCCGGCTTAAAGGTCTTGGCACTTGTAGCCACGCCGTCAACGCTGTACGCGATGGAATAGCCGCGGGCAAGCACCTTGAGCGGCGACAGGGCATCGAGCGAAGCCGCTGCACGGCCCAGGTCGGACGCTGGCTTGCTGAGCATCGTGCGCCCCTGATGCTCCAGGCGGGAGCTTGCGAGCGTGAGCGCATGGCGCTTGCCATCGAGTCCTGAGGTGCTTGCGATCAAGCGCTCGGGTAGACGCTCAAAGTTGGAGCGGAATGCCCCAACCGAACGCGTTATGGCGCCGGACAAACGATCGGCCGTCAGGGCAAGCTCAGACTCGCGACGCTCAACCATAAACGTTGGGTCGTTGAGGCACGGGCGGCACGCAGCCGCATCGAGCGCATCGCCCAAGCGAGCCGTATAGGTATCCCAGGCACGGCGACCGCGCTGATCGAGCATCTCCAGGTCGACCTGGGCCGACCCAATCATCGATGCCATCGCGGCACCCAGACGCTGATAGCGCGCCTCGAGCACATCGACCAACTCCGTCAGAGCCGGCGCCACCGATTCGGCCGCCGCCGTGGGCGTGGAGGCACGGCGGTCGCTCACCATATCGCAGATCGAGGTATCGGGCTCATGGCCAATGCCGGTCACCACGGGCACAGGACAAGCCGCCACCGCGCGGGCAAGCTCCTCGTCATTGAAGGTCATGAGGTCCTCAAAGGAGCCGCCGCCGCGCACCAGCAAAATACAGTCGGGCGCCGGCGTAATGGCAGCGGCGCGGCGCAGGCCTTCAATGAGCTCTGACGGCGCACCCTCGCCTTGAACTTTAGCCCCCACGCAAACAAGCTCGACAAGCGGGTTGCGACGGCGCAGCGTGCGCTTGACGTCATCGATTACGGCACCCGAAAGCGAGGTGACGACCGCCACGCGCGAGCAGAACACCGGTATGCGGCGCTTGCGCGCTTCGTCCATCAGACCCTCACGGCGTAGCTTTTCGGCCAGTTGCGCCACTTGTTGACGCAGCAGACCCTCCCCCGCCAGCGAAAACGAGCGAGCGACAAAGCTCATACGACCCGTGGGCTTATAGAGGTTGAAGCTGCCCTTAAAGCTCACCTGCATGCCGTCACGCAGATCGAAGGTACGCTTGAGATAGGCGCCCTTCCAGATGATGCAGTCGACGGCGGCCGAGTCGTCTTTAATCTGGAAGTAGCAGTGGCCGCTTCGGGCGTTGGGACCACGGAAACCCGTGACCTCGCCCAGGACACTCAGCTGCGGAATGGCATCGAGCGCACCGGCGGCGATTTCTACCGCCTGGCTCACGCTGAGCTCCTTGCGCTCCCGCTCGTCCGAACCGTCAAACTCGGCGGAAACGGTATTGCCGGTCAGATTCCAGCCTGCCACGCAGCCTCCTTTCGTCATCGTGCACAAGGGCTTCGACCCTGCGCAAATTTAAGTCCAACACATAGTACAGCGCCGCGGGGACACGAATCCCCGCGGCGCCCAGCGACCCAATTTGTTATCGGTTGGAGTTTCTGTTGTAGCGAGCCATAAGATAGAGCAGCTGAATAATCGAGGTGAGCGCAGCGGCAACATAGGTAAGCGCGGCGGCCGTCAGTACCTTCTTGGCACCGTTGACCTGCTTGGAACTCATACCCGACTGCTCGATGTACGCCACGGCGCGTCGGCTGGCGTCAATCTCGACAGGCAGCGTAACGAGTTGGAACAGTACACTAAACGAGAAGAAGAGCAACGCGAGGGATGTGAGCCCGGCAATGTTCATAAACAGGCCCAAGAGCAACACGATGGTCCAGGTGTTCTGGGTAAAGTTGACGACCGGCACGAGGGCGGTACGTACTTTCATCATGGCATAGCCGCTTTGACGCTGGGCGGCATGGCCCGCCTCGTGGCAGGCGACGGCAACGCTTGCGACCGAACCGCCCGAACGGTTGGCATCCGACAGATACAGGTTGTTATCCTGCGGGTTGTAATGGTCGGTGAGCTCACCGGCGACACCCTTGATACCCACGGCATTGCAACCGATGGCGTCAAGCATGCGGCGAGCAACCGTGGCGCCCGTGTCGCCGTCCGAGCGAACCTTGGACCAGGTCTTGTACGTCGAATTGATATAGCTCTGCGCAGCAAGGCCAAGCACTGTACAAACAAGAACAACCAGCAGGTACAGCGGGTCGATGCCAAAGCCGTAACCATAGTAATAAGGCATGCGAATTCCTCCGAATCGAATTACACGTTGGAGGCATTCTACCCACTCAACCGGCTAGGCTTCCCTACAGAAGCTCGATTTTGCCGTCCTTCACGGTGAGTCCCATATTGCCGGAAAGCAGATCGTCCAGACGCGAGCCCACAAGCTCAAAGCGCCAGCCTTCGCGCAAGGGGCTCTGCTCGGGATGCTCAATATAGTCGGCCAGGTCATCGCGCGAGGCAATGACCGAGGTCGCCACGCCCGAGCGCTCGGCAACTAGGCGAATGAGCGCATACATCAGGTCCGTCACGCTCTCCAACTCCGGCGAAATCTGACGGTGCCCGCGCACCATGAGCGGCAGGCGATCGTGCGGGCAGCTCGCGCCGCGCTTGATAGCCATGAGCGCACCGTCCACGTCGCGCTCCCCCAACTGATCGGTACCGCGAATGCTACGGAACTCCTCAACGCGCACGGGATTGCGCTTAACGAGCGCAAGCAGCGTGTCGTCGGACATGACCCACTTGCGCGGGATGTTACGGCGCTCGGCGCGGTCCTCGCGCCAGGCGGCGAGCTCGCGCGCGATGCCCAGCTGGTGGCGGCTGCACGAGTTGATGCGCTTGACCTTGCGGAATGCCTCGTGACGGTCGGCACGATAGTGCGACTCGTCAGCCAGCGGGCGTAGCTCGTCGAGCACCCAGTCCACACGGCCCAACTCGCGCAGGCGACTCATCATCTCGGTATAGGCGACGATCAAGTACTTGACGTCATCAATCGCGTACTCAATCTGCTTATCGGTCAGCGGGCGACGCGACCAGTCGGTCAGCGACTCGGTCTTGGGCAGCGAGACGCCGCAAAACGTCTGAACAAGCGCGCCATACGAAATCTGCTGGCGCTCGCCCAAAAAGGCAGCGGCGACCTGCGTATCGAAAATCGGTCGTGGCAGCACGCCCACGGTATGGAGCATAACCTCCATATCCTGCGAGCAGGCGTGGAAGACCTTAGTCACGCTCTCGTCTGCCATAAGCTCGGCCAGCGGCGATAGGTCGTCGATTACCAGGGGATCGACCGCGACGCTCTCGGCAGGGGTGGCAATCTGAACCAAGCACAGACGCGGATGGAACGTGCGCTCGCGCAAAAACTCGGTATCGACGGCAATCGCGTCGAACTCACGGGCGCGCTGGCAAAAGTCGAGTAGAGCCTGATGTGTGGAAATGTACATATCAACCCATCGAATAAGGTTAGGCCCGAAAAACACGGGTAGGATATCGGCATTGCCTTACAACTATACTCGGTTAGTCACAGAACGGGAACGTAAGTATGCGCTGCCTTATCATCCACAACCCGGCATCGGGCCCCAGCTCAGATGAAATCTACGCATTCACGCACGCCCTCGCGCAGGGCGGCGACGAGGTCGTGATGCGTTTTATCGGCGATGGCATGGAGCCCGAGGACGCCGTGGCAGACGTGCGCGAGTTTGATCGCGTGGTCGTTTCGGGCGGCGACGGCACCGTCTCCAACGTGCTCGACCAGATGCGCGGATGCGGTGTCCCCACGCTCGTCTTCCCCTCCGGTACAGCCTGCCTGTTCTTCAACAACATCGGCAATGCCCCCGAGGCAGCGGCGCTTGCCAAGGCTTGCCGCGCCGGTCGCACGGTCAAAGTCGACATGGGCGAGCTCTTTTGGCTCGACAAGAACGGCAACGAGAAGCGCCACGGCTTCATCATCATCGCCGGCTCGGGCTTCGACGCCGAGATCATGATGAAGGCCGCCCCCACCAAAAACGACATCGGCGAGATCGCCTACTTCCTCTCTGCACTCGCCACGCCCAACCCTACGGTAGCGCACTTTACCATTGAGCATGACGGCATTGTCGAGGAGCTCGACGGCATCTGCTGCATGGCCGGCAATACCTCGGTCATCCAAAACGACATCAACCTGTTCCCCGACTGCCGCATGAACGATGGCATGGTCGACATTGCAGTCATCGAACCCGTGCGCACCGTGCAGCTGCTGCCTACCGTGATCACCGCTGCGCTTGACCCCGCCGGCAAGGTACTCGGGCGCCCGCAGTTCAAGATCATCCAGACCAAGGAAGCCAAAATCACCTGCACCCCGTCGCTGGGCATGCAGTTCGATGGCGAGATTATCTCCAGCAATTCGGGCGTCTTTGGAGCCCGCGCGCTTCCGCAATGCCTCGACCTCATCGTCGATGAATTCTCGCCACTCGGTAAATAGGAGGACCCCATGAACGACAATCCCCTGCTCGGCTTTATCGTCATTGTTTTGGCCATGCTCGTAGGCTATGCAATCAACGTGATCCACCGTCGGAAGAAGTAATTCCACATTGGTATGATATTCATCCAATTTTCGTCTCCCCTACTGTTTATGCATTTGCCAAACAGCGGGGGATTTTTCATTTCGGGTATTTCCAGACGCTTTATTCAGGTGCAGTAATTGCAGGGAGTCTTTATTTGGCTAAAGCTACAAACTGAGTATAATTAACCACTCATCGCATATTTCATTACGCTTATCGAGTAAGTATCTTTCATAGATGAATATTGTTTCCAGTTCGTTACGCTAGTGGGGTGTCTTTATTGGCTGAAGCCCTCTGGCGACAGAGGGCTTTCGCACGCTGGGAGGGATTATGAGGAAAACTCACCCCGTCAACGCGCTCAAGAAGCTAGGCATAGGCCTCGCCTTTGGAGCTGCAACCATCATGTCCATGCCGACCTCTGCGCTCGCCTGCACGCAGATCTACATGGGCAAAAACCTAACGGCCGATGGCAATACGTATTATGGCCGCACCGAGGACGTTGGCACACGTTACCTCAAGCACTATGGCATTGAACCCTCGCATGGTCCCGGCCATATCTACGGCTCAGACGAGTCCGACTTCGCATACACCTCGACCAAGACCACATATCGTTATAGCTACGTGCGCGACCACCCTTCGCAGTGGCACGGACGCTGGGACGCCTACTCCGAAGCGGGAATTAACGAGAAGGGCGTTTCTTGCTCTGCCACGCTGAGCACGAGCATGAATGACGAAGCAAAGGCCGCAGATCCCCTGACCAAAACAGGCATCAGCGAATACGTCTACGCCGGCGTCATCCTTGGCGAGAGCGGCACGGCCCGCGAGGGAGTCGAGCTCATCGGCAGGCTCATTAACGAACAGGGCGCCAACGCCAACGACCAGCTCATCATTGCCGACAACAATGAGACCTGGCTGTTCGCCGCGCTTTCCGGCCATCAGTGGATTGCCATGAAGTTGACCGATGATATCGCATCGCTCAATCCCAATATCAGCAATCTCAACTTCAAGGTTAACCTCGATGACACCGTAAACTGCATTCACTCCGAAGGCATTAAGTCCCTACCTGAAGAAAAGGGTTTCGCCAAGTATTTCGACGACGGACAGTTCGATGTTGCCCAGACCTACGGTTCGCCCATCGACAAAACTTCCGTTCACGCTTGGTCGCGCTACGTCCAGGGCCGCGATTACCTTGGGGCTCCGCTTACTGAGGGCACCGACTATGAAATCGTCCAGGACACTAGCGAAAAACCGCGCGCTAAGGTTGGCGCCATGGTAAATGAAATGCAGCCGCTGTTCTTCCAACCCGAAAAGTCCGGTTGGAATACTTTTGAACTTATTCGCGCCTTTGGCAATCGTGGCGAAAACGTTCCCGGCCTCAGCGCCAACACCGATGGCGCCTATTGCATCGGCACCGAGCGCAACGGTGAGGCCCATCTCTTCCAGATTCGCAACGGCCTCAACCCTGAAATTGCGACCATCCAATGGGAGATGCTCTCTCGAGCTGAATTCTCCATCGCCATCCCGCTGTACTCCGCCCTGATGACCGAGGTCAGCCCCTACTTCAGCGACCAGACCGTATCTTTCGACCACTGCGACGAAACAGACGTTGTAAACAACGAAGAGCCTGAGAACTCCATCAACTACGTCTTTATGGACATCAGCTCGCTTGCCTTCGAGAATCGTGCCACCCTCGGTGCTGGCGTCCATGCCTATCTTGACGCCCTCCAGAATGAGCTCATCGAGCAGAACAAGGAAGTTGACGCCGCCATGCTGGCCGAAACGACCACCGAGGGCCGCACTGCCCTAGCCAACAAGGCCGGCAAGGCTGCCACCGAGAACACCTACGTCAAGTGCAAGGCACTGCTCCAGGAGATGCGCGCCTATCAGAAGGCCGAAAACTTCGACCAGCCCTTCACCCCGAGCGACCTGAACACCGAGACCAATGGCCTCAAGGTGTCCATCACCTACGCCAAGGACGCTCTTGCCACCGACCCGGTAACCCCGGATCAGCCTGGCACTCCCGAGCAGCCTGGTACTCCTGAGCAGCCCGGTACCCCCGAGCAGCCCGCCAAGCCCGAGCAGCCCGCTAAGCCCGAGCAGCCCACCACCAAGCCCGAGAAGCCTGGCAAGTCGGACACCACGACCACGGTAACCACCAACAAGACGAACACCAAGGGCGGCCTGCCCACCACCGGTGATCGTTTTGATGGCCGCATGGTGGCCGCATTCGCCATCGCTGGCGTTGCCGTCATCTCCGCGGGCGGTTACTTCCTCTACCGTCGCAATAAGGAGTAACGTCTTAGCTGAGCGGGCAAGGCAGCAATGGCAGCCTCGCCCGCTCAGCCCACTCTTTTGACCGGCGGGAAACCCGCCTGAAATCTTTTCAAAAAAGATTTCCCCGCACACACTTCGCTGTGCTATAGTGCAGCGCAACAGCAACTAGGTGCGACCGCGCCACGGCATCACGAAAGGAGCCACCAACATGAAGAACACGATGAAGTCTCTCAACAACTGGTGGTGGCGTGATGCGAATACGATCGGTCGACAGTGAGTCCCTCACGCCTGTTTTTGCGCTCTAGGTGATTGGAAGGCCTCCGGTTTCGACCGGGGGCCTTTTTCTATCTCGAGCCCGATCGCATTCGCATCACGCGCCTCCGCTTTTCTCTTGCACTCCCATTCCGAAAGGATTTTCACCATGTCTCAGAACACCACCGCCACCCAGCCCCGCACCGTCCAGACCGCCGACCGCGGCAAACTCGATGTCCGCGCCCTCGTCCTGCTCGCCATCCTGCTCGCCGCCGGCTTCATCCTCAACTTCACCGTCGGCAAGGCCATCTCGGGCATCTCGGGCGGCATGATCAGCCCCGAGTTCATCATCTCGGCCTTCTGCCTCACCATCCTGGTCGTTCGTCCCAACATCGGCCAGGCGCTCGTCATTGGCCTCATCTCGGCTGCCGTGATCCAGATCACCACCACTTCGCCGTTCGTCGATTTTGCCGCCGAGGGCATCGCCGCCATGCTCATGGCCGGCATCGTCAACGCCGCTGGCAAGAACGGTCAGGTCAAGCCCGCCATCGCCATTGTCGCAACCTTCCTGACCACATTTGTCTCCGGCGTCATCTTCATGGTCATCAAGATGGCCATGCTAGGCGTGGTAGGCGAGCTCGCCGCCGCCATGCTGCCCGTCGTTGCCATGACCGCCGTCTTTAACGCTATTCTGGTCGGCGCCCTCTACCTGCCCATCCAGAAGGCCCTTAGGCTCAACTAACCCGCTCGGCTTTACGAGCCACCCCATCTTGGCGTTCATTCGTCGCTCGCGTACCCAAGTACGCTTCGCTCCTCTTTCGCGCCAACCTGGGCCCCTCGTAAAGCCGTCTCCGCGCTTCACCACCAAAGACTGTCCCAAACAACGAGCTTTTGGGGACGTTCTTAAACGACTGGTCATTTAAGAACGTCCCCAATGACTATGAAAGGTATCCATGGAAACGATCATCAACGTCGACGATGTCTCGTTCTCCTATGGCACGCAGACCGAGCAGGCGCTCAGCCACATCTCGCTCAGCGTGAACAAGGGAGATTTCATCGGCATCATCGGGCCCTCGGGCGCCGGCAAGTCCACGCTTGCCGCCTGCCTATCGGGTGCCGTGCCCCACCACTACACCGGCACGTTCTTTGGGTCCGTCATGGTTGACGGCCACGACACCTGCGAGGCCTCGCTCACCGACGTGTCGCAAATCGTCGGCAGTGTGCTGCAGGATATCGACACGCAGATGGTCGCTTCGGTCGTCGAGGACGAGATGCTCTTTGGCCTCGAGAACTTTGGCGTTCCCCACGACCAGATCGAGCAGCGCGTGAGCGAAACGCTCGAGACCGTCGGCATCAGCGACCTGCGCGACCGCGAGATCGCCACCCTCTCGGGCGGACAGAAGCAAAAAGTGGCCATCGCCGCCATCCTCGCCATGCGTCCGCGCGTCTTGGTTCTCGACGAGCCCACCGCGGCACTCGACCCCGCCAGCTCCACGCTGGTTTTCGAGACCCTGCGTGAGGCCAACCGTGCACTCGGCATCACCATCGTCGTCGTTGAGCAAAAGGTCGCCCTGCTTTCGGAGTACTGCAACCGCGTGCTCGTGCTCAATCATGGCGAAATCGCGCTGCAGGGCGAGCCACACGAGGTCTTCGCGCATACCGACGAGCTCCGTGCCATCGGCGTCGACTGCCCTCGCGTCACGCGTATCTTCAATAGCCTCGAAACCGATGGCCTGGTAAGCGGCACCCCCTGCTTGGATGTCGATGAGGCCGAGCGCCTGATTTCGGGCATCGTCGACCCCGCACACGCGGCTATCGAAGCCCAGGCGCCCGCCGGTTCCCCGCATGCACCGTCGTTGCGTCCTCATGCCAAGGACGCCGAACCCGTACTCACCTTCGACCATGTTGAGTTTGCCTATCCCAATGGCGGAGCCGCCGTACGCGACCTTAGCCTGACGCTCTATCCCGGCGAACTCGTGGGCATCGTCGGCCAAAACGGAGCCGGCAAGACCACGCTCACTAAGCTGCTCACAGGCCTGCTCAAGCCGGCATCAGGCAGCGTGCGCGTCACGGGCCTGGACACCGCCACGGTTCCGACGAGCCGCATCGCCCGCGAGGTGGCGACCCTCTTCCAAAACCCGGATCGCCAGATTTGCAAAGATACCGTGCTCGACGAAGTCGCGTTTGGACTAGAGCTCGCCGGCATGGACCGTGCCGAGGCCCTGCGTCGTGCCCAACTCGTCATCGACCGCTTTGGCCTACCCGCCGACGAGGCGCCGTTCTCGCTATCGCGCGGCCAGCGTCAGATGGTTGCGCTGGCCTCCGTCGTGGTGGTGGAGCCCAAGATCGTGGTGCTTGACGAGCCCACAAGTGGCTTGGACTACCGCGAGTGCATGACCGTCATGGAAACGGTACGCACCATGGCAGAGCGCGGCTGTGCCGTTGTCATGGTCTGCCACGACATGGAGGTCGTCTCGGACTTTGCCGAGCGCATCGTCGTGATGGCAAACGGTCGCATCCTCGACCGCGGCCGCACTCACGAGCTGTTCTCGAACATTGAGCTCATGCGGCGCGCCTACGTTGAGCCGCCTCAGGTCATCGAGCTTTCCCGCCGCTTGGCGTCCTCCGTCTCGCCTGCCTTTGCTCAGGTGAGTGAGGTTTCTGACATCGTTCGCATTACCAAGGAGATGGTCCGCCGTGGTTAACGTCATCGACTACATGCCGGGCGACACGCTGCTGCATCGTCTAAACCCCGTCGTCAAGCTGGGACTTGCCGCCGCCATCATCATCGGCATTTTCCTATCCGATACCTACGTAGCGCTGCTGGGCTTTATGGCGCTCACGCTCGCGCTGGGCACTTACGCCGGCGTCGTCGACCGTCTGCTTTCGCTACTCAAACTATTGGTTCCACTGGCGCTGATCATGCTGGTGTTGCAGCTCGCCTTTATGCGCGACGGCAACGTAGTGTGGGGCTTTATCACCGACACGGGCCTTATCACCGGGTCGAAGGCGTGCTTGCGCCTGCTGGGCGTAGCACTGCCGCTTATCCTGATGCTCATGGTAACCAAGCTCAACGACCTTGCCAACGCCTGCGTGGAGGTGCTGCACGTGCCCTATCGCTACGCCTTCACCTTTACGACGGCCCTGCGCTTTGTGCCGGTGTTCGGCCAGGAAATGAATGCCATCATGGAGGCGCAAACCGCGCGCGGCGTGGAGTACGACACCAAGAACCCCATCAAGAAGCTCAAGCTCATGCTGCCACTGTGCGTTCCGCTGCTCATCTCGAGCGTGGGCAAGACCGACGCCACGGCCCTGGCAGCCGAGCAGCGCGGTTTTTATCTGCGCACGCGCACCAGCTCATACAAGCGCTACCCCATCAAAGGCCTGGACATGGCCGTGCTTGCCATTAGCATAGCCCTCATTGCCCTCGGCTTCTTGTTCTAACCTGCCAAAAAACCTGTCCCTTTTTGGCAGGTCGAGGGCTAGAGGCGGTAGGGCGCACCGCTGCGGATGATGGACTCACGCACCAAGACATCCATGGCATCCAGGGTAATCTCGGGCATTTCGCGATACTTCTGAAGCACCGAAAGCTCTGTGCAAGCTAGGATTACGCGGTCGCAACCGCAGCGGGCGAACTCCCACATCACACGATCGAACTTATCCATATCGGGCTCGCGTCCAGCCTTCACATCGTCGTAAATGAGCGACATCACGTCTGCCTGGCGCCTCTCGCTGGGATAGACAACCTCGACGCCCGCAGTCTCGCACTCGCGACCATAGACACCCGCGCCCACCGTGCCGTCGGTGCCCATGATGCCAATCTTGCGCACCGGCTCGGCAGGCATGCTCAGATTGGGGTCGAACTCGCACTCCCCCATCACGGCGCCGGCAAGCGCATAGCGCACCGACTCGCGCGGCATATGGATAATCGGCACCTTGGTAAACGACTGGATCTGGTCGTAAAAGTAATGGGACGTGTTGCAGGGAATCGCGATATGTGCGCAGCCCAGCGCCTCGAGCGCCTGGGCACACTCCTTCATGGTCGCCAGAAGCTCGTCGTGATCGCCAGTTTTAATGGCCAGCGTACGGTCAGGCATGGTCGACTTGGAAAGGACCACCATGTCGATATGCTCCTGATCGCAGGTAGCTGCCGTATGACGTACCACCTGGTCGTAGTAATACGACGTGGCCTCGGCGCCCATGCCGCCGATAACTCCCAGCTTTTCCATCGCCGCCTCCTTGCCGATGCCCGCGCCATTGCGCGTATCATACCCGCGCCCGCCCGATGCATACCGGACGGGCGCCGCGCTCATCTATTTGTAATACGTCTTGAACAGCTTAAAGTGACGCAGCTTGGTGTGCCACATGCGCAGCCAGCGATTAAAGACAAAGTCGCCCTTCATAAATGAAGGATCGGCGCCTTTGCCCTCCTTGGCCAGACGATGCACCTTCGCGCGCAGATCGGGGTCCTTGACGTACTTGTCGACCACGCTCATGGGAACAACCATCCACAGGGCCTCGTCCCGTGCCGTCACAAACTCCGGCTCAAACGGACGGTTATAGACGTACTCGTCCACCACGTACTTTGCCACGTTAAACCCGCTGTTGGTGACATAGTAGTTGCTACGACCCTGTCGCGTGTTGAAGTCAAAGAACTTAAACGAGCCGTCGCGCTCATCGTACTTGACGTCAAAATTGGAATAACCCACAAAGTGAAGGTCCTCGAGCAGTTTGCGCACGCCGCCCATGAGCTCGTCATTGGGCTCGGTAATAATGCAGGCGTGGTTGCCGACACCGTGAGGCTGATGCTCCTCGAGCAGCACGTGGCCCAAGCACATCATACGTACCTTGCCGTTGCGATCGGAATAGCTGGTAAGGACGCGCATGTACTCATCGTTACCGGGCACGCGATCCTGCAAAATCAGGTCATCGGTGTAACCGCTCGCGTAAGAATCGCGAATGACCTGCTCAAGCTCGGCGCGATCGGCGATCTCGTAGGCCTTCTTCTGGCCCTCGAACTCGTGCTCCCACCACATGATGCCATCGGAGGGCTTAAGGATCATCGGGTACGGAAAATCAATCTGGTCGAGCACCTCGGCAGGAGCCTCGCCCTGGGCGTTGAGCATTTGCGCGGTAAAGGTAAACGTGTGCGGATAGGGCACGCCATGCTTCTCGCACAGCTCGTAGAAGATCTCCTTCTTCTGGCACTGCTCGAGCATGCTGTAGGGGGCGTAGGGGGCGACGACGTTGTCTGCCAGATTATCCGCATCCTTGGCCTGGGCAACCAGGGCAACATAGTTGTCACCGCAGCCCATCAGGACAATTGTCTTGTCAGCGTGCGCGCGAGCCACGTCGTTCACGGTCTTGAGCATTACAGACATGGTATCGATATCCACGTTGGGCGTGTAATCGATAATCTGACTGCGGTACGCCGGACCGGTCTGGTACTTGCCAAAGACCAGGCTCTTAACTTGGTATTCCTCGTAAAAGGCGCGCGCCACCGAATAGGCGTTGATGTCGCCGCCGAGCAGCACGGGAATAAAATCACGCTCTTTAAACTGCAATGCCATGGAAACTTCCTATCTAGAACAGCCCAAACAACGGGCGGTCTTTGCGCAACTGATTTATTCTAGCGTGCCAGCGCAGCTCTTCCCAAACATCCACCGTATCTATCCATGCAACGCCGCACGACAACAGAACACACCGCTGTATGACAGGCGGGCAAGATACCTATTAATATCTTGCAAAACTCCACGTCAAACGTGCAGGGCGACAAAAAAGAGGCCTCAAAACACCGGTCCGTAACGTTAAAGTTGAACTCTATGGTTTCTCAACAATTCATCATTCCTGCAGGTCAAAGGTAAAGCCTCAAGTTCAACTTGACCCTTTGGAACCTTTAAGGTTCAAGTTGAGGTCGAAAGCAGTAGTAGAATACCTTTCGAACCATTACCTACGATTGATTGCAGAGGGTCTGGATGCAGCATTCGAATCATCGCACCGTAGCGCTCATCGCGTCGAAGCCGGCTCGCATTATCACGAGTGCCGCGCTCGCCGTTGCGCTGACGGCCACGCCAATGCTCTCCCCCGTCGCGGCCTATGCCGCCTCGCAGGCAACGCAGGATCAGCTGTCCGCCGCCCAGAAAAAGATCGAGGACGCCACGAGCGCCTACAACGACGCCCGCACCAAGCTCGATGATCTGCAAAATCAGATTGACTCCAACGAGGCGAGCATCGAAAAGATCGAAGCTGAGCTTCCTGAGCAGCAGGCCAAGGCAAGCTCCGCCATGCGCGATCTGTATAAGTACCAGAAAGGCACCAACCCCATCGTGAGCTTCCTGGTCAACGCGCAGAACCTCGGCGAGTTCATCACGACCTGCAAGTACACCAACCAGATTACGAGCTCGAGTGTCGATGAGATCGAGGCGCTCAACAAGATGCAGACCGAGCTCGAGCAGAACAAGACCGAGCTTGAGCAGGCCAAGTCCCAGCTCGAGTCCGAGCAGAAAACCGCCGAGGAGGCACTGGCGCAGGCCCAGCAGCTCCGCAGCGAAGCTCAGGCAAAGGCCGAGCAGGAGAACGCCGCCGAGCTGGCCAAGCTCGAGGCCGACAAAGCCGCGGCTGCCGAGAAGCTTTCGGGCGAGGGCGTGAGCGGCAACAACTCCAACAGTCAGGCCACCAATACCAACACCACCATCAACACCACGGTGAATAACTCCAACAGCGGCAACTCCGATTACGACTCGTTTATCAACGAGTGGACCAGCCGTATCGACAACTACCTCGCCGGCTCCCCCATGGCCGGTCAGGGATACAACTTCGCCGTGGCCGCCTGGAACACCGGTGTCGACCCCCGCTGGTCTCCCGCCATCGCCTGCATCGAGAGCAGCAAGGGTCTCTATTGTGCCAATTCGTATAACGCCTGGGGCTGGAGCGCCCGCGGCGGCGGCTGGCGCGGCTTTGGCAGCTGGAGCGAAGGCATTTCCGCCCACGTTGCCTACTTGGGCGCCAACTACGGCTCCACACTTACGCCTGCAGCAGCCAAAAAGTACTGCCCGCCCACATGGCAGGACTGGTACAACAAGGTCGCATCCCAAATGAATCGTATCTAAATGCAACTCAAAGGGCCCCAATCGGGGCCCTTTCTTGTTTAGGAGACGACGCCAGTTGCATTGCCGACGACAATAACCACGGTTGTGATGGCGACTATAATCCCCAACGCTTTGAGCCACAGTGTGACAAACTCACGACCTCGATAACGATCGAGCACGGGAAAGCGACGCCGGAGCCTACGGCGGTCGAGCATGCCAAACGCAATGAGCCCCACCATGCCGTCAACCATAAGAAAATACTCAAGGGCCAAAAACCACACTGGATAGTTGCGGTTGGCTCCCGTGGGTTGGAATACCGCAAAATGGCTTCCAACCAGCAGCAGCAAGGTCGCCGCATAGATAAAGCCGTTCCATATACGCCCGATGGGCTCCGGGATCCGAGAAAGCAGGCTCTTGCGGCAAGAAGCCACCGGCGAGACGCCCTTGGACTGCCGCTCGGAAGATGGCGTCGCTTGCGGAGCAACCTGCGTCACTGAAGGCCCCGTCACGCCCATCGAGCCAGACCCAGGCAGGCATAGCCCATATGCCGCGCGCACGGCATGCCCGAGCGCCTTCGCACTTGCAAAGCGCTTGGCCGAATCGAGCGCCATCGCCATGCAGATAACATCGGCAAGCGGGGCGGGGACGTCACACGCCTCGCACTGCTCGCGCATACCCCGCCCCGGCTTGGGGTCGGTCCCCGTCAGGCAAAAGAACAACAGCGCGCCAAGCGCGTAGACATCGCTACGAACACTCGTCTGGCCAAAACCGTACTGCTCGGGCGGCGCATAGGGGCGTGTGCCAAACTTAACGGTATCGGCATCGGCCCCCTCGCGCCACACGCGCGCGATTCCCAAATCGATAATCACCAGGGACGAAAACGTCATGCCGGCATCGGGCGCATATCGTACCCCCGAAACAATGATGTTCGACGGTTTCAGATCGCGATGAATCACCGGTACCGGCGTCTCCCCCGCCAACTCAAATCCGGCGTGAAGCTCTTCTGCCGCATCGCAGAGGGCGCCAAACAACTCGCGCGCGTAATCGGGCGTGGCGCCCAGCCGGCCTACGAGCGCCTCGAGCGTCTTGCCTTCGACATACTCCATGACCACATTCAGTTCATCACCCACACGGCGGCAATCAACGATTCTTGGCAGGTGCTCAAATCTGTGACCCGCCCGTTGGGCAGAAAACAGGCGCTCGTAGGCCCCACCGATGTGCGCCGAGGCGTCGATGCGCTTACGGACGAAGGGGCCAAGCGAGCCGCCGCCCGAGCCCTCAAAGTAAACGAGTTCGGTCGTCTCGACCGGCGAGCGCTTAAGTACACGGTCCACACGGTAGCTGTCTTCGCGGGCAAGCGAAGACAGGTGCTCTGCGAGCGCTGCCGCCAATTCGTCGTCGGCATATGTGAGGTCCTGAGTATCCATAGCGTCCATAATAACGCAGGACGCGGACACCATATGGCATCCGCGCCCTGCACGTTTACGGGTTTAATGAACCCCACGCAGCCCGGTATCGGCTGCTAGCTCACCGTCTCCTCGCCAAAGCGGTACAGCTCCTCGTTAACCTTTTGCAAGCTGCAGCCTCGATCAATGCAAAAGATGATGATGGCATCGCGACGATCCTTACAGTTGAGCACATTGGCACCGGCGGCTGACAAGGCTCGGTTGGTCTCCTTGAGCGTCAGCGCCATGGCAAAGGCAATCTGCAGTACCTTGTCGCGACCCGGGTGGCGCGCGCCGGTAAAGATCTGGTAGCCAAAGGTCTCGTTGAGGTCGGCCATGCGCACGACGCGCGAACGCTCCAGCCCCTTTTCTTGCAATAGCTGCTTTAGATACTCCGAAAGCGACGGGGCGGAAAAGTCATGCTCCTTGATATAGCCATCGATATTTGGCGCATCGAGCAGCTCGTTGAGCAACTCCTCGGTCAACTTTTTATCGGGCATATGGCCTCACCTCCCTGCAAATTTCCGGCGTCATTGCGCTAGGCGAGAGCCCAGCTTGCGGTGGCAGACTTATCAAACATGTTGGCGAAGTACAGAGCCTTATTGATGTCGCCGTCAAAATAAATGTTACCCGAAACGGAACCGCCCGCAGCAAGCGTGCCCGACTGCAGCTCATCGGAACCCTCGCTATAGTAGCCCTGGTTCTGCTGGGCACCGTTTGCGTCTTCGCCCTTCCAGTCGTAGACGTTGTAGTCCGCGCCCTCGTCACCGTTGTTGACGTACGTGACGTGAATGCCCGTCATGGTCGAGCCGTCATAATTGGTCAAACCCTTCTGAACGGCATCGACGACGACAGCAAGACCAGCGGTCGTGGTCACGGTCGTGCCGACAGCCAGATCCGTCGTTGCTTGCTCTTCCTTCTTGGGCTCTTCCTTCTTGTCGCTATCGCCGGCGTCCTCGGTAACGGTTGCCTTATCGCTCCCGCAACCGGCAAGCAGGCCGGCACCTCCCAGGGCAACAGTTGCAAACGCACCAAGCGCAGCGCGACGGCTCAGCAGCATTTCGGTCTCGGGCTTTTTCATAATGCATCCTTCCTACGATCCGGCTACCGCGCCGGCACACAGCACATCGTAGGAAGGATTGAACGGGAATTCATTAGCTGCGAGCTAATTCGAGACCATAGGGAACTTCGTAACAGAATTCAACAGAAACAAACGCTTTCGCAGGTAGATGCTGGTGTTATTGAGGAAATCAGACAGCAGACTGCAACAACAAGCAACGCTTCGAGCGGAATTATTCGTACCGAAATTCATACCACCTCAGATAAAGGAAAACTCACTAATTGAGAGGTTTAGAGCATGGTCATGTCAGACTGGAAAACCCTAAAAGAAGCCGAATACTTCGCCTATTTCAGAGTAGAGCTCGTAGAGATGTCCCCAGAGAGCTATTCCCTGGAGGAAAAGAAACAGATCCTCTGACCTTCACGAGGTACTGCAGGACGCATGACATCCCGTTCGGCGCCACCGCTCGACGCGAGGGCCACCCCCGCTTCGAGACGCCTCCCGACAGGTGAAGGTTTAGGCAAATCTAGGACAGCGGATAGACGCGGACTACGCACCATTACTTAAACTCAGATAAATCTCATCAGGTGATACAATTCTCTTCGTTTTGTGGCATTTCGCTAACGAGGTGAGCGTATGTTTGACTTGATTGGTCAGTTCTACTCTCTTGTGGAAGAACGCCATGTAGATTGGGTTGCAAAGGGCTTCCTTTTTCGAGACCTGACTGTATACACGATTAACCATGACACAAAGCTATTGGGGCGCATTTTTGAGATGCTGACAGAGCCTTTACTTCAGGAGATTGCCGACAGGAATGGCTATACACTTGAGACCCCTGAGCAGCAAAACTACTACCCCGATTTTATTTTGACCCCAATGGGCGAAAGCAGCCACCGTATTGCGGTGGACATCAAAACCACCTATAGGACTTATAGGGCAAATGGAACCGTATCGCCGTATAAGTTCACCCTGGGTTCATATGCGTCATTCTTGAGAAACGGTACCAAGAACATTGCCTACGAGTACGACCAGTACGATAGTCATTATGTGATTGGCTTCGTGTACGACAGAGGAGATGATGCTCAGGCATCCCGTCCTTACGCTCTCGAAGAAATTGAATCCGCCCCCGAACCATACGGTAATGTCGAACTGTTCATCCAAGAGAAGTACAGGATTTCTGGATTTGGAACCGGTAGCGGAAATACGGAAAACATAGGAACGATTTCCTCGCCGGATATTACTAATTTCAGAGACGGAAATGGGCCATTTTCTCAGATGGGTAATGAGGTCTTTGAGCTGTATTGGCGCAATTACCCTAGATACAAGGCTACCGAGAAGCTCTATACGGGATTTGAATCCTTTGCAAGATGGGTTGCGAAAAGCGACTCTGTCGACACAGAGCTAAAAGCAAGGGTCGCTGCATACGAAAAGACGATCCACAGCCAAATTAAGCGGACGGCACCGAGAGCGGGTGCCATCCGTATTATTAAGACATGCAGCTTCGATCATATGGCAAGGGACTGCTGAGTAGGCGCGAGGGAAACTCTTTCGCCCTCAGGCCTGATAGCGGCGGGTGCGTAATTTGTCAGCAGTGCTTCTATTACAGCGTTTCGGTTGCTCTCACGAGCACCAACGTGATAGAAATGTTCACGTGTTGTCTTGTGGCATTCATGCCACAAGGTGTAGACGTAATCGTTGGTGCGGTAAGAATTATGATCCCAAGTTGATAGCATGAATTTTCCCTGATGAGCCATCAGCAATTCATGTAGCGTAACCTCGTTTTCTTCGTCCCAGGAGTCAAAATAATCAACATGCCTCCCGATATAGGGGGGGTCACAATAAATAAAAGATCCTGACTCAGCCCCTGGTATTACCTCATCGAATGACATGACAGAAAAATGCCAGTCATTGAGCCTGAGCATAGCTTCGACATTGGCGACCTGATTTACGATTTTTGTCACGTATGCCTTAGCGAACCTCTGCGGTTTATGTCCATAGGGAACGTTGAATTCACCCTTTTTATTAAAGCGAATCATGCCATTGAAACACGCGCGATTTAGAAAAAGAAAATCAAAGGGGTCGTGATGGCGGTTGAATCGATTCCTCACCTCATAGTAGTACTCATCATCTAACTCGGAAAGCTTCTTGCCTTCAGATTCCAGATAAGCGCGGACATTCGCTGGGGTAATTTCGCCGTCCTGGATAGCTTGATAGAAGGCAATGAGGTATGGGTTAGTATCAGAAAAGAATGCACGTTTGGGGGCTACATTAAACCCAACGACGCCGGATCCCATAAACGGTTCGAACCACACATCTGAATCAGCAAATTCGGCCACCTGTTTGATAAGCGGCACAATCTTCGTTTTGATTCCCTGAATCTTTATCGGTGGGACAAAGACCTTGTCAGCCATGAGCCAGTTCTCCATCTCTCATCTTTAACAGATGATTATGATAGGGTTGCAGAACAGCACGGCAGACCACAACACCGTCGATTGACAAAAAGACCGTTGTTAAGTATGACAAAAGAAGGAAAACGAATCTTCGCAAACCGCTGTTCGACTCAATTTGGAATGTATCCTTGATTCGCAGCCTCGTTTTACAATATAGAAAAAAAATCAGCCAATAATTGCGAGGTCGGCCATTGAATGACACCATTGTCAAGCTCGTATACTTCGACGAGGGATCAGCTACAGACTACATTCAGATCATAGAAGGCGGCGCACTTGCGACCGTTGAGACCCTGATGAATGAGGGTACCGAGTCAGGGAAAGCCACCGTTGGGGCAAAAGCCAGTATCAGCCTAGGCGCCCTTCGAGCCTTGATAGGATTGGACGCGTCGGTGAAAACCGAGGGGTCCCTGGACACGAGCTTCAATTCCGGGACAATCGCAAAGAGCATCATCTCGAACACCGTTCTAACGGATTTCCTTAAAGCGATAAAGGTGAAGGACACGCCCATTGAGAAGTTCGAGAACGTACAGATCGAGCAGATTCCCGGCTCCATTTCAAGCTTCTCGCTCCTGACGCCATACCTTTCGATGCTCAAGCCAGGTCAAGCGTTTGAGGCCGGGGACTTCGATATATCCCTAGACAAACTCGACGCAACGCTCTCAAAGGCGAAGGGGTATCTGGAGTTCAAGGGAAGCCAAAAGGGAAAGAAAGACTTTGTTCTTCGCTTCAACCGAATGGCGCTCAAAAACAACTACAGGCCATCCGACCTGCTCAAGATGAACCTAACGCTGTATGCGGTCCATGTCGGCGAGTGCCGAATCGACGACCTGGTCGCCGATAAGGAGCTCAGCACGGAAGGGTTTAAGGTCATGGACAATCCGGACTACACGGAGGAGCAAGACTCGCCCATTCCCTCCGAGCAGCCAAAACTGGCCATGTACGACGTGCTCCTAGCGGGGGTGTCCTCCCATGGCAACTGAGGTGTACGTCTTCTTTGGCCCCGACAGCTCGTTTGACGAGCTAGTGTCTTCAAAAACGGAAGAAAGCGACTATACGGTCGGGTATCTCGACGCCATACGCATATACAACACCAAAATCAGGGCAACGCAGTTCGTAACTCCGGGTGCCTTCGAAGACATGCCCGAGAGGGTCGACAACTGCGTAGTCAAGTCAACCGACTTTGGTTCGGTCCTCAGCCACGTAGTTTCGAGCTTCGCCAGCATTCTCGAGTCGACATTCGAGATGGAAAGGCTGTTTGTCCAGAATCCGCCAAGCCGCGCCCTGAAATCCCTAGAGTCATCCTGCGACAGTTCGGACCTCGAGATCATCTACCACGAATACCCGCAGCTCAAGAGAGAAGACCTGTCACCATTATATTGGAGCCTGCATCAAAAGGTTCTCGGGCAACACGAGAGCAAGAAGGCCCTCATTACGTCACTGTATAAACTCATCGTGATGTTCGACGAGCGTCCATCGGTCGTCCTGTTCTACGGTCCATCCGGTGTAGGGAAAACCGAGACGGGGAAATGTCTAAGCGAGGCGATCGGTGGCGAACTGACGAGGGTTCAGTTCTCCATGATGCAGACCAACGAGGCGTACGAGTACCTCTTCGGCGCGGAGCACTCGAAGGCAAGCTTTGCGCGCGACTTGCTTGGTCGAGAGTCAAATGTCGTGCTCATAGACGAATTCGACAAGGTCCAGCCTTCTCTTTACAACATGTTCTACCAGTTGTTCGACGAAGGAAAGTACGTCGATACGAACTACGAAGTAGACGCGCGCGGGGTGTTATTCTTGCTCACATCAAACTTCCCATCGGAGAAAGCCGCCAGAAGGGCCCTGGGCTCAGCCATGTTCTCGAGAATCAGCGTGTGCATCGGCTTTGAAGATCTTGATCCAGAGGACAAGGCGAAGATCGCCGAAAGTCGTTTTGACGAGGTAATGGGAAAACTAAACGAGAACGAGAGAGCAACTATAGAAGCCAGCAATATCCGCGCTTGGTTTAGGGAAAACGCAGGCAGATACGACAACATGCGAACGCTGAAGAACAAGGTCGAAAAAGCAGTATTCGAAAGGCTGTCTGCCCCTATAATCAACGAGGGTCCGCATGAGTTAAATGACGCAGGTTTGCCGCCTGTACAATCTGTCAAAAACGCGTAGAGAGTGCGGCTCAGCGTCGCTCTTCGACGATAATGAGAAGCCCATTTGCGGTAGAGCGATAGTGACGTAGATTAAGCCACACCCCACCACCACCCGCTTCCCGTTGAGGGCGTCCGTAGCCCACCTGCCTCCGCTCCGCTGCGCGCACGGCTCGGAAACCGCCCCGCCCTGAGCGGAAAGCGATACTCACGGCCACGCCCGCCGCTCCGACTGTGTATTGCTCCGTGACTCTGGGCATGGCCTGCCGGGAGTTTGACGTGCGCAGGTCGGGTCGGTTCCTCGCGGGGCGCGCACTCCGCTACGACAAATGGGCTGCTGCCCTTTCGTTTTCGTTCGCGGGTGGTAGCGAGCCGCTTGGGGGTTATGAAGTACGGCAGTTCCTCGAAACTCATCTAACGCTCCTTCTTATCGAATTTGCCCCTGGACCGCACGCACGGCACGCCGACTGTCACGAAGTGGCATCTTCCGTCGCCGTACAGCGGTCGAATATCATTGGAATTGTCAGTAGATGAGATTCTTTGCAATATATGAGGTGGAATAGCCCTTGAACGTTGAGTAGTTTGTCAACGAGTGATAGAATCTGTTGCGAGTCGTAATAACGCAAGCAGGACCGCGCCAAGCGCCGCTCCACAAGTTGCACGCATCTCAAGAAAGGCGGACGCCATGGCAAGCAACCTTCTCGAGCTCCGCAAGGCAGCGGGCTATCGCAACGCCACCGACTTCGCAGAGGCCAACGGCATCCCCGCGTCCACCTACGCGCGCTACGAGTCCAACCCCGACAAGATTCCCATGGAGCGCGCCTGGCGGCTCGCCGATATCCTCGGCAACACCATCGATGCCGTCGTGGGCAGGTCGGCGCCCGACCCCACCGGCGCCCGCGGCGAGGTGCAGGCCGAATACGACGGCCTCACGCCCGAGGCGCGCGCGCTCATGGACGAGTTCCGCGAGTTCGTGCTCCGGAAGGACGAGAAGATCCGCGCGTGCAAGAGGCGCAAGGAGGAGCGCCCCTACGAGGCGCTCTGCTACCAGTACGAGCAGCAGATGCTCGCGGAGATGCGCGACACCGCTGGCTTCGGCGAGCTCGTCTCGTTCGAAAGCGCGGACGCCGCGCGCGACGCCTTCGAGCGCTACCTCAACGAACAGGCGAAGAAGAAACGCGGCAAGCTCGCGACCAAGGCGCAGAAAATCATCGACGACGGGATTATCGGGAAGATCATGGCGGCCTACGACCGCACGCACGGCGAGTTTGAATCAGAGGGCATGCACGTGCTCTGGAGCACGGTCGACGGCGACCTCCTGGTCGAGAACGACGCCTTGGCAGGCGGAGGGGACGGTGATGCAAAGGCATAGAAAGAAAAACAGGTGGGCCCGCGGGAGCTGGCACTCCCACGGGCCCGGCGTCCGGTCCAGAGGCAAATCCAGAAGGGACGGTGACAAGTATATGTCATCCCTCAACCCCGTACATACCCCTACGTGCCGCGTCGGCGGCAAAAGAACACTGCAGCGCCTCCGCCGCCAGGCGGGCTTCCGCTCGGCGAAGGACTTCGCCGAGGCGCTCGGCATTCCCAGCTCCACCTACGCCCGCTACGAGCGCGCCGGCGACGGCACCGACTGCGGCATCCCGCTGCCAGCGGCGTGGCAGATCGCGGACAAGCTGGGCTGCTCCATCGACCTCGTGGTCGGCCGCGAGGACATCGACGCCCCTCGACCCTGTGAAAGCATGGAAGACCGTATCAACTCCCTTTCTCGCACGGGCGTGGAGATGCTCGATGACTACTTGCGATTTCTCGTGCATCGAGATGATGCAGATACCTCCCAGGATTGGAGGTAATGGGGAGACGGCCGAGACAAAACATGCTTATAGAATCGTGTCCTGCTTGGCAGCGAATGCCGCCGGCAACGAGCCCGCGGCCGAGGTGCCCCAAGCCCTCGAACGACTTGATCCCGCCGTATGCGTAAAACCAGTAGTCTATGCTCAGGAACTCCACCTGCTCCATGTCGACCTTGAACACCACCCACTCGAACGGCCCCTTTGCGTCGCTCCAGGGAAGGCTACCGCAAGGCCACCTTCGGCCTAGGAGACGTCCTCAAGGGACTGTTCAAGTGAGGGGCTAGAGCCTCACGTCCGCCGGCGCGGGATTCTCCGCGAGGAACCGCTCGACGGGCGTCATGGCGTCGTCCTCGAGGACGCGCGCGGCAGCGTCGGGACAGAGCCCGCGAAAAAGCCTCACGGCATCCGCGTCCGCCCCGATTGGGGAGAGTTCAGGCCGCCTCGGGTCGAAGAGGCGCTCGTCGTGGGCCACCCGGTTGCGCACGCATAGCACCCCGTCGAGGGCCTGCAGCGGCTCCTTGCGCCTCGTTCCCCTCGGCCAGGCGCGGTAGAGGGCCGTGCGCCATATCGCCGCCTCGCGCGAGCGGTCCGCGAGGTGCACCCAGAAGCCCAACGTGAGGTTCGAGACGAGCTGGCCGGTCGTAAAGCCCGCGGGGAGCTTCTCCACCGCGGCGTCGATGATCTTGCGGTTGATGCGGTTGAGGTCAAGCTCGCCCCTCGCGGCCTTCCTCATGAGGGGCCGTCGAACGGGGGAGCCGTCATCCAGAAGCCAGTGCGCGCCCCCGCCCCAGGCGTCCGAGAGGGCCCTGTCGTAGGCGTTACGCATGGCGACCTCGAGGTGCGCGACATCGCGCATGAGCACCTGCGCGAGCGAGATGTTCCACTCGTGGAGCTCGACGGCGCGGTCCGCGTCGCCTCCACACGCCTCGAGGTAGGGCACGAGGCGCTCCTCGGAGAGCCAGAGCCCCGCCCACTCGCGGGTGCCGGTCGCCATCTCTTCTGCCATGGGGACTCCAAATGGGTAAAAATTGAGCCCCGGTGACTTGAATCAGAGGTCATCCCGGGGCCATCGATAGCCAGTGTACCCGCCAGGCGGGCTTCTAACAAGCTGATTCGCGGCCCCTACATCATCCCCTCTTGAATCCCCCTTGAATATCTCCCCCAAGTGTTCAGTTTTATGCTTCCACTGACAGGGGAGGGCCGGGCCAGTTGATGGACTCAACGCATCGGTTCCCGCTCGCGTCCACGAACACCGACACGCCGACGTAGGCCCGCTCGGCGGGCCCGGGAACCCGGTAGGCCATCTCGGCCGGGTTGAACTCTACGCCGCCGTCCATGGGGTCCTCCCCTCGCCAGATAATCGAACATGTTTTCGTATTATCTGGCGGCGGAATGTGAGCGCCTGCGCGAACGACTTCGCGTCGGACATGTTCTCGAACCCCTCCTGGTGAATAGCTAGCAAGGTGGGTAAAACCGCACCTCCCCTCTCGATGTCGCAAGGGTTTCATTGCGGCGATACACCGACACCGTTCATCGTTGTTTCGGGTTCGTTCGCAAAGTCGTGAACACACTCCCCTCTTGTTCAGCGCATAATGGCGCACCGTATGCGGCCGTGCGGCCGCACGCTAAAGGAGAGGTGCCCGCACGGGCATCGAGAGAGAGGATGCAGCATGAACCTGAGAGAGAAGTACGGTGAGTGGGGCCTGATCCTGGGCGCGACCGAGGGCGTCGGCAAGGCGTTCTGCGAGAAGATCGCCGCCGGCGGCATGAACGTCGTCATGGTCGGCCGTCGCGAGGAGAAGCTGAACGTGCTCGCCGGCGAGATCCGCGAGACCTACGGCGTGGAGACCAAGGTCGTGCGCGCCGACTTTAGCCAGCCCGACGCTGCCGAGACCGTCTTCGCCGCGACCGAGGGCCTGGACATGGGCTTCATGAGCTATGTTGCCTGCCTGCACAGCTTCGGCAAGATCCAGGACACCCCCTGGGAGAAGCACGAGGCCATGATCAACGTCAACGTAGTGACCTTCCTCAAGTGCTTCCACCACTACATGCGGATCTTTGCCGCCCAGGACCGCGGCGCCGTGATCAACGTCTCGTCGATGACCGGCATCAGCTCCAGCCCCTGGAACGGCCAGTACGGCGCGGGCAAGGCCTTCATCCTCAAGATGACCGAGGCCGTGGCCTGCGAGTGCGAGGGCACCGGCGTCGACGTCGAGGTCATCACCCTCGGCACCACCCTAACCCCCAGCCTGCTGTCCAACCTCCCCGGCGGCCCGCAGGGCGAGGCCGTCATGAAGATCGCCCTCACCCCCGAGGAGTGCGTCGACGAGGCCTTTGAGAAGCTGGGTAAGGAGCTCTCCGTCATCGCCGGCCAGCGCAACAAGGACTCCGTCCACGACTGGAAGGCCAACCACACCGAGGACGAGTACATCCGCTACATGGGCTCGTTCTACCGCGACTAGCGGCTGCCGCGGCGCGTGCGCGAGGGCGCGTGCGGGTTCGCAGGTAGAGATGCGAGTGCGAGGGTTTCTTTGCGGGGGCGTGCGGATGCGGCGCCTGCGAGGGAATCCTCTTTTCATGGGTGGGCGCGGCGAGCGTCGGCGCGAGGGCGTGGTCGGTGCGAGCTGGCTCAAGAACCGCCGCGGTGCTCGGCCCTACGCCCTATCGCTCACTCCCGGGCTTCGCGCCGTCTTGATAACCGCAGCGATTCCACCCGTCATGGCAGACCCGGCGAGCGTTGCAAGCTCCTCCATGGGAAGCTCCGAATAGCTACGCTCCCACTGGTGATAAAGGGCCAAAAGGCCGGAGCAGAAGAACGAGACGAGCACGTCGAAGTACGGCCCCAGGTCCTCCGCCAGCCCCAGCGCGTCGCGCTTTGGTCGGTGAGCGCGGCACGGAGCACGCGGCGTATCCCGTCGGCCCAGCCCTCTGCGGCTCCGCCTGCTTCCCGAGCCCCCTCCTCGACGCCCTGCGACGCCTCATCCAGCTCACCGTCCACGTCAGGCCTCCCGCCTCGGGCGGGCAAAAAAATGCCCGCAACGATTACCGTTGCGGGCATTCTCCAAGGCCGTCACAAACCGGCGGCCCCTACGCTTTATTTGACCAGTCAGCTCCCCTGGTCTTGTTGGAGAAGCGCATCTATTACTTTGTTTTTCACGCTAACAAGGACTGACTCACAGAACCCCATGGGGACTCGCTGGGATATAGAAGTGCACCGAACCATTTCTCCCGCACGTTCGGAAACCTCAGATGCCAAATAAGTTCGATCTGCGGCCAGCTCTTTTTTGTCATGTACGGCAGACTCAATGGAGGTTATCCCTTGGGTTAGTCGAATCTCTTTAATTGATTCGTATGTCTTTGGGCTGAGGAATCCCATTGGCAAGGGAGAGTCCTTAATCGTATACGCGCCGTTAATACCCGAGTAGCGAAGCTCCAGACTATTTGTTTTTCTGTAGCTGGGAATCTCATCATCAGATGCATAGCCTTCAAGCTCTTTTACAGCCCAACTCTCGGTACTTGAATCTCCAGCGCGACGGGCGTTGACCTTCAGCTTAAAGAGGGCGTCGCTCAAGCTTATCTTTCCGTCTATCAGCTGGTCGACAGTTCCTTCCTCAGTGCGCCCGCCATCATGCATGTCTTTGTTGCCCTCGACCGTAATAGAATGCACATGAGCAAGGAACTGATCCCTGTCATAGTCCCAGGACTTGTCAGCATCGGCTGGAAGACCCAAAAAGCCGCAGACTGAATCCCTCAGCTCGTTGAGTCTGTATTTTGCTTCCTCATCATCAAGAACCAGAGCGAGTCTACTCGCGTCTATGGCTCCCGACATCTCGCTGGGCGTCATGCCTGGCAGCAGGACGGGAATGCACTTTGAGCCCAGCACCCATGCAGCACCCATCTCATTCAGTGACGCGGGGCTGGAGTAGTAGTTGCCCTTAGAAATCATGAGGATTACGTACAGTTCATAGTCGGTAAAGCAGTGTTTCAGAAAATCAAAAATGTCTTGACCGGTCGGAATGCCATATCCGAAGTAGGAAGAGCAAAAGAGACTGTCCTGGCTTAAGCCGACCTTTCGCAGAAGCTCGACCAGCTCCCTGACGAATCCTCGATCCCTTGACGAGTGGCTGACGAAGACCATTCGCCGTTTTGGTTTTTCTATCTTTGTTGAAACCAGTGATGTTCCGTTCTTCTCGAGATATTCGATAAGGCCAGGGATTTCCGACTCGAACTGAGAGTACGCATCGAGGTTGGTCACGTACTGGTTGCGCTGAATGGAGGGCATATTATCGTGAAGCCACGTCTGGAGTTCTCTTAGGGCGGCTGCCGCAGAGGCTCCATCACCGCTGGCGATTGAGCTGTCCAAAAGTTCGCAAACCTCGTTGACTATTGGGTTTGAGGTATAGTCGGTCAACGCCTTGGTAAAGGCGTTGATATGGGCTTTCACAATCTTCGGATTTTCCACCATGTCTCCGTTCGGATGCGGCTTCCTTGGATAAGTCGAATATGGGCCCTGAGCAGGGCCCATCAGCTCTACGCCGCCTTATAGTTCGTCGCCTGCGCCATGACCTTCTCGAACACTTCGTCGTTCCACTGCGGTGGGTAGCCGTTCTTGTACAGGAGCACGGTGAGGTCCATGTCCAGCTGGCTCTTGATATCCTCGCGCGTCGACCAGTCCGCGTACTGCGACTTGTCGTCGACGAGCGCCCGAATCGCCTTGGCAAGCGCTATACACTTCTCCTCGGCGTAGGGGAACCCATGCTCGTCGCGCACCTTCACAAGGATGTCGCAGAACGCTTTCTCCTCGTACGTGATTCCCATCTTCTCGAACGACTCTTGGTCTTCTCCTTCGCTTGGCTCTTCTTGGCCGCTCTCGCCATTGTGTCTCCAGTCATTTGTTTATCTGCGGAAAACCGCAGCGTAATACACCGGTTAATGATTCTACCAAAGAGCGCGGACACAATTGTTGCGTACTGTCCCGAAGCATTGCGCGGCGTCACCCCGCACGGGAGCGAAAGCGCCACGTCCTCGACCTTTCCGCCGCCCAGCGTGGGCAAGAGCCGTCGCGCGCTCAGGTTCACGGAACCTGTTCGCGCCATGCCCGCGTCCGCTCCGGCCCCTCCGCCTGCGTGCGCCTACGCCGCCACGGGTAGTTCCGATACGCGACGGTGTCCGGCGTCTACCCCGAGGCGAGCTTTGCCCCTTCGTGCAGAATTCCTGCACCGACTCGCGCGAGTTCAACGATATCTGCGATCGCGTCTATCGCTTCAGCGGCTTTATCTACTCCGGCGAAGCACGCAAGCTCATCCATGCCGCCAACGAGCACATCGGTGTCGACGTCTACAAGCGTGGCATCGAGTTCTATGTGGCCTTCCTCGCCAACCTCGAACATCTGTAAGACAGAACTATTCGATGAGACGCGCCGCGAAGCAGCAGAATAAGGGAGCGATCTAAATTTCGAGCAATGGGGCCGGACGGGAGCATTTCCCGTCCGGCCCCTTCCGGTCCCCATTCCCCGCGCCCTCGTGATCTACATTGCGATAGCCCGCTGGACAGGAACGATCTTGTCAAGCTCCGGTTCGATCCGCCTTTTCTCGGCCTCAAGGTCAAACGCCACCTGAGCGCGCAGCCAATAACCATCCGTCAGGCCAAAATAACGGCAAAGACGGAGGTCGGTGTCGGCCGTCACGCGACGTTTTCCCAAGACAATCTGCCCGATACGCTGAGCCGGAATCCCGGTCTCTTTCGCAAGGCGATATTGAGAAATGCCCATGGGAACAAGAAACTCCTCTTTGAGAAGCTCACCAGGAGTCACTGGCGACAGCAAATCGGACGAGGTCTCATCACTTGTGATAATCGACGATTTCGACATTCCAAGCCATCTCCTGTCTCCACTCAAAACAGACCCGATAGCGCTCGTTAACACGGATGCTATATTGACCGGCACGATCGCCCTTCAAAGCTTCCAGGCGATTGCCCGGCGGAACGCGAAGATCATCAAGCGAAGCACAAACCTGCAGTTGGCGAATCTTCCTCAACGCAACACGCTCAAAGGGCACGAACCTCCTGACCCGCACACCCATGGCAAAGCGTTCGGTATCCTCATCTTCATACGATGCAATCATAGTATCGCCTTACGTTAGTAACGTCAAACGTTTCTATAGACTTACATCTCTATTATAGCGTACATTTGTTCGTATTTTCTAGAGCAGGTATCCTTCGCCAATTAACCAAGCAGAAGCAATCGTTTGTAGACATCGAGGCCTTTGAGCAGAATTTCCTCGTCAAAGAGCATGGTATCGGTATGCAGAGCGCTCGTGGCATAGGCGGGACAGCCATCCGGATCACTCGGGTTTTCTTGACCCTCCGGCACGCCCGTGCCCAGCAAGAAGAACACGCCCGGCAGATGGCGCTGATAGAACGCGAAATCCTCGGCGATTAGCAGCGGCTCGTCCACAAGTTGCAACTCGGACAAGGCAGGCGCAATGCAGGCAAACAACTCAGGGTCGTTATCGACCGGTGGATAGCCCTCGGCAAAGTCAAGATCATACGTGCAGCCCGTTGCGGTGCACGCCTCGTCGAGCACACGGCGTACGCCTTCGCGCGCACGGTCGAACATGTCGTCCGTAAACACACGTAGGCTGCCGGCAACATGGGCCTCCCCCGCCACCGCGTTGCAAACGGTGCCAGCCTGCAGCAGGCCAAACTTGCCGATACAGGGCTCGTCGGTGCCCAGCTCGTCCATCAGCTCGCGCTCGGCAACCAAAAACTTAGCTGCCGCCAACGCGGCATCGTGCGACTCCCCAACCGGCACACCATAGGTCTTAGCAATGTGGATGCTCGTACCGTGAATATGGATATGCGTCTCGCTCGAACGCGCCAGCAGCGGACCGGAACAACTCGCCAACGTGCCGGCAGGCAGATCGGGCCACACATGGAAGCCAAAAATGCGGTCGGCCCCATAGCGCTCGAACACACCACTCTCGCATACCGTCTTGGCACCACCGGTCGTTTCCTCGGCCGGCTGGAACACAAAAAGAACGTTGCGCCTAATGGCGCCCGGCTGTTCGCGAATCGTACGGTCGACATACGTCGCGGCGGCAAGCGCCATGGCCATGTGTCCGTCATGTCCGCAAGCGTGCATCTTGCCGGGATGGGTCGAGGCAAAGGCTGCTCCCGTCGCCTCCGCGATGGGCAGCGCGTCCATATCGGCGCGAATCGCCGTGGCATGCGCGGCATCAACGCCGGCGTCGAAGAAAGCACAGACGCAGCTGGGGCACGGATGGGTCACTTCGCAGGTGAGCGGTGCCAGCACGCCCTCGATATAGGCAATGGTTTGCGGAAGATCGAAATCGAGCTCCGGAATGCGATGGAGATCGCGGCGGTAGCGACGGAGTTCTTGGAGCTCGGTCATAGAGGATCCCTTCGTGAGGCACATCTGTTGCAACTTATTGTGATACAGGATTGTGGCGCACATGTTTCCAGCATATCCCTGCATTTTTTAAACGTTATATACGAATACTCTTGTTTGGTAAAGTGCAACGTGGTAGGGTCGTTACCACTTGATAGAGGCGCGGGCACGAAGAACCGCGGGCGAGCCGGCAGGCTTTGACCCCGTGGGGAGGCGAAACCCGCCGAACTGGGCTTTTCGGGCACGAACAACCTGGTGGGCCTGTGGGAAACACCCACAGGACTGTCTGCAGCAATGCGGGAGCGCTATCCGGACATTGGGTCCACGCTATGCGGATTCGATGCGCAGATGGCGCCGTCTGGATAGCGAGGTTTACGGGACATGGCATTGACCCCCAACGAGGCATATGCGGCCAAGCAGCCGTTTGTGGACAAGGAGACACTCGAGCATATCGTCGAGCAGTTCCCCACGCCGTTTCATCTATACGACGAGGCGGGCATCCGCCGCAACATGCAAGAAGTGCGCGACGCCTTTGCATGGAACCCGGGCTTTAAGGAATACTTTGCCGTCAAGGCCAACCCCAACCCGGCGCTCATCTCCATTCTCAACGAATACGGCTGCGGCTGCGATTGCTCGAGCTATACCGAGCTCATGATCGCCCGCTCGCTGGGTATCACGGGACACGACATCATGTTCTCGTCCAACGATACGCCGGCTGCCGACTTTGAGCTCGCCGACAAGCTGGGTGCCATCGTCAACTTTGACGACATCAGCCACATCGAGTTCTTTGAGCGTGTTGCGGGGCCCATCCCCAAAACGGTCAGCTGCCGCTTTAATCCAGGCGGCCTGTTCCAGCTCTCCAACGGCATCATGGACAACCCAGGCGACTCCAAATATGGCATGACCACCGAGCAGCTCTTCGAGGCCTTCCGCATGCTCAAAGCCAAGGGCGCCGAGGACTTTGGCATCCACGCATTCCTTGCCAGCAACACCGTCACCAACGACTACTACCCCAAGCTCGCGCGTATCCTCTTTGAGCTTGCCGTACGCCTGGAGCGCGAGACCGGCGCACACGTCGCCTTCATCAATCTGTCCGGCGGCGTCGGCATCCCCTACCTGCCCGAGCAGCAGGCCAACAACATTCGCGCCATCGGCGAGGGAGTACACGCGGCATACGACGAGATCCTGGTTCCCGCCGGCATGGGCGATGTGGCCATCTGCACTGAGATGGGCCGCTTTATGATGGGCCCCTACGGCTGCCTGGTCACCAAGGCTATCCACGAGAAGCAGATCTACAAGGACTATATCGGTGTCGATGCAAGCGCCGTCGATTTGATTCGCCCTGCCATGTATGGCGCCTACCACCACATTACGGTGATGGGTCAGCCGGGCGGCGCCGACAAGGCCACGGCGCCCGTCACGAACACCTATGACATCACGGGCAACCTATGCGAGAACAACGACAAGTTCGCTATCGATCGCAAGCTGCCGCATATCGACATGGGTGACCTGCTTGTAATCCACGATACCGGTGCGCATGGCTACTCCATGGGCTACAACTACAACGGACGGCTGCGCTCGGCCGAGGTCCTGCTGCGCCCCGATGGCGCGGCCGACCTCATCCGCCGCGCCGAGCGCCCGGGCGATTACTTTGCCACGCTCGACGTGCTGCCGTGTGGCCGAGAGCTGCTGGCCAAGTCGCGCGCCGAAAGTGCCCGCCGTCGCGCCGAAGACGAGCGCCTGGCAGTCGCAGCTCAATGGAACAAACGCATCCAGATCGCGGAGGCGAAGGAGAAGAACATGGACATCCGCAATCTCGAGGGCTCAATCGTCGCCCTGGTTACGCCGTTTAAAAAGGACGGCAGTGTCGACTTCGACGCGCTCGAGCGCCTTATCGATTTCCACTTGCAAAATGGCACCGACGCCATTCTCACCCTGGGCACCACCGGCGAGAGCGCCACGATGACCGATGACGAGGACAACTCCGTCGTCGCCGCCGTGGTCAAGCATGTTGCAGGACGCGTCCCCGTCATCGCCGGCTCGGGCTCCAACTCCACGCAGACCATGCTCACCAAGTCGCTTACTTACCAGGGCTTGGGAGCCGACGGCCTGCTGCTCATTACCCCCTACTACAACAAGTCCAACGAAGAGGGTATCTATCAGCACTTTAAGACCGTCGCCGATGCCGTTGACATCCCCTGCATCCTGTACAACATCCCCGGCCGCTGCGGCTGCGGTATCAGCGAGCGCAACGTAGAGCGCCTAGCCGCGCACCCCAACATCATGGGCATCAAGGAGGCCTCGGGCAACGTCGCCTACGCGGCCAAGATCGCCCACCTGCTGTCCGATGACTTCCGCATGTACTCGGGCGAGGATGCACTCACCGTGCCGCTCATGAGCCTGGGCGCTTCGGGCACCATCAGCGTGTGGGCAGACGTTCAGCCGCAGCTCGTACATGACATGTGCCGCGCCTATTTGGACGGTGACGTGGCACGTGCCCGCGATATCCAGATTGCCGGCCAGCCGCTCATCAATGCCCTCTTTAGCGAGGTCAACCCCATCCCCGTCAAAGAGGCGCTCGCTCAGATGGGTATGATCGAGGCAAACTACCGCATGCCGCTGTGCCCCATGGCAGACGACACGCGCTCCGCACTTACCGATGCTCTGAAGGGAGCTGGTCTGCTTGATTAAGACCGTCATTATGGGAACGGGCCGCATGGGCTCGCTCATCCGCACTACCGCCGAGGGCATTGTCGACGCCGCCGGTCAGCCCGTTTTTGATATCGTGGCCCAGATTGGCTTCGATTTGAGCGAGCTCGAGAACGCACCGGCTGCCGATGTGATTATCGACTTCTCGAACGTCGTGACCTTCGATGCCGTCGTCGCCTATGTCGAGCGCACGGGCGCGGCGTTGGTCTCAGGCACCACAGGCTACACCCCCGAGCAGATGGACCGCCTGCGTGAGCTGGGCCAGAACACCCGCGTTATGCACTCGGGCAATTACTCCATCGGTATCGCAGCCCTGCGCCATCTGGTAGCGCAGGCTACACGCGAGCTGCCCGGCTTTGACTGCGAAATCGTCGAGACGCACCATAACCAAAAGGTCGACGCCCCCAGCGGCACTGCCAAGTTGTTGCTCGACGCCGTCGTCGAAGCCGAGCCCGAGGCAGGCTACCACCCCGTCTATGGCCGCGAGGGCATGTGCGGAGCACGCGATCCCAAGGAGATCGGCATGCACTCGCTGCGCGGTGGCACTGTCGCCGGCGTCCACGAAGTGAGTTTCTTTGGCCAGGACGAGGAGGTCACGCTCACCCACCGCGCCACGAGCCGTCAGATCTTTGTCAACGGCGCCCTGGCAGCCGCGCAGAAGCTCGTCGCCCGCGAACCCGGCTTCTATACGTTCGACCAGGTCATGTTTGCCTAACCAGGTATCAACCGAATCCACCCAAAGGAGAGATAGCGAATGAGCAACGCAGCCGAGATGGATGCCCAGGAGATTATCAATTACATCGCCACCGCGCCTAAAAAGACGCCTGTCAAGCTGTATGTGCGCGAGAAACCCGGCATGAAGGTTGCCTGGGGCGACGCACATGTCTACGGCGGCCGTCGCGGCAAGACCGTCTTTGGCGACTGGGACGAGCTCAAAGCCATCCTGGACGCCAACGCCGATTCCATCGATTACTACGACGTCGAGAATGACTGCCGCAACTCCGCCGTCCCCATGCTCGACCTTAAGGGCATCAACGCCCGCATCGAGCCGGGCGCGATCATCCGCGACCGCGTCGAGATTGGCGACCGTGCCGTCATCATGATGGGCGCCATCATCAACATCGGCTCCGTTATCGGCGAGGGTTCCATGATCGATATGGGCGCCGTGCTGGGCGGTCGCGCCACCGTGGGCAAGAACTGCCACATCGGCGCCGGCACCGTGCTGGCAGGCGTTGTGGAGCCCGCCAGCGCCACGCCCGTCATCATCGAGGACGATGTCATGATCGGCGCAAACGCCGTGGTCCTGGAAGGCGTGCACGTGGGCAAGGGTGCTGTAGTTGCCGCCGGCGCCGTGTGCGTCGAGGACGTCCCCGCCGGCGCCGTCGTGGCCGGTGTCCCCGCCCGCGCCATCAAGATGCGCGACGAGAAGACCGACAGCAAGACCGGCCTGGAAGAGGGCCTGCGCCAGCTTTAATAGTTACGGCGTTTTACCAAACGCCGTAACGGCCCGACGCTGCAAACGCCCCTAAGCGGCAATCTGACGTTCAATCGTCGGTCGCGTACCGAAGTACGCTTCCCTCCTCTTTCACGTCACCTTGCTCGCTTAGGGGCGTTTTCGCTGACGTATGCTCGACCTGCAACGTAATTCAGCCCCAAGTAAAAAGGCCGAAGCCCTCATCCGGGGCTTCGGCCTTTATTTTTGCAGCGTCCAAGCGCAGTTTATCGATTCTCAATTGACCCGATATTCTTGAGCTCGATGGAGATGAGGCCGTTGGGCTCATTGACGAACTCGATGTACTCGGAGTTCGAACCCATCTCGGCCGGGAAGCTGATCTCGATGCCCGTGTCGGTACGGATCTTGTGATTGCGCACGGCCGCGCGCTCAACTTGCTTGCGCTCCACGGGAACGCGCTCAGGCACCTTCTCCTCAGTCAGTGCCGCGCGCACGCTCTCCTTGATAACTGGTTCGTCCTCAAAGACCTCATCGACGATATCCCAAGGCGGCAGCTCCTCGTCATCCTCGACTTTCTCGGCAACGGCAGCCTTAACCTTGGCGAGCGCCACGGCCGTGTTGGCACCGTGCTCCTCGGCGACTTCCTCGACCACACGCGTCACGGTGTCGATGACCTCCTTGCCCGATACCCCCGTGTCGCACTGCAGCAGGCCATCGGGAATGAGCATGCGATCCTCGCCGGCAATCTTGCGCTTCTTATCCACATAGCCGATCTCCATGGTGCTTGCACGCACGATTGCATAGCTCGGCACCTTTTGCGAGGGGTTCGGCAGAATGGCGTAGTGGCGCGCGATGTCGTTGCGCACCTCCCCCTCTTCGCGGCCCACTTCGTGCATAAAAGCCTGCTTGGAGCCCAGCAGCATCACGGCAAACCAGCGGGCATCCTCATCGTCGTCAAAATCAGCCACGAGCACGTCGGTGGACTCGGCTTTCTCGGCTTTGGTGAGCTCGGAGGAGATAAACTCCGCAATCTGCTGCGACAGGTCCACGAACTCGCGCTCGCCAAAGAAATAGCCCTTGAGCTCACCACCAAACGCAGAGTTCTCGGCAAACGTGGCGCGTTTGTTGTCGGCCGAGGTACGAGCGCGCCGCAGGTGCGTGGTTACGAAATTACGCACGGTGCGGCTCTCGATATCCAACTCGCGCTGGCTCATAACGTTGACGGCAGAGTCAAAGTCCAGGATATGCAGAATCGCGTGATTGATTTTCATATACGGCATTCCGTTCTAGATCGATTTCGGCACGAACCAGTATAGCGGTCGAGCCCGCCCCAGGCGCATCGAAGATTGGCGCATCGGGGACAGGTTGCTTTGTATCAATGGCTAGCGCAGGAGCTCGGACTGCCAAGCCTCGAGCTGTTCTGCCAAACTCTTGCCGGCAGCGGGCACGTCGATCTGGGGTCGTTTGGGCAACAGTGCGCATTTAAGGATCGCCACGATGGTCTGCGAGATAAAGCGTCGCGTATCTTTGTCAAAGCCTTGCGCAGCCTGGAGCATCACGGGCAGACTCTCACGCAGATTTCCTGCGATATCCGCAAACCGTTCGGCGTCCGTAGCCTCAAACACGGAGAACAACGCATCTACAAAACGCTCGCGCTCGCTAGGTGACACTGCAAGCAGCATCTCGCGAATGGAGCCATCAACGTATCGAGCACCGGCGGACAGGCGCTCACAGTATACGAAGTCGCAACCATCAACCACCCAGCTAAAGGGATTGTGCTGCAGCAGGCTGAACTCGGTGCTCTCAACGATGGCATAGTCCTCTTGTGTCTCGAACATCATGCCGAAGATCGACGACCGAGGTAGCGTCTTGTCGATTCGACCGGAAAGATCGGCAAAGGCGTTGCCGTTCAGAAACTCCTCGACGAACCCTGGACCATCATGGGAATACGCCCGTTCGATTCGCTCACGGGCGACATCGGAGCACATCGCCGCACCGTACACCGCAAGGTTTCCGCCCTTGGAATGACCTCCGCACAAAAGCGGCCCGTCGATCGCATCCGCCGCCTCGTCCACATAACGCGCCGCGGATTCCTGGGCCGGCACAGGACACCGGAACGCCATGTTAAAGTCCTCTTTCCAGCCCACAATCGTGCTGTCGGTCCCCCGGAAGGAAAGATAGCTAAACCCCGCCGGAAACCGGAACGCCATGGCTGCAAACTGCTCCGTCGCCACCACATCGCTCACGGCACGATAGCCGCAAACGTGCACGCCGCGGTATCTGGGATTTGCTGCCACGGCCTCCAACAAGGCCCTGCTTCCCTCTGGGTCCCACAAGTCGTCAATCATGTCCCGGTAGCACTCGGCACGCAGCAGTTCGCGTACGTCTAGGCCCTGCCAGTTCGTCAGCCCCGCCATATCACCCGGCAAGCGCAAATAGGACAACCACGCAAAGACCAGGCTATCCACCGCGCAGAACGGCCGCTCCTCAAAGGGATCAAACGCCGTCTGGACATAGGTCAAAAAATTAGGCGAATCCGACATGGCCCTCCCATCAACTATGGTGCATTGGAGTCAGGTTACTTTGCACCAAAAAGGCGCCCGGGCCGTGTGGACCCGGACGCCTTCATTGTAGCTTTTCGCTCTAGCGAGCTTGATTTAGCAGGAGAAGTCGACGCTGTCGATGATGTCCTTGAGGGCCTTGGCGGAGACGGTGAGCTCATGCTGCTCGTCGTCGTTCAGCGGCACGGGGACGCGGCAGACGACGCCGTCGCGGCCAACGACCGTCGGCATGGAGATGGCCAGATCGGACAGGCCATACTCGCCCACCATGAGCGAGGAAACGGGCAGAACGGTCTGCTCATCACGCATAACAGCGGTGCAGATGCGCTTAACGGCCATGGCGACGCCGTAGTAGGTGGCGTGCTTCTTCTCGATGATGGTGTAGGCGGAGTTCTTAACGTCCTCGGCGATGCGCTTCTCGGCAGCCTCATGCTCCAGGTGGCCGTGAAGCTCGCAGAAGGTGTTCAGCGGCACGCCGGCAACCTGGGCGCTGGACCAAGCGACAAACTCGGAGTCGCCGTGCTCACCCATGACATAGGCCTGGACATCGCGCGGGTCAACCTCGACGTGGGCACCAAGCATCTGCTGCAGACGGCCGGTGTCGAGCACGGTGCCGGAGCCGATGACATGGCCCTCGGACAGGCCGGACATCTTGATGGCAGCATAGGTCAGAACATCAACCGGGTTGGAGACGATTAGCAGAATGCCGTCGAAGCCGGACTTCTTAATCTCGGGGATAATGGACTTAAAGATGTTGACGTTCTTGTTGACCAAGTCCAGGCGGGTCTCACCGGGCTTCTGGGCAGCGCCAGCGGTGACGACGATCATGGCGGCGTCGGCGACATCGGAATAATCGCCGGCGTAGATCTTCATCGGCTCGGCAAACGTCATGCCGTGCGCGATATCCAGGGCCTCACCCTCGGCGCGGTTCTTGTCCACGTCGATGAGGACCATCTCGGAGAACAGACCGCTCTGCATCAGAGCGAACGCCGAAGACGAACCGACGAAACCGCAGCCGACAATAGCGACCTTCTTCTCGTTAACCATTAGAAACTCCCATCTCTCTCCACAAACAAGCCGCCCGGGAACGACCCGAGCGGCTTGTCGTAATCCCAATACATCCAATCGGGACTTTGATTATGCTCCTATTCGCAGCCAAAAATCGACCGTTTACCGAAATTGTTTGCAGAATTCGTAAAATAACTGCACGAAATCGGTTTCGAGCTATTGACGAGTCGAAATAGGTTTCTAATACAGGCCCGCCTCGCGAATGGCCTCGACAGCCAAAGCGATCTGATCGGGCGGCAGGACCAGTGCCATACGCACGTGCCCCTCGCCCGAAGGGCCAAAGCTCGCGCCCGGCGTCACCACAACGCCGGCCTTCTCCATAAGCTCCTCGCAAAACGCCATGGAATCGGTGCGACCACCGGGAAGCTTGGCCCACACAAACATAGAGCCATGCGCGTTGGGACGCTCCCAGCCCAGGCCCTCAAGACCGTCGCACAGGGCATCGCGGCGTTCCTGGTACTTCAGACGCTGCGCCTCGACCTCATCGCGCGGACCGTTCAGGCACGCGATAGCGGCCTTCTGAATCGGGAAAAACATACCGAAGTCGATCTGACCACGCAGCTTGGCAAAGGCCGAGACAACATCCTCGCGACCGACCAAAAAGCCGATGCGGGCACCGGTGACGTTAAACGACTTGGAAAGCGAGAAGAACTCCACGCCCACCTCAAGCGCACCGGGATACTGCAAGAAGCTGCCGCCGGGCTCGCCGTCAAACACGATGTCGGAGTATGCGTTGTCGTGAACGATGAGCAGATCATGCTCGCGGGCGAAAGCGATAATCTCCTCGTAGACCTCGGGTGTGCCCACCGAGCCCACCGGGTTCGCAGGCAGCGACACGATCATATACTTGGCACGATCGGCCACCTCGGGATCGATACCCGCCACATAGGGCAGGTAATTATGCTCGGCAACCAGCGGATAGTACTCGAGCTTGGCATCGGCGATCTTGGCACCCGCCTCAAAGACCGGGTAGCACGGATCGGGAACCAAAATAGTGTCACCCGGATCGAGCAGGGCCAGGCCCAAATGGCCCACGCCCTCCTGCGTGCCGTTGCACGACTGCACCATAGACGGCGTAATGCCGGAGACACCAAAGCGACGCTCATAGTAATCGCACACGGCCTGCTTGAGTTCGGGCAGGTCGCGCAGGGCGTACTTCCACATCTCGGGATCTTGGGCTGCTTGCGTGAGCGCCTCGACCACGTGGTCGTACGGATTAAAGTCGGGCGTGCCCACGCTCATGTTGTAAATGGTCTTGCCCTGAGCCTTCAGAGCGAGCAGTTTGTTATTGAGCGAGGCGAAGACCTCCGCGCCAAAGCGGTCGAGACGCTGCGATGCCTGCATGGTGCCACCTTTCGATATGAAAAACGCGGCGCTCCGACAAGAGCGCCGCGCGATACGGGCCATCAGATTGCAAAAGTGTAACGCTTGCAACCCCCGTATTGGTTCAATTTAGCCAACCTTAGTCAATCGGATTGAGCGCGTCGATCTGCGCAAGCCACAAACGTGAGCTGGCGTCACTCGGCATACGCCAATCGCCGCGCGGGCTGAGCGTCACCGAGCCCACCTTGGGACCATCGGGCAGGCAGCTGCGCTTAAACTGTTGGGCAAAGAAGCGACGATAGAACGTACGCAACCACGAGTGGACGGTCTTGGCGTCGTAGACGCCCTCGAAGCTCTTGAGCGCCATGCGGTAGATCTTGCCCGGCTCAAAGCCAAAACGCAGCAGGTAATAGAGGAAGTAGTCGTGCAGCTCGTACGGCCCCACCAAATCCTCGGTCTTCTGTGCAATCTCGCCATCGCCCGTGGGCGGCAGAAGCTCGGGGGACACCGGCGTATCGAGGATGTCGAGCAAGACCTCGGCAATACGCCCGCCAAAGACATCGGCGGCATAGCGCACCAGATGACGCACGAGCGTCTTGGGAACGCTCGCGTTGACGGCGTACATGCTCATGTGATCGCCGTTATAGGTAGCCCAGCCGAGCGCCAGCTCCGACAGGTCGCCCGTGCCGATGACAAAACCGCCAGCCTGGTTGGCCAAATCCATCAGAATCTGCGTACGCTCGCGGGCTTGGCTGTTCTCGTAGGTCACGTCCTGCACGGCCGGATCGTGCTCGATGTCCTTGAAGTGCTGCTCCACGGCCGCGTGGATCGAAACCTCGCGGAAGCTCACACCCAGGTCGCGGGCGAGCGACTCGGCATTCGACTTGGTGCGATGCGTCGTGCCAAAGCCGGGCATGGACACGGCCGTGATACCGGTGCGCGGCAGCCCCAGTGCATCGAAGGCACGCACGGTCACAAGCAGTGCCAGCGTGGAGTCCAGGCCTCCCGAAAGACCGATGACTGCAGCCTTGGTACCCGTATGGGCAAGGCGGGTCTTGAGGCCCGCAGTCTGCAGATCGAGGATCGTCTCGCAGCGCTCGGCCAAGTCGCCGTGGTCGGCCGGCACAAAGGGCGCGCGGGGGAAGACACGGTCGATGTCGAACGCATCGCGCAGGACAGGCTCGTCTGCCAGCACGCCCTCAAACGAAAACTCAACGGTTGTGGCCTCCGGCGCATCGTCCGTGCGCGTCCACGTCGTCGAGCGGCGGCGTTCGGCAACCAGACGGTCAAGGTCAACATCGGCGACGGCCATATCGCAGGTAAGGAGCTTCGTTGCCGCCAGCTTAGAGCCGTTTTCGTAGACGAGGTTCTCGCCCGCAAAGACCATATCGGTCGTGGACTCGCCCTCGCTCGCGTCTGCATAGGCATAGGCACAGTACAGGCGCGCGCTCTGATTGGAGATGAGGCTGCGGCGATAGTCTGCCTTACCGATAATCTCGTCCGAGGCCGACGGGTTGAGGATCACCGTCGCACCGGCAAGCGCCATCTCGGTCGAAGGGGGCGCCGGCACCCACAGATCCTCGCAGACCTCAACGCCCAGCACCATATCCTCGGCACCTTCATCACAGCAGCGGTAGAGAAGCCCCGAACCCAGCGGAACCGGACCCTGACCGGCAAACTCGACCCACACAGGATCCGCAGGCGCCGGAGCAAACCAGCGGCGCTCATAGAACTCGCCATAGTTGGGCAGATGCTTCTTGGCCGTGAGGCCCAAAAGCTCGCCCGCGCAGCACACGGCGGCGCAGTTGTAGATATTCTCGGCAACTGCAACGGGAAGGCCGATGGTAAAGACAATCGGCAGCTCGCGGGTTTCATCGAGAATGTGCACAAGTGCCGCCTCGCAGGCATGCAGCAGTGTGCGGTTATGGAACAGATCAGCCGCGGTATAGCCAGTCAGGTTAAGCTCGGGCAACACCAGCGCGCGAACGCCGCGCTCGGCAGCATCGCGAACAGCCGCCAGCGCAACCTCGGCATTGCCCTCGACATCGGCAACGCGAATCCGCGGCGAAGCCGCCGCCACACGCAAAAAGTCATCGTTCTTATTAGCCGAAACGCAGCATTGCCTTGTTGATCTGGACACTGGAGGCCCCTTCTACCCTGAGATTCAGTCTAACGGACGTTCACATATCTCTAACTAGCCAAAGCAACCTCCCAGTTTACTGAGAGGCCAACCTGTGCTAAGAGCATGTATTTCAAAAATATCTTTAATTAAAAAAGGAGAAATCGATAATCGACTTCTCCTTTAAGCGAGGCGAGTAAATTCCGAAACTAATGGCAGAATTTATCCATGTAGTCCTCAAAGTCGAACACTTCCACCACGACGCCCTCTTCCTGAAACTCTTTCAGTTGCTCCAAGAGATCTTTGTTAATAACGTCCATGCAGAAACCTCCTCTATCTAATCAATTGTAGTATATCTGCTTTCATGCAATTATCAACCAACTTGTTTAATTGCTCCTCGTTTGCCGATAGTCCCTCTTTTTTCAAAATGTCGCGCACCTCGTTCTTAGTAATCGGCTTTTCAAACAACGAAAGCAAAGCGAACGAAAAATCATTAACCGCACACATTCTATGGGTGGCACAACTCAGCAGTACTCTTAACCCCTCTTTTGAGCGTCCGACTTCTTTCACAAACGAACTTTTTACCAATTGAAAACCATTATCGTGCATTACATAATCGGCATCGATATTTGTATTCAGCAATCCATAATGCAACAGTTCTTCTATCGCCCTTGTCAGCTCGAGGTCGCCCTGATCAAGGATAAGAGAAATGCTACAATCGGCCTCCAATAAACGGGCCAACTTAAGGTATACCAACTGGGAAACAGCATAGACATGATGGTATTCAGAATTATAGAAGTAGGCAAATGGCTCAACGAGCACGACAGAGGTCTTGGAATCCAGCCAGATTCGATCAGCTGGATTTAGACTAGTTAGCCGTCGCTTTACTTTGGTCAAATGTCCCTTATACCTGACAGCGTGAATAGAATCTAGGATCCAGGTCACCTCTGAAATATGAAGCCGCTGGGGCAAGTCAATTGTGTCGCTACCGTTTATGACCTCTTGCATATAAAAATCAATATGATGCTCATCAGATAAGGATTTTGCTTCATTTAAAGTTAAACCAGTGCCTGAAACATAATCCACTTCGAGGCGCAAATCCTCATATTGGGACTTCGGCATTACAGAGACACCATACTTATCGGGATGATTCCAAACATCCGACCCCATAACGAGACCAAAATTCGTAAATCCTCTCGTGGAATATGGAACACCACATACCTGTTTTGAATAATTCAAAACATTCTCTGTATAAGCTAAGGTGTTCAGAGCCTCTTCTTTAGTTTCGGTCGGAAAGCCAATCATAAAGAATAGATGAACAGGAATACCCGCATTGAGACAATCATGGATATTGCGATCAATCCAATCAACTCTCGTGTTCTTCTTCATTAGATCAAGAACTCTTTGGTTGTATGACTCGAGGCCAAACTGAATCTGCCTACATCCACTTTGGTATATCTTGTTGAAAACGTCTGTACTTAGGGTTGGAGAGAACCTCGTTTCTCCATGCCAGAAAAACGTTTTTCCCGATGCGTTTATTTCATCCGCGAGTTGCTCCATTCTTTTGCCTTCGAATGTTTCATCCACAAAAGAGAAAACTCTCGTGCCGTATTTTTCATTTAACCGACACATTATTTCAAATACTCTCGATATAGGCATCTTTCGGTAACAACCACCGGTAGCACCGGGAATGGTGCAGAAGGCGCAATGATTAAAGCACTGCCTAGAGGAATAAACCGGCAATATTAACTCAGGCATGAAGTATTTAGAAAGGGCGAAGCCATCGAAATCGGGAACTGTATCGTTGATAAATGTTTGCTCAATCCGATGGTTTTTATATATCTTTCCACCTTTAGCATGGCAAAGGTTTGGAACACAGTCGAGATTGTCATCACCAGAGTCAAGAGCCTCAAGAAGACGTGCAAGCGGCTCTTCGCCGTCATACATCATTATCGAATCAATGTATTCAAAAAAGGGATGCCATTCTTTCATGCAGTCATCTGCTAAACGGGTAATGTAATTGCCGCCCAATGAGACGTGTTTAACAGATGGACATTCTTCTTTAATCAGTTTCGCTAACGTAACTGCAGAAATCAATTGGAAACAGCCGCTCACCGAAATCCCAATAAACTCGATTTTTCCCTCTGAATACGCTTAAGAAAGGCAGTTTCATAGAAGGAAATAAACGGATTATGCAAGGTATCCGCAAGCGATTTCATTATTTCTGGTGTCGAATAATAATCATAGGGCAAATCTATGGAGTTGAACGTGTATTTAACTCCATACGAGACGTGATTTATGATATAGAGTGCATTTCTAAAAATGTTTTCAGCATATTGTCTTTCTTTTAGATTAAAGTATCTCTTCGATCTGAAAATATCTTTTGCCTCGTCAACATTAAGTGCTGACTTTTGTATCAACTCGATTGTTAATTGAACATTCGAACTAAACGAATCCTTTGATTCCCGATACCTTTTACAGCACTCTTCGACATGTCTAAAAGATAGGAGGTCATCGTAAAATTCCACGTTTAAGTCAACAATGTCAACTTTATATTGTTCAACCTCTTGAAGATATGACTTCAAAACAGGCAAGGCAAGATACGGCCCCACTGGACTCCATCCTGGGGGAAATACTAAAAGCGTTTTAGGCATATCAACGTCACATCTTTCGCAAATAATTCAATTGAAACGCAGCTACCATCATAATTGAAAATACACCAAGTCCTGTAACGAGAATTGAGAACATCGCGATGCTCGTGAACAGCGAAACAAGGAGTGTTGAAATAACAACAGCAACCGATTGCAAAGACTCCCTAATTGAAAACAGGCTTATCGATTCAGATTCGTCTCTCGCCAAATCCTGCAGCGATGTTATGAGAAGCACATCTTGAATGGCGTTTCCGGCACCGACGATAAAAAGGAAAATAAACGATATCCCAGACGCATAGCGATAGCCAAACGCCAGATACGCACCGAGCGCAAGATACGTCACAAAACAATATGATTTAACGCAATCGGAACCACTAATTAAACGACCATATATTGTATTTCCGAACAACAGTCCGATTGTAAGACTACTCTGAAGGAATCCGTATTGTATCGATGACGAGTCAAATTGCAATTGCGCTATAGCTGGCAAAAGAGAATTCAGAGAGCCGAATGCCACGCCACTAGAAATATCGATTAATAGGAAACCAATTGCCAAGTGCTTCGCGCTAAGATCACTAAATGCAGTCCTGTTTTTTTCATTTTTGCTTATCCCCTCTTTATCATTAACCTCGATAACCGACGGAACATCTCGCAGCAACCAGAACGACGCGGCAAAAGAAAGCGCGTCTAATGCAAGAACAGCCTCCGCCCCAAATTGAGCGACAACAAAACCGCCGGCAACTGGCCCCAGAACCATCATCAAATTCTGCAGAAACCCAAACGAATTATTAATTACGTCGCGATTGATACTATTCGTATTGGCTCTTAACAACGAGTAAAAGCAGGGCATTTCAACCGTTCGGCAAAGCGATACCGCGCACGTAATAGCAAACATACTCCATTTACTATCAACAAAAATATAGCAAACGAATAATCCCGCGCGAATTAAGTCTGCCAATCTCATGGCCTGCAGTGTCCCGATACCCATCTTCTGAGGCAGCTGCGCGAGCGAAACTGAAAACAGAGAGGGGGCAAATCTGCAGCAGACCATCAAAGCAGTTGCAGAAACATCGTGAGTTACCTCGTAAATCAGCATTGGCAAAGCAATATTCGCACACCAATTGCCTATTTCGCTTATCCCTCTAGCAATATATAGGACCCGAACCGGATGGCTAGCTCTCAATACCGTGAACATCACGATTAACCTCGTATTTCAGGCCTCGTTCATCCCTTAATAGGAATCCATAATCAACCAAGTACCGCCTCAACACGGCATAATCAGGATAGAGCTGTGACAGCACACGATTAACCTGAAGCTCCGTATAACTTGTATTTAATTCAAAGAAAGAGACGGCCCATAGCAGCATGATTCTTTTATAGCTTTCCTTTTTTGGAATTGAAACCAGCTCGCCATTCTTGAGAAATCGTTTTTTAAAGTCTATTAGCTCATCCATTCACATCCTCCATTTCATACGCATCTAATACTAAAAATGCATACGCTTTAGGTCATCGCATTCGGCTTCTTTATTCGAACTAAACTCGAACTAATCTAAATGATTTGCTCAAACACTCTTCGAAAGCTCGTTTTTCACTCTGAGTAAAATGCCCTTCCCAGTCAGTCCACGAACAGGAAGGCAACTCACAGCGAGCGGAGTCGAAGCCCTCTGCCGTCGGTCGTTCAAAATGCACGACAACCTTTTCGATATCCTCATCTGCAATCAGGCCAGAATGAACGACCTCGGTACCGTCTTCGAATGTCATATACGGGTACATCACGTAAACCACCTCGCAATCGTAAATCCAGTTTAGCATCAAGCTATTGCACCAAAGACAGCAAGCCCCCCTTGATGAGTTGATGGTATCTGTTAAATGTCACGTACGATTCACATCTGGTGGGTACCCTGATGGCTACATGAAACGAAGCAGATTTACACCGGGAGGACCCCGTATGACAACCAAGTACACCGACGCGCCGCGCACGCGCGTCATGACACCGGCCGCGCTCAACAACGGCGTGCACGAGAACCATTCCATTGGACAGACCATGGCCATCGCGCCCAAAAAGGGCCTGTTCGATGACATTTCCATTCCTCAGATCATCGCTGGCGCCGCAGCCGCCGCCACAAGTGTCGCGCTTGCTTCCAAGATTGGCATCGCTGGTTCAGTAATTGGCGCCGCCGTGAGCTCGGTCATCACCGTTGTGTCCTCGCAGGTCTACCGCCACTTTATCTCTGCCAGCGCCAAAGCCCTCAAAGGTACGCACGCCGACGTCGACTACCCCGCCGGCGCCTATGAGCCCGTTGAGCTTAATGCCGAGGAGCACCTGGGCGGCGCCGCGACTACGCAGGAGATGCGCCAGGTTGCGGGGCGTGCGACCACGGCGCGCGTCGCCCCTAACAGCCTGCGCGCCAAGGCCGCGGCAGAGCGCAGCCAGACGCAAAAGAAGGTCATCGTCTTCTCGATCGCCATCGCCATCGTCGCGGTCATCGCCTGCACCGGCGCCATCCTTATAACCACCGCCGGTGAGGGTCTGGGCGAGCGCCCCGAGCCAATCCTTTCGTCGCGCACGACCGAGAGCGATGCAAATGGCAACACCCAGTCGCAGGATCAGCAGGCGCAGACGGACGATACGCAAGACAGTTCTACCTCTGCCAATTCGTCCTCGAACACCCAAAACCAATCGCAGGGCACCGATTCCTCTACGGCCAACAGCAGCACGCCGTCCGGCACGACCGACTCAAGCCAAACGACTGGCGGTTCGCAGCCGAGCACGGGCGGCCAGACGAGCGACACCACTTCGGGAACGGGCACAGCAGACAGCAACAACACCAACAGCTCGAACAGCTCGAGTGGAACCGCGTCCGGCACGGCATCTGACAACTCGAGCCAAGGCACGACATCGGGCAACTAAGTACATTTGCCTCTCATAGATAACCGACCTGTACAACGGGCGCGAATCGAAAGCGGTTCGCGCCCGTTTGCCTTGGGCGCCGCCATGGCGAACGCTATGCGATGGTAAGATGCTTTACATGTGTAAAGAGGAGATTTGCCATGAGCAAGACAATAGTTAAGCCCACGCTATCGCTGGGCAACCACATCTACCTGTATCGTCTGCTGCGCGATGCAATCGGATGCGGCAAGCAAACGTTTATAACGCAGGTCGAGGAGGCACTCGCCACTGGTGACATGGCCGCTTATGACCTGGGCTTTGAGTCCACGCGCGAGTTGCTCGAGGAGCTCGACGACTGCATTAAGCTGACCGTCTTTAAGGGCGGTCGCCTGTATGCCACCGTCATCGCCAACGATGCCTGGGATACCGCCCTTGCCAAGGGCGAGGATAAGCCCAAGGCAGCCAAGGGAGCCAAGCAGTCCTACAAAAAGAAAAAGCGCGGCGAGAAGGACCTCAAGGCCGTGCGCCCTAAGCACGTTAAGCGTCCCGAGCCCGAGCCCGTGGCCGAAGTCGCTCCGGAGCCCGAGCCCGAGACAGAGATCGAAGTCGCTATTGAGGTAACGGCAGAAGCCGAAACCGAAATCGCCGCCACGACCGATCCCAAAGTCATATCCGAGCAGGAAGCCACTACGGAGCTCAACGAGGCTCCCAAGTCGACACCCGAAGAAGCCGCTAGCCAACCTGAGGCGCCTGCGCTCCAAAACAGCGATGTCTTTGGCGACGAGGCCGAGGACGATCAGCCCGAAGAGCCCGCAGAACAGGACGCTGCCGAGGCGGCATCGGAGCCCGAGGCACCGCAGCCTGCCATCTCACTCACGGTCGTCTATGACCCCGAGAACGCAAACGCCGGCATCACCACCATGGCATCCACGCCCATCGAGGCAAAGTCGAGCGTCGAGAACGAGAACGCGACGCAGGTTGAGGTTGAAACCGCAGTTGCAGACGCGCCCGTCACCGTGAAGCCCGCAGATTCCACAACCAAGCCGAAGACGACGCTGGAGCCCGCAGATTCCACGATCAAGCCGGAAGCGACGCCGGAGCCCGCACCCGTCATCGAATCCGTGCCCGCCGCTGTTTGCGACCAAATTCCCGCACCGGCACCGTCTCCGGCCCCCGCTGCAGCACCGGCCCCCGCACCCGCAGCACCGACCATCCCCAAGGACTTCCCCATCGATTTCGCAACCGAGGTCTTCTGCCCCGGCCCGCTTCTGCACGAGCTATCGACCTATCTCCCCTACGGCGCCGACACGCTCGGTATTGTCGGCGAGTACTACTGGATCGCCCGCGAGCGCGGTACCATCGAGGCCGCGCGAAACCGCGCAAGCTTCCCCCTGCACTACACGCAGGCCGGCGAGCGCCACGAAGTCACCGTGCGCATCCGCCGCAACACCACCGGCGGCCTCGGAGCCACCTGGGTCATCGACAAGGTCGAAGAACCAAACGAATAGCCAGACGCGGCGAACGCCACAAAACGTTCGCCGCGTCTTTATTTTTCCAGGTTGAGCATAAGTCAGCGAAAATGTCCCAGAGCGAGCAAGGTGACGTGAAAGAGGAGCGCCGCGTACTTTGGTACGCAAGCGACGATTGAACGTCAGATTGCCGCTCTGGGACATTTGCAGCGTCGAGCAGTTACGCGGTTTGGTAAAACCGCGTAACAAATTAGTCGCGCGTCAGCTTACGGTGAATACGATGCGGCTGGGCTGCGTCCTCGCCAAGGCGCTCGATGCGGTTGGCCTGATAGGCCTCAAAGTTGCCCTCGAACCAATACCAGTTGCCCGGATTCTCGTCGGTGCCCTCCCACGCCAGAATGTGCGTGGCGACGCGGTCCAGGAACATACGGTCGTGGCTAATGACCACCGAGCAGCCCGGGAACTCGAGCAGCGCCGCCTCGAGTGAGGACAGCGTCTCGACGTCGAGATCGTTCGTGGGCTCGTCGAGGAGCAGCAGGTTGCCGCCCTGCTTGAGCGTGAGCGCCAGGTTCAGGCGATTGCGCTCGCCACCGGAGAGTACGCCGGCGCGCTTCTGCTGGTCCTGGCCCTTAAAGCCAAAGCTCGCCACGTACGCGCGGCTGGGGACCTCGGTCTCGCCGACCATCATGTGGTCCAGGCCATCCGAGACGACCTCCCACAGGTTCTTATCGGGGTCGATGCCGGAACGGTTCTGATCGACATAGGAGATCTTGACGGTCTCGCCCACCTCGAGCTCGCCCGAAGTCAGCGGCTCCAGGCCCACGATGGTCTTGAACAGCGTGGTTTTGCCCACACCGTTGGGGCCGATGACACCCACGATACCGTTGCGCGGCAGGGTGAACGATAGGTCGTCGATGAGCACACGGCCATCGAACTCCTTGTGCAGGTGATGAGCCTCGAGCACCTTGTTGCCCAGACGCGGGCCCACGGGGATGCGGATGTCGGTCCAGTCGAGCTTCTGGCTTGCGCGGGCCTCGGCCTCCATCTCCTCGTAACGAGCCAGACGGGCCTTGTTCTTGGCCTGGCGAGCCTTGGGCGAGCTGCGTACCCACTCGAGCTCGGCCTCCATGCGCTTGGCGAGCTTGGCGTCGCGGTTGCCCTGCGCCTCGATACGGGCGGCCTTGGTCTCCAGATACGTGGAGTAGTTGCCCTTGTAGGGATAAAGGTGACCGCGGTCTACCTCGCAGATCCACTCGGCAACGTTATCCAGGAAGTAGCGATCGTGCGTGACGGCAAGCACCGCGCCCTGGTAGTTGTGCAGGAAGTGCTCGAGCCACAAGATCGATTCGGCGTCCAGGTGGTTCGTGGGCTCGTCGAGCAGCAGCAGGTCGGGAGCCTCGAGCAGCAGCTTGCACAGGGCCACGCGACGGCGCTCGCCGCCGGAAAGCACGTTGACCGGCATGTCGGAATCGGGCAGCTGCAGGGCGTCCATGGCCTGGCCGAGCTTGGAATCGATATCCCAGCCGTCGGCGGCGTCGATCTCGTCCTGGAGCTTGCCCATCTCGGCCATGAGGGCGTCCATGTCGCAATCCGGGTCGCACATCTCCTCGCCGATCTTGTTGAAGCGATCGACCTTGGCAATCATGTCGCCAAACGCCATGCGCACGTTCTCGATGACGGTCTTGTCATCGTCGAGCGGCGGCTCCTGCTGCAGGATGCCCACGGTGTAGCCGGGAGTGAGCCTGGCATCGCCGTTGGAGACCTCCTCGATGCCGGCCATAATCTTGAGCAGGGTCGACTTGCCCATACCGTTGGGGCCCACGACGCCGATCTTGGCACCGGGGTAGAAGCTCAGGGTCACGTCGTCAAGGATCACCTTGTCGCCATGGGCCTTGCGAGCCTGATACATCTGGTAGATAAACTCTGCCATTTGCCTGTTCTATCCTTTCTACCTGCTGTTTCCCTATTCTTGATTCGCTTTAGTAGAAACGAAATGAGGAAACCAGCTCTGAAACGTAACGAAAAAGGGGCATGGTTGCCCACACCCCCTAATACTACCTGGGAAAAGTCCCCCGGAACATACTATGAACTGCGTACGCTAGTTTTCCGCAACCTTAACGAGCGGCTCGCTGAGATTTGCGCCACAACAGATACGAGTAGACGTAGACGGCTCCAACCGAACCAAACGCCAGAACCGCAATCACCGCGGCGACGACTTCACTCGAAAGCACGCTGCCTGCCACGCCCATCACAATCAGGCCAATACCCAGCACCATAAAGCAGGCACCGCCAAAACGCTGCGTACGGCGCCAGTTCTCGGGATCGGCAAGCGCCCAGGGTGTCTTGATACCGAGCGTATAGTTCTGCTTCACACGCGGCAAGTAGTTGCCTACGCCGATGAACAGCAAACCGACAACACCGGAAATCAGCACGTTAACCGAACCGACCGCCGGCACCACGCCCCAGACCGTAAGCTCTCCCAGCCAGCTTATGGCGCACATGAACAAGGTGAAGGCGATTACGAAGCCCTGGTAGAACTTGCCCGAGGTTCGATATGCCTCACCTTTGGGGTCGATGCGCGGCACCATGCGGAACATTGCGAGAAGCGCCAGAGGCAGCACGCCGAGCGCGGAGGCCATCCAGCTAGGACCCCAACCGTCGACGGCGCCGTTCGCGCCCCAGTGCGTGGGAATCTGCGTAGGCAAGCTCGGCATCACCATGAGGTGCGCTACGACATTGGCGACGCACAGAGCGACCAGCGCAATCCACACGCGCGACGATACCCCCGTGGGGTGAATGCCCTTGTTTTCGTTATTCATCCTTATCACCTTCAGTGTTTGTAAAGCCCATAAACCAGCCAATTAAATCCTGCATGACGGTGGTGTTTAAGCTGTATACGATGTTTTGGCCATGGCGCTCGTCGGCCACCAACCCGGCGTTTTTGAGCGTCGCCAAGTGATGGCTCAGCGACGGCTTACTGATATCGAAATGCTCGGCAAGCTCCCCCGCCGTGCAATTGCCCTCGCGCAGCAACTCCAAAATGCGCCGTCGCGTCGGATCGGCAAGCGCCTTAAAACCCTCTCCCGGCATAAGACCTCCTCTCATCATCTCTCATGACGTGCACACTATACTCGATATTTAGATGTTTGTCTAACTATCTAATCGCAATGCTTCAAACCACATCAAAGCAAACGCCATCGCAACCTATGGGCGATTACCTATAATGACGATAGCTAAAACACGACCGACTCCCCATCGGAGGATATCCATGACCGAAACCACAGCCGCAGCCGCCATCGAGACACGCGACACCAAGCTCGAGATCATCATGGGCCGCGAGGCACTCGATAAGCTCGCCGATGCTACGGTGCTGGTGCTCGGCTGCGGAGGTGTGGGCTCCAATTGCTGCGAGGCACTCGCCCGCGGCGGCATCGGTCATTTCGTCATTCTGGACAAGGACGTCATCGCGCCCAGCAATATCAACCGTCAGGCCATCGCCTTTCACAGCACCATCGGAAAGCGCAAGGTTGACGTGATGGAAGCCATGATCCACGACATCAATCCCGCCGCTGCCGTCATCAAGCGAACTGAATACTTGCTGAGCGACAACATCGATGATTTCTTCGCGAGCGTTTTGGAGCAGACGGACGGCAAGCTCGACTACGTCGTCGACGCCATCGACACCATCTCGGCCAAGCTCACCATTGCCAAATATGCTCAGGACCACGACATTCGTTTGGTTAGCTCCATGGGCGGGGCCAACAAGCTCCATCCCGAGTGCCTCCGCTTTGCCGACATTTTCGATACGGTACGTGACCCCATGAGCCGCATTATGCGCAAAGAATGCAAGAAGCGCGGAATCAAGAGCCTGCATGTACTGTTTAGCTGCGAGGAATCGGTTAAGACACAGCCCCGCGACCCTTCCAACATCCACGAGCGCACCGAGCTGGGAACCGCCAGCTTTATGCCGCCCATCATGGGCCAGATGATTGCCGGCGAGGTTATCCGCCAGATCAGCGGCCGCGGCACTGAGCGCGTACGCTCCGATGGCCAACGTCTGGACTAGCGGAGCGCACCGAGATGGAGCCCCGGTTATTTGATGCACACTGCCATCTTGATTTAATGGCTCACCCGGACGCCGTTGCCGATGAGGCGACGGCGCTGGGCTTGGGTCTATTTGACTGCGGCGTCAATCCGCGCGACTTTTCGGCCGCAAACGAGCGCGCCTGTCGCCAACCAGGCATCATCGCCGGCGTTGGGCTTCACCCCTGGTGGCTCGCCGATGGCCACTGCGGTTTTGTCGAAGTCAATCTGCTTTGCGAAGTTGCTGCCCAAGAACGCTACATCGGCGAAGTCGGACTCGACTTTTCCGCGCGCTTTGCTGGAAGTGAGCCGCTACAAATACAGGCACTTAACCGGCTCTGCGATGCGCTCGTGCAGCATCCTCTTACCGGGCGCGTGATATCAATTCACGCCGTTCGTTCGGCAGGAGCCGTACTGGACGTCCTCGAATCGCATGGGCTACTCATCCCAAACCCCGACTCCCCCGTTATCATCTTCCACTGGTTTAGCGGTACTTCGGACGAACTCGTCCGCGCGCGTAATGCGGGCTGTTATTTTTCCGTCAACGAACGCATGCTCGCGACCAAGCGCGGTCGCGAATACGCACGACAGATTCCACTCGACCGCCTACTGCTCGAGACCGATGCGCCGGCCGAACCAAACACAGAAACAAGCGCGCAGTCGCTCATCAAATCGCTCACAAGGACCTCGATGCGCATTGCCTCACTCAAAAACTGTGACGCAAAGCGCATCGAGTCGGCAGTTTTAACAAATGCGCACTCTGTTTTTGACCTTCGCTAACCCCTGTGGGCAAAAAATGCCAAGGGACATGCGAATCGCACAACGCAGTCCCTATTGGTAGGCAGTACAATTCGACAGCTTTACACCAATTCGTGCATGAGATCACGGTTGCGTGCATACAATTCGTCAAAGATATGACGACGCGACGCATATAACTCGTGGGCAGCCATATCGGGCTCGATTGTTTGCGCAACGCCAAGGACTTGGGCGAGTTCATCCCATGATGCGTAGGCGCCACCTGCGAGAGCTGCCATGATGGCATCACCGAAGCATGCACCCACCGTAACCTTGGCAACCGAGACCTCGCGCCCGCATACGTCGGCGATAGTCTGCATCCAAACTGGATTCTTGGTTCCGCCTCCGACAAGCATAATGCGCCCAATTGGCAGTCCATGCTCTCGCTCGATAATGTCGACATGGGATGCAACGGTATACGCGACGCCTTCCAAGGCGGCGCGAACCATATGGGCTCGCGTATGCCTTCCGGTCAGGCCAAAGAAGACGCCACGCGCCTCGGGATCGTTGAGCGGAGTACGCTCCCCCGCAAAGTACGGCAGGCACAGGAGCCCATCGGCACCCGACGCCACATCGGCGGCATCATGCGCCATAACCGAATATGCATCGGGGCCACCGTGGCCCTCGGCCTCTACGGCGTCGCGATACAGCTCTTGGCGCAGCCACGATGTGAGTGCACCCGCCGTATTGGTCCCCGCGCAAATCCCGTAAGTTCCGGGAATGATAAACGTCCCCGGCCACAGGCGGGCATCATCGACCATATGATCAGCTAGGTAGATGAAATACGCCGTGCTCCCCAACTGAACCATCATATCGCCGGGACGGAATACACCCGTCGAAATGGCCTCGGCACCAGAGTCACCCGTTCCCACTAAGACAGGTGTCCCCGCCGCGAGCCCCGTCGCCTCAGCCGCACGCTGCGTAATCACCCCGGCAATATCGGTAGCCGACATTACCTCCGCCATCTGGTCAGGCCGGCAGAAACGAGCACATTCCCGAGCATCAACCTTCCAAGTGTAGCGGTCATATAGGGGAAGAAAATCCTCCGCCAAATAACGGTCCACCGTAAAACGCCCCGTCAACTTTGCGCATAGAAACGACGACGCCGTCAGGAACTTCGCGGCACGTTCGTGCACCTCGGGCATATTCTCCTTAAACCACAAGATCTTGGGAGCAATATCTGACGAACAGGGATCGTGCCCGAAAAGCTCGCGTGCGCGATCTGACCCATATTCGGAAAGAAGCTCGTCAATCTGCGGCTTCGAACGCGCATCGACTCCATACAAAATCGCGGGCGCCAGCGCGTTGCACTCGGTATCGACCGGCACACAGTCACAACCCAATGCGGAAAGGCCCACGCATCCGATCTGTGCCGCGTTAACCCCCGATCGCGCCACCAGCTCGCGCGACAAGCGGCAAAAATCGCCCCACCAAACTGCCTCCGCATCATGCTGGTACCATCCATCACACGGGTTGTCCGTCTCGTGTCCACAAGAGGCTTGGCAAACGATGTTGCATCGATCATCGATTAAGACGCCTTTAGAGGCGCTTGTCCCAATATCAATACCCAGATAGAACGCCATAGGTGCCTACTCCCCTCGCGCCGTACGAGCGGCAGCCATAAAACGAACTACCCGCTCAACATCGACCGGGGCATCCAGCTTTCCGTCGCGCTTTAAGCACGTGCCGACAAACGCGCCATCGTAGTGAGCAAATACGTCAGCCACGATATTTTCGCGACAACCGGTGCCGCATACCATAGGCACTTCGCCAACACGCTCGCGAACCTCATCGGCAAGCTCGCCCGAAGCGCCACGACCGGCAGCCGAACCGCCGATGACCATCGCATCCGGTAGGCAATTAAAGAGAAGCGAATCGGCAATGTCCGCAGTCGTGCGGTCGTTGAGATAAACCTCCCCCTCGCTCGTGATGAAGTGAAAAAGCTTGAGGTCGTCCAAGCGCAGCGCCGCCTTGCGACGCATGGTGTGCGCGAAATCTCGGTTAATCAGCCCGAGATCACCGGCCCAGGCACCGCAAAAATTGCAGCGCGTGAACTGTGCATCGACGGCAGCGCACAGCTCGATTGTGGCATCACCATCGTAAATAGCCTCAGCTCCCCAAGGAGTCGACAGATCATGGGATAAAGTCCCGATTACATAGCCCATCGATGCAAGGGTTGAGGGAGAAACGTGCTGCTCGTAGGGCATCGAGAGCTCATTGGTAATCAAAATGCCATCGACACCGCCCTGCTGCAACGCCTCGAGATCGCGCTTGGCGGCTTCCACGACCTGCGACACGCTTCCGCCCGGGTAATACAGTGGATCGCCCGGCAGAGGACGCAAGTGCAGCATTCCGATGACCGGCTTTTCGGTCTTGAACATCGAGGTTAGAAACGACATAACGTGCTCCTTCATAGGGTTATCGCGGGGACGTTACTCCCCCAGCACTTCGACGTACACTTTTCGCTTCTGCGGACCGTCAAACTCCGCAAGATAGATGTTCTGGGCACCTCCACACACGATGTGGCCATCTTGGACGGGAAAGAAGCAACTGTTTCCACAAATCATGCTCTTGATATGCCCACAGGAGTTGTTGCCGGTGGCTCCATAGCTCGGCAGGAAGTGTGCATGCGCATAGGGGGCATCGAGCGGGGCGATGCGATCAAGCGTCTCCATAAGATCCGTCTCCACGCAGGGCAGTCCCTCGTTTACCACGATTCCACAGGTCGTATGCGACAAAATAATCGCTGCCAAGCCATTGGTCACCGAGCTGCGTTCGATGGCAGCGTGCACGTCTTCGGTAATATCGATGAACTGGTCCGGAGCAGTCGATAGATAGCTCAATGTCTCGAGCGTCACCATGTTTACTCATCCCCTTCAAGAAAACGCAGGGCATTACCCCAGTAGAGCCTTTCTCGCGCATCATCGCGCATGGGCACGGTATCGAGCGCCCGCTTGAGTTTGAATGCACGGAAGCGCGGCGTATTGCTGGCGAACATCACTTGGTGCGATAGCGCGCGCTCATACCACAGCGGCCCCATATCGACCGTGAAAAGACGCTGCATCATCTCCTCGGGCGAATCGATGTAAGTGATAGAGGTGTCCGTGTAGCAGTTGGGATACTTGAGCAGCATCGCCACGGTCTCGCGTACCCAGGGCCAGCCAAAGTGAGTCAAACTAAAGCGCACATTTGGATGCGTTGCGATTGTGTGCTCAAATGCAAGCGGGTTACTGCGCGAGAGCTCTGCGCCAGGCTCCCAAGACATACCGGCATGGAAAACCACCGGCTTGTTATAGCGCTCGCACAGCTCGTAAAGCGGCTCGGCCACAGCATCATCGGGGGCAAAACCCTGCTTTGCAGGATGCAGGCAAAGCCCCTTTGCCCCCAACTCGGTAAAGGCGCGCTCCAGTTCGTCTGCGGCACCGCTCACCTGCGGGTCTACGCTCGCAAATCCCCACAGACGATCGGGATGCGCGGCAACCAGCATGGCAATCTGGTCATTGGTGCCAAAGTGCCCTCCGCATGCCGTGGTTACATCGAGCGGCATGAGCACGCTCTTCTGCACGTCACAGACATCCATCTCGACTTGAAGCTCATCCCAATCCATGGGACCCATATGCCCCATACCAAATTCTCGTGACCAAAAACCGAATCCATCAGGCTCATCACCCGGCGTACAGATCTCGCCGTAGAGCATAGGATGGACCAACATGTCGATAACCATTTCATACTCCTTTCCAGGCATTTGACCCTAGTACGGCTCAAACGAACCAATCACTCGGGACGACAGCTCAGCGCCCGCCTTCATACACGCCGGAATATCAAGGCCATCGATCACGCCCTTGGTAAACCCGGCAATATACGAGTCGCCGGCACCCACGGTATTAACGACCTTCTCCGCCGGTACGATCCCGCACTCATAGAAGCGCTCACCGTCATAGGCAATGCTCCCCTTCTCGCCAAGCGTGGCAACCGCAACGCGCGGTCCCAATTCCTGCACGTGGCGTACCCAGTCCCGCAGCTCCGGAGTGTCCTCCTCAAACGACATGAACGCGTAGTCTACGTAAGGAAAATGAGTCTCACAGGCATATTCGGGATCCTGGCTGAACACCGAGAAGTCCATTACCACCGTCTTGCCCGCATCATGCCATTCGGGCAGGAGGTCCAAACAATTGCCAAACAGGTCGGTATGAATGATGTCATGCTCTAGGATAAACGCCCGGTCGTCTTCATTCGGACGATATGTCTCCATTACGCCATCGATTGCCTCGAGATGCACGCGATCGACGCCGTCTTTCAATGCCATGAGCATCACCGAGGTGTCGCCATCCTCCACCCGCAGATGAGAGATATCAAACCCCTCAGCGGCCAGCGCCTCTCTCATCTTGTCTCCGTACTCGTCCTTGCCGACAACCGACACGGCGGATACCGAAACGCCCATTCGTGCAAGATGGATACCCCAGTCAATGCCGTTACCAGTCGGATAGAACACGCCGATGTTTTGATAGACGTCTGCGCAGCAAAAACCAGCCGCACACGCTTTAATACCCATGGTCTTCTCCAATGTTCAAAAGGGGACCCACCACATGGCGAGCCCCCTTTTCGCATTCCGCTTATTGTTTTGCATCGGCTGTCCAAGGCCTCATAACCAGACCGCCATACGCTTTCTTAAGCTATTCGACGATCGGCGCTCCATGGCCCCAAGAACCTTCCATGCCGCACACGGTCGAGGCAAACCCGGCAGCAAAGTCGAGCGCGCGCTCGATGGCCTCGGCGCCATCCTCACCGCGCTTGGCGGAATCGAGATAGCACATCAAAAACGAGGTGAGGAACGAGTCGCCCGCCCCCATGGTGTCCTTCATGTCCGTTACCGGTTTAGCCAGCTGGCGGTAATAACGCTCGCCGTCGTAAGCAATGCAGCCCTCGGCGCCCGCCGTAGCCGACACAAAACGCGGACCCAGGCCCTTCACCCATGCCAGACGCTCGCGAATCTCGTCCTCACTCGCGGCATCCGCCGCACTAAAGAAAGCGAAATCGACGTAGGGCGCAATCTGCTCGTAGTACTCGTCGGTGGAGTCGTCCGAAAAGTCAAAAGAGACCGTGACGCCCGCAGCCTTCAGCTTGGGCAGCTCGCGCTCGGTAAAGCAATAGTTGCCCGAATGAACCACATCGAACTGCTTCATGTACGCAAGATCAAAGCGATCGAGGACATAGCGCGCATCGCCACGGATACCGCCCTCGTTGGAGCCAAGGAAGACACGGTCACCGTCAACGACGGTCACGCGAGCCGCTCCGTTCTCGCCAATCATCTGCTCGCACTTGTCAAGCTCGATACCTTCATCCTCGAGGCTTGCAATGACATGCTCGGCAGCGGCGTCATTGCCAAAAATGCCCATGTATGCAGAACGTGCGGCACCGCATTTCTTGGCATAAACGGCGAAGTTAACCGCGTTGCCGCCAGGATACATGGTATGGATATGCTCGTAGCGATCGACGACGTTGTCGCCAAATCCGAGCGCGTTAACGTTAAATGCCATGGCCTTTGCCCCTTCTAGTACTCGACAACACCCATATAGCGACGGAAATCGGGATCGTGATCAAACACCTTGCCGCGTGCAGCACGCAGCTCGCAGTTCATGGCGTAGAACAGCACCGGGTCCAGATAGGCACGGACGCTCGCCGGCACGGCTTCCATACCGTACTCCTTGGCATCGAGCACCATCAGCGTATCGGTATGCGTCTTAAGGAACGCCAGGGCGCGCTCGTCCATAGCACGGCACTCGCTGGAGCCCATCTGCAGGAAGTAAAATACGCCATCCTGAGTAGCCTCGAAGGGGCCATGGAAGTACTCGGCAGAGTGGATGTAGCTGCAGTGCTGCCACTGCATCTCCATAAGAGAGCAGATAGCGAAACCGTAGGTCTGGCTAAAGTTGGGACCGCTGCCCAGAATATAGAAGAACTCGTGCTCCTGGCAAAGCTTGGCAAAGCGATCGCCCAGCTCGGCATTTACCTTCTCGCGTGCCGGGGGAAGAATCTTATCCATCTCGGCAATACCGGCATACATATCGGCAAGATCGGCGTAGCCCTCCTGCTGATCGAGCAGCTCTGCTGCAAGCGACAGCGAAATGCCAGCGGGGACCTCGGCCTGCGGCACGCCCTCGCCCCATGGGTAGACCCACGTGGTCCACTTGCCGGAGTCGATCTTGGATCCAGCGTTGTCGGTCTGGGCAATCACCGTAGCGCCGGCAGCAAGGGCAATCTCGCAGCCCTCGACGACCTCGGGGGTGTTGCCACTGTGGCTACAAGCGATGACCAGGGACTTCTCGCCCAGACGACGCGGACGCATGATATCGAACTCGCGAGCCGTATAGATATACGAAGTGAAGGTGGTTGCCTCGCGCTGCAGAAGCTCATGGGCCGGGATCAAATCGATCATGGAGCCACCGCAAGCAATCCAGTAGACGCTGTCGAACTTGCCCTTCTCGGCAATTGCCTCTTTGATCAGATCGTGTGCGTTCATATCCAGTTCCTTTCTTGTTTGGCCGCAATCAATGACGTTGGCTGCGTGGCCGATAGTTGTTTTAGTCAATCAGATATTTCTCGAATGCGGCCATGTTCTTGGCATCTGCCGCCGCCGGATCATCGTAGTAACGACCGTCCGTGATTTCCTGGCCCAGCATGCCGTCGAAACCATGGGCGTTGAGCGTGGCGACGAAGGCGTCCATATCGTGCTTGCCATCGCCCCACACCAGATGGCCATACGGGTCACCGTCGATAAAGTGCATCTCGTGAATTGCCCCATCACCAAAGGCGGCAAACCAGTCCTCGAGCGTCTCGCCTGCAACGCCCATCGCGGTTGTATCAACCATGGGCTGTAAGTACGGGCTCGCGACCTCGTCAATCATGCGCTTCGCATCGGAAACCGTCGTCACAAGGTTGCTCTCCTCGGGACGCAGACTTTCCATCGTAAGCACCAGACCGTGCTCGCCGGCATACTCCGCCAGAATGGACAAGTGCTCGCGGCTGCGCTTCCAGGCTTCCTCGCGGTCCTCGTCCCAGTCGCCCCAGCCCGAGTTGACGGACATACGGTCGCACCCAAGTACCTCGGCAAGCTCAATGCCGTGCTTAAAGTACGCCAGGCTGCGCTGTTCATGCAGCGGTTTGCGTGCGCAGTACTGCCAAGGATAGACAACGTTCTCGGGGCACAGAGTACGATACCTAAGCCCACGGTCTGCAGCCTTTTTCGCCAGGACCTCAGCCTCAAAGTAGCCCGTGTGGTCGAGCGTCACATGCGGCTCTGCACACCACAGCTCAATGGACTCAAAGCCCAAACGCTGCTGCACATCAAGGAAGTAATCGAGCGACCACATGATGTAGTGGATATTCATGCCCGCAATCTGCTCGCGGCGCAGCGTCGGTTTGGATTCAGACATCTTATGCCTCCTTATTTCGATCGAACACGATTTGTCCGTCCGACATCGTCATATCAACCGCAAGATCGCGTGCGTCGCGATAATCGAGGTCGAACACATCCCGATCGAGCACGCAGATATCGGCAAGCTTGCCAACCTCAAGCGTACCCAGCTCGTCCTCGCGCATCAGATCGTACGCGCCCCCGGCAGTCCAAGCGCGCAAGAGCTCGACAAGCGTCAGCGTGTTGACCTCATTCACGGGCAGTCCGTCGGCGAAGAATCCGCCGCACGCGCTGTAGATTGACTCGCCCAGGCTCGGAATCAGCAGCGGCAAATCCGTGCCGCAGCACACTGTGCATCCGGAATCTTCCATGCCGCGGCGATTCCAGCTGTGCAAAAGTCGCGTCTCGCCAATTTGTCGACGCATCATCGACAGGCAATCCTCGCGCCGGTCCAGCGTCAGAATCTGCGGATAGACCTCGCAAATTCCACCTAACTTGCCAAACTCGACAAGGTCGGTCGGGTCAGAGTTCTCGAGATCGGTAATCGCATGGCGGCGAAGCATCCGTCCATGCTCGTCTCGAGGCAGCGAGGCATAGAGCGCCACGGTGCGACGAACGGCGCCATCGCCCTGGCAATGCAAGGAATATCGGAAGCCGTCAGCATCAATTGCACGCAGCTCGTTCTCAATCAGATCCCACTCTGGCTCCTCGACGACCGTCTTGCCGGCAGCGCCCGCATCGGCCGAGTCCTCATAGGGGTCTATCATCTCGGCAAGCCCCGCCCATACGCCGCGATCGGTCATACGGTTGAAGCCAGAAAAACGAACGAACGGTCCCCGGAAGCGCTCTCGCGCCTCGCGGGCATATGCCAGATTTGCACCGGCGCCCACCGGCTGCGACATCATAGAGACGCGAACCGTCAGCTCACCAGATTCCTCACGGCGAGCCATTTCGTCGGCAAAGCCGTAGTAGTCATCAAACGCCATTTCCTTGATGGCGGTAACGCCACGCTCGTTAAGCATGCTCATGTAGTCCGAATACCCGGCACGCACCTCGGGCAGCGCGAGGAAATCGCTCATCATGCGCCAGATCTTCTCGGCATAGCACGCCTGGGGTGTAAAGCCGTATCGCGCACTGGCGGCAGCATTGAGAACGCAGGTCTCCGCACCCGATGTAAAGCAGACGACGGGGATATCGCCAAAACAATCGTCAAACACAGCTGCCGTATTTGCGTTCTCGGCATCCGATGCCAACGTTTCGGGTAGGTTGTGGCCAAAAACCGCCGCGCAATCCGGATGATCTTCTTTCCACGCACGCAAGAGCGACACAGCCTCTTTGGCATCAGCGATGCCGGACAGATCAGAACCCAACGTCCGCAGCGCCCAACCTGTATAGAAGGTATGCACATCGATCAGGCCAGGCATGACAGTGCGGTCGCCCAGGTCAACTACCTCGTCCGCCTGGGTCAAATACGAAGCTACCTCACACTTGGTGCCAACAGCCTCAATTCGATTGCCACGGACCGCTACGAAACCTTCAAACGGCAGGTCCCCCGTACCGGTAAAGACGCTCTTAGACGTCAGGACCGTCAAACGATCAGACATCACAACCACCTACACCGGAAGCATGCCAGAGATTGCCGTTACAATCACGCCAAAGACGACCATGAAAATGAAGAACTTCCAAATGGTCTTCCACCATTGGCCAAACGAAATCCTAGCCACGGCAAGACCGGCGACCGTCATGCCCGCCACGGGGCTGATGGTGTTGATGGTCTGGTTGGCAAACTGGAGCGCGGTGACGGCCGCCTCGGGATTGAGGCCCATGAGCTCGGTCAGGGGGCCCATAACGGGCATGGTGAGCGCCGCCAGGCCAGAACTCGAGGGAACCAGCAAAGAGAGCAGGCCAAGGACGATATACATAAACGTGGTGTAGACGGCGGCGGGTGCACCGGCAAGCGCGGTAGCGAGCGCCTGGAGGATGGTGTCGATGATCATGCCGCCCTCGGCGATGACCAGAATACCGCGAGCGATACCGATAACGATGGCAGCGTACGCAAAGTCGGCGAGACCCTTAACGAACTCCTCTGCGATCGTCTGCTGGTCAAGGCCGCCCAGGATACCGGCAAGCAAGCCCATGCCAAGGAACACGGCGGAAATCTCATTCATGTACCAGCCCTGGGTAACAAGACCCCAGACGATAATGCCCATACCGCAAGCAAAATCGATAAGCACGAGCTTCTGACGGATAGTGAACTCTTCCTCGATGGAGGCATCGGTCACGGAAAACTCAATACGCTTGAGCTTATCGTCCTCGTACACAATGGACGACTCGGGGTTTTTCTTGACGCGCATGGCGTAGCGCATGGCCCATGCGATACCGACGGCAGTGAAGATGACCCAAGAAACGGCGCGCAGCCACAGTTGCGGATTGCCCTCGATGCCAATGATGCCTTGGGCGATCAAAACATTAAACGGGTCGATGGTCGAAGCACAATATCCCAGGTTAGGACCAAGGAAGCAGATGATGAATGCCGTCATCGAGTCATAACCGATACCCATCATGATGGGAATGAAGATGGCATAGAACGGCAGGGCTTCCTCAGACATGCCAAACGTAGTGCCGCAAATGGACAGCAATGTCATCGTGATGGGAATGATGAGGATGTCCTTGTTCTTGAGCTTTTTAATCACACGGCTCATGCCGGCATTCAAAGCGTTGGTCTTGGTGATGATCGCGAACGATCCGCCAATCAATAAGACGAACGCAACGACGTCGGCAGCCTCTTGGATACCCTTGGTGGGCGCTTGCAGAACCGCGAAGATATCCTGGCCCAGATTGATGGTCTCGCCGGTCTCGGAATCGGTGTAGTTCTTATCGACCTGTTCATAGGTTCCAGCAACGGCGACTTCACGCTCGCCCGCCGCTGTTGAAATCGTCTTGCGCTGATACTGACCAGAGGGAACGATCCAAGTCAGGACCGCAAAGACAACGATCAGCAAGAACATGATCGTATAGACATGCGGTAATTTGAACTTAAAACGTCTGTTTGTCTTCTTCGCCTTCGTATCTGACATAGATACCTCCAAAGAACTCGAGACTGCATCGCATCTCGCTTCAACGTTTGCATAAGGCAAACGTTCTATGACGTCCCATAGATTACCAGCAGCTTTTTCCTTCATCAAGATAATTTCAAACTGGTTGCCGCAACGCGGTTGAACGGTTGTGTTCGCGCCGTGAACGGTATGGAAACGCCCGGTGAGATGATCCACCGGGCGTTTCCATTCGCAATGTCCTAGATGTCAAAAACGTAGCGAGACCCAACGATCCGCTGACGACCGATGATAAACGGCCGCCGCTGCTCATCGAAAAAGAAGGCTTCCATATAAAACAAGGGTTCGCCAACGGGAACTGCCAACAGCCGAGCGACCTCGGGCGACGCGCACGCGATCTCGAGCGTGCACGGGTCGGTAAACGCGGGCGTGCGGCCCGTTCGGTTGCGCACGAACTCAAAAATGGATTGGTTAGATAGAGGTGCCGTTGATAGATAGGCGTTGTCCTCGTAAACGTATATGTTGTTCTCGAGCATGACGGGGACTCCATCGGCAGTGCGCACGCGCTCAACGCAAATCAAATCAGTTCCAACGGGAACACCAAAGAACTGCGCTTCGGTAGAATCTGCCGGCAGTATCTTTCTCGAAATGACGCACGCCCCCGGCTCCATTCCGTTAACGCGGCATGCGTCCGAAAAACTCTGGACGTCATCCTTCTGGCGAATCTTGCGCTTAAGCTTGGGGGCATTGACAAACGTGCCTTTCCCCTGCCGCTTCGTTAGATAGCCCTGCTGGACGAGCTCCTCAATAGCGCGTCGCACGGTAACGCGGCCAACTTTATAGTTCTCAGCCAATTCGAATTCGTTGGGTATCCGCGCGCCCGCCTTGTAGGCACCGGAATTGATTTCGTTTTTAATGATATCGATAACCTGTTGGTACAGCGGTATCGCTGCTTTACCGTCAGTTAGTCCTTCAGTCGGTGGCATATACCCTCTCCCAGCCCAATTAAGTCAAAAGCGGGCTTAAGGGCATTCAACAAGCCCTTAAGCCCGCATTAGCATAAAGTATGCTTGCTGCCGCACCAAAATGTCGGGTATTTACTCATCTGACCCGAAAAACGCGCAACTACCGCGCTCCTAAGAAAGCGTGAGCAGCTCCGGCAGCTGGTCGATAATCTTGTCCGCGGCATCCTGGCTAAAGCCAAAGCGCTCCTCGCGCTTGGCAATAACTGTCAGGCCGGCTCGCTTGCCGGCAGTGATGCCAGGCACCGAATCCTCAACGCAGCAGCAGCGATTCGCGGGCAGCCCCAGCAGGTCCAGCGCATGCAGGTAGATGTCGGGCTCGGGCTTGCTCTCCTTAAACTGCTCGCCGCTCACCACATACTCAAAGGCATCCGACAGCCCGCACGCATTGAGCACTTCCTCGATGCTATCCATGGGAGACGAGCTGGCAAGCGCCACGCGAACGCCGCGGCGCGGCAGCTCTCGAATCGTATCCACGGCGCCTGGGTTAATCAAAGCCTGATAGTCGCGCGGACGCTTATGCGCCCACTCGTCCCAACGGGCCAACGCCTCCTCGCCAGTAAAATGCCCCCTACCGGCGCGCTCAAACCAATCGACCAGCATATGCAGGAAGAACTGATGCGAGGTACCGACCTGCCCATTCAACTCCTCTTGAGTCAGATTAAGCCCAAGCTCCTTGGCAAACGCGGCAGTCTCGCCCAGGTAGTAATACTCGGTATCGACAATGACACCGTCCATGTCAAAGATAACGGCGTCGAACGGAAATGCGGACACGGCACCCTCCCTAACAAAAGGGCGCCCGCAAGCGGACGCCCGAACCATGCATTATCGGCGATTCTAACCCAGCAGCTTATCCAGCGCCACCGCAATACCGTCTTCGTTGTTATTGGCGGTCACCATCTGGGCTACAGCCTTAACCTCATCGACGGCGTTGCCCATGGCAACACCGGTGCCGGCCCACTCAATCATGGACTTGTCGTTCTGGCCGTCGCCAAACGAAACGACCTCGCTGGCATCGATGCCGAGCTTGGGCAGAGCACCCTCAAGCGCGCGGGCCTTGTCGATACCGGGCGCCGTGTACTCAAAGTACCAGTCGGCCGTAAACATGCCCGAAAGCGTCTGGGTAAAGGGCGCATACATCTCCTCGTAATGCGCCTGCAGGTATGCCGGGTCGCCTGCCGTCAGCAGCTTGTCCACGGGATAAGCATCAGCGACCTCATGCAGGCTCTCCACCTCGCGAATCTTAAGATCGCACGCGTCGCGCTCATACTTGACGATATTCTTCTGCGAGCCGTCAGGCAGCGTGATCATGCAATGGTACGAGTCCTCGACGTGCAGATCGCGACCGAGCGAAATCATAGGGATCACGTCAAAATTACGCAGATGATCAATCAGACGGTGCAGCTCGTCAGCCGGCATAGCCTGATCGAACAGCACCTCGTCGGTCTGGGCATCGACGACGTGAGCGCCATTAAAGGCGACTAGCAGACCGTCATGGTTTTGAAGGTCGAGCTCCTGCGCCAAGGCGTGCAGCCCCCATGCGGGACGGCCCGAAGCCAAGATGAGCTTAATGCCCGATTCCTGCGCCGCGAGCAGCTTTTCACGCGTGCGCGGGCTGATGACCTTTTGATCGTTGGTGAGCGTACCGTCGATATCCATCGCGATGGCTTTGATTGCCATATATGCCTCCTTGCATCGTTTTTATCGCGCACTATCTTATCCGAGCCGGGGCACGTTCGCACAGCGCGCGTATGACGGTTGCAAAACCACCCCATTTGAAATAAAGGCAAAAAAGTACTTGCAAAGACGCGTTCCGACATATAAGTTGATAAAAGACCGCCGTTGCGGTTTTAAGTAGATCGAGCATATTCAGTTTCAGTTTTCAGCGTGTAAGAGAAGGAAGATCGGCAAAGTACAACCCCAAACACAATGACAACTTAATGAGGTAACTGCCACATGTGAGGCACCCAGGGCATTGCTGTCTCGATTTTGAGCACGATGCCTTCCGCCTTGCATGGGCCGTTCCATCCCGCCCCCGCAGCAACTGCCTCACGGGCTCATTGAAAACCGCATAGCACCCCAACGTCAGCACATCACCCACGGCAAGCACATCACTCACGACAACCAACACATCAACAAACAGCACGAACATCAACCGATTGGAGAAGCTATGACAAACCACCACGCTGAAGACGGCGATAAGAAAAGCATTCTGGATGCCCGCATTGAGCGAACATATGCAAACGAATATGACGCCGCCTTTGCCGCCGCGACCATCAAGAACTACGCGTCGCTACCGCTCGCGACGATCTTGGCCGACCACCCTCAACTGCTGAAGCGCTGCACAAAGATCATGGGCGACCCCGACATTCGCAAGCTGACAGACCCCTATGCCCCAAAACGCGACAACGATTCGTACGTTCTTACCGTAGGCTGCCTAGCCCATATGCTTACGGCGCTCGACACGAAACTCAAGCTCGAATGGGAACCCGACGAGCGTCATGAACTCGAAAGTAAGCGGAACACCCTGCGCACCGCACTGTTCCTTCCGTTGGACGGCCTCAAGCGCTGCAACGTCGAGCTCAATACACAGGCGCGGCAAAAGCCCGGGACCACGGGGCAGAAAACTCCAAGACCCCATGCGGCCATCGTCGACCGCAACCGATATAACCGCATGACCGCGCACTTTTCCGCCGAGGGAGCAGCCATAAGGACGCTGATCGACCTGCTGTGCCTCCTGAGCATCAACGAGCTATTTGAGGGCTATCTCGCCCTTGTTCCCGCGACGGCACCCAAGTCGGTAGCAAAGATCATCGAGACCTGCAGACGCCAGTTTGAGCGCCATCGCAATGGCAGCGAGATGAACGCCAGCATCGCGCAGTACTACGCGGCTCATTACAAAAATGACGGATGTGCCCCTGTCGAGCATCAGCTGCGGCTCGCCTACACCACGCCCGTCGCAACGCTCCATCGCTTTGGAGCCCTTGGCGCTTGCGAGCCGCACGAACAGGCAGCCTGCCCCACAACCGAGCTCGATCTCAGGCTCGGACGAACCCTGTAGCCCGCCAGCCCCTCCGCGGGCAACAATCCTATTCCACAACACAACCAACAGAAAGGAGTCCTCATGGACACCAATCATTCCCCCATCATCAGCCCCCTCACCATGCGTGAATCCGCCCGAGGTATCACGCTCACCAGCATTTACGATGAGATGCTCGCCCGTCGCGAGCTCTCCGTCATGGGAAACATCGAAACCCCGATGGCCCACGACCTATGCCAGCAGATCCGCCTGCTCGATGCCACCGACCCCAGCCGCCCCATCACCATATTTGTCGCCAGCGCCGGCGGAAGCGTGCGATCGGGTCTTGCGATCTATGACGCCATGCGCCTCGCATCGTGCCCCATCCGCACCGTCTGCCTGGAATTCGCCGCGTCCATGGGCGCCGTGATCTTTATGGGCGGCGACGATCGCCGTATGGCGCCCCATGCAGAGCTCATGATTCACGACCCGCTGATCCCCCAGGGGGCAGGCGGCTCGGCACTTGCGTTGCAGGAAACCAGCCGGCGTCTCATGCAGACCCGCAAGACCCTCACGCAAATCCTCTCGGACCGCAGCGGCCTCACGCCCAAGCGCATCCAGTCCCTCACTGCAAAAGACACCTACCTTTCGGCCGAGCGCGCCGTCGAGCTCGGCTTTGCCCACGAAATCCTCTCGACCACCAAGGAGGTCGCCCATGTCTAACCTCGCCAGCCGTCTCGCCGCATCTGAGTCCGCATCGTCCACCATCCTCGCCAAAGATCGAACGCTTTCCTGCGACACCCGCCAAACGGGACTCAACAACAATGCACTTGTGATCGGCCCCTCGGGAGCCGGCAAGACCCGAAACGTCCTCAAGCCCAACCTGCTGCAAATGAACGCAAGCTACATCGTGCTCGACACCAAAGGCACGCTCTGTCGCGAAGTGGGACCCGTGCTGGCAGCCCACGGTTACCGCGTGCAATGTCTCAACTTCGCCGACCTCAACACCGTCCCGGCCCTTGCGCCCGGCATCGAGCGCTGCGGCTACAACCCCCTGAGGCACATTCGCCGCAAGGCGGACGGCAGGCCCAACCAGCAGGACATCCTCTCGGTGGCAAAGGCCATCTGCCCCATCGAGGACAACAACCAGCCTTTTTGGGATCATGCGGCGGCGAACCTGCTGTCGTGTCTTATCGCCTACGTCACCGAACAGCTACCCGCCGACGAGCAGACGATCAGCTCGGTCATCAAGCTGATCGAGCACCTGCAGGACGGTGCCACGGCCCGATTGTTTGACGATCTGATCACGACCGACCCCCAAAGCTATGCCCTCTCGCTATGGCGGCGCTACGCCATTACGCAAAATGCCGAGCGCATGCACGCGAGCATCGTCGGCATCCTTGCCGAAAAGGTCATGTGTCTGGGATTCGACGGTGCGGCACAGCTCTATCGTGAGTGCCATCAGGTGGACTTCGCTTCCATGGGACACACCCCCTGCGCCCTGTTTGTAACCGTAAGCGATATTGACCGCAATCTCGATCCGCTGACCGGCCTCTTTATTACGCAGGCGTTTATGGGCCTCATTCGCGAAGCCGATAGGCAGCCCGACGGCAGCCTGCCCGTGCCCGTGCGCTTTATGCTCGATGACTTCGCAAATCTGCAGATCTCCCAGATCGACAACGTGCTCTCGATTATCCGAAGCCGCAACATCTGGGCAACGCTGCTATTGCAGTCGACCAATCAGCTCGATGCGCTCTATGGCGAGGCACGCGCACGCTCCATCATGGGCAACTGCGACACGCATCTGGTGCTGGCGTTCCAGGATCCCGAGAGCGCCCGGGTGTTTTCCGACCGCGCCGACGCACTGCCCAGCACGCTCATGGCGACGCCGATCGATCGCTCGTGGCTCTTTGTGCGCGGCCACACTCCCGAACAGGTCGAGCGCTTTAGGCTCGAAGACCATCCGCTCTACGGGGAGCTGCCCGAGGCGCATCGAGGCCATGTGGAGACCGAGCTCTAGACGCAGGGCCCTCGCAGCACGCGACGCTCCGGCGAAGATCCTTAAAGGCCGTGCGCCCCGGAGCCACGGCAAAGCAAAGGGGCCCGCATCCGATGGGATACGGGCCCCTGACTATAAGGCGCGATGCGTTAACAGCAGCGACTACTTGCGATGCGCGCGGTAGAACTCGATGAGCGCCTGGGTCGAAGCGTCCTGCTCGGCCTTGGCGGCGTCGTCATGGAAGGCCGGGGTAATCTGCTTGGCAAGCTGCTTGCCCAGCTCGACGCCCCACTGGTCGTAGGAGTCGATGCCCCAGACCGTGCCCTCGACAAACGTGATGTGCTCGTACAGGGCGATGAGCTCACCGAGTGCGAACGGGGTCAGCGTGTCGCCGAAGATCGAGGTCGTCGGACGGTTGCCCTCAAAGCAGCGGGCCGGGACGATCTGCTCGGACGTGCCCTCGGCGCGCACCTCATCGGCCGTCTTACCAAAGGCGAGCGCCTTGGTCTGGGCCAGGAAGTTGCCCAGGAACAGCTCATGCACGTCCTGGCCGCTATCGGTCGCAGGGTTGGCGGTATTGGCGAAGGCGATGAAATCGGCCGGAACCACCACGGTACCCTGGTGCAGCAGCTGGTAGAAGGCGTGCTGACCGTTGGTGCCGGGCTCGCCCCAGAAGATCTCACCGGTGTCGGAGGTCACGGCGCTGCCGTCCCAGCGGACGTGCTTGCCGTTGGACTCCATGGTGAGCTGCTGCAGGTAGGCCGGGAAACGGTGCAGATACTGGCAGTACGGAAGCACGGCGTGGCTCTTGGAGCCGAAGAAGTTGACGTACCAGACGTTGAACAGGCCCATCAGCGCGACGGCGTTGTTCTCGAGCGGCGTGTTGCAGAAGTACTCGTCGATGGCATGGAAGCCCTCGAGGAACTGCTGGAAGCGCTCGGGGCCGAGCACGACGATCAGCGACAGGCCCACGGCGGAGTCGACGGAGTAGCGGCCGCCGACCCAGTTCCAGAAGCCGAAGGCGTTGGCGGGGTCGATACCGAAGGCCTCAACCTTCTCGAGTGCGGTGGAGACGGCGACGAAGTGCTTTGCCACGGCCTCGGCGTTCTGCTCATCGGAGCCGTCGATGGCGCCCTGGGCCTTGAGCTGTTCAAGCATCCAGGTCTTGACCTCGCGGGCGTTGGTGAGGGTCTCGAGCGTGGTGAAGGTCTTGGAGACGATGATCACGAGCGTGGTCTCGGGATCCAGGCCCTTGAGCTTCTCGGCCTGGTCGTTGGGGTCGATGTTGGAAATGTAGCGGCAGTCGATACCGGCGTCGGCATAGGGACGCAGAGCCTCGTAAGCCATGACCGGGCCCAGATCGGAGCCGCCGATGCCGATGGACACCAGATGCTCGATCTTCTTGCCGGTAACGCCCTTCCACTCACCGGAGCGCACGCGCTCGGCGAAGGCATACATGCGGTCCAGGACCTCGTGCACGTCGGCGACGACGTCCTGGCCGTCGACGATGAGCTGGCCCTTCTCGCTTGCCGGGCGGCGCAGCGCGGTGTGCAGGACGGCGCGGTCCTCGGTGGTGTTGATGTGCTCGCCGGAGAACATGGCGTCGCGGCGCTCCTCGAGCTTCACCTCGCGGGCAAGATCGCACAGCAGCTTGACGGTCTCATCGGTCACCAGGTTCTTCGACAGATCGAAGTGCAGGTCACCGGCGTCAAAGCTCAGCTTGTTCACGCGCTCGGCATCGGCGGCGAACCAGGCCTTGAGGTCGATACCATCGGCCTCAAGCTTCTCCTGATGAGCCTCGAGTGCCTTCCAAGCGGCAGTCGACGTAGCATCGATAGGTGCGGCAACAGTTGCCATAGAGTCCTCCTCAGCATACGGGCGCACGCCTCCATGCACCCGGACATTCAGATGGCACTATTCTAGCGCAGGTCAAGACTACAATCAGCGAGCGTTGCCAATCGGCCCCCAAACGGCAACCGATCAAAAAGGGACAGGCTTATTTTGGCAGGTCAAACGCTTTACCAACCAAAAATAACCCGTCCCTTTATGGCAAATATTAGGCCGCGGCGCAGACGCTACCGAGCAACTCACGCAGAGGAGACCCGATGCCCTCCAGCAGTTCGGGCGCGATAATGGCAAAAACGGGAACCTCGCCGGCTCCCACGACGGCAGGCACCTTGCCCTCCGAGACAATGCATCCATAAGGCACAAAGCCGTCTTCGCCGGCATCGAGCGCCGCCATGCGACGCGCGAGCTCGCGCGCAAAGCCAGCAGTATCGGCATCGCCAATCGCCAGGACAAAGTCCACGCCTTCGTCGGTCGCCAGGGCCACGGCTTCGTCGATCAGCTCGTCTCCCCCGTCGCCCTCAAACGAGCCGCAGCGGAAAAGCACACGCTCGAGTAGGGCTCGATCAAGCGAGCCAAGTGCCGCCGAGACAAGCCCATCGCGTGTATGCTTGTCGCCGCCCAGCACGACCAGCGCCTTGGTGCCACCGTAGTGAGCGACCAATCGTCCGCACCAGCGAGCCACGTCTCCATCCGCAACAAGTCGCGTCGGCATACCAAACCCATAATTGACCATCTTTCCCACAACCCTTCCGTGCGCATAGGCGGTATCAATCGTTAGGCTCATGCTACGAAGCGAGGTTTTCCGAGCTGTTTCGCACTCTTTAGAGCTGCGTTAAAACCCGATCCAACCGCACGACCATACCTACCAAAACAAACCAGTCCCTTTTTGACAGGTTTTGACGATGTCCGGATGAGCGGGTATTATCGAACAGATATTCGATAAGAACATGTGTTTGATGGAGGGACACGGATGGCGCACGAGCAGCACACCTATATCTGCATCGACCTCAAGACGTTTTATGCCAGCGTCGAGTGCGTCGACCGTGGGCTCGATCCGCTCACCACCAACCTAGTCGTTGCCGACGAATCGCGCGGGCGCACAACCATCTGCCTCGCCATCACGCAGGCCATGAAGGACCTCGGAATCCATAACCGCTGCCGTCTGTTTGAGATTCCCGACGGCATCGATTACATCAAGGCCGTACCGCGCATGCAGCACTACATGGAGGTGTCGGCAAAGATCTACGGTATCTATCTGGAATACGTCAGCCCCCAGGACGTGCACGTCTACTCCATCGATGAGTGCTTTATCGACGTGACGCCCTATCTGGACCTCTATCACACAGATGCGGAAGGGCTCGCCTGCACGCTGCGCGACGAGGTCCTCGCGCGCACCGGCATCACGGCGACGGTCGGCATCGGCCCCAACCTATTCCAGGCCAAGGTAGCGCTCGACATTACCGCCAAGCACGTACCCAGCCGCATCGGCATACTCGACGACGAGACCTTTCGCAAGGAGATCTGGCCTCATCGTCCCATCACCGATATCTGGGGCATCGGTCCCGGCGTGGCAGCCCGCCTCGAGAAATACGGCGTCTACGATCTGATGGGCGTCGCGGCGCTCGACGAAAACCTGCTTTACGACGAGCTCGGCGTCAATGCCGAGTATCTTATCGACCATGCCTTCGGGCGCGAGCCGACAACCATCGCCGATATCCAAGCCTATCGCCCGCAAGCAACTTCGACCACCACAGGACAGGTGCTCTCGAAGGGTTATGCCTACGAACAGGCCTATACCGTCTTGCGCGAGATGGTCGACAACGCCGTTTTAGACTTGGTCGATAAGCACGTGGTCTGCGACAGCATCTCGCTCTTTGTGGGCTACGCGAGCGAGCGCGCCGACATACGCCGCCTCGACGCCAGCGGTACAGCGCAATATGTGGACGGATGTGGGCACCTGCGCTCGAGCACATCGAGTATCGAACCCACCGCAACCGCCGACCCCGAGCTCGCGCCCCGTGCGCCCAAGCCCGTCCAGCGCGATGACGAACGGCGTCGCCTGGTGCGCGAAGCGCAGGCAATCGATGGCATCTTTGTGGGAGAGCATGGCGGCAAACCGCGCGGTGGCTATGCCGCACTCTTTGCGCACTCCAACGCCTCGCGAAAGCTGCCCGAGCGTACCAATTCGTTTAAGAAGATCATGGGCTATTTCGATGAGCTCTGGGCGCAGACTGTCGATCCCAAACGACCGGTCAAGCGCATCAACCTGGGATTTGGCAACCTCATGCCCGAGGAATTTGCCACCATCGATCTGTTCAGCGATATCGAGGCCGATGAGCGCGAGCGCGACCTGGCGCGCGCCGTCCTGGCCGTGAAAGGCAAGTACGGCAAGAACGCGCTCGTCAAGGGATTAAGCTTTACCGCCGGCGCCACCGCGCGCGAACGCAACGAACAAGTTGGAGGACACCGTGCCTAAACCCAAACAACAGCCCGTGCGCCCGCCGACCGCCTTCGAGCGCTTGGCGGACCCCGAGGGCAGACGCCGCGCCGCCGACCCCAACCTCACTGCCAACGGTGCCGTGCGCGCCAACCGCGCCGCACAGTTTATGCCCTTTGCCGCCCTCACGGGATACTACGAACTCGTGCGCAAGCAGGAAATCACCGTCGAGCCAAAACGTGAGCTCACGGAAGAAAAAGCCCTCGTGCTTTCTAAAAAACTCGAGGGTCTCAAACGTGGCGACTTGGTTCGTGTCACCTATTACGATACATACGGCTATCGCAGCCGCACCGGCATCCTCGACGAGGCGCTCCCCGCCTTCAAGCTCCTCAAGCTCCGAGACATCGCCATCGACTTCGACGACATCCAAGACATCGAACTGCGCGGACGAGCCTAGCCAAGGAAGCGCATCCAGAGCGACGCTTACAGCGTCATGACGTAGTAGCCCGCGTCTTTCACGGCCGTCTCGAGGACACCACGATCAACCGGCTGCTTAGAGCGCACGCGTGCCGTGTGGTCCGCATACGTCACCGTTGCCCACACACCATCCAGCGCATTCAGGGCATTGGCCACGTTCTGAGCGCAGCCGTCGCAACTCATGCCGCCGATAAGCAACTCATCGCTATAGGGGTAGTGGGACGGATCGGTATCCGCAACTACTACCTTCTTGGCCTTCTTACCGCTCGCACCATCGCTGCAGCAACTCTTCCCGTGTGTCGAAGCGGCAATGCGACGCAGTCCAAAAAACATGCCGACGGCAATGACGGCCAACACGATGAGATTCGCAGGGTTGAGCAAGTCGCTCATGCGTTCCTCTTTCAAGTAGCGCTATCTAGATACCCCCATGGGGTGTCCCCATCTTAACCCAAAATCATGTCCGTTCGGTCAATTAGTTTCCCTCTTCAAACTTTTTTGTTGACCATGGCTTACTTTCGTGTATAAGTTTTCCTAGGCTAACAGTTTAAATCCGTAAGGAGCGCCGTGACTCGAACCATAGACATCCCAACGTTTCAGGCAGCAGTCGTGCGCAACTGCTCTCCCACGCTCGCGGGCATCAAGCCGGCATCGCTCTTTACCTATCCAGGCACCTACGCCCACGGGGACGGCTCGGTCGCAACCGAAACCATCGCAGAGCGCCGAGCACGCCTGCTCAACGTTATCGCCCAGTGCAATCGCGAGCTTGACCCGTTCGGTATCCACCTGAGTGTTTTGGTCTGGCGGCCCTGCGGAGCGCTCGTGTATATGTACCGAGCCAAAAGCCTCACCACCTATTTCGCAGACCCTCGCGCCCAAACGGCGCTCGCCTCGGAAGGCTACGACACGAGAGACCTTTCGACATGCCTTGTGCATTTGGCATCACGCATCACGCTCGCGAGCAATAACGTCGCGGAATGCGCCTGTAGCCAGACTCGATGCGCACTACCCCAGCAAGCTAGCTGCAGCAACGACTGCACCTGCGAGTTTCCGCACGAAATAGGCTACTTCCTCGGATATCCCTACGACGATGTGCGCGAGTTTATCGTCCAGCGCGGCGAGAACTACAAGGTCTTTGGAGCTTGGAAGGTCTACACGAATGTCGAGCAAGCGCTTGCAATGTTTGACGCCTACCGCGCTTGCACTCAATACCTCACCTTTGTCTATCAGCAGGGCTGCAGCTTGGCGCAACTTGCCCAGGCAACCCGATAGAACATAGAAGCCGCGGCAACCTGCCGCACAACTGAAAGGACTCAACATGAGCAAGATCGCCGTCGTCTACTGGAGCGGTACAGGCAACACCGAGGCCATGGCAAACTTCGTTGCCGAGGGCGCAACCGGTGCCGGCGCCGAGGCAGAAGTCATCTCCTGCGCCGACTTCTCTGCCGACAAGGCCGCCGAATATGATGCCTTCGCCTTCGGCTGTCCCGCCATGGGCTCCGAGGAACTCGAGTACGATGAGTTCCAGCCGATGTGGGATGAGATCAAGGAGACTCTCGGCGACAAGAAGGTCGTCCTCTTTGGCTCCTATTCGTGGGCCGAGGGCGAGTGGATGGACAACTGGAAGGCCGACGCCGACGAGGCTGGCGTCAACGTCGTGGACTCCACCATCTGCTACGACGCGCCCGACGACGAGGGCGAGACCGCTTGCAAGGCCCTCGGAGCCGAACTCGCGTAACGAACCCAGGGTCTCCAAGAGAGCCTGCATCAAAGCGCATCCTCATCCCTACAAAAGAGCGGGGCTGGATTCAAGTCCAGCCCCGCTCTTTTGTAACGGCAATTACATCAACCGGCTACGAGATGTTGCCCAAGAACGCCTTGGTGCGCTCGCTCTTGGGATGGTCGAAGACCTCGCTCGGCGTGCCCTCTTCCACGATAACGCCGCCGTCCATAAAGACCACGCGGTCGGCGACATCGCGGGCAAAGCCCATCTCGTGCGTCACCACGATCATGGTCATACCGTCACGTGCAAGATCGCGCATGACGCCAAGAACGTCGCGGACAAGCTCGGGGTCAAGCGCTGACGTAGCCTCGTCAAAGAGCATCACGTGTGGATTCATCGACAGGGCGCGGGCGATCGCCACGCGCTGCTGCTGACCGCCCGAGAGCTGGCTCGGCATAAAGTCGATGCGCTCGGCCAGGCCGACCTTGGTCAGCTCCTCGATGGCAATCTTCTCGGCCTCTTCCTTGCTGCGCTTGAGCACCTTTTGCTGCGAAAGCATGACGTTCTTTTTGACCGACAGGTGCGGGAACAGGTTGAACTGCTGAAACACCATGCCCAGGTGCGTGCGCACTTTGTTGAGGTCGACACCCTTGGCGCACACGTCCACGCCCTCAACGATGATCGAGCCGCTCGTGGGATGCTCCAGACGATTGATGCAGCGAAGCATCGTCGACTTGCCCGAGCCCGAAGGGCCCAGGACCACAACGACCTCACCCTTGTGCACATCTAGATCGATATCGCGCAGGACCACGTTATCGCCAAAGACCTTCTGGAGGTTCTTGATACTGACGACGACCTCGTTCGAGTTATTGGTTTCGCTCATGATAGGACCTCCTTACAAACCGGCGATGTGATCGGCAGGCGTCGCGACAACCTGTCCGGCGCTCTTGGCGGGACGCTTCTTCTTGGTCTCGGTCGTGCCCAAAAGCCTCGCCTCAAGACCGCTCACCAAGCGAGCGAGCGGCAGGGTGATGACCAGATAGAACAGGGCGGCAACCACATACGGCGTGATGGAGCCCGTCGTGGCCACGATGGTACGGGCGTTCATGACGATCTCGACCACACCCACGGCGGCAAGCAGCGACGTATCCTTGTAAAGCAAGATAAACTCGCTGGTCAGCGTAGGCAAAACATTGCGGAATGTCTGCGGAATCATAACGTAGAGCAGCGTCTGGAAGGCATTCATGCCCAGAGAGCGAGCAGCCTCGTTTTGGCCCTTGGGGATCGATTGAATACCGGCACGGAAGATCTCGCACAGGTACGCAGACGAGTTCATGGCCATGACGATAACGCCCAAGACATAGTCGTCCACCTTGACGCCGGCCAACGGCAGACCGAAGAACGCGATATAGATCTGCAGGAACGCCGGCGTACCGCGAATGATATTCACGTAGATGCCGGCAAGGCAACGCAGGATGCGCGACTTGGAGATGCGCATGAGCGACAGGGCAAAACCGAAGGGAATTGCCAGCGGAAACGCCACAAGCACGATCGAAAGCGACATAAGGAAGCCCTTGAAGACGATCGGCAGGCTTTGGACCAAAATGACCGGGTTCAAGAACAGGCGCAGGAACATATTGGAGTTCCAGGCCTCGACCCACGGCTGCTCCTTAAGATCGGCCAGGAAGTTATCGAAGGCCGTCACGCCCTTGATCTCCACCGACGGAATCTTGGAGATCTTCTTGGTCGAACCGTCGGCGAGCGTATAGGTGCCGCTAAAGGCCTCATCGCCGCCCTCAACGGGAAACGTCACGCCGTAAACCTCGACACGGAAAAAGCCGCCGGCAGGCGCCGTCTCGCCAAAGTCGATCTTGAGCGTCTGACCATCAGCCGTGCACGTGGGTTTCATGGGCGTACGATCCATGAGGTCCTCGCCCGAGAGCATCGTCAATCGCGTGTCATCGGTACCAAATGTCGTGCCGTCGACAAACGTCAAAGAAAGACCGCTCAGCTCCTCGTCGGCATCGGCCTGAACTTCCCAGGTAATGCGCGTCTCGGTGCCGCCGACCACATCGCTGCCCGAACCGGTGTTGGGTCGGGCGGTAATCTTTGCGGTCTCAAGCGCCTGGGCGGTCGTGGGCGCATATGCCCCCGCGCACACCAGCGCGAGCGCCACGGCCATGACGCAGACTAGCTTTTGGAGCAAGGCGGGCAGTGGAAAACGCTGCTCCGCGGCCCCTTTGTTCAGTCGAGACAAGGTGGCTCCTATCGTAGAAGTTGCCGGCAAAACGAGACGGAAACGCTCTCCGTCAAGAGAAGCGCAAAGGCCCTCTCCACAAAACGGAAAGGGCCCGCGCGCAATCAAGTAGTTATTTTACTTGATGTTGTACTTAGCCATGAGGGCGTCAACGGTACCGTCGTCGGTCAGGTCCTTGATGGCCTGGTTGATGTCATCCTTGAGCTTGGTGTTGCCCTGGTTGATGGCAATGGCGTACTCCTCGCCGGTGCTAATCTGCTTGATGGTCTGGCAGGTGTTGAACTGCTCGGCGGTCAGCTGGCTGGCAACGGAGCGGTTGGTGACTACAGCGTCGCCCTTATCGGACTGCAGGGCGCTGAAGCACTCGGTAGCGTCCTTGTAGGGGACAATCTTGGCCTTGGGGAAGTTCTCCTGGGCAAAGGCCTCGGCGGTCGAGCCAGACTGGACGATGATGGTAGCGTCAGCGTTGTTGAGCTTCTCGCTGTAGTTGTCGGCCGTGATGTCGGTGTTATCGACCTTGGTCACAATAGCCTGATCGTCCATGTAGTAGGAATCGGAGAAAGTGACTTCCTTCTCACGCTCGGGCGTGTCGGTGATAGCCGCAATGGAAACGTCATACTTGGCGCCCGAAGCGACACCCGGAACCAGCGTGTCAAAGTCATTGTTGACATACTCGACATCCAGGCCCAGCTTGTCGCCGATGGCCTTGATGAGCTCAAGGTCAAAGCCCTGATAATCGCCGTTGTCATCCTTGTACTCAAACGGAGCGTACTCGGCAGAGGTGCCGACGGTCAGCGTACCATCCTTGACGAGCGCGTACTCCTTGGAGCCGTCGACCTTCTCGACCTTAGCGTCGTCAGAGCTGCTGGAACCGGCATCAGAACCAGAGGTGGCGTTGGACGAGCCGCAGCCCGTCAGTGCGAGGGCGAGCGCCACGGCACCCGTGGCGGCAAATGCGCCAAGCTTCTTGAGCTTCATAATCAGTCTCCTTCCGGTGACCTCGTTTGATTCAGAGGTCTGCAAAAACTGAGGGTTATTATGCACCCGCTTGGAAGAATCTGCAATTAGAAAACTGATTGAAACAAACCTATAACGTGAATGGAGCGTCCCACTTTATGGCAGCCATTACTGCTGCAATGACCTTAACAGTTTGATTTCGGCCGCATAACCTGCAAGTTCGTTCGGTGTCTCCAAAATGAATGGCAATGCGCGCAAGCGGCCATTCGATACAATATTCTGCATAACCTGCATACCGCCACCAAATTCCTCGCTGCCAAGGTATCCCTTGCCGATGCACTCGTGACGATCTTTATGGGCGCCACAAGGGTTCTTCGAATCGTTGATGTGTGCGGCATGCAAGCGATCGATACCCACCACGCGGTCGAACTCGTCGAGTACGCCGTCCAGATCATGGATGATGTCGTAGCCGGCATCGCTCACATGGCAGGTGTCCAAACAAACGCCCAGCTTATCGGACAGCTCTGGGCACTTGGCGGCAACGCCCTCGATAATGCACGCCAGTTCTTCAAAGCTACGGCCCACCTCGGTGCCCTTGCCTGCCATGGTCTCAAGCAATACCGTCGTCTGCTGTCCCTCAAACATCACCTGGCACAGCGTGTCGACAATCATCTGAATGCCGACGTCTGCCCCCTGTCCCACATGCGCACCGGGATGAAAATTGTAGTAGTTGCCGGGCAGTGCTTCCATGCGCTGCAGATCCTCGGCCATGGCCTCCAGGGCAAACTCGCGCGCTCGCTCCTTAGCGGAGCAGGGGTTATAGGTATACGGGGCATGCGCCACCAGCGGTCCAAAGTCGTTTTGCGCCATAAGCTCGCGCAGAGCCGCCACGTCATCCATGTCAAGATCTTTTGCCTTGCCACCGCGCGGGTTGCGCGTAAAGAACGCAAAGGTATTGGCGCCAATGGACAGCGCCGTCTCCCCCATCGCCCGATAGCCCTTCGTCGTCGAAAGATGACACCCGATCGTCAGCATCTCCAACTCCCCCTCATCAGTTGCGGTGAAATACGGTCTATTGGTGCCCTATTTTGGCGCAAACAGACCGTATTCCACCGCAAGTTATAAAAGGGGCATCAGGGGTGAAGGCCTCCAAGGCATTCCAGGCGCTGGCGCCATGCCCCCACGCCCTAAAGTTTCAAGCGAATCGCATCGATGATGTGTGCACAGCGCTGCGTGGCGGCAAGGGGCATGACGGGACTCTCGAGTTTCCCCGCCTGAATAAGCTGCGTCGCATGCTGGATTTCGCCGTAGAAATCATCGATCTCAAACGGGGCATTTATTTCTAGCGTTCGACCGTCGGAATACTTCACATGAGCGAGCTCGGGGCGATGGAGCCGCTCGATTTCCAACGAGCCCCGCTCACAGGCAATCGTTAAGCGGCTTTCATATGTTGCTTTGCCGTCGCACACCATATGAATGGGTATACCGCCGACGCTCATATGGATCTCGTCGGCCCAATCGACGCGGCCGCCCGATACGTCACGCCAGCGAACTTCACGGGAAGAAACCTCGCACGCGCCCGCGAGCAAATCCTCAAACCAACCGACTGCATAGCAGCCCATATCATATAGACAGCCGCCCTGCAACGGATCAAGCAGATAGCCCGAAGGAGGCTCGCCGTAATCGAGCTTTTGCACGCTTTCAATCGAGACAATACGGCCAAGCTCACCCGACGCAAGCAAGTCCTTCACGCGAGTGCGCATCGGGCAAAACCGATTCTTCATCGCCTCCATAAACAGCACGCCGCGCTCACGAGAGGTGGAGGCAATCGAGAGAGCCTCTTCCTCACTCAAAACGGCCGGCTTTTCGCACAGCACGGCCTTTCCGGCGCGCAGCGCGCGACAGGCCCAACGCGTATGCATGACATGCGGAAGAGCCAAGTAGATTGCGTCGACATCGGGGTCGGCAATCAGCGCGTCATAAGCCGCATCGCCGTTATCATCGGCCGAGGCATGGCTATGCGCAGCATCGATCGAAAACGCTCGGGAAAATTCCTCGACATGCGCAGGAGTGCGGCCGGCCGCAGCCACCAGCCGTGCCCCGTCGACCTTCTTGAGCGACGATGCAAATCGATGAGAAATGTGCCCAGCGCCCAAAATGCCCCAACGAACCTCACGCGAATCATTACGTAAACCTCGGTCACCCACGATAGCCTCCCATCAGTTGCGGCGAAATAGTTCCTGCTATCGCCCTATTCTGCCGCAAACAGGAACTATTCCATCACAAGATATAAAAGGGTCATGAGGAGCGTGTTTTGCCGAAGGCCTTAAGCACCGCCGTCACGGGACCAGGCTGGAAACGTCGGCGCACATCGTCGAGACACTCGGGAATATCGATGTGCTGCGGGCAGTGCCGCGCGCATTTGCCGCATTTGACGCAATTGCTCACCAACTTGGGCTCGCTTGTGCGCACCGCGCTCGCCGTAAAGTATTGAGACAGCCCCGTAAACCAGCTGTGCGCATAGCTTGCGTTGTAGGCGGCAAAACATCCAGGGATATTGATGCCTTTAGGGCACGGCATGCAATAGCCGCATCCCGTGCAGGGCACGCGATTCGATTTTTCAAACTCATCCAGCACGTGCGCGATCGTGTCGAGCTGGTTGGCAGTCATCGAATTCGGCAACGCGAGGTCTGCCAGTGACGAATTCTCATCCACCTGCGCGGTATCGGTCATACCCGAAAGCAGCATCGTCACCTGAGGATGATTCCACACCCACGAAAGACCCCAGGCGGCAGGAGTGAGCAAATGCGGGTCACGGGCACTATCGAGCACAGCGCGGGCCCGTGGCGGCAGCTTGCCCGCTAAACGCCCGCCCAGTAGCGGCTCCATCACAAACACCGCGAGGCCTCGCTCGGCGGCGGCCATGAGCCCCGCTGTTCCCGCCTGATATCGCTCTCCAGCGTAATTGTACTGGATCTGGCAAAAATCCCAGTCATATGCGTCAAGCATCGTCAGGAAATCCACCGCGCTGCCGTGGTACGAAAAACCAATCTGGCGAATGCGCCCCGCCGCCTTTTGACACGCGATCCAGTCCTCAATGCCCAACGCCACCACACGTTCCCACTGGGCGGGCGAGGTAATGTTATGCATGAGGTAATAGTCGATATGGTCGGTCCGTAGGCGGCGCAGTTGCTCGTCGAAGAACCGGTCGAAATCCTCCGCGCATTTGCACGAAGCATGCGGCAGCTTGGTTGCGAGCAAAACCTGGTCGCGCAAGCCCAGGCGCTCAAGCGACGCACCCACGCACGCCTCGTTGCCGGGATAGAGATAGGCCGTGTCCAGGTAGTTAATCCCCTGCTCCACCGCGCGGGAGATGATGGCATCGGCCGTCTTCGCATCGGGGTGTCCCGGCGCACCGGGAAACCTCATGCAGCCCAGACCCAGAGCGGATATTCGGTTACCACTTTTGGGGTCAACACGGTATTGCACGGCCCCTCCCTTCGCCATCAGCGCCCCGGCAAGGCGAAACACAATGGTCACGCAGCCGAAACATCGTGGAATCGCAATCGAGAACGTATCGTAACGCAGCAGAAATCGAGCCGTCACGGCACCGCTTTAACATCAACAAAAAGCCCGATGAAAGGAGCCGGGCATGACCACGCGCATGTCTTTGCGGTCTGCCCTGCAGCGTAGCGTCCAGGCAAACGTTTCTTTTTTATAACAGCCGCCCCGCGCACCCACCAATCACCCTGGCAGCATACAATCCATCAGGCGCCCCTTACGCGGGCGCCTTTTACATGGGGAGATGATTCACATGCAGATCAACAAGGTCGCTTTTATCGGCAAGGGCGGCGTCGGCCTGCTCTACGGCAGCATGATTGCCAAGGCCCTCGGCAATGACGCCGTCGAATACGTTATGGATGACACCCGTTTTGAGCGTCACGCGGGCGATGCGCTCACTGTCAACGGCAAGCCCTGCGATCTCACGTCCGTCCGTGCCAGCGAGGCGACGCCCGCCGATCTGGTCATCCTGACAGTCAAGACCACCGGTCTCGACCAAGCACTCAAGACTATGGAGCGCGTCGTGGGACCCAACACGCTCATCGCCTCGCTGTGCAACGGCATTACGAGCGAGCAAAAGATTGCCGAACGCTTTGGCTGGGAGCATACCGTTCTTGGTATCTGCCAGGGCATGGACGCCGTGTTTCTCAACGGCGCGCTCACCTTTACCAATGCGGGCGAAATCCGCTTTGGCGCGGCGGCCGGCACGAACCCCGCAACCATCACCGCAATCGACGAGCTCTATACGCGCTGCGGCATCGCCCATACCGTCGAGGACGACATCGCCCACCGCATGTGGGCCAAACTCATGCTCAACGACGGCATCAACCAGACCTGCATGGCCTACGGCGGGACCTACGGAAGCGCCACGGAGCCGGGCTCCGAGCAGCGTCGCTGCTTTGTTTCCGCCATGCGCGAAACGCTTGCGGTCGCCAACGCCGAGGGCGTTGAACTGACCGAGGCAGACCTGACGCAAATGGTGCACCTCATCGAGGGAATCGACCCCGCCGGTATGCCCTCGATGGCTCAAGACCGCATCGCAAGGCGCAAAACCGAGGTTGATGAGTTCGCGGGCACCATCTGCCGCCTCGCAGCCAAACACGATATCCAGGCACCGCAAAACGAGTGGCTCTATCGGCGCATCCGCGATATCGAGAAAAGCTGGTAGCGCCGACGCGCCGCATTCAACAGCCTTAACAGCAAAACCGCCGCAAGGGAACCTTTCCCCTGCGGCGGCCTTCATCTTCGTCTATGACCGGCGGCCGATCTCACAACAGTTAGCGTTGCGACCCCGGCACCTCGTCCTCATCGTCGCGGCAAAGAACCACGCCTGCGCTTCCCAGCAGCGTGGCCGCGATCAGCGCGCCGACCACGATAGGAGCAGCCCCGCATGTCCCCTGCATGCCCGCGACGAGCGCGGCCGTGGGACCAAGGCAGCCAAGCATCAACGCGACGGCGGCAACGGCAATATCTCGAGCATTCACAAGACCACTTCCTCCAAGAGAAAGACCTTATTTCTCAAGAACCAGTGTGCCCCGCATCCATACGCCCAGCGTACCGCCACGGTAAGGGCTCTGTTAACTCAAACGCATACATAGAACGGACGTCCTTACGTTGCCCTAAAGCTCGGTAAAGACGCCCGTCCGCCAAATATCCGTGATGCAGAAAAATTACCAACCGGTGTAGTAATCGGTGGTTCCGGCAGCACAGCCGGAGTCATAGACCTTGCAATCACCCTTGGAGCCCGTAAAGGTCGAGCCCTGGGCCATATCGCCCGCGGCAACAACGTAATAGCCGTCGGAATCGCGCCAGAAGCCCTCAGAATCCTGAGTCCATTCGCCCGTGCGATAGTGATAAAGCACATTGCTGCTGTAATAGGTCTCGCGGCGACCGTTGTAGTTATTGACACCCGCAGAGCGCGTCAGGCCCGATCCGTTCGCGTAGGACGCGGCAGACGCGTAGGACGGAGTGTAACCGGCGTTGTAGTACGAAGCCTGGGCGGCCTCGGCAGCCTCCGCCTCGGCGGCAGCAACCTCGAGCGCTTCGCGCTTGGCATCCTCAAGTGCAGTGCGCAGCTCATCGAGCTCGGTCGACTTCGCGTCGACCTCCTCCATCGTCAAAAGACTGCCCGCACCGTCGATACAACCCTGCAGTACAGCGCGCTCGTCATCGGTGGCATAGTCACCGTACATGTTCATGATGATCTGAGCACGCATCTCAAGGGAATCGCGCTTGGCCTCCATCGAGGCGTTCCACTCCTGCATGGAGCCAAAGCCGTCGCTGCGATAGTCGACGGGCTGCACCAGCGTCGCCTCGGACGGCGTGGATCCAACCGTATCGGATAGTGTTGCCGCGTGGGCATCGGTTGCACCGGCGCCCGCCAAAAGTGCCACGGTCAGAGCGGCGGAAAGGGCGGCGGCTTTCGGTTTTCGTGAATCGATCCTCATGTAGCTGGAAACCTCCGTAGTGCGTTTTTGCTGCGTTTGAGCTGCGTGTGATTCGATCGCGCTGCATAGTACCCCGAGCAAATCGCGACCTGAGGTTTTACTCAAAAGGCGCACGTCAATTGCGTAAAACTCACATCCTCTTAACAAGAGTTTTCCACATCTCGATTGCATAAAGCATGCCAAAAACCCTGTAATAGCGCCCTGCCTATGCAAAAAGGCGCCTGCGCAACCATTGTTCGCACAGGCGCCTTGAACAGGCATTTTATGCAGTTATACCTATCGAGTCGCAAGGGGTCCTTGCACAAGTCGCCTTACTCGTCCAGCGCGGCGAAGGCCTGCTTCAGATCCCAAATGATGTCCTCGGCGTTCTCGGTACCGATGGAAAGACGGATCGTGGAGGGCGTAATGTTCTGCTCGGCGAGCTCCTCGGCAGAGAGCTGGGAGTGCGTAGTCGTAGCCGGGTGCACGACAAGCGACTTGACGTCGGCCACGTTGGCGAGCAGCGAGAATACCTGCAGATGATCGATGAACTTCCAAGCTGCCTCCTGGCCACCCTTGATCTCAAAGGTAAAGATCGAGGCACCGCCGTTGGGGAAATACTGCTTGTAAAGCTCATGGTCGGGGTACTCGGGCAAGCTCGGGTGGTTCACCTTGGCAACATGGCTGTCACCGGTCAGGAACTCAACGACCTTCTTGGTGTTCTCGACATGGCGGTCGACACGCAGCGACAGGGTCTCGGTGCCCTGGAGCAAGATCCAGGCGTTAAACGGGCTGATGCAAGCGCCCTCGTCACGCAGCAGGATGGCGCGGACATAGGTCGCGAAGGCGGCAGGGCCGGCGGCCTCGGCAAACGAGACGCCATGGTAGGAGGGGTTGGGCTCGGCGATCTGCGCATACTTGCCGCTCGCCTTCCAATCGAAGTTGCCGCCATCGACAATCACACCGCCCAGCGAGGTACCGTGGCCGCCAATGAACTTAGTTGCGGAGTGAACGACGATGTTGGCGCCATGCTCCAGCGGACGGAACAGATACGGAGTGCCGAAGGTGTTATCGACGACGACCGGCAGGCCATGCTTCTTGGCGACCTCGGAGATAGCGTCGATGTTGGGAATATCGGAGTTGGGGTTACCGAGCGTCTCGAGGTAGATGACCGTGGTATTGTCCTTGATGGCACCCTCGACCTCGTCCAAGTTATGGGCGTCGACAAAGGTGGTCTCGACACCAAACTGGGAGAGCGTGTGCTCCAGCAGGTTGTAGGAACCGCCGTAGATGGTCTTCTGGGCCACCACATGGTCGCCGGCCTGAGCGAGCGCCTGCAGGGTATAGGTGATGGCGGCGGCACCGGAGGCGACGGCGAGGCCAGCAACGCCACCCTCGAGCGCGGCGATGCGGTCCTCAAAGACGCCCTGGGTGGAGTTGGTCAAACGGCCGTAGATGTTACCGGCGTCGGCAAGACCAAAGCGATCGGCGGCGTGCTGGGAGTTGCGGAACACATAGCTCGTGGTCTGGTAGATAGGCACGGCGCGGGAGTCGGATGCGGGATCGGCGCTCTCCTGGCCAACGTGAAGCTGCAGGGTATCGAAACCAAAGGTGTGCTCGGGGTTGTTGATGAACTGGCTCATGATGATCTCCTTGATCGAACAAAAGTTAATAAATTAGAGAGAAGTAAGTCGCTGTCTCCTGATCACGCCGACGGGCGCAAACAGGAGCCCGGCATTCGTCTTGGTAAGCAATTCATATGCGGGCCTCCTTTCGCATCCCGGTTCCGTGTTTGGCTTAATTACCTACCGCCTTTGTGTGTTTTGAATAGTACGAGCATTGTTTCCCTCGGTCAATCACTTAAAAGCGCTAACCTGTTATCGGTTATATAGATAACACTCGAAAGGATGGCGCCGATGACCCTCCAGCAGCTTCGTTTCCTGATTGCCGTGGCAGAGTCCGGCTCAATCAATGCCGCAGCTCAGCGCCTCTATACCGCTCAGTCCAGCATCTCAAACGCCGTCAAAAGCCTGGAACAGGAGCTCCACCTGGAGATCTTTACGCGCTCCAGCCGCGGCGTCACGCTCACCAACGACGGCACCGAGCTTTTGGGCTATGCGCGCCAGGTCGTAGAGCAGGCCGATATGCTCGAGGCGCGCTACGAGGACGGCGGCACCCCGCAAGCCCGCCTCGCCATTTCCGCCCAGCACTACGCCTTTTCGGTCGAGGCCTTTGTCAACGTGGTCGAGCGCTGCCGCGACAGCAAGTTCGAGTTCATCATGCGCGAGACTACCACATCGCAGATCATCGATGACGTCCGCGCGTTTCGCAGCGACATCGGCATCCTGTATCTGGACGACTTTAACGCCCGTGTTCTGCAGAAGGCTTTTGCCGATGCGCGCGCGAGCTTCCATCCCCTATTCGACGCGACGGTCCACGTCTTCGTTAGCGAGCGCCACCCGCTTGCCCGCCGCCCGCAGCTGTCCCTTGCCGACCTCACACCCTATACGCGCTACAGCTTTGAGCAGGGAACCTCAAACTCCTTCTATTACGCCGAGGAACCTTTTAGCTATATCCCTTGCGACCGCAACATACGAATCTCGGACCGCGGAACACTTACTAACTTACTTATCACGTCGAACGGTTACACCCTGTCGACCGGTGTCCTCTCCAATGAAATGCAATGGGGTATGGCATCGATCCCGTTAGCAGACGCCCCAACGATGCACGTAGGCTATATCATGCACGACGAGCGCAAGCCCTCTCCCCTCTTGCAGCAATACCTCGACGAGCTCAACCGCATCATCCATGCCAACTAACTGTCGGAAGACGGGATAGAAATCGTAGATTGCTAGCCCCCGGCGGGCATGGCGCTACAATGGTCACTCACACGAAACGTACCCAACGAAAGGAAGCCCGTGAAGGTCATCATCTATACCGACGGCTCGGCCCGATCAAATCCGGGACGCGGCGGCTACGGCGCCGTGCTCAAATACACCAACCCCGCCGGCAAGACCTTCACCTCCGAGCTTTCGCGCGGTTACGCCAAGACCACCAACAACCGCATGGAGCTCATGGCGGTCATCGTGGCGCTCGAGGCACTTAACCGCCCCTGCGAGGTCGAGGTCCATTCCGATTCGCAGTACGTCGTTAACGCCTTCAACAAACACTGGATTGACGGCTGGAAAAAACGAGGCTGGAGGACCGCCAACAAGCAGCCTGTCAAGAACCGCGATCTGTGGGAGCGCCTGCTCACCGCAAAGAGCAAACACAAAGTGGAGTTCATCTGGGTTAAGGGCCACGCCGGCCATGAGCTCAATGAGCGCTGCGACGAGCTTGCCACCACGGCGGCCGACGGCAGCAACCTCGATATCGACGCCGGCTTTAACGAGAGCGACCTGTAACGGCGTTTTCGCACGCTTTTGTGTCCTCCCGCGCTACACTCGTCCTGTAAGCCAAACAACGCAAGGGGGACACATGTTGCGTATCGCAACCATCGGCACATCCATGATTACCGACGACTTTATCCAGGTCGTCAACGCCAACGACCAAGCCGCGTTTGTGGGCACGCTTTCACGCGACGCCAATCGCGGTACTGCCTTTACCGCCGAGCGCGGTGGTGAGCGAAACTTTACGTCACTCGATGAGCTTGCGGTAGCCGCCGACGTCGACGCCGTCTATATCGGCAGCCCTAACGCACTTCACTACGAGCAGGCCCTTGCCTGCATCGCCGGTGGCAAGCACGTCATCGTCGAGAAACCCTTCTGCGCCACCGAAGCGCAGGCGCTGGAAGTCTTCCGCGCTGCCGAGGCAGCAGGTGTCGTGGCCCTCGAAGCCATGCGTCCCCTCCACGATCCCGCCTTCCACGCCATCGAGGACGCCCTGGGCGAGATCGCCCCCATCCGCCGCGCCTCATTGCGCTTTGGCAAGTATTCCTCGCGCTACAACGAGATTCTCGCGGGACGCGCCACCAATATCTTCGACTGCAATATGGCATCGGGTTCCCTCATGGACATTGGCGTCTACGCCGTCGAGCCCATGGTCGAGATTTTCGGCATGCCCTCCGGCCTTACGAGCATGACTACTCTGCTCGACCCCACCACGCGACAGCTCACGCACGGCCCCATCGACGGCTGCGGTTCCATCCTCGCCAGCTATGGCGGAGGCCGCATCTCCGTCGAGCTCGCGCACTCCAAAATTACGAATGACCTACTGCCCTCGCAGATCGAAGGCGAGCGTGGCACTATCCAGATTGACCATCTGTCAACGCCCCGCAACGTCCGCATCGACTATCGCGGCGACGTCGTACGCGGCTCGGCGACCGAGGCGCCGCGCGAACAGGGCGACAACGGCCGCGTGCTCGACCTGCCCAAATCGAGCAACACCATGGAATACGAACTCACAGACTTTATCACCGCCATCGGCGGCATCGATAACGTCAAGGAAGAGATTTGGGAGACCCCGGCGGGACGCCACGAGCTTGGCCACTACCGCGATGTCACGCTCGTCTCACTACGCATCATGGATGCCGTGCGTCAGCAGGCCGGCATAACCTTCCCGGCCGACGCAGGCAAGCAGGCATAGCGATGGGCCTCTTCGATACGTTCTTCTCCAGCGTCACCGGCGGCAGTCGAGAGCCTCAAAAACCGTCAAACGTCGAGCTCGAGCTGCGCCGCAGGCTTACCGTGCTTGCAAGCGACGAGGCCACTCAAGACACTCCCCTGCGTTATTTCCTGCGCTGGGCGGGGCAAGTCCAAGGCGTTGGTTTTCGCTTTACCAACACCAACCTCGCGCAGGCACGCGCACTCACCGGCTGGGTGCGTAACATGGAAGACGGCTCAGTCGAGATGGAGATACAGGGAGCTCCGGCAGACATCCTATCTCATCTCGAGGCACTTCATGCCTCCTACGAGCGCATGGGAACGCGTTTTCGCCTTGTAGATGCCCAGGCCCGAGCCCCACTTGCCAATGAAGACGGTTTCAGTCCTCATTATTAGTATTGTGTGCTAAATACGGTATCATTTACCTACGACCGTTGATAGAAAAGAGGCGAGGCGCATGGCGGTGCAAAGAAGGAATACCAAGCAGCGAAAGCTGGTTCTTGACGCCGTGCGCCAAAGCTACAACCATCCCACCGCCGACGAAATCTACAACGTCGTGCGCGCGCAGGATGACAAAATCAGCCGCGGTACGGTCTACCGCAACCTCAATCTCTTGGCCGACGCCGGCGAGATCCTCTCCATCAAGACGCCGGGCGGCAGCCGCTTCGATCGCACGATCGAGCCGCACGCACATATCATCTGCACCTCATGCAGCCGCGTCATCGACGTACCGCTCCCCTTCGATGCCCAGCTCGACGCCAAAGCGTCCGAGCAAATCGGCTGGCACGTCACGTCGCACTACACCATCTTCGAGGGTCTCTGCCCCGACTGCCGGTAGATGTTTGGAACATGCCTTAAAATCCACCTTTCCGCACTTTGCAGCAAAAAGTAGATTCCTAGACATGTCCCAAATGTCTACTCAGCAAGTAGACGACGCAGCTCTTCTTCGACCGTGCGCACGTAGCGGACGCGGTCGTTAATGCCACGCATAGAGGGGTTGCAGCTCTCCATCAGATAGGGATGGCCCACGACGTTGAGCATGTCGCGATCGTTCTCATTGTCGCCAAACGCCATCATCTCATCGGGCGAAATACCCAGGGCACGACCGTAATCGGCAAGCGCGGAGCCCTTGCCCGAACCGAAACCGATAAAGTCCGTCCATTCGGTTCCCGACGTCATCACGTCAACACGGTCGCTAAAGAGGCGCTCAAAATACTCCAGGGCCGCCGGCTGATCCACCTCGGGCGTCTGGAAGGCAATCTTAATGACGTCCTCGTCGATGTCCTCGGGGCGGGCGACCACCGCCACATCGCAGTGGACCTCATAGCGCAAATGATCGACGAACGCATCGTTGCCGCTCATGGTGTAGAGGTGTCCCTCACACGAAAGGGTCACGTCGGCATGGGGATACGCAACCACGGCATTCGCGATATCCATAGCAAGGCTACGCTCCATGGAACGCTTGACAACGGCACGTCCCTCGCTCATCACCAGGGCTCCGTTTTCGCATACATAGGCGAGCTCATCGGCCACCGGGGCAAACAGATAGCGCAAGCTCGCATATTGACGGCCGCTCGCCGGCATAAACACGATACCGCGACGATGCAGCTCATCGATGAGCTCAAAGGCCTCGGAACGCGGCTCGCGCTCCCCCGGATGCAGCAACGTGCCGTCCAAATCGCATGCAATCAGCTTGATTCCTTCAAGACCCATATGCTCCCCCACAGCATCTCATCAACAGAAAGGCGGACTTTGAATAGTTGTCTCTCAAAGTCTGCCTTACTTATACGCACGTTAACCGCGCGCCTTCTTTACGATCGTAAAGTCTGGTGCCATACTCACAACGGCATCCGCCGCACTCGACGCAAAGCGCCGGTCCGAATCGAGTTCACGGGTAACCGTCGAGAGCCGAACGCCCTCGACGCCCCGGAGCATGCGGCCCAAAACAGGCTGCACCGGCGTATACATGCGCACGGTATACTCGTCCGAATCGCCTCGAAAAAGCGGCGCATGCATATTGCCGATCTCCCAGCACGCATGCGCGAGCGCAATCGGGTCCATGCGGTCAACTTCGACCAAATAAACCTCGGCGCTGCGCAGGCGCACGACAACCGCCACGGGCACCACGCCCGAACGGTCGACGGCGAGCACGTCGCCGTCGACAAAACGACCGCCGTCGGCAGTATCCAGCCGAACATCGACCGTGCGCCCCAGCTCCGTCACGCCCACAAACGCGCATACATCAGCCTGGTCCCAATCGAGCAGTAGCTCGTCAACTTCAAAGACGCCGCCCAGCTTCCGGCGAAGCAGAAGTTCATAGGACGGATCGTTGAGATTTCCCAAGCATGTCGTCGAAACCAAGCGCTCAGGCATGCTCTAACCCTCGACCTCGACGAGCTCGATATCAAAGTTGAGGTCCTTGCCGGCAAGCTCGTGGTTGGCATCGAGCGTCACAGCCTCGGGCGTTACGTCGATGACGACGGCGGGGACAGGCATGCCGCTCGGCGTGGACAGGAAGAGCTTCATGCCCTTCTCGATCTGCTCGATGTTGGGAACCTGCTCGGCCGGGAAGGTAATAACCATCTCGGGATTGTGCTCGCCGTAGGCATCGGCAGCAGGAATGTGCACGGTCTTCTTCTCGCCCACCTGCATGTCGACAACAGCGGCGTCGAAGCCCTTGATCATCTGACCGGCGCCGCAGGTGAACTCCAGCGGCTCGCCGCGATCGTAGGAGCTATCGAACTGCGTGCCGTCGTCGAGCGTGCCGCGATAATGAGTCTTGACCTTCTTGCCCTGGTTGGACATGGTAACCTCCGTGATAAGGGCGGCGCACAACGCGGGCCGCCGTGAACATATGGCGCTAACTATACCCTAGTCATACAATTCAATGACAGTTTGCAAAGAAACGCTGCAACCGGAGGAACCATGGCATATCCCGTATTTGACCTACACTGCGACACCGCCGACCGCATCGGCTGGGCCACGCTCGATCTCGACCTGCGCTTTACCGCCGGCACCGACGGTTATTTCCCCGGCGACGAAACGCATCCGCAAGATTTCGACCTCATCGAGGGCAACGCCTGCGCCATCTCGCTCGCAAAGATCGGCAACACGCCATGGGCACAGTGCTTCGCCACGTTTGTCCCCGATGAGATTCCCACCGCCCACGCCGCGCGCTTCCAGGCGCAGATCATGGCGCATATGAGCGGCCAGGCAATGCTCAACCACGACCGCATGGTCAACGTACGCAGCGCGGCAGACATTCGCCCCGCGCTCAAAGACGGCAAGGTCGCCTGCATCCACACCATCGAAAACGCCACGTTCTTTGCCGAGGACCCCGCGCTGATCGAGGTGCTCAAGAGCTTGGGCGTACTCATGTCATCGCTCAGCTGGAATGCGCAGGGACCGCTCGCGAGCGGACACGATACCCACACCGGCCTCACCGCCGCCGGCATCGAGGCACTTACGCAGATGGAGCACGCCGGCATGGTGCTTGACGTCTCCCACCTCAACGATGAGTGCTTTGACGAGGTTGTCGCCCACGCCACACGTCCCTTCGTCGCCAGCCACTCCAACTCCCGTGCGGTTTGCGGCGTCAAACGCAACCTTACCGACGACCAGTTCCGCACCATTCGCGACATGGGCGGTATCGTCGGCCTCAACTACTGCAGCGAGTTCCTTTCCAACGACGCAACCGACAAGACCGCCGCAGACGTCACCTTCGACCAGCTAGCGGCACATATCGAGCACTGGCTCGACCTGGGCGGCGAGGACGTCATCGCGCTCGGCGGCGACTGGGACGGTGCCACGGTGCCCGCCTTCCTCTCCGATGCCAGCAAGATGCCCGAGTTCCAGAACATGCTCTCCAAGCACTTTGGCAAGACCGTGATGCAGAAGCTCTGCAGCGACAACGCGCTTGCCTTCTTTGAGCGTTATTAATTTCACATCCCTTGAGCGGGCCGGCATGCCGAACGGTCGACATGCCGGCCCGTCCCCAATCTGAAGGACCGCTTTTGACGCAGCAGTTTACGATTTCCGCATCCCGACCGGATGGGACGCCCATCCCCGTCATCGTTACCAAAAAGCGCGTCAAGAACTTCAACCTACGCGTCACATCGAGCGGTGAGGTCCACGCCAGTGCACCGCTCGGCGCCAGCCGCGAGCGTATCGAAGCGTTTGTGAAGCGCAACAGCGCCTGGATTATCAGCCGACTTGCCCAGCGCGAGCAACGTCAGGCGACGGCGCGAGAGCCGCTCAGTCCCTCGTCCATCATTGCGCTTTGGGGCAAACCCATCACCGTTCAGGATGCACTCGACCACAACTTTGAGCCACCCGCACCGCGGCCCAAGCAGGCTACCTTCGCAAGTTTTATGGGTACCGACGAGCCAAGTGGGTGCACGCAGGCAAAGCAGCGCACAGCCCTCGACGGCCTAACGCCCAAAGAACTCCAGATCCACATCGACCAGCTCTATACGTCCGAAGTCACATCGGCGCTGCGCGATATGGTGCACGCATACGAAATCGCAATGGGTGTCGCCGTTTCCCGCGTTTCCGTACGCAGCATGAAAACGCGCTGGGGCTCATGCACGCCCAAAACCGGCGCCATTCGCATTGCACGCGAACTTGCCGCCTACCCCGTCGAGTGCCTTGACATGGTTGTCGCCCACGAGCTCGTCCATTTGCTCGAGCCAAGCCACAATCAGCGGTTCCATGCCCTGCTCGACACGTACTGTCCCAACAATAGGGTTCTGTCGCAGCGGCTCAAAAAACCGCCCGCCAACGAGCTCTAGCGTCGGTTAGCGCACGCGCTCGATCTCGACGCCGCAGCTTGCCAGGGGAAGACCGACGGGCGCCCAAGGCTTATCGAGCTTAACACGCACGCCAAGCAGCAGGGGGTAACGACGTAGCAGCATCGAGGCCACACCCTCGGCTGCAGCCTCGATGAGCTTAAACGTATGCTCGCGCAGATAGCCATCAACATCGTGGCACACCGAGCCATAGTCAATCGAGGCGTCCAGGTTATCGTGCTCCCCCGCTGCACGCAGGTCGGCATAGAGCACCAGGGACACGATGAACTTCTGGCCCAGCGCGTTCTCTTCGGGATACACGCCGTGGTTGGCAAAGACCTCGAGACCGTCGATAGTAATGCGATCGGCATGGCGAAGATCGTCATAGCTCACGTGGGGCACCGCCGTTGCAGTGGATATTTCGCCCCTTCCACGGCGGGCAAGCTCGGCTCCCTCGGTCTTGGTTGCATTCTCAGGTAGCTTTTTGTTAGTCATCGCGATCGTCTCCTTCGTTCAGAACCCCGACCGCGCATGCCGACTACACGCGAATCGACAGGTTCTTTTTATCATCGCTCCAGTTGCAGGCATTGCGCGCAGGGCATGCAAAGCAGGCGCGCGACGCTTTGTCGGCTGCATAAAGCAGACGCTCAAGCGGCTGGCTGTTCACGCGTAGCTTTCGATGGCCCAGGATGGCCGTCTTAATGGCTGCGGCATCTGCCGGCTCGAACGCCACGTCTTCGGGCATGCCGCCGAGAATCGCATCAGCGACGCGTTCGCTTGCAACATCATGGGATATACCCGATTCATACTGTTCATCTTTGCCGATATCGTGAAGAAGCGCCGTGGCGTAGATGACTTCGCGGTCAAATTCGAGCTGTTCCTCGAGATTCTTGATCCACATAATGCGAGCGACATCGAGAAGATGGTCAATACCGTGGCGGCAGAAGATGCGCCCCGATTCCAACTGTGCAATGTTGCCCAGGTGCCGCCGGAACAGCCCGTTGGCGCAAATGTAATCAATGCGAGGCATGGCACCAAAGGGAGCCAAGCCCGAAGCCATAAAGCCGCGACGCGACGTCCCCTCATCGGTCTTCGATGTAAAGTCGTTGACGACCCTCATGCTAACGGCCCAGCATCCTAAAGAACCGCTCCTCGAGCGCGGGATCGGTCTCAAAGACGCCGCGGCGAGCGAGCGTCACGGTCTTGGTGCCGGGCTTTTGCACGCCGCGCATGGTCATGCACATATGCTCAGCCTCCATGAGCACAATCGCTCCCTGGGGAGCGAGATAATCCATGAGAGCGTCGGCAACCTGCGCACACAGCTGCTCCTGCAGCTGCAGACGGCGGGCGTAGACCTCAACCGTGCGGGCAAGCTTAGAGAGCCCTGCGACACGGCCGTTGGGGATATAACCAATGGCGGCCTTGCCATAAAACGGCAGCAGATGATGTTCGCACAGCGAGTAGAACGTGATGTCGCGCTCGATAACCAAATCGTTCGAAGCGACGGCAAAGGTTTTGGACAGGTGCTCCTCGGCACTCTGGTCCATACCGCCGGCGATCTCACCATACATACGGGCAACGCGCGCCGGGGTCTCCAGCAGGCCCTCACGAGTTGGGTCCTCGCCTATGCCCTCAAGCAACAGCTTAATGGCGGCCTCGACTTTTTCCTGATCGATCATCTGGGCCTCACTTTTCCGATTTTGCGTTCGCGCTATGGTACCACGCCCTTTGGCATCGGCCACAAGCTACATAGTATGGGTCGAATAGACTGGATCGTCCCGCCAAAGTTCAACCGCATCACAAAGCGCAACACCCTCGCGCTCAGCACGGTCGCGCGTAGCGTTCATATCGATCACACGCTGGTTACTCGAGCCTCTAAAACGCAATGAGATATCGTACAGATCCTGAACAAACGGGCCATCCACCAACATATCGAGGCAGGCAAGGATACGGTCCGTCGCCTCGGTATGGTGGCGACCGCCCGGCATAAGCTCCTCGAGCACGTCGCCGGTAAAGCACCAAATGGTCTTGCCCGACCCCGCAGGATAGGCCGCACGCACGCGTTCGATAAAGTCAACGAGCCCCGCCTGATTCTCGGGCTCCATAGGCTCGCCGCCCAGAATCGTCAGGCCATCGATAAAGGGATGATCGAGACTCTCGATAATCTTGTCCTCGACGGCACGATCGAACGGCTCACCCGCAGCAAAATCCCACGCGACAGAGTTAAAGCAATTCTTGCACCCACGACGGCACCCGCTCACAAACAGAGAAGTACGAACGCCTTCCCCATCAGCAATGTCGAAATACTTAATGTTCGCGTAGTTCATAGGTAACTCTCCTGGGAGGTCGGGACATATCATCCCGTCCTCAAACATTCTCGGCCTTCGGCCTGCGAAACTGCGGGCGGGACGATATGTCCCGGCCTCATGCAAAGGGTAACTCAATGAACGAAGCGAACATCGAGTATAGGGTTCGAGGTCCAATAAAAACTGGGTTGCGGCTCAACCGCCATCGCAAGTAAATCGCAGCTGCAGCTCGAATTATTTCCGCTAAGAACTTCGAGGAGTGAGCAGACCGCGAACCGCATCTCCGCTACGTCAACTTGGCCGCCCCGTAGCGAGGCCCCGGACCTTTGCTCGATATGAGTTCCGCACGAACAGGAGGCGCCAGTGGCGCCCCCGTCGTGAGCCAGGACTGTCCGAAATAGCGAGTAAAGGTCCGGGGCCTCGCTACGGGGCGGCCTGGGATGGTTATTAGAGATGCAGCACGCGGTCGCGGATCTCCTCGGTTCGACCCTGGTTCCAGAACTGGGTACCGATGTAACCGCACGTGCGACGGGCGACATTCATCTTCTCCTGGTCACGATTGCCGCAATTGGGGCACTCCCACACCAGCTTGCCATCGTCCTCGACAATCTTGATCTCGCCGTCGTAGCCGCACACCTGGCAATAATCGCTCTTGGTGTTGAGCTCGGCGTACATGATGTTGTCGTAGATGTACTGCATCACGCGAATGACAGCCTTGAGGTTGTCCTGCATGTTGGGAACCTCGACGTAGGAGATGGCACCGCCCGGCGAAAGCTGCTGGAACATACCCTCGAACTTGAGCTTGTCGAATGCGTCGATCTCCTCGGACACGTGGACGTGGTAGCTGTTGGTGATGTAGCCCTTGTCCGTCACGCCCGGGATGATGCCAAAACGACGCTGCAGGCACTTGGCGAACTTGTAGGTCGTCGACTCAAGCGGGGTACCGTACAGCGAGAAGTCAATATCGCTTTCGGCCTTCCACTCCGCGCACTTGTCGTTCATGCGCTGCATGACGGCCATGGCAAAGGGCGTGCCCTCCTTCTCGGTGTGGCTGTGGCCCGTCATGTACTTGACGCACTCATACAGGCCGGCATAACCCAGACTAATGGTGGAGTAACCGCCCACGAGCAGCTTGTCGATCGTCTCGCCCTTCTTCAGGCGGGCGAGGGCACCGTACTGCCAAAGAATCGGTGCGGCATCCGAAAGCGTACCCATCAGACGCTCATGACGGCACAGCAGGGCGCGGTGGCACAGCTCAAGGCGCTCGTCGAAGATCTTCCAGAACTTATCCATGTCCTGATGCGAGCTCAGCGCGACATCGGGCAGGTTGATGGTCACAACGCCCTGGTTAAAGCGACCGTAGTACTTGGGCTTGTTCGGGTCATAGTTCAGCGCGTTGGCCACGTTGTTAAATCCGTTACCGGAGCGGTCGGGCGTCAGGAAGCTGCGGCAACCCATGCAGGTATAGCAGTCGCCGTTGCCCGCGGTCTCGCCCTTCGACAGCTTGAGCTCGCGCATCTTCTTCTCGGAGATGTAGTCGGGCACCATGCGCTTGGCGGTGCACTTCGCAGCCAGCTGAGTCAGGTAGAAGTACGGGGAATCCTCGTGAACGTTATCGTCCTCGAGCACGTAGATGAGCTTGGGGAACGCCGGGGTGATCCACACGCCGGCTTCGTTCTTAACGCCCTCATAGCGCTGACGAAGCGTCTCCTCCACGATCATGGCAAGGTCGTGCTTCTCCTGGGGCGTACGGGCCTCATTGAGATACATAAAGACCGTCACGAACGGCGCCTGGCCATTCGTGGTCATAAGGGTCACGACCTGATACTGAATCGTCTGAACGCCGCGGCGGATCTCGTCACGCAGGCGGTCCTCAACAACCTCGCGGACCTTTTCGGGAGATGCGGAAACGCCGAGCTCCTCGAGCTCGCGGGCGACCTCGCCGCGAATCTTTTGACGGCTCACCTCGACGAACGGGGCAAGATGGGTCAGCGAAATCGACTGGCCACCGTACTGGGAGGAAGCAACCTGAGCGATGATCTGCGTCGCGATGTTGCAGGCAGTCGAGAAGCTGTGCGGCTTCTCGATCAGCGTGCCCGAAATAACAGTACCGTTCTGGAGCATATCCTCCAGGTTCACCAGGTCGCAGTTATGCATGTGCTGGGCAAAGTAGTCCGAATCATGGAAGTGAATCAGACCCTCATTGTGAGCATCCACAATCTCCTGGGGCAGCAGCACACGCTGGGTCAGGTCCTTGGAGATCTCGCCGGCCATGTAGTCACGCTGAACGGAATTGACGGTCGGGTTCTTGTTGGAGTTCTCCTGCTTGACCTCTTCGTTGTTGCACTCAATCAGCGACAGAATCTTGTCGTCGGTCGTGTTCTTCTGGCGCTTCAGGCTCTGAACATAGCGATAGATGATGTAATGGCGAGCGACCTCGTAGCAGTCGAGACGCATAATCTCGTCCTCGACCAGATCCTGAATCTCCTCGACCGAAACGGTGTGGCCCGCGTTCTCGCATGCCTCGGCGACGTTTTGCGCCGCATAAACCACCTGGCGGTCGGTTAGACGAGAGCTCTCCTCGACCTCCAAGTTAGCGGCGCGGATGGCATTGACAATCTTATCGATGTCAAAGACAACCTCGGTGCCGCTGCGCTTGATGATCTTCATCCTCTTGCCTCTTTCGCGTCGTAGCCTCATTGCGCTTCAGAGCCAAACGATGCCCGGCAGGGCTTGCCCCTGTCTTACGGCGCCGTCGCGCAATCTGTGTTCTCGATAAACCATAAGCCTCTATGCGGACATTCCCAGGAGCCGATCAAGCGGCTCAAGGACACGTTCAAAAGAGGCAATTAAGGTCTTCGTTCTCTGTCCGCCATCTATCATACGACAAAGATGCATCTATATCCTGTATTCTTTTTTTAGGTCAAACACAACATATAGTGTTTCAGCAGGTCAAAGCAATTAGTCATTTTGCAGACGCATTATAAATGAGGGGTATTTGACAAGTCGGTAAAACGTTACCAACACGGCTACCTGCATGGCAGCTATAAAACCCCCTTAGTCAAGCCACTGACAAATCCTACTAAAACCAAGCCACTCACGCCAAAAGAATCCAAAAGATTATGCTTGACCAACATGTTGCGGTCACGCTCGGCCAGGACGTATGCAATCTGCCGGCACCCCTACGGGACACGAAGACCATCGCATACAGACCTTGGATCAAAATTTGCTGGCATGTTTGGCGGCATAAAACAAAACAGTCCAGAAGCAAAGCCTCTGGACTGCGAACATTTGGTGGGCGTTAGAAGATTTGAACTTCTGACCTCTTCCGTGTCAGGGAAGCGCTCTCCCCCTGAGCTAAACGCCCAAATGGAGCGGACAACGGGGCTCGAACCCGCGACCCCAACCTTGGCAAGGTTGTGCTCTACCAACTGAGCCATGTCCGCCTGCGAGGATTTAATATACGGGATGATCCACCCGAATGCAAGAACTATTTTCCAATAATTTGAAAAAAGTTCGAGCCAATGTGATGGGTACGAAAAAGCCCGGCTACCGTAGTAGTCGGGCTGTTGCGCTTGGAGCGGACAACGGGGCTCGAACCCGCGACCCCAACCTTGGCAAGGTTGTGCTCTACCAACTGAGCCATGTCCGCATATGTAAAACAAAACGGGCGCCGGAGCGCCCGGATGTTGCCTGGAGGCGAAGCCCGGATTCGAACCGGGGGTAAAGGCTTTGCAGGCCTCTGCCTTACCACTTGGCCACTTCGCCGAAAAAGGACCGCTTGAGACGGTCCGGAAATGCAATGGAGCGGACAACGGGGCTCGAACCCGCGACCCCAACCTTGGCAAGGTTGTGCTCTACCAACTGAGCCATGTCCGCTTGCGGGTTATTAATTTACGCGAGTTGTCCTAAAGACGCAAGTACTTTTTTCAAAAAAGTTGCCCAAAGAAAGTTCATGCAGGTAAATAACGCCAAGTCAAGGCACTATGCACACGATTCCAATGCTGAGCCAAACAGCTTCACCATCCGAACGCGCGTGCCGGCGCCATCCGTACGGCGGGCAACTTCCACATTATCGACGAGCATGCGCATAAGCTTGATACCGCGTCCGCGTTCCTCAGATGCCACCGGTTCGCTCGCCCCATCGATAGAATAGCCAGCGCCCCGATCAAGCACCTCGAGCACAACGCGGTCCCCATAGGCCTGAACCGTCAGGATGCAGCCAACACCGCCCGCATGGTCATATGCGTTACCCAATGCCTCCCCCAACGCCAATGCGACGTCATAGCGCTCATCACGGCGCAACGGAAGCGATTCAAGGAGTTCGGCGATGCGATGTCGGTAGTATGGAAGATTCTCGATACCCTGACGGACCTCGACGCTCTTACTCCAGCGAGGCAGCTCCCCCACCGGAATGGCGGGAATAGACTCCCGTGCCGGCCCCGCGACATGAAGGATATCGACAAGACGAGCAATCTCCAAAAAGCGAACAACTTCACCTGATGCATTGACGAGCGAAAGCAGGCCTTCTCGCCTCATGAGCTCACGAGCGCGCGTAAGCAAAAACGCCAAGCCCGTCGAGTCGATAAAGCCCACGGTCTGGCAATTGATGACAACACGACGCACGCCCCGGTCGATCAAATTATCCAACCGTCGGCGCAGTGCGGGCACCGAGGCGATGTCGATATCGCCCGGTGGCGTCAAAACCGCTATGTCATTCCATTCATTCATACGACCATGGTTCCCCAAAAGAGCTCGCTCGATGCACACGTATCTGCAACCGCGCAGATTTCGCCCGTCAGGCGTCGTGACCTACGATCGACCCCGTAAAAACTCAAGGGAAACCAGCGCGATGTCATCGTTCAGCGCCGACTCGGTAAAGCGGTCAAGCTCGCCCAAGACCTTGCCGCAGATTCCCGATACGCCCTCACCCGAGACAGAGAGCAAAAGGTCGCGAAGGCGCTGCTCGCCAAAAAAAGCACCCGAGCGATCACGTGCTTCGATTGTTCCATCGGTATACATAAATAGCATGTCACCAGGAGCGAACGTAAACACGCCCGTCTCGTAGACCATGCTCTCAAAGGCACCTATCACGCCCGATTGGCACCCAAGGAGCTCCACTTCTCCGCCTCGGGCTTCACCGCCACCAAGCGGCGTCGACGACGGCCTAATGACCATAGTGGGAGGATGTCCCGCCGAGCAATAGGTAGCGCGGCCCGCCTTAAGATCGATCTTGGCGATAAACGCCGTCACAAACGTCTCGACCCTCGAAAAGCCCATGAGCATGCTATTGAGCGAGCGTGCCATACGGGCAGGCCCCGCACCCTCCCAGGCATAGGCCGTCAGCGCCGTCTTGACGAGCGCCGACATCGACGCCGCCTCGATTCCCTTGCCGGATACATCGCCCAAAATCATAACGGCGCAATCGTCGGGAAGTCGGACAAGCGTATAGAAGTCACCGCCGACCAACGCAGAATTCGTTGCCGATAGGTATACCGAATCGGTTGCAATGCCCGGAACGTCACCAAGCGAATTTCTCATGCCAATCTGAAGCGTCTGAGCGATATGACGCTCTTCGCGCTTTTGAGATTCGCCCTCATAGATCAGCTCAAAGTCATGCGCCAGATGCACCAGGTAGTCGTATTCAAGGTCGTCAATTGGTTCTTGGCTGCCATCGCGGAGTAGCAAAGCGCGCCTCGTCGGCCCCTTGGCGATATCAGCGGGAACGATCGCATCGTTGCTTCGTTTGCCATCCGCTTCCGAGTGGTAGCGCCCCGCTTCGATGCCGGAGTCGACATAAAGTCCCTGACACGGTAGGCCGTGGGCCCTCAACCATGCACCCATAGACGTGGATTCGTCCACACGTGTAAGGCGCACGTGCTTGAGGTCGTCAGCGCTCGTCCCGCCCAACACCGAAGTCTCAAACCCGTCGGGGGCTGCCCCCAGGCGCGCTGCTGGCGCCGTGACAGAAAAGAAGAGTGACTCCGGATCGTCCGGCAGCGCCACACGACTGCCACCCTCAAAATCGATGACATAGGTTTCGAGGCCCGCATCATATTCCACGGGGCAGAAATGACAATTGAGCACCGTGCAGATTTCCGTCGACACCGCTCGCGAGGCGACAACGGGATCATCAAGATAGGTAAACAGTTCGTCGCGCAGCAAATTGAGCGAGCGGCCGAGCTCCGCCGTGCGGCGCGAACGTAAGCTCGACGCCATGCCGACCAGCTGAATAGACAGGTAATCGCAGATGACCTCGAGCACGTTCACGTCATAGGCAAGTGGCGCCTGGGGGCGTTTCCAGCCAACTTCCAACACGCCAAGGACCTGCGTGCCGTAAAACACGGGAAGACAGATCTCGCTGCGATACGGGGGCATATCCTGCACGCGCAGCAAGTGCTTGGAACGATTGTCCAAATCCATGAACATACCCGAAGCAACCCGGTCGCCCTCAAGGTCCTGCTGAATCGACAGGCGACAGGCACGCGACTCGCGAAGCACGTAGGTCGGAATGCCCGCGCCGTACGGCATAAACTCGGGCAGATAGCTATCCTCAAGCTCCCTAGAAACACCGCGGAGCTTAAAGCCGCCGCTCTCGGAAAAATAGATAGCCGCACCGGAGGCATCGAGCGTTCCAACGAGCTGATTCAAAACGGTATCGAGCAAGCTGGGGAGCTCATCGGAGCCCACGGTACTCATAATGACCGAAAGGGTACCCGAAAGGCGTTTATTCGCCACCCTAAGCTCCGATAGCGCACGTTTGAGCTGACGATCGTGGGAATACTGCTCTTCGATGCTGTGAAGCGCCACCAGGACACGCGGTGCACGACGTCCAAAGATACGCGGAGGCGTAACGGAACCCGCGCGAACCAAGACGGGAATAAAAGATCCGTCGCTCAGCTTGAGCATCAGCTCGCTCTCGGAGCCATCGGTCTCAAACGGCAGACGATGTTCGGTCGCGCGCTCAAAGGCAGACGAGTACAGAACGTCTTTGACATCACCGCCGATGACGTCAGCGCGTTCCTCGCACATCAGGTCGAGCAAACGATTATTCACATGCAGAATGGTTCCGTCGAGCTCACAGATGATGACAGCATCGCTCGTGATCTCGACCAGTTGGGCAACGTCTGCCCACTCGTTGCGCTCAAGCGTTTCCATCGTGGACCTCACCGTCTATCGGTAACAAAAAAGCCTCCGAAGAGGCTTCTCAAATGCGATGGTGTCGGAGGCGGGACTTGAACCCGCATGACCAAAAAGCGGTCACTAGCACCTCAAGCTAGCGCGTCTGCCAATTCCGCCACTCCGACATGCTATGTTGTTGATTCGCGGTTCGTTTTGTTGGACCCGCGCGTTCAACGAGGAAGATAATAACCTATGATTCGAGAACTGTGCAAGCACTTTTTTGAAAAAAGTTTACGAATTTGTAAATGAGCAGGTAGATCTATATGTCCGGTCCCGAATCGGTGTTGCCTCCCGGCGCGTCCTCGGGCATGAGCGATATTTTGCTACGCACTTCGTGCTGCAAAATATCGCTCCCCCTGCGGAATGCGCCGGGAGGCAACACCGATTCGGGACCTGCAAATACGTACTTCAGGCACAGTTCTCAAACATGTTCTGAGGGCTGATACAAATTTAGCGGCTCGGCTTTGCCGAGCCCTTATATAAGGAGGCCGGAGCTAAAGCTCCGGCCTCACTATCTTTCCTATTAGATTAAGTGAGCGATCAAGGAATCGCCCCCCCTGCGGCGGTAACTCAGGGCCCGTGCTGGACTTAGTTTTCAGAACATTCCGCAGACCAGGAAACCCCCTTATCCGCAGCTCCGAAGGAGCAGGATAAGGGGGTTTCCATGGTCGAGGACGTTCTGAAAACTAAGTCCAGCACGGGCCCGGACGAAAACAACCGACTACAGGTCGATGTGCGATTCCTTAATCGGGAACGGCTCGGCGAAGTGGCACGCGCAGCAGTGACCCGGTGCAACTTCCTTAAACTCGGGAAGCTTCTCGGAGCAAATACCCTGCGCGATCGGGCAGCGGGTGTGGAAACGGCAACCGGTCGGCGGATCCAACGGTGACGGCGGATCGCCAGCGAGGATGATGCGCTTGCGGGTCTTCTGGATATCAGGATCGGGAACCGGCACGGCAGACAGCAGCGACTGCGTGTACGGATGGTGAGGCTCGCTATAGAGCGTCTTCCAGTCCGAAACCTCAACCATCTTACCCAGATACATAACGGCAACGCGATCGGAAATGTGCTGCACGACGGACAGGTCGTGAGCGATAAACAGATACGCGGTACCGAACTTGTCCTGGAGTTCCTTGAGCAGGTTCAGAACCTGGGCCTGAATGGACACATCCAAAGCGGAAACCGGCTCGTCGCAGATGATCAGCTTGGGCTTCAAAGCGAACGCGCGGGCGATGCCGACACGCTGACGCTGACCGCCGGAGAACTCATGAGGATAACGGTTGATGTGCTCGGGGTTCAGTCCGACAACGTCGAGAAGCTCGCGGACGCGCTCAATGCGCTCCTCCTTGGTGCCCACGCCGTGAATGGTCATGGGCTCGGAGACGATCTCACCGATGGTCATACGAGGGTTGAGCGAAGCATAAGGATCTTGGAAGATAAACTGCATCTCGCGACGCATGTCCTTGATCTCATGCTTGCTCATCTCGGCAACATCTTTACCCTGGAAGAACACCTTACCGGCGGTCGGCTTGGTCAGGCGCATGATAGTACGGCCCGTGGTGGACTTACCGCAACCAGACTCGCCAACCAGACCGAAGGTCTCGCCAGGATAAATCTCAAAAGAGATGTCATTTACAGCAGAGACGACACGCTTGGAGAAGCGCTTGGCGAACATGCCGGACTCAGCGGGGAACTCCTTAGAGAGGTGCTCGACCTTCAGCAGCGGAGTACGCTCGTTGGTATCTGCCATTACGCCTCGCCTCCCTTCTTGGAATCCTTGCGCGTACGGGACGTCACAGGAGCGTTCTTGAGGAACTCGGGGTCGCCAGCGTAGTGGCACGCAGAATAGTGACCAGACTCGGTAACAAAACGCTCGGGGCGCTGCTTGCGGCACTTATCCGTCGCATAGGGGCAGCGAGGAGAGAACACGCAGCCCTCGGGCAGGTTCATGAGCGAAGGCGGGTTGCCATGAATCGGCGTAAGCGGCTTCTTCTCATCGATGGCCTGCTCCGGGATGGAGCGGATAAGGCCCCAGGTGTAGGGGTGGCGGCTCTCGTAGAAGATTTCCTCAGCAGTACCGAACTCGACGGGACGGCCGGCGTACATAACCATGATCTTGTCGGCCATATCAGCGACAACGCCCAGGTCATGGGTGATCATGATGATGGCGTTGCCGTTCTTCTCCTGCATTTCCTGCATAAGCTCAATAATCTGAGCCTGAATGGTAACGTCCAGGGCAGTCGTGGGCTCGTCGGCAATCAAAATATCGGGATCGCAGGCAAGAGCCATGGCAATCATGACGCGCTGACGCATACCGCCAGAGAACTGGTGCGGATACTCATTGACGCGCTTCTCGGGCTCGGGAATACCAACGAGGTCCAAAAGCTCGGTGGCACGCTTGAGCGCCTCCTGCTTGGAGTAGCCGCGGTGCAGACGAAGACCCTCGCCCACCTGCTTGCCGATCTTATAGACCGGGTTCAAGGAGGTCATAGGATCCTGGAAGATCATCGCGATGTCGTTACCGCGAATGTGCTGCATCTCTTCCTCGGTCATCTCGAGGATAGAACGACCGCGATAGCGAACGTCGCCGCCCTCGATCTTTCCCGGAGGCATCGAGATAAGACCCATGATGGTCATGGCGGTCACGGACTTACCGGAGCCGGACTCACCGACGACGCCCAGGGTCTCGCCGCGATCGAGCGTGTAGGAGACACCGTCGACAGCGCGAACAACGCCATCCTCGGTGTGGAAATACATCTTAAGGTCATCGACCTCGAGCAGATGCTGGCCCTCGGGAACCGGCTGGTCCTTCAGGTCCACATAGTTCTTGTTCTTCTTCATCCTTATGCGTCCTTCATCTTGACGTCGAGGGCGTCGCGCAGACCGTCACCCAGCAGGGTGAAGGCGAGCACCGTCGAGAGAATTGCCAGACCGGGCATGATCATCATCCAGGGAGCAGTCAGAAGATACTGCTGACCGTCTTGAATCATGGAGCCCCACGAAGGCGTAGGCGGAATAACGCCCATGCCGAGGAAGGACAGAGCTGACTCGGTCAGGATGGCGCCACCAATGTTCATGGTCGCGTAGACCACGATGGAGGCGACGGAGTTCGGGAAGATGTGACGCACGACGATACGAGCATCAGATGCACCCATCGCGCGCGCAGCGTCAACATAATCGTTTTCCTTGACCGTCAAGATTGCAGAGCGGAAGACGCGCGCAATCGAAGGCCAGCCGAGAATGCCGATGGCGAAAAAGACGTTCTGAAGACCACGGCCGATAACGGCGATCATGGCGACAACGAAAAGCACGTACGGGAACGCCAGGAAAATATCCGCACAGCGCATGATGATCGTATCCCAGATGCCGCCGTAGAAACCGGCCAGAGCACCCATGACCAGACCAATCACCGTGGAGATCGCAGTGGCCATAATACCGACGGAAAGCGAAACACGTGCACCGTAGATAACGCGAACGAGAATGTCACGACCAAGGGCGTCGGTGCCAAACGGGTGCTCTGCACACGGAGCCATCAGCGACGTCTGGGCCATGGTGGTCGAGTCGGAAGCCGTCGGCGAACCGAGCCAGGGCTTAGCCCACAGATCTGCGGTCAGGGCAACCACAACGACGATGATGATCCAGCAGACACCGATAACGGCGAGCTTGTTCTTACGAAGACGCTTAAAAGCGTCGCCCCACAGCGTGCGGGACTTGGCGGGAGCAGATGCGGCCTTGGTGGCGGTAGCCTGCTCCTGAGACTGAGAATCAGTTTCCTGCATGAGACGTACCTCCCTTAGGCCTTATCCGACGGACCGCCAAGGCGGATGCGCGGGTCGAGGAATGCATAGCTAATGTCGACGAGCAGGTTGATCACCATGACGACGACGACGATGAGCGTAACGCCGCCCATAACGATGGGCCAGTCACGCATGCTAATGGCGCGATAGACCTCATAGCCGATACCGGGCCAGTTAAAGACCGTCTCGGTCAGGATGGCGCCCGAAAGCATGCCGCCAAAGTCGACACCAATATAGGTAACGACGGGGATGAGTGCATTCTTAAGCGCATGCTTGATGATGATCGCGCGATTGGAGAGACCCTTGGCTTTTGCCGTACGAATGTAATCCTGGTTCATGACGTCAAGCAGCTGCGAGCGCATAATGCGGGCAGCATAAGCGGTCGAAACCGAAGCCAGCGTAATGGTCGGAAGCACATAGTGCATCCAATCCTGATACTGAGAGCTGGCACCGCCGGCACCCGAGATCGGCATGGAGAATGCACCGCCCGTGGCGTCCTTGAGAATGACGCCAAAGAACAGTTGCAGCAACATACCGAGCCAGAAGGCCGGGACGGCAACGAGGATCGACGTGGTGAGCGTTACCAAAATATCCCAGAAGGAATAACGCTTTACCGCCGAAATGATACCCGCACCGATACCCATGATTGCCTCGAGCACGATGGCGCACGCGGCAAGTTTGACCGTATACGGATACTTCTGGGCAAAGATTTCCGTAACCGGCAGCTTGCGCTGATACGAATTGCCCAGATCACCATGAAGCAGGCCGTTCATGTAATACAAGTAACGGTCCACGAGCGACGTTTGAACGGGGTCGCCGTTCTCGTCAAGGATCGCGTTGCCGTCCTCGTCCGACTGGACCAGGTGATAGCGGACGCGAAGCTGAAGCTCCACCTCGGGGGACAGAGCCTTGTCTCCACCGATCAGCTTGATCGGATCTCCCGGCACGATATTCTGGAGGGCGAACAAAATCAGCGTAACGCCCAAAAACACCGGGATGAACTGAAGCACACGTTTAACGATGTACTTACCCATACCACTCCCCTATCTAGGGATTAACCTAAATGGGATGCCGATCGCCAGACCGGCATCCCAAAATTACCATCAGCCAGTTTACCCCAGGTTAGGGAGAACTGTATGTTTCCCATGAGGTCTACGTAAATACTTGACCCTCACGGAAGCTGCAAACTCTTAGGCGAGCTCAGCGGTACCCAGATCGGCGTGCTTCTGCGGATCGACATAGAGGTGCTTGATGCGATCGGAGCCGGCGATGGTGTGCGTGTAGAACATCACCGGGATGACCGGGCAGTCGGCAGCGACCATTGCATCGGCCTCCTGCATCTTAGCGACGCGCTCTTCGTCGTCAACCGTGGTACGGGCCTCATCGACCTTGGCGTCGAACTCGGGGTTGTTGTAACCAGAGCGGTTGTCGCCACCGAGGGAGTCGGAGTGGAACAGCGGATACAGGAAGTTGTCCATGATCGGGTAGTCAGCAATCCAACCCAGACGACCGAACTGATAGTTAAAGTTCTGATACTGCTCGAGCAGGGCAGACCACTCGGGGGTATCGGAGACAGCGGTAACGCCAACCTTGGCGAGGTCGCCGATGATGGACTCCATGATCTCCTTGTGGCCACCGTCCTGGTTGTAGGACAGGGTCACGTTAATGCCACGATCGCCGTTAGCGCCAGCGGGAGCAACCTTGTCGAGGTACTCGTTAGCCTTGTCGACGTCGTAGGCGCAGAACTCCCATGCGCCCTCCTTGTAGCCATCGATGCCCGGAGGAACAATGCCGTCGGCAGGGGTACGGGTACCCTTGAAGATGGTCTTGCAGATGGCCTCACGGTTGATGGCCAGGGAGATACCCCTGCGCAGGTCGGCGTTGTTGAACGGCTCGGCCGTGTTGTTGCAGGTCAGGTAGTAGGTGGAAGGCTCGGCGCCGAGCAGCATGCGCTCGCCGTCACCCATGGTGTAGCCGTCCTTGGACACACCACGATCCTTCTTGGCAGCGTCGATCTGAGCAACGGGAACGTCGCAGACATCGAGGTTACCGGCCTGGAACTCCTTGTAAGCGGTCTCCATGTCCTTGATGACCTGGAAGTGGATGCCATCGATCTTGGCCTTGTCGCCATAGTAATCGTCGAACTTCTTGAGGTTGATCTCCTGACCATCCTCCCACTTGCCGTCCATCATGAACGGGCCGTTACCGACCGGTGCAAGGTAGAAGCTCTTGACATCGGACTCGGCGCACTCGGGAACCGGGGCCAGAGCCGGGTGAGAGGCAACGAAGGGGAAGTCGGCGTAAGCGGAAGACAGCTTGACGACGAGGGTCTCATCGTCGGGGCAAGTAACACCGCTGAGCTCGGTAGCGTTACCGGCAAGCAGGTCGTCATAGCCCTCGACCATGGAAAGGTGATAGGAGACCTCGGAAGGGCCGTACTCGGTAGCGATGGCCGACTTGGTGTTGACCAGACGCTCCCAACCGAGCTTGAAGGACTTGGAGGTAACGTCGTCACCGTTGTGGAACTTGGCCTTCTTGATCTTGAAGGTAAACTCGGTGGCGTCGTCGTTGGCCTCAAAGGACTCGCAAGCCAGCGGAACGATCTCGCCCTTCTCGGCGTCATAAGAGGTCAGAGCGTCAAAGAGCTGGTACTCGACCTGAGTGCCCTGGTCCTCCTGGACATTGTAGGGGTCGATGCAGACCGGGTTGTTGATGTAGAAGTTCAGCGTCGAACCGGACTCAGAACCGGAAGCGTCGCCGCCCTTCTTGCCGCATGCGGCAAGAAAAGCCATGGAGCTCGCAGCGAGGGTGCCGCCAACAAAGGCGCGACGACCCATAACGGGCTGGTGGAACATAGAATCAGCCATGCCATCCTCCTTATGAGATAGGACAAAGAAATGTTCAGTCGGACATATGTCGAGACAATCCGATCCGAACCATCAAAACGCCGCCCGCTGCTATGGCTGGTTATGCACAACGGACCAACGTTTCGCAATACAGTAGCGCATTTTATGCACGATTTGGGGCTAATTCCGGTTAACGGTCGAGAATTTCTTTAGTTGGGCGAAGTATGTGGGGATATTTTGACTCTGTTACAAATATGTAAACAAAAAGGGTCCCGCACCTGCGAGACCCATTGCAAACGTATATACGCCGATGCTTAGTAGCCGACGATGCCCTGCGGGAAGAAGAACATGCACAGGACGACGCACACGGCAAAAACAACGGCCATAATTACCGTCAGGCGATCGAGGTTCTGCTCCATGACGCCCGTGGCAGAGCTGGAGTTATACAGCGAGCTAGCGATCATATCCGAAACGCCGGTGCCCTTACCGGAATGCATCAGGACGAGAATCGTCAGCGCCACGGCAGAGACAGCCCAAACGACAAACAGAAGAATCTGGAACGGACCCATAGATAAGCTCCTTAATAGAACAGTTCAAACTCCAGTACTGTACCACAATCCCCCGCTCTCCCCTACCTGCCACTCAAGGACGGGGTGGAAATGGCAGAAATACCAAAAAGGGGGTTGTCCGGTTGTGGACAACCCCCTTACTAGAAAACGGTATTTGTTTTCTATTAGGCCTCGGTGGCGAGCACGCGGCCCGTCATCTCGGCGGAAGGCTCAATACCAGCCATGGTGAGCATGGTCGGAGCGATATCGGAAAGACGGCCGTCCTCGATACCGGTGAGCTGTGCCTTCTCATCAACAATGATGAACGGCACGCGGTTGGTGGTGTGAGCCGTAAACGGATGCTTGGAACCGTCGGAAGCAACGTCAAACATGTGATCGGCGTTACCGTGGTCGGCGGTAATCAGCGCAAAGCCGCCCTTGGCGAGAATCGCCGGGACAACCTTGGACAGGGCATCGTCAACAGCCTCGACGGCCTTAACGGCGGCGTCGAAGACACCGGTGTGACCAACCATGTCGCAGTTCGCGAAGTTCACGATGTAGAAATCAGCGCGATCCTCGTTGATGGCGGCGACAAGCTTCTCGGTCACCTCGGGAGCGCTCATCTCGGGCTGCAGATCGTAGGTAGCGACCTTGGGGGAAGCGACGAGCACGCGCTCCTCGCCCTCCTTGGGCTCCTCGATGCCGCCGTTGAGGAAGAACGTCACGTGGGCGTACTTCTCGGTCTCGGCGGTGTGCAGCTGCTTCAGGCCATTGGCGGCGATAACGTCGGCCAGGACGTTCTCGGGGAACGTCTTGGGGAAGGCGACCTCGACGTCAAACGTCGGATCGTACTCGGTCATCGTCACAAAGTGCGAAAGCTTGATCTGCTCGCGCTCAAAGCCGTCGAACTCCTTGTCCGTGAACACGCGGGTCATCTGACGAGCGCGGTCGGGACGGAAGTTGAAGAAGATGGCCGCGTCGCCCTCGTGAATGCCCTCGTTGTGGGCAGCGAAGGGCTCGACGAACTCGTCGCCGCGCGGGTCCTTCTCGTAGTAGGCCTTGATACCGGCAACGGGGTCGACATCGGCATCGGACGCGTTGACCATGACGTCGTAGGCGCGCTGGATGCGCTCCCAACGGTTGTCGCGGTCCATCGCCCAATAACGACCCGAGACGGTGGCAACGCGAGCGTCGCAACCGGTCTCCTCGGAAATCTTGGCCAGGAAGGCGCAGAACTCGCTCATGTAGCCAGCACCGGACTGCGGGTCGACGTCGCGGCCATCCATGAAGGCGTGGACACGAACGGTCTTGACGCCATGCTCGGCAGCCATCTTGACCAGAGCCTCAACGTGGTTCATATGAGAATGAACACCGCCAGGGCTCATAAGGCCCATGAGGTGGAGAGTCTTGCCGTCAGCCTTGACATCGTCCATAGCCTTGACAAAAACCTCGTTCTTGGCGATGGAGCCGTCCTTGATGGCATTGTTGATGCGCGAAAGCTCCTGGAACACGATGCGGCCGGCACCGATGTTGAGGTGACCCACCTCGGAGTTGCCCATCTGGCCGTCGGGAAGGCCCACGTCCTCGCCCGAAGCGCCGAGCGTGGTGTGGGGGTACTTCTCGTACAGGCTATCAAGGAAGGGCGTCTTGGCAGCGGCGACGGCGTTCTCGCCATCGGCCGGAGCAAGGCCGCAACCATCCATGATGATCAGGAGTGCAGGAAGATGACGTTGTGCCATATGTCCTACTCGCCTGCCTTGACGACCATAGAGGCGAAGTCGGCAGCCTTGAGCGAAGCGCCGCCCACGAGGGCGCCGTCAACGTCGGGCTTGGCGACGAGCTCGGCGATGTTGCCGGGCTTGGCGGAACCGCCATACAGCACGCGGATGCCGTTGGCGAGCTCCTCGCCGAACATCTCCTTGAGGGTCTCACGGATAGCGCCGCAGACCTCCTGAGCGTCCTCGGCGGTAGCGGTCTTGCCTGTGCCGATGGCCCAGATGGGCTCGTAGGCGACGACGACCTGCTTGGGGCAGGTGATCTCAAGGCCAGCAAGGCCAGCCTTGACCTGGTTCACGACGTGCTCGACATAGGTGCCAGCCTCGCGGACCTCGAGGGACTCGCCGCAGCAGAAGACGGGAACAAGACCGGCGGAAACGAGAGCCTTAGCCTTCTTGTTCTGATCCTCGTCGGTCTCGTGGAAGTAGTCGCGACGCTCGGAGTGACCGATGATGCAGTAGGTGCAGCCAGCGGACTTGAGCATGTCGCAAGAAGACTCACCGGTGAAGGCACCCTTGGCCTCCCAGTACACGTTCTGTGCACCGAGGGCGATGGGGGCAGCCTGAATGCGGTCATGAACCGTGGTGATGTCGATGGTCGGAGGGCAGACGAGCACCTCGACGCCAGCCGGAACCTCGGGCAGAGCCTGAGCCAGCTCGTCGGCGAGCTTGGCGGCCTCGGCGACGTCGTTGTTCATCTTCCAGTTACCAGCGATAAGAAGGGTGCGATTAGGCATCGAGAAGCGCCTCCACTCCGGGCAGGGCCTTACCCTCGACGAGCTCCATGGAAGCGCCACCACCGGTGGAGATCCAGCTCATCTTGTCGGCCAGGTTGAACTTGTTGACAGCTGCGACAGAGTCACCACCGCCGATGATCGAGGTGCAGTCAGCCTCGGCGAGAGCCTCGGCGATAGCCTGGGTGCCGTGAGCAAAGTTGTCAAACTCGAAGACGCCCATGGGGCCGTTCCAGAACACGGTCTTGGCGCCCTTGACAGCCTCGGCATAGAGCTCCTCGGTCTTGGGACCGATGTCCATACCCTCACGATCGTCGGGGATAGCGTCGGAAGCAACAACCTCGGGGACAGCGTCCTCGCCAAAGTGATCGGCAACACGGTTGTCGATGGGGAGTAGGATCTTGACACCCTTCTCCTCGGCCTTCTTGAGCATCTCGCCGGCGCGCTCGACCCAGTCCTCTTCCTTGAGGGACTGACCAACGGACAGGCCCTGAGCCAGGAAGAAGGTGTAGGCCATGCCGCCACCGATGATCAGGGTGTCAGCGGAGTCGATGAGGTGATCGAGAACGCCGATCTTGGAGGAAACCTTGGAACCGCCGACGATGGCGACGAAGGGGCGCTCGGGCTCGGCGAAGATGCCGGTCAGCGTGTCGACCTCCTTCTCGAGCAAGAAGCCGGCGACGGCAGGCAGGTAAGCGGCGGGGCCCACGACGGAACCCTGGGCGCGGTGAGCGGTGCCGAAGGCATCGAGAACGAAGACGTCACCATAGGAAGCGAGCTTCTTGGCGATCTCGGGATCGTTCTTCTTCTCACGCTTGTCAAAACGGACGTTCTCGAGAACGAGGACCTTACCCGGCTCGACGGCGGCGACAGCCTCAGCAGCCTTCTCGCCGTAGGTGTCAGCGACAAAGGCAACGTCGAGACCAGAGAGCTCAGCGAGCTTCTTGGCGACGGGCTCGAGGGACAGCTCGGGCTGGAAGCCGGTGCCCTCGGGACGGCCGAGGTGGCTCATGAGGATGACGCGAGCGTTGTGCTCAACGAGGTAGTTGATGGTGGGCAGGGCAGCCTTGATACGGGTGGTGTCGCCAACGACGCCATCCTTGATAGGCACGTTAAAGTCAACGCGGACGAGAACGCGCTTTCCGTCGACATCGATGTCGCGGACGGTCTTCTTGGTAAAGGCCATGTTTGCTTCTACCTTTCGTACGTGTCTGCCTCCCATTACGGCAGACGATTTCTTATAAAAAGGGCGCGACCCTAGGGTGTAAGCCCTATAAGGCCGCGCCCTTCTTTAGACGCTCAACGAGCTATTCGCTAAAAGCTAAATTAAGCAACGAACTTCTCGAAGTACTTGATGGTGCGGACCATCTGAGAGGTGTAGGAGTTCTCGTTGTCGTACCAAGAGGTGACCTGAACGAGGGTCTGGCCGTTGCCGAGGTCAGAGCACATGGTCTGAGTGGCGTCGAAGATGGAGCCGTGGGTCTCGCCGACGATGTCGCGGGAGACGATCTGGTCCTCGTTGTAGGCGAAGGTCTCGGAGATGGTGGCAGCGTAGGCCTTCATAGCGGCGTTGACCTCGTCGACGGTGACCTTCTTGTCAACGACGGCGTAGAGGTTGGTCAGCGAGCCGGTCGGCGTCGGGACGCGCTGGGCGGCACCGATGAGCTTGCCGTTGAGCTCGGGGAGAACCAGGCCGATGGCCTTGGCAGCGCCCGTGGTGTTCGGGACGATGTTCTCGGAGCAGGCGCGGGAGCGACGGAAGTTGCCCTTGCGCTGCGGGCCGTCGAGCGGCATCTGGTCGCCGGTGAAGGCGTGGATGGTGGTCATGATGCCGGACACGATGGGAGCGAAGTCGTTCAGACCCTTGGCCATCGGGGCGAGGCAGTTGGTGGTGCAGGAAGCAGCGGAGATGATGTTGTCCTCAGCGGTCAGCGTCTCATGGTTGACGTTGTACACGATGGTGGGCAGATCGCTGCCGGCCGGAGCGGAGATGACGACCTTCTTGGCGCCAGCGTTGATGTGGGCCTGAGCCTTAGCCTTGCTGGTGTAGAAGCCGGTGCACTCGAGAACGACGTCGACGTCAAGGTCGCCCCAAGGCAGGTTGTTGGCGTCGGCCTCCTTGTAGATCTTGATCTCCTTGCCGTCAACGGTGATGGAATCCTCGCCAGCAACGACCTCGTGATCGCGAGCGTAGTTGCCCTGCGTGGAGTCGTACTTCAGCAGGTAAGCGAGCATATCGGGAGAGGTGAGGTCGTTGATAGCGACGATCTCGGAGCCCTCATGACCGAACATCTGACGGAAAGCCAGACGACCGATGCGACCGAAGCCGTTAATAGCAACCTTTACTGCCATTGTGTCTCCTTTCGTAAGGCCCCCGCGAGCTACAGCGCCCGCCGTTGAGGCCCACAAACTAACCACTCGCCTAATATACCTTTTTTTTGACTTGAATTTCACGAGAATGCTCGAAATTGAAAATCAAATTTACGTTAAAACGTTTTAAATACTAAAATAGCAGCTAAATCCATATATAAGTCGATACTTCAAACTACCTGTTTGCTTCAATGAGCTTTTCAAGCCTCAAAACGCGATGGTACAGGGCTGACTTCGACAAGGGAGGGTCAGCCATCTCCCCCAAATCACGCAGCGACAGATCGGGATAGCGCTCGCGCAGGTCGCAAAAGACCGCCAAGGCATCCGGAAGCGCATCGCGAAGGCCACGCTGCTCGAGCTCATCGATAAGCGCAAGCTGATGTTGGGCGGCACCGGCGCTTCTGGTCTGGTTGGCGAGCTCGGCGTTCACGCGACGGTTCACATCGTTCTTAACCAACTTGACCGCGCGCGCCTCCTCAATCTCGGCAACGCTGCGCTTGGCGCCAATCAGCTTTAATAGATGCTCGATTTCCTCGGCGCTCTTAATGTACACGGCATATGACCCCCGCCGTGCATTAACACGAGCATGGACCCCAATCTGCTCCAACAGATCGCAAAGCCCCTTGGCATATTGCTCGCCCTGCACAGCGATCTCCAAATGAAAATCGCCGCGTGGATCGGCCACGAAGCCGCCCGCGATGAGCGCGCCGCGGATATAGGCAAGTCTACAGCAAGGACGGGCAACGATATGTCGGGGTACGCCGGCGACAAGTCCTCCCCTACGTTCGAGGATACCCAGCAGAACCAAGGCCTTATCCAGGTCTGGCTGATCAGGCAAGGTGATGAGGTAGTTTCGAACCTTATGCAATACAGATTTACGGACGGTGAACTCCGTTTTGAGCTTAAGGATACGATGCGTCAGCGTGATCATCGTGCGCGCGACGGCTCCCGTCTCAGTCGCAACCGTCAAACGATACCGCCCAGAGCCGGTAAGCGAGAGCGTACCACTCACGCGCGTGAGGGCGGCAAGCGTCGACAAGTCGCAGTATTCACATTCGGGTTCGCAGCGCGCAAGCTCGTCGCGCACCTCAGCGGTAAACGACATGCAGACCTATGCTTTCGTGTTGGCGCGCGACAGGTCGCGATGGGAAATGCTCACGTGATATTGGGCGCCTTCCAAATAACGTGCCGTGGCCTCGGCAATGGCAACGCTGCGGTGCTGGCCGCCCGTGCAGCCGATGGCGATAGAAAGCTGCGGCTTACCCTCCGCGATATAGCCCGGCATCACCGTATCGAGCAGCTGTGTCCAAGCCTTCCAAAACTCCTGCGTCTTGGGATGGTCCAGAACAAAATCGGAGACCTTTTTATCGAGACCGGTCATCGTGCGCATCTCGGGATCGTAGAACGGATTGGGCAGGAAGCGAACGTCGATCATAATGTCCGCCTCGACGGGCATGCCGTGCTTAAAGCCAAACGAGAACACGTGGACGTCCATGAGCTGCTGGTCGGACAGCTCGGAAAATGCCATACGTAGCTTGTTGCGCAGCGCAGAGGTGCGCAGACGGCTCGTGTCGATAATCATATCGGCTCGGTCGCGCACGCCCTGAAGCTGAAGGCGCTCGCGCTGAATGGCATCGGCCGTAGTCTCCCCCGGCTTGGCAATGGGATGACGGCGGCGATTTTCGCTGTAGCGACGAATCAGCACCTCGTCAGAAGCCTCCAGGAACACGATGTCGCAGCTCATCTCGCGCTCTTCGAGCGCGGCGACCGCATCGAGCAGCTCGTCAAACAGTCCCTGGCTACGCAAATCGCAGGTGACGGCGAGATGCCTGCCCACGCCCGTATTGATGCCGACGAGCTCGGCAAGCTGGGCGATGAGACGCGGAGGCAGGTTATCGATGCAAAAATAGCCCATGTCCTCGAACACGTGCATGGCCTGTGTGCGGCCTGATCCGGACATTCCGGTGATGATGACGATATCGGGGATGCGCTCCGAGCGCTCCGCCGCATCCATGGCATCTCCCTTTTGCATGTGTTGCCTCCCGAAAACAAGCGCGGGACCCAGCAACCCGGATCCCGCGCGGTCAATTGCCTATATTGAGTATACCGCCCCGAGCGGATACGAGGCCTGTCTTACGCCTCAAGCGCAGCCTTGAACCAACTCGTAATACTCGTGGGGTGCGTGATGGCGGTGCCGACGACAACGGCCCAGGCGCCAGCATCGATCGCGGCGCGAGCCTCCTCGGGCGTATGCACGCGACCCTCGCAAATGATGGGAAGGCCGGGGAATTCCTCGGTCGCCTGACGCAGGAGAGGCAGATCGGGGCCATCGGCCATGGTGCAGTCGATGGCGGCAACACCATGAGACAGCGTGGTGGACACCAGGTCGAAGCCCATGTCGACAGCACGACGAATATCCTCGATGGTGGCACAGTCGGCCATCAGGAGCACGCCCTCCTCGTGCAGCGGACGGAAAGTATCTTCGACGGTCTTGCCATCGGGACGCGGACGATCGGTGGCGTCGATCGCCACGATATCGGCACCCGCAGCAACGCAGGCGCGAGCGTGGCGCAGCGTCGGCGTGATGTAAACGCCCTCGTGCCCATCCTTCCACAGGCCGATAACAGGAACCTCACAGCGACCCTTAATGGCGGCAATGTCGGCAAGGCCCTGGCAGCGAATGGCGGCGGCGCCGCCGAGCTCGCAAGCGCGAGACATTTGAGCCATGGTCTCAGGCGTACGAAGCGGCTCGCCCATATACGCCTGAACGCTCACGACGAGCTTGCCCTTCAGGGATTGAATCAAAGGATCGACGGTCATAAGGCTGTAACCTTTCTCAGAACAGCCTCCCGAGGCGTGTTGTCTCGGGAGGCTCCTACAGAAGATACGTTTACTTCAACGAGGCAAGAAGATGCTCAGCGGCACCGATGAGCGGAGCATCGCCCTCCAGAGAACCGATGAGGATCGGCGTGTCCTGAAGCGGATCGAGCGCCTGGCTGGCATAGCCCTCGTGCACCGAATCCTTCCACGTCTGCGAACGCCAATCGGGACCTTGGTGAATCACGCCACCCGAAAGCACGATGACCTCAGGGTCCAGGATGTTAGCGAGCGAGCCCAAGCTGGCACCCAGCGCAAAGCCGGCGTCATGGATGACCTCGGTCGCCTTTGCGTCGCCCGCACGGCACAGGTCGTTCACATCGCGACCGACCGAAGGACGGCTGGGGTCGACGCGACCAAAGCGCTCATCGTACATACGACCAATGGAAGTGCCCGAAGCAACCGACTCCAGATGGCCGGAACGCCCGCAGGCGCAGGGAATACCGGCGGCAGCCGAGCACTCGATGTGGCCCATATGGCCAGCAGCACCATGGAAGCCCTGCATCACGCGGCCGTTCTCGACATATGCGCCACCGATGCCCGTACCGATGCCAAGACACAAGACGGAGAACTTGCCCTTGCCGACGCCCCAGTGGGCCTCGCCCAGAGCATGGGCCTGCACGTCGCCTACAACGGCAACGGGAAGACCGAGGTCCTCGCGCAGGCGCGGCCCCAACTGAACACCGGACCAGCCGGGCATGATCTCGTTGGCATACGCGATGGCGCCCGTCTTGGGATCGACGACGCCGGCGGCACCGATACCGACGCCAAGGACCTCGACATCGGGATTCGCCTCGAGAGCAGCCTTGATGGACGCCTCGATACGTTGGAAGACGGCCTCGCCGCCCTCTTGGGCCTCGGTGGGAACCTCGGCCTCAAAAACAGGATGGGGCACACTACCGTCAGCCGGGTACTCCATGATGGCAGTCGCGATCTTAGTTCCGCCGATATCGACAGAGCAGACGTACTTGTTCTCCATGTCGCTCTCCTTAGGAGATAAAAAACAACTACAGGAAATGCGCCGTCAGGCTAGCCGTCACAGCGCGGAAAAGGTTTTCCAGGTGCCCGAGATCGCCAAGAAACCGTGTGACCATTGATCTAATGGGTCATGGCCGCACGGTTGAACGGCGAGGTCGGGTGCCCGGGGAAGCTTTACAGGAGACCGTTGTCCTGGAGGACCTTCTTAATCGCCTCGACGTTCTCGCCGGTCATGGCCTTCACCGGGCGCGGCATGGTCGGGCTGTCGAAGATACCCATGAGGTTCATAGCGGTCTTGAAGGCGCCGACGCCACCGGCATAACCCTGGACGCCCGAGGTGACATCCCAGATGTGCGAAATCTCATTGAGGCGATCCTGCTCGGCCTTGACGGTAGCCCAGTCACCAGCCTGAGCGGCCTTCCACTGACGCACGTAGCCCTCGGGCTCAACGTTGGCGAGACCCGGAACGGAACCGTCGGCGCCACCGAGGTAGGCGCCGTCGACAACAACCTCGTGACCGGTGAGGATGCTCATCGGATGGCCGTTCTTCTCGTTCTCCTGAACGAGGTAGCGGAACGAGATGTCATCACCCGAGGAATCCTTGACGCCGGCCAGAACGCCCTCGGCACCGAGCTTGGCAAGGAGCTTCCACGGGAGCTTGGTGTGGACACACACGGGGATGTCATAGGCGAAGATGGGCAGGTCGAGTTCCTCATGCAGGATGCGGAAGTGCTCCTCGACCTCGGTCATGCCCTGCAGGGCATAGAACGGGCAGGTGGCGACAAGCGCATCGGCGCCCAGCTCCTGAGCGACCTTACCGTGCTCGATCATGCGCTCGGTCTCGGTGTCGATGATGCCGACCAGAACGGGAACGCGGTGGTCGACGATACGGACGGCCTCGGAGATGATCTGACGGCGACGCTCGTCGGTGGAGAAGACGACCTCGCCCGAGGAGCCCAGGAAGAACAAGCCATCGACGCCGGCATCGATCATGCGGTTGATGCTGCGCTCAAAGGAGGCAACATCGAGCTGGTGGTCTTCGGTATCGGGAACAACGACGGGAGGGATAACGCCGGTGAATTTCTGAGTTGCCACAAGAATCTCCTTAGTTGTCTGGTGGGCAGCCCTATGCCGCCCACTCTTGTTGGCAGTGTCCAGGCCGTCTAGGCCAAAGAACACGAGTAGAACGTTTGGTTAAAAAAGTCGACGACTTCGTTTTCGAACGCATTGATGCGCTCGTGAGCGTATTTGGCATAGATGATATGTCTCCGGTCACACTCAAGACCGTTGAATACGGCAAACTGATCCTTGGGATCGCTCACGGTATCCATGAGCGATGTGCCCATGAGCACCGATCCGCGCACCCGAGACGACAGCGCCTCGAGGCCGCCAGGAAGCGGATTGGCAACCGCCGTGCAGGCGAGACCCCGCTCGTCCAGAGCAGAAACCGCCAGCGCGACTCCGCCGCCTAGACCCTCGCCCCATGCAAAGATGCGGTCGGGGTCCATGCCATCAAGATTGCGCGCCACCTTCGCCAGCGCGCAACCCCAACGGACGCGCTCGACAAAAGCGGGCGAAGAAATCCCCCGCTGCAGGTCGTCCGCACCAGCAACATCGTCATCCAGCGCGAGGACGGCATACCCCATGGCGGCAAATCTCGTCATGTGATGCCAGCCGCGCACAGGCCGATCGATATCGTGGAACATCAGGCACAGCGGCACGCGCTCAGACACTCGGGCACGACCGACAGGCTCGATCAAACGAGCGTGAATCGCATCGTCACCGAGCTCAAAGGAGACCTCCGAGTAACGGGCGCAGGGGTTAACAAAGTCAATCGCCGTAATGGCCAGGCCTTGAATCTCAAGATTCGAAGCGCATGTCTCTAAATCAGAAACATCTGCTTGGACATCACCGCGCCAGTCCCGATATTCTGCGAGCCTTGACGAAACCGTTCCAGGAATTCCCACGAGCCCGGGGACAATCAGCTCATTAACATTGCTCTCGCACTTAGACATGAGCCTCCCCTCCCTTGCAGAAAAACGGAATGATCAGATCGTCAAAATCCTGAATCTCCTCGTGGCCAAAGCCTTCAAAGAACTCATGACGCTTTTCGCAGGTCAGGTTGTTATAGACCGCAAACTGCGTCGCTGGCGGGCAGACGATATCGGCTGTGCCGGTGCCAAACAGCACGGGGCATTTGACCATAGGGGCAAAGTTCTTGGAATCGAAGTACGCCAGCTTGGCATAGGCTTCGTCAATACGAGTCGAGTCCTCGTCAAACCAGCGAGACCAATAGCGCAGGCCCTCGTAGGCAATGTCGTCTGCATCCAAATCCCAGACTAGGCGGAAATCTGACAGGAAGGGATAGAGGATGGCGGCACGATTGATAAGCTCGCTGTTAAGCGCACAGGTCGCAATGCCCAAACCACCACCCTGCGACGCGCCGTTCACAAACACACGAGAAAGATCGATGCCCTCGAGCTCGCGAACAATACGGCACAGGATGCGAATATCTTGGTGCAAGCGGACATAGTAGAGGTTGGCCGGGTCGCCGTCGATGCCGGCGACGATATGCCCGGCAACCGTTGTGCCCTCAAATCCACCAATGTCCTCGGAGGGACCTCCTTGGCCGGGGCAGTCGAGGGCGATGAGTGCCATGCCCATGCCCGCAAACGACGCCTGCTCAAACCAGCTGCGGCTTGCACCCGGATACCCATGGAACTGAAGCACCAATGGCACGGGCTCGTCCGAGACGGGTTTAAGGTACTTGGCATGCAGGCGAGCGCCACACATGCCGGTATACCAGAGGTCGAAAAGTTGGCAGGTCGCGGTATCGGTGACCGATGCCGTGTCGATCGCATAGTCAAGCCCGACGGCGTCGGCCTCGGCCATGCGATCCTTCCAAAAGAGATCGAAATCTGATGGACGGGGCATGGCGCCTCGATATTCACCAAATTGATGTTGTAGCTCCTGAGCACTTGGCATGGCTCGTGAACCCAACCTTTCGAAATCGCAACGGAGGTGCGCCCGGCAAGGGAACCGGGCGCACGGGAGGGAAAGCGAGGCTATTCGCCGAGCTTGGGGTGCAGCAGCGACGGCGCAGCGCCGAGCAGCATCTTGGTGTAGGGGTCCTGGGGATGCTGGAAGACCTGCTTGGCCTCGCCCTGCTCGACGATCTTGCCGCCATTCATAACGATGATGTCGTCAGAGATATAGCGGACCGTCTGGATGTCATGGCTGATGAACACCATGGCCAGGCCGAGCTCCTTCTTAAGGTCGGTCAGCAGGTTCAGAATCTGCGCGCGGACCGAAACGTCCAGAGCCGAGGTGGGCTCGTCGGCGATGATGGCATCGGGGTTCAGCGACAGGGCACGGGCAATTGCGACGCGCTGGCGCTGGCCGCCCGAAAGCTGACCGGGAAGAACCTCGGCGGCGGAGCTGGGCAGACCGGTGAGCTCCAGGAGCTCTTTGACGCGCTTCTCCTGCTCGGCCTCGGTACCCAGGTTGTGGACGCGCATGGGGTCGAGCAGTTGCTCGCGAACGACCATGCGGGGGTTGAGCGCCGTGGCCGGGTTTTGAAACACGACCGAGATGACGCGACCCATGTGGCGACGGTCCTCGGCGGTACGTTTGGTAACGTCCTTGCCCTTAAAGTAGACCTTGCCGCTCGTGGGGGCCTGCAGGCCGCACATGACGTTGGCGGTGGTGGACTTACCGCAACCGGACTCGCCGACGATGCCGATCGTCTGACCGGGCATGAGCTTAATCGTTACACCCTGGACGGCGTGAACCAGGTTGGGGTGCAGAATCGAGCCGGTACGGGTCCTAAAGGTGACGTGGACGTCATCAAGGAAGATGATCGGCTCGACGCCGTTGACTGCGGTCTCGCTCATCTACATCACCTCCGCGTGAGGGGTCAAACCATTTGCCTTGAGCACCTCGTCGGGGAGCTCGGAATAGAAGTGCTCGGTGCCGGGCACGCGCTTGAAGACCGGACGGGTGTCCAGGCCAATACGCGGATGGCTCGAGCGGGGCGCGAAGCGATCGCCCTTGGGGAAATCGCGCGGACTCGGAACGGCGCCGGGCACCTGGTGCAGGCGGCCCGAACCGCTCTCGATGGACAGAACGGAACCCAGAAGACCGCGGGTGTACTCGTGGATCGGGTTAGTGAGCAGCTCCTTGGTGGGTGCCTGCTCGATAACCTGGCCAGCGTACATAACCGTGATGTTGTGGGCGACCTCGGCGACCAGCGCCAGGTCGTGCGAAACGAAGATCATGGCAAAGCCGAGCTTGGCCTGAAGATCGTTGAGCAGCTTGATGACCTGCTTCTGGACGGTAACGTCCAGAGCGGTCGTGGGTTCGTCGCAGATGACCAGCTTGGGGTCGCGGGTAAGGGCCATAGCGATCAGGACACGCTGACGCTGGCCGCCGGAAAGCTCGTGCGGATAGCTCTCGAGCGTGCGCTTGGGATCGAGGCCGACGAGCTCCAGGAGCTCCTCGGCGCTGCGGGTTCCGCCGCGCTTGGTGAGCTGCTTCATCTGGGCAGAGATGAGCATGGAGGGGTTGAGCGAGGACAGGGCGTCCTGATAGACCATAGCGATATCGGTACCGCGCAGGCCGAACCACTCCTTCTTGCTCATCTTGAGCAGGTCACGGCCCTCCCAGAGGACCTCGCCGGAAAGGTGCTCGTCATCGTCGGTCAGGCCCATGATGGCCAGCGTGGTGATGGACTTACCGCAACCGGACTCGCCCACCAGGCCCATGGTCTGACCAGGACGGACGTCAAAGTTGACATGGTCGACGACGTTGATATCACCGTGATGCTCAAACTGGATGCAGAAGTCACGGACCGAGAGAATCGGTTCAACAGACTCGTCGGGCACATGGCGATCGTCACGCTTGAGCTCGACATCGCGCAGGGCGCCAAGGCGAGCGGAGAGGGACTGGGCCTGCTCCTTGTAGGCTCGAACGGGGTCGGAGACCAGCAGGTCGGCCTCGCGACGCTTGGAGGAATCGGTGGGATCCAGGGCGGCGGAGGGAGCAGCGGCCATGGCGTCGGTAATGCCCTCGGAGAGGATGTTGAGCGCCAGGCAGGTGATCATGATGGCCAGGCCTGGGAACAGTGCCTGCCACCAACGGCCGGCGAGCACGCCGCCGCGGGCGTCGGCGAGGATGTTGCCCCAGGTAGCGGTGGGCTCCTGGATACCAGCGCCGATGAAGGTCAGCGAGGCCTCGAAGATGATGGCGTCGGCGACCAGGGTAACGGTGAAGACCATGATCGGGGCGATGCAGTTACGCAGAACATGCTTGATCAAAATCCACGGAGCCTTGGCGCCGGAAACGATGACCGCGCGGACATAGTCCTCGCCGTACTCGGACACGATGTTGGCGCGCACGATACGGGCAATCTGCGGAGTGTACATAAAGCCGATGGCGAAGATGATCGACGGCACGGAGTTGCCCAGGATGGAGACAAAGACGGCCGCGAGGGCGATGCCCGGGATGGACATGATGATGTCCAGGATACGCATGATCGTCTCGGAGACGGCCTTGCGCGAAACCGCTGCAAGGGCGCCCACGACCGAGCCGCAGACCAGAGCCATGGCGGTGGCGCCAAAGCCGATAATCAGCGAGTAACGACCACCGTAGAGCATACGCGACAGAATGTCGCGACCCTTATCGTCGGTACCGAAGATAAATCCGTTGCCGGGAGCCTGGCGAGCCGTAAAGATCTCGACCGGGCTATAGGGGGCAAGAAGGGGCGCCAGAATCGCAGTCAGGGCGACCAGCACCAGCACGACGGCGGCAATCTTAGAAGACAACGTCATCTTCTTCCAGCCACCGAGCTTGAGCCCCTTGGAGGCAGCCTTCTCGAGCTGCTCGGTTTGCTTCTCTCGAATCTTTACCATAATCTACACCGTCCTGATGCGCGGGTTGATGAGCAGGTAGAGCATGTCAACCACGATGTTGATGATGATGAAGGCAAGAGCAACGACGATAACGACGCCCTGAACCAGGTTCGCCTCGTTGCCCTGAACGCCCTGCAGAATCGCAGTGCCCATGCCGGGGAGGTTGAAGATAACCTCGATGACGACGGCGCCGCCCATGAGGTAACCGATCTTAAGACCGAGGGTGGTGACCGGGGTGATCAGCGCATTGCGAAGAACGTTGATGCCGACGACGACCTTCTCGGGAACGCCGGCGCCGCGAGCCATACGGACATAATCCTTGTCGAGCTCCTCGACCATGGCGGTACGCACGATACGAGTCATCTGGCCCGTCAGCGGAAATGCCAAGGCGATAGCGGGCATGATCATACGTCCCAGATAGCCAACCGGATTCGTGGTGAAGTGAGGCAGAGCACCCGATGCCGGGAGCACCTTAAGGTAGGAAGAGAACAGCAGGATCAACAGAACGGCAAGCCAGAACGACGGGGTTGCCAAGCCGGCGATGGAAAAAACGCGGATCACTTGGTCCGGCCATTTGTCGCGATACAGTGCCGCGATGACGCCGAGCAAAAACGAAACGACCGCACCGATGGCAAGACCGATAAAGGTCAGCTGCATCGTGACGGGCAGGGCCGTGGAGATGCGCTTGGCAACGGAGTTGCGAGCAGCACCATAGGTGCCCATGTCGCCATGGATCAAATCGCCCATATAGCGCACGTAGCGCACGGGCCAGGGGTCGTCCAGACCATACTTCTCATGGTACTCGGCAACCGCCTCGGGCGAGGCACCGTCACCCAACGCCGTGTAGGCGGGGTCGGTCTTGGAGAACGACATAAGGAAGAACACCAGGACGGTGACGCCCAATGCCATGATCGGCAGCGCCACAAGACGCCTTCCAATCAAACGTAGCAAGTTGTTCACGTTCTCTCCCCTTTCTTTTGTCGGTAGGACCAACTGGTATATGAGTACGGATACTCATTACAAGACCCGAGCGACATCGTTGCCGCCCGGGTCTTTGTTTCAACTATGAGGATACGGTCCCAATGACCGACATCCTGCATACAGACTCAAGCGAGTCTTACGCCTTGACGGTCGCAACGCCCCTGAAGGACATGCTCGTCGTGCCGATGCCCTTGAAGCCATCGAGGGCCTCGCCGTTGGGCGCAGTGGACGGATCGTCCCAGGAAGCGGAGACGGTCTTGACGTGGACAACGGGGTACAGAACGGCGTTGTCGGCAATGATGTCGAAGCACTCGTTCCACTTCTTCTGCTGCTCGTCGCCCTCGGCGGCAAGAGCCTCGTCCATGAGACTGTGGAGCTTCTGCCACTCAGCGGACTCCTTCCACGGGCAACGGGTCTGCATCCAGACGTTGTCGCCGTACCACCAGTTGAGCAGCAGGTCGGGGTCGGCGCCGAAGCAGGAAGGATCGCCAGGGGCAAGGAGGATATCGTAGGCCTCGCCGCCGTCGATGGCAGCGTAGGTGGCCGGCGAGGTATCGGTCTGGATGGTCACATCGAAGCCGAGAGCGTCGAGGTCGTTCTTGACCTGGGCGGCCATGCCCTTAATCTGCTCGTTGTCGGTGGTGCGCAGGGTGATGGCACCCGGGGTGATGCCAGACTCCTCGATGAGCTTCTTAGCCTTCTTGGCGTCGGTCTTGTACACCGTGGAAGCCTCATGATAGTTGGTGAAGCTCTTGGGCAGGTAGCAGCTGGCAGCGGTGGCAAGGCCGGCGAAGGTGTTGCTGACCATCTTCTCGGTGTCGAGCGCATACATGACAGCCTGACGGACCTTGACGTTGTTCCAAGGCTCCTTGGCGACGTTGAACATGATGAAGCGGGTGCCGAAACCCTGAACGTTATCGATCTTGCAGCCGGCGCTCTCAAGCTGGTCGACGGCGTCAGCGGTAACGAGCTCCATAACGAGCGTGGAGCCCTCCTGCTGAGCGGTAACGCGAGCGGTGGGGTCGGTCAGGATGCTGTACTGGATCTTCTTATCCTCGGCAGCATACTCACCGTTGTACTCAGGATTGGGAACCAGGGTAATCTCGGTATCGGAGATAGAGTCGTACATCCAAGGGCCGGAGCCGATCGGCTGCTTGGCGCGATCCTCCTCGGTCTGAGTGGCCGGGGTAACGCGGACGATGGCCAGACGATCCTTGAGCAGGGAGAAGTTGGGGACCTTGGTCTTGACCGTCACGGTGCTGGCGTCCTTGGCCTCGATGGACTCGAAGGGCTGGAAGAACGGAGCATAGGTAGCGGAAGCGGCGCAAGCGGTGTAGGAGGCAACGACATCGTCAGCGGTGACCTCGGTGCCATCGGAGAACTTGGCGCCCTTGCGGATGGTGACCTCGAAAGTGGTGTCGTCCACGGACTTAGGATCGTCGGTGGCGAGCTCGTTGAAGGTGCTGTAGTCGTGGTAATCGATGCCGTAGAGGCCCTCGACGACGTGCCAGTTAGCACCCAGGCCCACAGCGGAGCCGGTGCTGGCGGGATCGAAGCTGGACGGAGCGTAAGCGGAACCAGCGGTGATCACGCCGCCGCCACGGTTGGCGGAATCGGTGGAACCGGAAGCGGAACCCTCGTCGCTAGAGCTGCCACCGCAGCCGGTGAGACCAAGCCCTGCGACAGCAGCGACGCTGCCGGTGAGGCCGAGGAACGAACGCCTGGACATACCCTTGTTGATGATGGCCATGTCTTCTCCTATCAATAGAGAATCTTACTCGGGAGCACCTAGACTTGCCCCCGCGCAACTTGCGGACGATATATACCTTACCTACCGACGAACCCAACTGAGGTGCCGCGCTCGGCGACCGATACATACATACGCTTGAACGGTATTTACTACCGTTCACCGAATTCGTTGACAAACGATTCGCCAGACAGTATGTATCGGCGAGGGGAGATATCAGTCTTCGTCAACCCGCAGGATAGCAGGGGTTTCGCTTGGGTTAGTCAAACGTTTTAGCGTTAATAAAACCCGAAACCAGCAGGCAATCATGGCGAAATAAATGGTTGAAAATCGCGCAATCATGTATATCAGTTGTTTGGCTCGTGTTTAGCTATCGGAATGGCCAGCCGCCGCCTCGGCGCGTTCGGCATTCCATGCAACAAGTGCCTCGTGGACCGCTTTGGCGACATCGGCCGGAACGCCTCGAACTTCTGCAATCTCCTGCTCGCTTGCTGCGCGTAAACGCTTCATCGAGCCAAAATGGCGCATAATGGCACGTTTTCTGGTGGGTCCCACGCCCGGAACGTCGTCAAGCACCGAAACCGTCATAGCCTTATCGCGCAACTCGCGGTGGAAGGTAATCGCAAATCGGTGGGATTCATCGCGAACCTGCTTGATCAGATAAAGCGAAGCGGAGCCGGTCGGCAGCACGACGGGAGTCTCGTCCCACGGCACGAAAACTTCCTCATCGGCCTTTGCCAAGCCACAAACTGGTATATCGAGGCCAAGAGCCTCAAGTTGCTTGATCGCAGCGGTCAATTGCGGCTTACCGCCATCGACAACGAGCAAATCGGGGCGCGAGCCAAAGCGCTCGTCGGCCATGCGCTCGGGAGCATAGCGTCGTCCCAAAACCTCGGACATCGACACGAAGTCGTTTGCCTCGTCCAATTCGGCCTGAATTTTAAAACGACGGTACTGGCTCTTGTCGGCGCGCCCGTTGGTAAACACCACCATCGAGGCGACCGTAAAGGTGCCATGCAGTGTAGAGATATCGAAGCACTCGATACGCAACGGCGGCGATGGCAGCGCCAACGCACTTTCGAGCTCCAGGAGCGCTTGATTGGTGCGGTCGTCAGCGTACCCCGTTCGCATCATGTAGCGCATGAGGGCATGGCGCGCATTTTTGGATGCCATATCGAGCAGACGGTGCTTTTCGCCACGCTGCGGCCTATGGAGATGGCAGGAACGCTCACGCTTGCCCGCAAGCCACTCCCCCAGCGCCTCCGCATCCTCAAGCTCGACGGAAAGGTTGACCTCAGCTGGAATATCAGCCGTCTCGTCGTAATAGCGCTTAAGAAAGCCCGACTGGAGCTCTTCCTCGTCAACATCAAGACCCTTGTCGAGAATGAACTCGCAGGTGCGAACTGTTCGGCCCTCGCGAACGACGAAGACGCAAGCGGCGGAGATGGTCTCCTCGCGATAGAACCCGATGACATCGATATCGACACTGGAGGGAAAAACGACTTGCTGACGATCGTCCAGACCCCTGATGACCTCCAAACGACGTTTGACGCGTGCCGCGCGCTCAAAGTCGAGCGCCTCGGCGGCATCCGTCATCTCGGAGGTCAGCTCATCGACGACATCCTTGCGATGGCCCGACAAAAAGCGCTCGACACGCTTGACGTTCTTGGCATAGTCTGCCGGGGAAATCGCGCCGACACACGCACCCGGGCCGCGCCCGACATGGTAGTCAAAGCAGGGACGCCCGTTTTGCGCGCAAATCATATTGACGATGTCTTCCTCGCCCTTGTGGGACTCGATGGTACGGCGACAACGACGCCACTCCGCACAGGATGCAGAGCAGATGGGGATAACCTTGCGCAGCGTATCTATCGTCTCACGTGCCGCACGGCTATCGGTATAGGGTCCAAAATAGCGCGTTCCCGGCTTATGACGCTCACGCGTGTATTTGATCGCGGGATACAGGTCGCCCTTTGTAATGGCGATAAAGGGGTAGCTCTTGTCATCCTTGAGGTCGACGTTAAAGTACGGATGGTACTGGCCGATCAGGTTGCGCTCGAGTACAAGCGCCTCATGCTCGGTTTCGACAACGATGTAGTCAAAGCTCGCCACCAGCTGCATCATCAGCGGGATCTTTTGACGCTCATCCTGCAGTGTCACGTATTGACGCATGCGGGCGCGCAGGTTTTTCGCCTTGCCCACGTAGATGACATCGCCCTTGGCATCCTTCCAAAGGTAGCATCCGGGCTGTGTGGGAACGCGCGAAACCTGCTCGGCAAGCGTTGGTATGTTGTCGTGACCGGCCACGCGCACCTACTTGCGACGAAGCAGCGCCGAGACCTCGGGCATCTTAAGGACGACGGCAAGGCCAAAGGTAACAACAAGCGAGGCGACACCCGCAACGCAAACGTAGCCAAGAGTAATCAGAATCGAGCCGCCAAGTGCCCCGACAAAGTGTTCAAGCGCCCACATGACGCCGGCGCCTGCGGCAGCACCTAGGCCACCGAGCAAAAGGCCAAAGAAACCGCCATGTAGGATAGATTTGACCTGAAGGCCACGCAGGCGACGACGCAGCCACCACAGCGAACAGCCGACCAAGATCACGTAGTCGACGACATACGAAAGCGCGATTGCCGGCATACCGAAGCCCAGCACAACGCCAAACAGCAGAACCGAGCCGGCCTGGCCGATGGCGGAATACAGGCAATAGCGGCTATAGGGCTTCATGTCGAGCAAGGCAGAGAAGCTCTTCTGCATCAACACGACCACGCCGTAGAGCGGCAGCGAGAGCGCCAGGTAGGCAAGGTACTCGGACACCAGCGCCACGCCGGATTCATCGAACTTGCCAGCACAGTAGATCATATTGAGCGGACGTGCGAAGACAATCAGGTACAGTGCGAACGGAATCAGGAAGAACAGCATCTGGGCGACGCCACGCGAAATGCCCGTGCGAACGCTGTCGTAATCCTTCTCCTGTGCGTCATGAGAGAGCTCGGTATAGAGCGCCGTCGAAAGCGAGGCGGCAATCAGCGCGTAGGGCAGCGTGTACCACAGGCGCGCATAGGCGATGACGGAAGGACCCGTCTCGGGCTGGACCACCAGCGCGGCAGCGTTGGTGATAGAAGTCGAGACAAACATGCACACCGTGGCGAGCAGCGTCGGGATACCGAGCGCAATCGTCTGGCGCAGCGCGGGGTCCTTAAAGTCGATATGGATATGGGGATGCACGCCGTGCTTGCCAAGCGCGGGAATCTGACATGCCATCTGAACAAAGACACCGAGGGTCGTACCGGCCGCAATCAAGATGATGCCGGCACGTTCGCCAAACTGTGCGGACACGGGCGCAAAACCCATAAAGCTCGCAATGACGATCACATTGTTGAGGACCGGGGCAAACGTCGACCAGAAGTAGTCGCGGTGTGCGTTGAGAACGCCCGAGAACACCGAGCCCAAACCATAAAACAGAATCTGGATGGCAAAGAAACGGAACATGAACGCAGCGGTATCCATGCTGCCGCCGTCACCCGAAAGGAACGATTGCGTCCAGATAAAGCCCGGGGCGAACACGGTCCCCAGCAACGAAATGCCACCCAGCACCAAAAGCAGAATGCCGAGCAGGTTGCCCACGTACTCGTTCGAGGCCTCGCGACCCTGCTCACGCCTCACGCCCATGTACACGGGCAAAAACGCCGTCACGAGCATGCCGCCCATCACGAGTTCGTAGAGCATATTGGGCAGGTTGTTGGCGACCTGATAGGAGGACGAGAGTAGCGACATGCCGATAGCGGCCGCCATTGCCCACGTGCGGATAAAACCGGTGACGCGAGACACGATGGTCAGGATGGTCATAAGCCCGGCGGAACGACCAACCGTGGAGTAGTCCGACGAGCCCATGTCGTCAGTGTCATCTCGCGACGAAGAAGCTTCGGATGAGGGTGTCTGAGGCGCAGATTCTTTTGCAAAATGAGCTCCGCGCTTCAATTCTTCCTGCGGCATCGCTCAGTCCTCTCTCGTAATCGCGGCAACCGTCGCCCCGCAAAATGCAATTAAATCATCGGGTGCAAGCTCGAGCTGATAACCACGCTTGCCTCCCGAAATAAAAATGGTATCCCAAAGGACACATGTCTCATCAATGAGCGTCCGGTAGCGTTTTTTCATACCGACCGGGCTGCAGCCGCCGCGAACGTAGCCAGTCGCCGCAAGCAAATCCTTCACATGCATCATGGCCAAGGACTTCTCCCCCGCGGCACGCGCGGCGGACTTTAGATCGAGCTCGTCGGCAACAGGGATACAGCACACGACATAGTCGTTGGACGGTGTCACGCAGACCAAAGTCTTAAATCCTTGACCGGGCTCCTCGCCAAGCTGCTCCGAAATCGCGACCCCCAGGCCCACCGACTCATCACCATCGTCTTCGTACGTATGTAGAACATAGGAAATGCCGGCGCTTTCCAGCTCGCGCATCGCATTGGTTTTTGGCGTCTTTACAGCCTTTGCCATGACATATCCTTTCCCTCGCATTCGGACGCAAGGATTAAGTATATGTCCAATTCGGCTGCATACGTCACTTCGGCACAGCAAGCGCCATCGAATCACAAGGAGTCGATGGCGCCCATAAACTGAATCGCCTACTTATTGAGCATCAAGTTGAGCTTGACGCTCCCGGTCACGCCTGAGCAACGGCGCCAAAAACTTGCCCGTATAACTCTGCGGACAGTCCGCAACCTGCTCCGGTGTGCCCGAAACCACGACGGTTCCGCCGCCGTTACCGCCCTCGGGACCCATATCGATCAGGCGGTCGGCAACCTTGATGACATCAAGGTTGTGTTCAATCACCAGCACCGTGTTGCCCGCATCGACCAAGCGCTGCAGCACATCGAGCAGCTGGCGGACGTCCTCAAAATGAAGGCCGGTCGTCGGCTCGTCCAAAATATAGAACGTCTTGCCCGTCTGGCGTCGATGAAGCTCCTTGGCGAGTTTCACACGCTGCGCCTCGCCACCCGAAAGCGTCGTGGCGGGCTGGCCCAGGCTCACGTAGCCCAAGCCTACATCGTACAGCGTCTGAAGCTTGCGCTTAATCTGCGGGATATTCCCAAAGAAAGCCAGTGCCTCGGTGACGCTCATGTCAAGTACGTCCGAGATGGTCTTGCCACGGTAGGTGACCTCGAGTGTCTCGCGGTTGTAGCGTTTACCGCCGCAAACTTCGCAGGGAACGTAGATATCGGGAAGGAAGTGCATCTCGATCTTGATCTGTCCGTCGCCCTTGCACGCTTCACAGCGCCCGCCACTCACATTAAAGGAGAAACGACCCGGCGAGTAGCCGCGCGCCTTCGACTCCGGCGTACTCGCAAACAGCGCGCGAAGATCATCCCACAGGCCGATATAGGTAGCAGGGTTGGAACGCGGCGTGCGGCCAATCGGCGACTGGTCGATATCGATAACCTTATCGATACACTCGATGCCCTCGATTTTCTTATACGGACCCACAGGGCGCGTCGAACGGTGAATGGCATTCGTAAGGGCAGGCGCAATGGTGTCGGTAACCAGGGAGCTCTTGCCCGATCCCGACACGCCGGTAACAACCGTAAGCGTACCAAACTCGATCTTGGCGGTAACGTTTTTGAGGTTGTTGGCTCGAGCGCCCGTAATTTTAAGGCAGCCGCGACCGGGCTTGCGCCGTTCATCAGGCACCCGGATCATTCGTTTGCCGGTCAGATAAGCGCCCGTCATCGACTCAGGACAAGCCATAATATCGGCAGGGGGGGCCCCCCCCCCCTCCAGACCCCCCCCGCTCTCGGCGACGC